>Ga0137392_10001076_pt1 | contig 15385 bp, 18 predicted proteins | sample 15con2h34AmetaG_FD_101394 | JGI IMG/M metagenome (GOLD analysis project Ga0137392, IMG submission 101394) | Vadose zone soil microbial communities from Angelo Coast Range Reserve, California, USA - 15con2h3.4A metaG | ecosystem: Environmental > Terrestrial > Soil > Vadose zone > Saprolite... | reverse complement strand
CCACGAGATGCGGCGCGCGGAACGGCAAGTCGGCCGGTGATCCGATCCGGATCGCGAGCCGCATCAGGCCCGCCTCGCCCTCGACGCTCGAATGCGTCGCCTGCCAGCGCGCGTACAACAGGTCGCGCGCCTGGCGCAGCGCCAGGCCCGGCCCCGCGCCCGAGCCGGGCGCGCGCCGGGTGGGGTTCTGCGGCAGCACGGCCAGCGTAAGCGCCTCGGGCAAGGTCAGGCGGCTCGCGTCCTTGCCGAAGTAGATCAGGCTCGCCGCTGCGGCGCCTTCGACGTTGCCGCCGTAGGGGACGAGGTTGAGATACGCCTCGAGAATGTCGTGCTTGGTATAGCACAGCTCGAGCTGCAGCGCGCGCGCGATTTGCACGAGCTTGCCGCCCACCGTGGACGAATGGATGCCGTAGAGGATGCGCGCCAGCTGCATCGTGATGGTCGAGCCGCCCTCGCGCCGCCCGCGCCGCACATACGTCCGCCACGCGCCGCGCGCCAGCGACGCGGGATTCACCCCCGGATGCAGCCGGAAGTGCCGGTCCTCCTGCAGCAGTGTGGCGTCCACCAGCAGCGGCGACATCCGCTCGAGCGGTACCCACACCCGGTACTTGTCGTCGGCCGAGAGTGTGAGCCGCAGCAGACCACCGCCCGCGTCGTACACGGCGGTGGACGTGGAGGACCGCGCGGCGAGCGGTTGGTGCGGGATGACCCGCGGCAGCAGCCAGAACGCCGCCGCGCCGCACAGCATGGCGATCCCCGCGCGCCGCAGCCAGCGCAACATCACGGGCGCTTCACCACGATGCGCCCGGGCTGCGACCACGCGCGCACGCGGCGGTCGTACATGCCTTCGCCGTAGGCCGGCGGCACGGCGAACGAGCCCACGGCGGTCGCCTTCACCGCATAGACGAACTCCCGCGCCGCCGCATCGGCCACGCCGTACACGTTCACCCGGTCCTCGCGCACCTCGGCATACTCGGGCGACCACGAGCCCACCGCCGCGCCGAACGTCGGGATCCACGCTGCGCCTTCACTCTCCCCGCCCCCTCCTTCACCTTCCCCCTCACCCTGGTTGGTGGGCCGGCGGACCGGCCGGAAGCTCGCGACTTGAGGCGCCGGGGTGGCGTTCTCTACCACCTCGAAGCCGCCCGGCAGCAGGTCCACCAACGCCACGCTCGAAATGGGTTGTGCACCGAGAGCGCGGAACCGCAGGTGCACCTGCAGCTCATCGCCCAGAGTGACGGTCGTGATCGGTTTGCCGTTCTTGTCGGTATACTCCCGCAGCACCTCGAGACCCTGCGAGAACGGCTTGGTGGGAATCGTGCGATCGAAGCCCGCCTGGCTCAGCTGATAGAACGCGGCGACTGCTGCATCGCTCGCGTAGCCCACTTTCTGCGCGGCGGCGGAGACGTCGGCCTCCGGGAACGTGCCACCCGGTAGGGCCAGGACGTGCTGCGTGCCGTCTTTGAGACTCTCGGTGATCGTGAAATGACCCGCAGAAAACGGCCCCGTGGCGGTGACGTACGCGTCGAGCGCGAGGATCGCATACGCGCTCGACAGGCTGTTGTACCAGCCTTCGTGAATCGGTGTGACGATCGCGTCAATCGCTTGCGCCTTGAGGCTGCCGAGCCGCGCCGGGAAATGCCGGGAGAGGAGATAGAGCAGCAGGGCGTCGTGCGTCAGGCCGTCATCGTAATACTCATAGTCGGCCGGACGCTTTTGATCGAAGCGCGCCGCCGCGATAAGCGCGTCGGCGTGCCCGTCCTGGCGCAGCAGCTGGTACGTAGCCGCGAGGAACGCACCAGTCAAATCCTGCTGCCACGTGTCGGGATAGTTGGTCCGTACCCGCTTTTCCAGCGACATCGCATAGCCCGTGGTCAACACGCCTTGCCGCGTGAGCAGATAGATCGCGTACGCGCGGGTACGCTCGTCGAACAGGCTGTTGCCCTCGGTGCTCGCAAGATGCTGGAGATACCCGGCTCCCTGGGTCAGCACCTCCGGTGGCACGGTGAAACCGTGCTCCTTGGCCTCCAGCAGGAAGTGCTGGGCGTACACCGACACGTAGTCGTCCACATGCGCGTTCGCCGCCCACAGGCCGTAGGCGCCTTCTTCGTTCTGCCGCGACCGCAGCATGTCGAGCACCTTGTCGAACGTCAGCGCGGCCTGCGCGACGCTGATACCGAATTCCGGCCGCCGCGCCAGCACCATCGCGGGCACACCCTGGCTCACCAGCTGCTCGGTGCAGCCGTAGGGGTACTTCTCGAGATAGGTCACCAAGCCGTGCGCCAGACCGAGCGGCAGGACCGACATGCCGCCACGCACTGTGCGCAGCTCGGGGAAGAGATCGCGATCCACGGGCGTCGACGCGCTGCCCTGCCGCACGCTGCCGGCGCTGAGTGCGGTGCGGTACGGCACCGACGGCCGCAAACTCAACGACGACGTGATGTGGCCGGACTTGGCGCCAAGCTTGCTAGTGAACGTCAGATCGGCGTTGCCCAGTTTGTCGCGGGCGCGCAGGCGGAACGTCGTCGCGCCCTCGCGCATCGCATCGATCACCAACGTGTTACTGCTGGGTCCCAGCACCTCGAGCTGCGGCGACGCTTGCAGGGCTACCTCGATCTGCGCGCCCTTGCCGGACGTCGCGATGTTATTGGCGACGCCGAGGCTCACTTCGAATGTGTCGCCCGGCGCCACCATCAGCGGCACATTGGGACTCAGGACGAAGTCGCCGCGGACGACGGCTTTTTCCTCCATCGCCCCCACGGCATCTTGGTTCACCGCCACCGCCATCACGCGCAGCGTGCCGTTGAAGTAATCGGGCACGGTGAAGCTGAAATCGGCCCCGTCGGGTCCCGCATCGCGCACGCCGGACCAGAATGCCACCGGTTTGTCGTGCTTGCGCTTGAACGGATTGAGGTTGCGGCCCAGGGCCGTGCCCTGGTCGCCGCCGGGCGCCGACGCAGCCATGAGCCGCGCGAACTCCGGCAGGATCAGGTCGAGGATCTGCGTGGTGCGGACATCGAGCGCCCGCTTCTGGAAGAAGAAGCCCAGCGGATCGGGCGTGTGATAACCTGCGACCTGGAGAATCCCTTCGTCCACCGCGAACACGGCGATGCGCGACGGCCGCTCGGTGCTGTAATGGATCTTGAACGGGTCACCCGGCTTGACCAGGTCCGGGGCGGCGAGCGTGATGGCGGCCTTGCGCCGGTCGAGGCTTACGGAGAACGGCGCGACGCCATAGCTCAGCGGACTCGTGAACACTTCGTCGGAATTGACGTCGCGCACGAACGAAACGGATACGTAGCCGTTGCCTTCCAGCCCCTCCGGCAACGCGATGTGCTGCACCGAGCTGGTAGTGGTCGCGCGGAACCAGTGCCAGGCGTACACGCGGTCGCGCTCGATGGTGATCAACCCGGCACCGGTGTACGGCGCCTGGATCTGCAGATCGATCGTCTCGCCCGGCGCGTAGTCGCCCTTGGCGAGCGTCAGCTGCAACTCGGCATTGCGCTCCAGCGAGCGCGTGAGATTGGCGGCGCCGGCCACGTTGTAGTCCACGCGGGACAGCGTGTCGGTGCCGGCGGAATCCTGCACCACGACCGCGAAGTCGCCGGGCTCGGTGGTGGGCAGCGGCACCGTCAGCCCCGTGGCGGGGATCGCGAGCGGCGCGTTGCTCACCGCCGTTTCCTTCTTGACCGATTGATACTTGTACGTCCCGTCGAACTGCCGGGCGAGCACCGACACGTAGCTCACGCGGATGCGCGCGAGGCGCAGGCGGCGCGCGGCCGTTTTCTTCCCGTCGGGGCCCACCGCCACGAGCTCCACGCCGTGCTCGCTGTCCTTGTGCAAGTAGTGCAGATCGCCATCGGGCTTGTAGCCGATAAGGAACGGTTGGTTTGACACGACCACTCCCGCTTCCGCGGTGACGCTGCGGCCGCCCTCGGCCTCGTAGCCCTCCGTGATGAAGCGCAGGCGATACGTGGCCCGCGCGAAGCGTTCCAGGCCGAGATTGAACTCCGCCTCGCCGGAGGCGCTGGTGGTCGTGGCGGGCAGGTCGTCCGAGTAGGTCTCTTTGGCGCGCTGCGGATCGGAGAAGCGGTACTCCTCGAGACCGCGCAGCGTCGGGAAACCCGGCGTGAGCTGCACGGTCGCCGTGACGCGGCGGTCCGCGGCGGGCGTGCCGAAGAGGTTCTTGAGGGTGATGCGCGCGGCGAGACCGTCGGGTGAGACCCAGCCGTTCACCGATTCGGCCGAGAGGTGCGCGGTCATCGCGAGGCGATCGGGCTGGAACTCGCGCACCTGCACGTTGACCGTGCCGAGCAGCGCGTTGACCCGGTTGTCCTTCACGATGTACAGCGAAATGGTCCACGTGCCGGTGGGCGACGTCTCGGCCGTCGTATAAGCGAGCTCCTCGAAACCCTGCGCGGAAAGCCGCAGCCGCTGGCGTTTCACCTCCAAGCCACGGGCGTCGGAGATGACCGCCTCGAGCGGGATGCCGGCGAGCGACGTCGCCCAATCCGCGGGCTTCACGATCAGGCCGATATGGAACGTGTCACCCGGCCGGTACACGCCGCGATCCGAGAAGAGATAGGCCGAGAGCTTGTCGGCCTGGATCGCATTCGACACGCCGCCGACATCGAAGCGCGACAGATCGAGCTCGCGATCGGCGCGATCGAGCGGCAGGAACGAGAGGTCCTCCGCGCTGTGGGCGGAGTACAGCACCGGCTGCTGCTCGCGCGCGAACGACCGCAGATTGGGAAAATGCACGTGGCCCTCGCCGTCGGTTGGCGCCGAGAGCACCGTGAGACCGTTCTTGCCGACTACGTCGACGGCGACGCCCGCCAGCGGCAATCCGGTGCGCAAGGACTGCACGAAGACGTCCTGGCTCGAATCGGCGCCCCTTTTGGCAAGGAGGCCGAGATCGGTGATGAGGATGAGACGGTGATCCGCCGTCCCGAGACTCTGCCTGGAACCTGGGTCGTACGCCCGCACCGACAGGAAGAACAGCCCGCGCGGACCGGCGCCGTTCGTGAGGTACGGAGCCAGGTCGTACGGCTGGTAGTGCGCCTTGCCCGGACCGAGGGGCGGAATCGCGATGGTGTCGCTCTGGCGGGCCGTGAGGTTGCTGGCGTCGAAGTTGTAGTTGGTGAACTGCGTGTTGCCGAACAGCAGGTCCGTCTGCGTGACGAGGTGCTGCAGCTGATTGGGCAGCACGCGGCCCACATCCACGATCAGCGCGGGTACGTCGCGGCTGTAGATCGAGATCTTGCGGTCGCCGCTCAAACTCAGCAGCGAGCCGCTCCCCAGGATCTTGATCTCCTTGGGGAACGGCGGGATGTACGCCGTGCGGTCCCACGTCTCGCCCAGGACGTAGCCGCCGAAAGAGCGCAGCCCCTTGGTCACGCGCACATAGATGAAGCGTCCGGGGTCGCCTTCGTACTTGAACGCCGCGCGCGAGGTGTATTCGCGCTCCGCAGGAATCGGCGTCAGCGTGAGCGGCGTGGACAGCTTGAGGATCTCCGGCCCGATGATTGCGGGCCGGTCCCAGATGTAGGGACGAGTGCGCTGATCGGCCGGCGTGGTGGGATTGTAGATCGGCAGCACCCAGGCGCTCGCGCTCTGCTGGATATCCTTCTCGCCGACGTCGGCCGAGGTCGAAAGGACGAGCACCTGCTCCGGCTCGTAGCGTTCATTGCGCACCAAGGTCAGTTCGGCATTCTGCACCGCGAGACTGAAGAGACCCGGGATCTGGATCCGTTGCTCGAGAGCCAGTTCCGTGCCGGGGCCGCCGCGGCTCGAGCGTACGCCCGCATCGATCGCCACGCGCATCAACGCGTCCTTCGCCGGGATCTCCAACGGGCCTGAGAGAATCGATGCGGTCAGGCGCTTCTTGTCCGCGGCCACGGTGAACGGCATCGACTTGAGTCCTTGAAACAATCCGCCGCTCGCGCCTTCCATCTTGAGGGAGACCTGCCTGGTGAGCGACGCGGTATCCACTGGGTGGCTGAACGTGAGCTTGAGGACCACGCGTTTGAGATTGGGATCGACCGGGTCCTGGTAGAACTCCGACGATGCAACCCGCGCGGTGAACGGCGCGGTCGCGAAATCGAAACTGTAGTTCTCGAGCGTGATCGTGGGCGCGACGAATCCCTTCTTCGCCAACGATACGCTGAACTTCTGTCCCACCGGCCAATCCTCGGCGGGCGCGAACTCGAGCTCCCGATCCCCAACCCAGCGCCACGTGCCAGCGATGCGCGGCGAGATGTCGATGCCCGAATTGAGGACTCTGCCCACGGTCGCAAGCGGCGCGACCGAGCCCTCGAACCGCACCCGCAACGGCTCGGGCTTGGGCTTGTCGACCGTGAGATCGGTCGCCGGCGGCGTGGTGACGCTGAAATCGGTGCGCACCGCGCGCGGGCGGTGGCGCCACAGCTGCACCGCCACGAAGAGTGTGACGATCCCCGCGACCGCGATTGCCGCGTTGCGTTGGAACACCTTTGGGTTCGCCGCGGCACGGGCGCGCAGCGCCTGCTCGCGGGCGCGGAACGTCGCGACCCAGGCCGGTGGTGTCCACGCCACGTCTCCGAAGACAGTCTTGAGAAACTTGACGAGCGACCCGTTCCACGCGGCCAGGCGGGCACGGGCCGCCTCGAAGGACTCAAACCGTGGGCTCACGGCAACCTCGGGTGTGGCGGTGGGTCAGGCGGGAACAGATATACGCTGCGGCACAAATGGAGCCCTGCCAAGACCCGCGTTACGGCCGTTCCGGCCAGCTCTTGTCGGGGCGCGCCGGCAACGGCTGGTCGGGACCGAGCCGGTCCGCTCTGATGTCGGCGTAAATGAAATTCTCCGGCGGCACGGGCGCGTTCGCCAGGCGCCGCAGCAGCGCCAACTGCCCCACGTGTGTCATCACGTCGGCGAGGGGGCCCTGCAGCAGCTGGTGGTGGGAGATCTCCCGCAGCGGCGTGCCGACCATCAAGTGACCCCCGACGTCCACGACCAAGTCGTGAAACCGGCTGACTTCTGCGGCGGCGCTCGCCAGCGGCTCCGGCTTCACGGGGTAGCCGCCGCCGAGAAAGTGAGTGCGCACGTAGCCCATGAGACTGGTCATGTGACGCAGGATCTCGATGGGCGTACGGGCCTGATGGCCCGCCGAGAACTGCCAGTAGCGCTCGGGCGCATCGCGTATCGCCTTCTGGGTGCGATACGCGATGGCCGCGAGGTAGTGATTGAGCAACGCCCGCTCGACGGCGGCGTCGTCACTCACCGGCCGACAATCACCAGCGCGCCCGCCACGATCGCGAGAATCGCCATTACCGTGGTGAAGCCGTTGAAGCTGAAGCTCACGAGCTGGGTGAGGCCGTGGATGACGAACCAGACGCCCACGAGCACCAGGCCGAGGTTCTTCTTCACGAGACACCTCCGAATGAATGGTAGTGTACAGGGGGGAAATCTATCGCCCGCCCAGCGGTTCGCGGGCTCGCGCGAGGTCGGCCGGAATTATTACAGCAGTGTCTGCTGAATGGCCACCGCCTGCCAGCGGTCGTCGCGCCGCACGAAGGATGCGCAGGTAACGGATCTTGCCGCTGAACAAACCTCCGTCAGGCGTGGCGCTGCAACCGCAGCTCGAGGTGGCGCCGCACATCGGGCCATTCAGCGGCGAGGATACTGTACATGACCGTATCGCGGATCGTGCCATCGCGCCGCACGCCAAAGTGACGAATCACGCCATCCTTCTTGGCCCCCAGCCCTTCGATGGCACGCTGCGAGCGGAAGTTGAAGTTGTCGGTACGCAGGCCCACCACCGCGCACCCCAGCGTGTCGAAGGCGTGGCCGAGGAGCAGCAGCTTGCAGGTCGTGTTGACGTGGGTGCGCTGGCGGCTTTGGGCGTACCACGTATAGCCGATCTCCACGCGCTCCATCGCGGGGAGGATGTCGTGATACCGCGTCGTGCCGATGATGGCGTCGCTCGCGACATCGCGCACCACCCAGGGCAGCATGTGGCCCTCACGCTGCCCCTTGAGCGCCTCGGCCACATAGGCCCCCATGCCCTCGGGCGGCTGGATGGCCGTGAACCACAGCTCCCACAGACGGCCGTCGCTGGCCGCCGTGCTGAGCGCGGCCTGATGCTCGGGCGTCAGCGGCTCCAGCAGAATGCCGTGTGCCGCGAGCACGATGGGCTGAACGGGTTTCATGGCGTCGCGGGCGACCACGGACGCAGGCGGGGCAAGAGCCGCGGGACGTGCCGGCAATACTCGCGGTAGGAGTCGCCGAAGCGGGCCGCAAGCTGCGGCTCCTCCAACAGCGGGATGTAGATGAGATTGATCGCGACGAAGGTCAGTGCCCAGATCGCGTGCGGCCGCGAGGCCAGGAACGCAGCTTCGCCGAGCAACACCAACACCACACCGGAGATCATCGGATTACGAACGAACCGGTAGGGCCCCTGCACCACCAGCTGCCGTGGCGGATCCCACGGCGCGAGCGTGCCCGGTCCCTCCGTGGCGAAGCGGCGGAGCGACCACGCAAAGAGCACGAGCCCCGCGCCCAGGACGGCGGCGCCGGCGGCCTGCAGGGCGAGCGTGCTGGGAGTCCGTCCCCACGCTGGGTGCAGGTCGTTCGCGCGCGCGATCCAGATCGGGGCCAACACCGCCACGGTGAACGGCAGGACGGCGACGGCGAACAGGTGACGCAGCAGCAGCGCCGCGCGCATCAGGAACGCCGCATTGCGGCGATGCGTGCCTGGACGAGCTTCTTGATCAGGCCCATCGGGGGCGGCTTCGTGAGTGAAAAGCGGATCGTCCCCGTCGACGTCGCGTAACCCTTGAGCGCGGCGGCGTGGGCGCGGCGGATGGCCGCCCCCATCGGAAACAGGCTGACGTGCTGCCGGAAGCCGGCGTACCACACGAGGATCCGGCCGTCCAACCGGAAGGCGGGAATCCGGTAGCTGAATGCATCGATGGCGTCAGGCGCGGCGGCGCGAATCGCGGCGCGTAGCTGCTTGAGGGCGCGCCGCGCGGCAGGCGGCAAAGCGGCGAAGTACGCGCGCACCTGCGCCGCAGCCTTTCGCGTATTCGCCTTCACGGCGTGCTGACGCCGCGGAATACGCGGCCCGCCGCCTTGATGGGGAAGTCGTGCAGGATGTCAGGCATGACCGTCACCTACTCTGGGCGGTCAAGCGGCACCCTGCCCCATCCCACGAAGCAGCCGAAATGCCCAGGCGCTGAACGCGCCCGTCACCACGATGATGAGGCTGACGCCGATGATGAACCCCGAATCGGTCGCCGACGAGCGCAGGCCCGACGCCAGCTCGAAGACGTGCCACACGGCGAAGAGGCCGAACAGGATACCAGTGGAGACGAGATACGCTTTCACGCCATCCTCCTCGGGTCGGTATGGAGAAGCCCTCAGGACCGTGGCACCATGTGATCGGTGAGCACCGGCAGAAACGGCACCCACGGGCCCACTGCATCGCGGTACTGCTTGGCCATCACGCGTGCGACCTGCGCGATGTGCTCCAGATCATGCACGACCATGGAGGCCAGCAGCTGTCGCAGCGTCACCGGCCCCAGCCGCGGATGCTCTCCCGGCAGGTCGAGCTGGCGGTCGGTGAGGTTCCACGAGCGGAGCAGCGTGAGATTCGCGGCGCGCAGCCGGGCGAACTCGGCGAGCAGCGCCTGCAGCGGCGCGCCGGCGTTGCGCGCCTTGTGGCGGAACCGGTCGTACGGCTCGAAGCGGAGATTGGGCCCCTGCGCGAGAATGATCCGGGCGCGCGGGATCCAGTCGGTCTCTTCACCGTCGATCAAGTGCCCTACGACGTCGAACGGACTGAAGGTGTCGGGCCCCTCGGTGGCACGCACCCACGCGTCATTCAGGCCGTCGAGCAGCGCCCGGATAGCGGCGGGCGTACGCTCCAGGACTTCAAGGGAAAGCTCGAGATCGAACGTCATAGGCTTCTCGCGGCTGGAGTGGGCACACGGCACTACGTTGGCGCCTCAATGGCATTCTGCCAAGGACGCCTCATCGCCGCTTCGCGACGGCTCGGTATCGAAAGCACGTGATCAGATGGTCGTTCACCAGGCCCACGGCTTGCATGAAGGCATAGCAGATGGTCGAGCCGACAAATCGAAATCCGCGGCGCTGCAGATCCTTGCTGAGCGCGTCGGATTCGGGCGTCCGCGCCGCCAGCTGGCGCAGCGATCGCACCTTGTGTTGCTGCGGCTTGCCGCCCACAAAGCGCCAGACATACGCGTCGAAGCTGCCGAACTCGCGCTGCACCGCCAGAAACGCCCGGGCGTTGCTGACGGTGGATGCGATCTTGAGGCGATTGCGCACGATGCCGGGATCCTGGAGCAACCGCGCGACTTTCCGCGCCGTGAACCGCGCCACCTTCCGCGGGTCGAAGCCGGCAAAGGCGCGGCGGTAGTTCTCCCGCTTCCTGAGAATGATGGACCAACTCAGGCCGGCCTGGGCGCCCTCGAGGGTCAGGAATTCGAAAAAGGTCTGCTCGTCGTGGACGGGCACGCCCCATTCTTGATCGTGATAGGCAATGTCCAGCTCGCTCGTAGGCCAGGAGCAACGCTGTAGCGCCTTCGCGGCGGACATGCGGCGTTCACTCTTGGGGCGGCAGCTGCGCCCGCTGGCGCACGTTCACCAACGCCCGCTCGGTGAAGTCCAGCCGCTCCTCGAGCTCGGTGAGCCGAGCGACGACGTCGGGCAGCTTGGCGAAATCGGCCAGTCGCGTCTCCAGGTCCTCCAGCCGCTCCACGGTGGAGGCGTCGGACGCGTCCGTCCGCTCCGCACGCGCCTGCAAGCGCTGCGCTCCCACAGCAAACAGCACGGCGAGGAGCGCATGCGTGGCCGCGTGCAACGGCTCGGCATCGCCCGCGGCGAACCAGGCGCCCGCGATATTGAGGCCGGACAGGATCCACGCGGTTGGTATCCACGCGCGATGTTTGAACCACATATCGTGACCTCAGCCCACCGGATCGGGGGGCTTGGGAGGCTCCGGGGATCGCGGCAGCCGCGCGGGCTCCCACGGCTCGGGCGGCTTGGGCTGCGGCGGTTTGGGAAGCACCACCGGCGTTGGCTTCTGCTGCTTCTTCATGTCTCCCCCAACCATGCCAGTCCAACGGGGCCGGTGCTACCAGGTTTCACGGCGTCAGGCGCGCTTGCGTAAATACACGTGCATCGCGCGCTCGCCGGCCACGTGCTTCACGGCCTCGTAACCCAGGGCGGGCAGATCCATACCCGCCCACAGCGGTTCCCCGGCACCGAGCAGCACCGGCCGGACGGCGATGTGCAGCTCGTCGATGAGTCCGGCGCGCAGGTACTGTCGAACCGTGGACACGCCGCCGCCCACCCGGATATCGCGGCCGCCCGCCGCGTCCCTTGCCTGTTTGAGTGCCGCATGGATGCCGTCGGTGACGAACCGGAATTCCGTGCCGCCCTTCATCTTGATCGGGGCGCGCGCGTGGTGAGTGAGCACGAAGGTGGGTACGTGATACGGCGGCTCTTCGCCCCACCAACCCCTCCATTTGTCATCCGGCCACGGTCCGCGAACGGGGCCGAACATGTTGCGGCCGAGGATCCACGCGCCGACGCCTGTCATGCCCTGCGCGGCGATTTGGTCGTCGATGCCTGTCTCGCCACCCTCGAGGCCCTGCATCGCCCGGAAGGTGCGCGTGGGAAAGAACCATTCCATCACGTGGGGTCCACCGACGCCGAGCGGATTCTCGAGACTCTGATCGGTCCCGGCGCCGTAGCCATCCAGGGACACGCTGAAGCTGCTCACTCGGACTTGCGACACGCTCTGGGGCCTCGCCACGAGTTGGACTGGACGGAATTCTACAGGAGAGGCCAGGGGCCGCCAGCCCGGCGCGGAACGGTCATGCGGGCGCAGCGTCGACGGGGAGGTGTGAGACGAACTGTCAGGACATCAACGTGCCACCGAGCGTCCACGCGAGCAGGAGGCAGAGCAGCACGGTCGCGATGAACTGCGCCACGCGCATGCCGCGCGAGTCTGGAAACCACATGTATGCCACCGTAGTCGCCACGGTCTCCGCCCAAATCGTGGTCGAATTGAGGCCGGCGGTACCGAGCGCCGTCAGGAAGTGGAACTGGGCGTCGGAGTCCACGACGACTCCCGCGATCACCATGACGACGATCAGAGCGCGCACGCCGCGGCGCCGGCGGACACCCAAGGCCACGAGGGGCAGCAGGAGAAAAGCGATGAGAGAGAGCATCAGAGGCGGGCTAGTCCACCCACTGGTCGGTGCTATCCGCCAAGCTGCCGCCCTTCCCGCGCCTTGCTGAGCAAGCGTTCAGCGAAGTCGAGACGCTCCTGGGTTTCAGCCAGCTCTTGTTGGACGTTCTGGACATCACGTTCCAGTTCTTCAAGCCGTGCCGTGACGTCGGCCGGTAGTGATTGCGGGCGAGCGGCGCGCAGCCGAGCGACTGCGATCACCGTGGCAGCAGGGATCCCTACGACTATGAGAAGTGCGCCAAAAAAAACGGCAGGGTCCATGACGCCAATCTAAGACATTAGTCGCCCTCGGGGGAAACGCTCTACCCGCGGCCGTTGTAGAAATTTGGCAGACCACGAATTGCCATGACCGCGTGCACCGCCAGCTCGATCCCGATGAGCAGGAGACCTCCATACCACCAGAGCCCGAGCGGCGGGGCTGCGATCGACAGCGCGCGCGCCGTGGCGGCCATACCTACATAGAGCAGGACGCCACCACTGGACCATACCAGCAGTCGCGCGACTGCTTGCGTCACGCGTCCCGGCGCGATCCGAGGCCGCACGCCGTTCAAGAATGCGAGCTCGACGTAGTGCCCGCCCAGGGTGAACCACAAGGCAAGGGTGGCGACAGGAAGCAGCAGCCTGAGGTTATGTCGTTGGAGTACCACCACCAGGCCAGCGACAGCACCGAGCGCCCCATTTCGCGCCAACGTACGGCGCAATCGCTCTTGGAATCGCACCGCAGCGACGCCTTCACTCATGCGGGCTGGATGACGACCGCGGTGCCGTAGCACAGCACCTCGGTCGCGGAACTCTGGCGGCCGCCGACCTCGGAGCTTTCGTAGCGCAGACCCACCACGGCATTGGCGCGGAGTGCCTGCGCGTGCTGCAGCAGCTGATCGTAGGCCTGCTGGCGGGCCTGTTCACACATTTCGGCATAGGCCCCGATCTGGCCGCCGATGATCGCCTTGAGGCCACCCAAGAAACCCTGGCCGATGGTCGGAGACCGCACGATGATGCCGCGGACGAGACCCTTGTACTCCGAAATGCGAAAGCCTTCGAACGAGAACGTGGTCGTGACCTGCATCGCAATGCTCCGGGTGGGGGTGTTGAGGGCGGGCGCCATCACGTGAGGCGCCGCAGTGCCGCGGCATCCCACTCCGCGATCAGCGGCGGATCGCGGGTGTAGTCCGAGTACCGGAGCCACTGCGGCGTGGCGCGGAGGTAGGTCAGCCCCGGCCACTGCTGCCGCACTCGGCCGTCGGGAAAGACCGCCAAGTACAAGTCGATGAGCCGCGCGCGCTCGGCGCCTTGCGGCTCGTCCGCCCGGCCCTCGACCTGCACCGTGCGCTCGTCCGTCCCCTCGAGGCTACCGATCACAAAGGCGATCTCGGCTCGCTGGCGCAGATTCACTGCCTTGCGCGAGGTGCCGAGCGTGTCGAAGACGATTTCGAAATCATCGGACACGGCGATGCCCACGACTGCACTTTGCGGCGTGCCGCCGGGGTGGATCGAGCTCTGCACGGCGTAGCGACGGCTGCGCAGAAACGCGAGCAGAGCGGCGCGCGGGATCGTCACGCTGTGCGCTACCCAGCCCCCAAGGAGGTCACCGACTCAAGGTGCTGCGGATGCGCGCCAAGTGGTGCCAGCTGTGCCGTACGGCGTGGTCCTCAACGACGAACTGCGCGGTCACGGGCGCGGCGAAGCTCAGCGAGAAGGGTGCCGCCCGGTCCAACTCCTCATCTGTAAACGCGCGCACCCGGTCAGCGGCCTGGCGACTATTGCGGCGCAGGAGTTCCAGCGCGGCGGCCTTCGTTACGCCGGCCTGGTCGGCGGCATGTTTGGCGTTCATGTCGGCGACCGCGTCCCAGGTAACGTCCGTAACCGCCTTGCCGCTGGCGATCGCTCGCGCGAGATCGACCTCGATAGGGTAGACGCTCGCAACATGGTGCACGATGACGCCGACCGAACGGCGGTCTTTCCCACTCCCCGCCATCGGGGTCCGCCACTGCGCGTCCGAGAGCTTTTCGGCAAAGGCAGCCAAGCCCGCGGCTCCCTCCTCGATCCGATCCGCCAGCGATTCAGCGCGACGACCCACGGAGGCCTCCTATTTCAGAAGAACGGTTGACCGAACGCACCGTCGTTAAGGTGCGGCGGCGCAGCTGCAACCGCCACCTAGGCGACTGGACGGCCAAGCGCCTACCGGACGTGACTCAGTTCGCCGGCGCCTCGTGGACCGCGGGGGTCGCGAGCCACGGCAGCCCACGGTAGGAATCCGCAACCATCCAGGCGCCGGCGGTCAACGCCCAAGAGCTGACGAATTCGGTCCAGTCGGAGGCGCTGGGGCCCGCTACGACAATCGGTACCCACACCAACAGCGTGAACAGGCCCAGCTGCAACGCCGAAAGCGTGGCTGCGAGCCGTGCATACACACCGCTGAGCACCGCCACACCCGCCGCGATGAAAGCACACCCGGTGAAGGACGCCCAGGCCATGTGCCACGGCAACCAGCCAGGCACCAGCGAGACGGTTCGTTCGAGATAAGTGAAATGCGCGACGCCGAAGGGAATCAACGCCAGGCCGTATAGCACCCTCGCGATGCGCAGACCGTTGTCGCCGGTGGCGAAACGGAGGCGCTGTCGGTCCCAGTCTCCGGCGAACCACGCGTACAGAACCCAGGAGGCCGCCGCCATCACCGCGGTGTCACCCAGGGCCCACCAAGTGACGGTCGCCGTAGGAGCTCGGAAGATCAGCGGCACCCTGAACAGCAGCATCCAAACCAAGAACGAACTCAGCAGCACACGGGAGGCGATGAGGGCTGTGCGCCGCCAGAGCAGGCCGATGCCCGATACGAGAGAGATGAAGGCGCAGAGATAGGCGAGTCCCGCACGCGCGGGAAGACTGTGCGGCACCCCCGACCATGTCGGGGTGAAGCCACCTTGGATCAGGCCCAAGATTCCCAGGGCGACCATCGTCGCCGCAAAGAACGCATGGCCCCAGCTTGCGATGCTCATCGCCCGTGTGCCGGTGCCAATGCCGTTCGTCCGATCCGCATGCTGCATCAGGTTCCCGCTTGCTTCACGAGCGCGCCGAGCCTTGCCTCTTCGGCGTCGGTCAACTCTTTCAGCGCGAAGGCGGTCGGCCACATAT
>Ga0137392_10001064_pt1 | contig 15462 bp, 12 predicted proteins | sample 15con2h34AmetaG_FD_101394 | JGI IMG/M metagenome (GOLD analysis project Ga0137392, IMG submission 101394) | Vadose zone soil microbial communities from Angelo Coast Range Reserve, California, USA - 15con2h3.4A metaG | ecosystem: Environmental > Terrestrial > Soil > Vadose zone > Saprolite... | reverse complement strand
CTGGGGCGGGCGGATTCTGGGGCCTGCTGTGCGGAACGCTCTCTTCAATCAGCATGTGGGCATGGGTGTATCACGATCCGTCGGCCTTGCGTTACGTGGCGCTCTCGGCGGATGCCAAGGTCATGGCACAGGATATGTACCAGGCACTGTGGTCTTTTATTGTGTGCGTGACCGTCACCGTCGTGGTGAGCTACGCAACCAAGCCCAAGCCTCATGCCGAGTTGGCGGGTCTGGTCTATGGGGAGACCGAAATTCCTTCGGTGGGTGACGTGCCGTTCTACGAGAAGCCGCTTTTCTGGGCAGGCGTAGTGGTCGCAGGTTTCGTGATTTTGAACATCATCTTCTGGTAGGTCGGAGAAGCGAGAATGATTTCGATTTGGTTCTTTATCGGGTTTTCGCTCTTGGTGGATGGCGCGCTCATTCTGGCTGCGGGAATATATCAACTGCTCAATCCGCCTGCTGAAATTCACATCCAGCTCTATAACCTGCACGCCAACGTTTGGTGGGGCGCGATCTTGTTTGTGTTGGGCTTGGTTTACTGTGTGTATTTCCGGCCGCGCGGCAGTCACAGCGCGTAGTTACGCAAGAAGAGTAATGGGGACTTATGTCAGTCAAAAAAATGACCATGGGAGTGATCGTAGGCAACCGGGGATTCTTCCCGGACCATTTGGCCAAGAGCGGGCGCGAAGAAATCTTGCGGGTGCTTGAGGCGGCGGACATTGATGTGGTGGCGCTTACTCCAGAAGAAAGCAAGTATGGGGCCGTGGAAACTCGGGAAGAATCACGGCGCTGCGCCGACTTGTTCAAGAAAAATCGCGAGCGGATTGACGGCGTCATCGTGACCCTTCCGAATTTCGGCGAAGAGCGCGCTATTGCCGACACCCTGCGCCTCGCCGATCTGCGCGTTCCGGTGCTGATTCAGGCCACGCCCGACGATCGCACCAAGATGACGATTGCCTTCCGCCGCGACAGTTTCTGCGGCAAGATGTCGGCATGCAACAACCTGCGGCAATATGGGATTCCTTATTCCATCACCACGCTCCACACTGAGAGTCTCGACTCGGCCGAGTTTGCCACAGACTTGCAATGGTTCGCCGGCGTTTGCCGGGTGGTGAATGGATTCCGCAACCTGCGAGTCGGAGCCATCGGCGCTCGGCCTGCCGCGTTCAACACCGTCCGCTACAGCGAGAAGATTCTCGAAGCCAATGGGATTTCGATAGAGACGTTCGACCTCTCCGAAGTTCTGGGCCGCATTGAGCGAATGAAGGACACTAACGACCTGGCCCAGGCCAAGTTGGCCTCAATCAAGAAATATGTGGACTCAAAAGACGTCCCGGCGACGGCTTTAATGAAGATGGCGAAGCTCGGTGCGGTGATTGATCAGTGGATGGCTGCCACGGAAGTAGCCATCAGCGCGGTGCAATGCTGGACTTCGCTGGAAGAAAATTTTGGCGTCGTGCCCTGCACGGTCATGAGCATGATGAGCGAGCATCTGTTCTCCAGCGCCTGCGAAGTGGATATTGCCGGCGTGCTCGGCATGCACGCTCTGCAATTGGCATCAGGGACGCCTTCCGCCCTGCTGGATTGGAACAACAACTACGGCACTGACCCCAATAAGGCTGTCTGCTTCCACTGTGCCAATCTTCCCAAACATTTCTTCCGTTCGTTCAAGATGGATTTCCAGGAGATCATCGCCGGCACCGTCGGCAAGGAAAACACTTACGGTACGGTCGTGGGACTGATCAAGCCAGAGAAGATGAGCTTTGCGCGTTTCTCGACCGACGATACGGCCGGCAAGATGCGAGGTTACGTTGGCGAAGGCCGGTTCACCGATGACCCGCTGAATACTTTCGGCGGCGCAGGCGTGGTTGAAATTCCGAAAATGCAGAAGCTGCTTCACTACATCTGCGAAAACGGTTTCGAGCACCACGTTGCGGCGAATCTCTCCAGCGTAGGCTCGGCCGTGCACGAAGCTGCGACCCGGTATCTGGGCTGGGACATGTATTGGCACGAACCTCCGGACGGAGTTAACTGATGGCGGTGGTCGCCGGAGTGGACTTCGGCACTCTCAGCGTCCGCGTCTCGATTGTGGACAGCGAGCGCGGGATGCTGGCCTCGTCGGTTTCTGAATATCCTCTGCATCGCAAACGCGAAGATCCTGAATACGCCACCCAATCGCATGATGACCACATGCGGGCGCTGGCCGCCGCCACTCGCGACGCAGTCAAGCAGGCGGGAATTTCCGGCGACGAGATCGAAGCCATCGCGCTCGACACCACCGGCTCTTCCGTCATTCCTGTTGGGAAGGATCTTCAGCCGCTGGGCGAATACTATCTGTGGTGCGATCACCGCGCCAAGGGCGAAGCTGAAGAGATTACCGCCGCGGCGCACCGGGAAAAACTTGAAGCAATCGAGTGGTGCGGAGGCGTCTACTCGTCAGAGTGGGGATTCTCTAAGCTGCTGCACTGGCTGCGTCGCAACCCCGGGAAGCGCGGAGATTTTGCTTCCGCGTTCGAGCATTGCGATATGGTTGCCGCCACTCTTTGCGGTATTACAGATCGCAAAAAAGTAAAGCGCAGCATCTGCGCCATGGGCCACAAGTGGATGTGGAACGGAAAGCTCGGAGGCCTGCCGCCGGAAGAATTCCTGGTCAAGGTTGATCCGCTGCTCGCTGGCGTGCGCGAAAAACTCGACGGCGAGTACGCCACCTCGGAGAAGATCGCCGGAACGCTGTGTGCTTTCTGGGCGGAGAAACTCGGTCTGAAAGCCGACATCCCGATTCCCGTTGGAGCCTTCGATGCCCACTGGGACGCCATCGGAGCAGGCTGCCGCACCGACGACATGGTGAACGTCGTCGGCACTTCGACCTGCATCATCGGAATCACGCCTTCGCCGAATCTGGTGCCCGGCGTCTGCGGCGTGGTGCAGGGAAGCGTGCATCCGCAACGAACCGGAATCGAAGCCGGACTCTCGGCGGTCGGCGACATCTTCAATGCCATCGCTGCTCGTGCGGGCACCGATGTCGCGTCGCTGAGCAAGGGATTGGAAAGTTATCACGCCGGACAAACTGGACTGTTGCGAATGACCTGGGACAACGGCGATCGTACGATCCTGGTGAATCCCAATCTCCGTGGCATCACTCTGGGGTGGAACCTCCAGAGCACCACGCAAGACGAACTGTTCGCGGCGATTGAGGGAACGGCACTCCATACGCGTGTTATTTTCGACCAGATGGAAAGTAACGGCGTCCGGGTGCAGCGCGTAATCAATGCTGGCGGCATTCCGCAAAAGAACGAAGTTCTGAATCGCGTGTACGCCAATGTGCTGGGTCGCCCGGTGCTGGTTCCAACCCAGAGCGTGACCAGCCTGGGCTCTGCGATCTTTGCGTTTCTGGCTGCCGGAACTTTCAAGACCATCGAAGAAGCGCAAGACAAGATTTGCCCGCCGCACCGCGTGTTTGAGCCGGACCGCGCCGAGCAGCGCGTATATGAAGAACTCTACCGCCTGTTCAGCCGCCTGTATTTCGCATTCGGGCAAAACGCCGGAGACATGGGAGACGTACTTCCGGCGCTGATACGAATCTCCGAGACTCGCCACAAGGCGTAGCTTCGCTTTGCGAAGCTCGCGAAGATACACTACTTTAGCTTGGCTTCGTAAACAGCTCGGGCTCGCAAGAGAATATCGAGGACAGCAGTTTTCTCCGCTGTGGTATTCCAGTTTGTGTTTGCTTCGGTGGAGCTCACCATCCGATCAATCCAGGCCAGAAAGTATTGGGCATCCTCCGGGGATTTCAGGTCAGAGCCCACGACGCGCACGTAAATCGGGCTGGTGGTCGCATAAGGAAAAGCATCCAGCACCGGCATTTCCGGCCCATCACTTAAAGTACGCAACAGGCACCAACCGCTACTGGTCAGCGGAATGGATCCCTCAACTGTTGCGCTCTCGCGAGTCGGATCAAGTTTCAATTCACGCAAGGTCTTGCCGTTGCAAACTACCTGCAAGTGGTCCACCGCGACGAAGGAGCGCAGCCATGCGGTGAACTTGATATCTTGCTCACCCGCCGGGAGTCGCAATTCATCACCTGGAATTTTCCCACCCAGCGTAAACCCAAGTAGCGGGCCGTTGGTTGCAAAGGTGTGGCCGTGCTTCAGTGAATCCAACCACGGTGGGTGGGCGATCTTGCCATCCGGCACTCGCACGTAAACCCGGTTCAAGCCCACGGGACCGCGCAATGAAGCAAGGTTCGCCATCGCGTCGGTCCCAGCTGCGGCCGGCAAATGAAAGCCGAGATTCAGCAGGCGGTACCAGACCGAGGTTGTCGCAAGATGGTCGCTGAAACCGAGGACCTCGATGTAATCCACTTTGCCCAGGGCCACGTCAACCGGAAGTGCATGCCTCAGATTGGGATTGTCTCGAGGGTCGGGAGTCTCGTCATACGGGTGCACATAACCGGCCAGCGCGTGTTGTTCATGAGCAAGGTCTATCACGTTTGTGTTTGCAGGAAACGCGCTCGCCGCCGAGGTGTTCGAGTACCCGGCATACGCTGGAAGGAGAAAATGATCTTCCAGGTTTAGCAGCCCGACATGCCCCCAATAGCTGGTGTGAAACTCCTGTCCGTGAAAAAGCAATGTAGTTGCAGTGGATGCAGGATCGGCACCCGGCCGGAAGTAGGCAATGTCTGGAATTCGCTGCTCCTTGTTGACGATCAGGTTTTCGACAATGGATAGGTTCTCCGATTCCGCCTGCTGAATCATGTGCTGCGGAGTATTGCGGTATGCGCCGCCGTAGTTCATGTGGACATGAACGTCTCCACTCACCCAGCGAAAACCGGGGTCGCGCGGAATGTCCAGCCTGCGCAGATGCAGGGCAAGCTTTACTTCCTCGCCCGCTTTGGCCTCGATTGCTTTCTCCTCCACGCGATATTCGAAGCCTTTCATTACTTGCACGGTAACTCGTCCGGCCGGGACCGTAAGTACGTCACTGCCTCTGCTCTCGAAGTAGTGCGCCTCAAAGCGCTGAACGCCGCGCACGAAACTGTCGTCCGCCTGCATCCATGCGTTATCCGGACCGTAGGCGCGGCCATCTCCGCCTGTCACAGAAATACGAGCGGGCGTGATGTGGCCTTGAAGATCCAGTGCGGTAATAGCGATTCGAGCGGTTGGCTGCAAATATTGTCTGTTTCTTACCACGACCGGTGTCTGTTTGCCACCCGGCAAATCAAGAAGCCACAGAGACGTGTTCCCGGTGCGATTGGAAATGAACGCAATTCGCTTGCCGTCCGGCGACCACCGGGGATTGATGTTGTCGTAATCTCCATAGGTCAACTGGAAGGCGTCCCCGCCGTCGGCGGGCATAGTCCAGAGCTGGTGCCACTGCTGGCCCAGGTATGACGCGTACACGATGCGCTGGCCCTCGGGAGAAAACTCCGGCCTCGCTTTCCAGTTAGTCTCCTCGTAGTGGATTTCGTGTGCGGGCGCGCCGGATGCGGCCTTCATGCGCCAAAAGCCACCGGTGCCGTAGAGGTGTCCGCGGTTCGAAACGTACAGGATCTCGCTTCCGTCCCGAGACCAGGTTGGGCTGATCTCAGTATCAAACTCGCTGTAGTAGTAGCGGGGAAGCGGGCTCTTGTCCTCGCCCGTCACGCGGTGAACATTGGGGAGCTCGCCATCTGCGAAATCACCGCTGAAAATATGGAAACGTTTATTGTAAGAAGTGGAGACAAAGACAATCCGTTTTCCGTCTGGCGAAAACCGAGGATCAACGTTGACTGCGCCTCCCGAAGTGAGCTGGTGAGTGCGCATGCTCTGAAGATCAAGCGCCCGCAGTTCCATGGCATCTCCAGCGTAAGACACATATACGATCCACCGGCCATCCGGTGAACAGTCGGGCTGATAGTCGTACCCGGCGCCGGCGGTGAGTTGTCGCGCGGTTTCGGTGCCGATTGGTTGCCGCCAAAGCGATCCGGCCATCGAAAACACCAGAGTATGCGAATCCGGCATCCAGGCCGTGGAACTGGGCCCGGTCGTGGGCTGGGGCAAATACATTTCGCGATAATAGTAGGGCTCAGGCAGGTCAATCTGTCCCAGGACCGGCTCACGTTTCGCGCCGCTCTGCCCTTGCGCCCAGGCAGGCTGCAGAAAGAGAAAGCTTCCGATCAGCCCCAAGGCGCATGACGCTGACCACGCAGTTCCCCGGATTGACAAGATGGGTTTCAAGTTCTTGCTGGATATGCCGCAAGCATCACTGCTGGCCCGCAGTAAGCGTTTTTAAGAAGCGATGGCAAAAATCGAGCCCGCGGTAGAACGATTCCACTCCAACTCTCTCATCGCGACCGTGCTCGCGATCATCGTCTCGATCGACGGCCACTCCTGCAACCTCGTAGGTCGGCATTCCGGCCGCGCTGGTGTAGGTCCCATCCGATGCCCCTCGAGCCATGGTCGGAATCACCGGAGTGCCTGGCCACATCTCGCCCGCAACTTTCTCCACTGCGCTCAGCACATCCTGACGCAGTGGTTGGGGAGCAAACACCGGATTTGTGGGCACGGTGTCGGAGACCGTAAACGTATCACTCACGTAATGCAGCGCAATTGCCGGATCACCTAACACCCGCACCAGCGTGTCTCGCATTTCCTGTTTGGTATGTCCGGGAAGCAGCCGGCAATTCACGATGGCTTCGGCGCGCTGCGGCAGCGCATTGTTCGCGTGGCCGGCACTCGCTCGAGTTGCCACACAGGTCGTGTGCAGCATGGCATTGTCGTTTACGTCATGAGAGAGACGCGCTGCTGCGGCCTGGTCCGGTGGGTTCTTCAGGATCGCCTTCATGTCTGCGGAGCGCTGCCCGGTTTCCACTTTCGCCATTCGCTCGTAGTACGCGCGGGTGACATCGTTCAGCTCAACCGGGAATTGGTATTGCTGCAAACGCGCCAGTCCGTTCACCAGTTCATAGATGGCGTTCCCCGGTGTGGGCAGGGAACTGTGCCCGCCAGCGTCGGTCACAACCAGTTGGTAATCGGAATACGTCTTTTCGGCAGCCTCAACTTCGACAACGACTGCCTTGCCTTGCTCAGTCCAGACCGTCAGCTCGTCGGGGTTTAACACAAATTCCGCATCAATAAGGTCGCGATGGTTTTGCAGCAGCCAATTCACTCCGTTTGACTTCCCGCCTTCCTCGTCGGCAGTCAGGGCGAGAATGATGTCGCGATCCGGAACGAAACTTTCCTGCTTCAGCTTGATCAAGGTGGTCACCATGATCGCGTCTGCGTCTTTCATATCTTGCGTACCGCGCCCGTAAAAGAAACCATCTTTTTCGACGAATTGGAACGGGTCCGTGGTCCAATCGTCACGTCGAGCTTCCACGACATCGAGATGGCCGATCAGCAACAGCGGTTTATGCTTGCCCGAACCGTGCAGCCGCACCACCATATTTTTCTTTCGGTCGTTGGGGCCGATGACCTGAACGTCACCTTCGGGAAATCCGGCTTGGCGGAAGCGCTGCGCCATTGCCTCGGCAGCCATGGTCACGTTCCCCACAGAGTCCGTCGTGTTGATCTCGATAAGTTGCTTGAAGATATCGTGGGCGAGTTGCTTTGATGCTTTGTCCATCTGCGCATTGGAGTTCGGTGCCAGCAGCACCGCAAAGAGCAGCGACAGTAAGCGATTCAAGTATTTCCCCCCGGTTCGTGAACATACAGCTATATCAGAAACAACTGCGAGACGCGCATGCAACTTAACCGACCATGAATCCGACTTCTGCGATCTGTAATGTCACCTAAGCCAGTCCTCCAGCTCCACTCCCTTCGCGGTTTTTTCGTCGCGATATTTCACAATCACGGGCGTGTAGAGCGAGATGCCCCATGCCGCAGCGTGTCCCTTGTTCACGGCGCGTGATCCGGGCACGACCACCGCGCCTTCGGGGACTTCGAGCGGCTTTTCGTCGGTTGCGCGATAAACCTCGCCACGCTCCAGATCATAAAGCGGAGTCGAGCCAGTGAGAATAGTCCCAGCGCCGAGTACAGCGCGTGACCGAACCAACGTGCCTTCATAGACTCCGCAGTTCCCTCCGACCAGCACGTCGTCTTCGATGATCACTGGAGCGGCGTTCACCGGTTCCAGCACGCCTCCGATCTGCGCGGCAGCGCTCAAGTGCACGCGTTTGCCGATCTGTGCGCAGGAACCAACCAGGGCGTGGGAGTCAATCATGGTGCCTTCATCCACGTAGGCGCCGGCGTTGATGAACATCGGCGGCATGCAGATGACTGAGGGAGCAACATAAGCGCCCAGCCTCGCCGAAGACCCTCCGGGGACGACGCGCACGCGATCAGCGACGGTGAACTTGCGGGCAGGGAAGGTGTCCTTATCTACGAATGATAGGCACTCGCCCCTTCCCATCTGCGTGAGCTCACCGAGACGAAAGCCGAGCAGGATGCCTTGTTTTACCCAGACGTTTACTCTCCAGGCGCCGTTGATTTTCTCCGCTGCACGGATTTCGCCGCGGGTGAGGGCATCGCGGAATTGAAGGAAGGTGGTGCGGGCGTCGGGAGGCAGATTAGTTGATGAAGAGAGGTGCTCGATTTCGGATTGAAGGCTTGGCATGGGAAACAGAGAGTATAAAGCATGGGGAGAATGCCTCCCGGCAGTTGGGTGCTCCATCGGTTGCCGGGGTCCTTCGACTGCACATACCGATTCGCGAATGCGATCGGTGTGTTTCGCTCAGGATGACAGGGGTTTGCCAAGAACCAAGAACTAACAGCCCAAGAGCTGCGTTTAAATGCATTTACATTCACTTCGGATCAGCACGCTGGGCAGCGTTTGCGTGACTTGGCGGGCTTCGGCGAGCGTGGCATACGGTCCGTGCCACTGCGCGTGGTTGGCTGAGTGTCCTGCGGGGCGCGCTTTGCCGTTGTTGCACTGGCCGCAGGCGGAGCGGTGCAGCACCGCTTTGTGCGGGCCGGCCGACCAGTTCTCATACACGTAGAAGCTGGGCGCGTCGGCGGTGGCAGCGGCTGCTTTGACGATCAACCCGGCTTCGGTGGCAATCTTCTGCAGCTTGGAGCGCGTGTCGCGGCGCACTGGAACCATCGGCAGGCGATAGGCTTCCTCGATGCGTCCCATCATGGCCAGTACAGCTTTCACCGGCATGGGGCTGGACTCGATGAAGTTGGCCTGCATCAGCGGCAGATACTTGCGTAAAATCTGTCGGGCGGTCGTCCAGTCGTTTGAGAGTGCGGCGCCAGTCATCGCGGCCATCTCGTGCGGAATTTCGTTCGACGCGACGGAAATAAGCCCAACGCCTCCCACAGCAATGACCGGCAGCGTCAGGGAATCGTCACCGGAGAGAACAGAGAAATCTGGACGCGCGGCGCCGCAGATTTCCGCAATCTGCGTGAGATTGCCGCTGGCCTCTTTCACTCCGGCAATGTTCGGCACCTCGGCGAGCCGCGCTACGGTTGCAGGTTCGAGGTTGGCGGCGGTGCGTCCCGGGACGTTGTACAAGATCACCGGTTTGCTCACCGCCTCGGCGATGGCCTTGAAGTGCTGGTACTGGCCCTCCTGCGTGGGCTTGTTGTAATAGGGCGAGGCGGTGAGGATCGCGTTCACTCCGGTGCGTTCGGCAACTTCTTTGGCTTTGGCGACGGCATCGTGCGTGGAGTTGGAAGTGGCACCGGCAACGATGGGCACGCGTCCGGCAGCGGTTTCGATGGTGAGCTCAATCACCCGCAGCCACTCGTCGTGCGAGAGCGTCGGAGTCTCGCCGGTAGTGCCGCATGGGACGAGGAAATCAATGCCGGACTCAATCTGCCAATTGACAAGATTCGTGAGGGCCGGTTCGTCCAGCGATCCATCCTGATGGAACGGGGTGACGAGAGCGGTACCGCATCCGCGAAGTTGCATGAGAATAAGATAACGCGTATGGGAGAGAATGGAAAACCACGCTCTTCGTCCAGTTGGGTGCGAATGATCTGTTAGCCTGATTTTGAAAGGACTGGACTTCTGTAATTGACAGATATCCCAGAAATGGGATATATTCTAATGGCACGAGCAAAGCGAATTCCCGGCGAGAAGCCGCTGTTCTGGGTGGGGTCGTCGAAAGACGACCTTAGGGACTTTCCCGAGGCGGTGAAGGATGAGATTGGGTCGGCCTTGAGCGTTGCCCAGTTTGGTGGCAAACATCCAAAGGCCAAACCGTGGAAGGGTGAGGGGCTGGGAGTTCTGGAAGTTGTTGAGGACTTCCGCAGCGATACTTACCGGGCGGTTTACACGGTGCGGTTTCGGGGTGCGGTTTACGTACTGCATGCCTTTCAGAAGAAATCGCCGCGTGGTTCTAAGACGGCACTGAAGGACGTGGAATTGATCGGCAGCCGGCTGAGGCTGGCGAAAGAGGATTACGAGGCGCGATATGGCAAAAAGAAGTAATGGCGTGGTCGCAAGCTCGGGAAATGTGTTCGCTGACCTCGGCCTTCCTGCAGCTGATGAAAACCGAACTAAGGTGCAGCTTGCTGTGGCTCTGAATCAGATTATCCAGAAGCGCCGTCTGTCTCAAGCTGCGGCGGCTCGGGCATTGGGCGTGAATCAGCCGAAAATCTCAGCTTTAACAAACTATCGCCTCGATGGGTTCTCGGTTGAACGTCTGCTGAATTTCCTAAACGGCTTGGGGAGGGACGTGGAGATTGTGGTTCGCAAACCCCGTTCCCGTAAGTCTCCGGGAATTCATGTGACGGCTGCGTAGCACGTTTCGCAGATCATTTGTAATGCGTCATCGAAAGAATCGAGATCTGGACGACGGCAACCCCTCCAAAACACATGCTGGTGACGCCTCCTTTTCCATCCGGGCAGTGCAGGGTGCCCGTCACAGTCCACTCGTCGTCTTTCAGTTGAGCATGAAGCGGTAGTTCAGAGTCAATCTGCTTTCTGCCGTAAACCGGCACCAATACAGCTTCAGCGATTTTGATGGCTGTGGTGGAGTCTGGAACATAGCCAGCGGACGGCTTATAACCCTGTCCTAGCGCAAGGGCAACGAATACCAGCACACATACGCCAACCGTCAGATTCTTCATCTCATGCCTCACCACGTAAAGGACCAGCTACACGTCCTACGAACGAAGCGTTTCGGGCATCTTGCGCTGTTTAGATCTCCCGCCAAACATCCCTGAAATCGAAAAACCCCTTCTTCCCCGCAAGCCACTCGGCCCCCCGCACCGCGCCCTCTGCGAATCCGTGGCGCGACTTGGCGTCGTGGCAGAGATAGATGGTGTCGTGGGGGGAGTCGAGGACCAGTTCGTGCATCCCGACCACGTCGCCTTCGCGGAAGGAAGTGATCTCGATTTCCGCGTTCGACTTCTCCTGCAGGATGTTCTGCATGGTCGCGGCGGTGCCGGAGGGAGCGTCTTTTTTGTGGGCGTGGTGGCGTTCGTAGATGTGAGCTAGATATCGTTGCTCGAGGGCGGGAACCGCTTGCCGAACGACATCGAAAAACAGATTTACACCGATGGAAAAATTCGAGCCGTAGAGAAGTCCAGTCCCGCGCTGCTCGACCAGTTTGCGAATGCTGGTCAACTCGGAATACCAGCCCGTCGTGCCGACGACGATGTTCTTGCCGGCGGCGATGGTGGCGTGAATGTTTTCGACGACGCAGTGGGGCGTGGTGAAGTCAGTGACAAGGTCGAAAGGCGCCAGAATGTCGACGGTTAGGGCGGATGCGCTCGCGTTGTCCTTTGAGCGCAGGGTCTCGACCACATGTCCGCGCTTGCGCGCAACTTCGGCGACCAGAGATCCGGTTTTGCCAGCGCCAAGGAGGAGTAGTTTCATTGCCGATTAGTGTAGCTCGTCCTCGGGGGTCGAGTCGCCAGGAAGAGCACTCGGTTGTGCCATCAACCGGCCTCGCGGTGTTCCGCCAGAACCTCAGTTCTTGTCCGCGCCCGCTCTGGGGCGCAAGGGTACCAATTGCGCAGCGAGCATTTTGCGGCACGAAGTTATGAACGTCGTCGCCTGTAGATCGAATCAGTTTGCGTCCTGCAACGTCCACGGTTCCGGAGCTGGCGAGGGTTCCATTCGGTTGCAAAGCCAGCGTGAAAGGTGTGGCGCCATTCTGAAGCCTGACCGCAAACTGACCAGATACGAGCTGCACAGAATAAGCTTCAGCATCACGCGCTTCGCCGCATTCCAGTGTTGCCGAATCGTCGCGGAACTCGATCTTTAGACCGCCCGGTGCGGCGTAAGTCCCGGCTAACCGCAATCCGGGCGCAGTGTTCGCGGCTTTGCTGGCGGTACGTTGAACTGCATCGAATCCTGCGCAGAAAGCGGAGTGGCCGCGATCAGCAGCACCACGGTCCTACTGCAAAGCACCAGCCACAAAAGATCTTGTCCCGCAATTTTCATGATGTCCCCTCGGTTGCAAGCGGGGCATCAAAGGCGCGCCCCGACCGGGCTAACGAGTGGCGCGCAGAAGCCTATCAGGAGATGAATTGCCATGCAAGAAAAGCTTTAGTTAGGCCTTGGCGGTGGCCGCGACCCGATGAATCTGGGCATCGATACTTGAGCGGAGATCGTCCCAGATATTTTCGGTCATCGAGAGAAATACATCGACAATCTCAGGATCGAATTGGCGGCCGGACCAGCGAGAGATTTCCTCGCGAGCGGCTGAATAGGGCTGTTTGGCCCGGTATGGACGATCGGAAGTAATAGCATCCAGAGTGTCGGCAATCGAAAAGATTCGCGCTCCAAGGGGAATTTCGGTGCCCTTCAATCCCCGCGGGTAGCCAGTTCCATCGAATTTTTCCTGATGCGCATAAACGATTTCTGCGGCGTCGGCGAGAAACGGGATGCGCTTCACGAGTTGGTAGCCACGATACGCGTGCTCACGCATGGTCTCGGCTTCGGCTACGTCAAGTTTTCCGGGTTTGTTGAGAATGGCATCTGGGATTGCCATCTTTCCGATGTCATGCAAGAAAGCTCCGCGGGCGATGACGCGGATTTGATCTTGCCCTAAGCCCATTTTCCTGGCGATGGCAATGGTGAATGCGGTGACGCGCTTGGAGTGCCCTTCGGTTTCACGGTCCTTCAAGTCCAAAGCATCGCCGAGAGCTTCAAGCATGATGTCGTGAGATGCCTCGACATCCTTTACTGCCTGGCGGTATTGTTCGGTGCGGGCCGTGACCAGCGCCTCCAGATTGGTCTGATAGGCGCGGTTTTCCAGCTTCAATCGCCGATTCTCTAGTGCGCGCCGCACCGTGGCCAGCAGTTGTTCCCGCTCAAATGGTTTGAGCAAATAGTCATAGGCGCCATTGCGGATCGCGCTCAGTGCGACGGAAACATCGTGCACCGCCGTCACCATGACGACAGGCATATCGGGAAAGCGTTCTTTGGTTGCGCCCAGAAGTTCTTGCCCGTCCATGCCCGCCATCATCAGGTCAGAGAGCATCAGTTCGTACTCTTCTCCGGATTGGAGGAGGGCGAGCGCTTCCTTGCCAGAGGCGGCCTGGCTACAAACAAAGTTTGCAGAAGTCAGCATCGAAGAAACCACCTCCCGGATGGGATCTTCGTCGTCAACTACGAGAATGCGTTCGGCTGGCATGACAACCCGAAATAGTGTATGCCGATTGTACCCCACGCGCGCGATATCGAAAGTAACCATGGGGCAAGGGAAACCCCACTAGTTACGCCTATATCCATGCTAAAACCTAAGCTGAACCGCTAGGTTTGCATCGCATGAATACGGTAGCCTGGCACGCCTGGGACTTCCTGGGCGGACTTGCCACACCCAAACTCGTGACCCGGGAAACGGCTGTGCTGCTGATGCTGGCGGCCAGCCTGCTGGTTTTCCGCACCCTGCGCGAGCGCTGCCTGATGGTCTGGATCGTAGGCTGGATCGCGTATTTTGTTTCCCACCATTCACTTGTCCTGGCCTCCGGTCAGGCCAATCCGTACGCGGTGCCGGTGGCCCACGGCGAGTTCATCCTGGCCGTAGCATTGTTTGTGGCAGGGGCCTTCATTTACGCGAACGCCCGCAGCTTTCTGGCTCCGCTGCTTGCCATCAGCATGGCCTTGATCGCGTTTGCCGCCCTGCAGAGCATTTTCTGGCCGGGCTCGGAAACCCTGCGTTTTGCCCTGGAACTGTCTTACCGGATTCTCACCTTTTCCGCCGCCGTCGGGGTACTGCGTTTTCGGCGCGCTCGCCGGGAGATCGGGCCCTGGATTCTGGCCGCGGGACTGCTCCTGTTGCATCTGGATTGGGCACCGCTCAGCTCCCGGCTGCCTGCGGAATCGGGAACACTCTTGGACATGCTCCTTGGCCTGGGCATGCTGCTGGTGGTGTTCGATGAATCCCGGCTGCATACCCGGCGCCTGGCTACCTTGAATGCGCTGACCAGCAGCATTGCACGTTCCGGCCAGAACGGTCCCATGACCGCCACCGCCTTAAAGGAACTGAAGGACCTTATGGGAGCCGATGCCGCCTGGTTCCGGCTGCTGGAACGCCATCGCCTCACCGTGTTCCAGCAGATTGGGTTGTCCCCGGAATTCCTGCGCGAACGCGCTTCCATTCCAATGGGTGATGCGGCGGAACACATTCCGGAAGAAGTTCGTCCGGTAATTCTGGTGTCATCGCAACTCAGTGACGCAGTGTTGCCGGTATTTCAACGCGAGAAGCTTCATCAGATAGTCCTGGTCGCGGTGCCCGGGAGAAAGTCGCCGGTGGGGAATCTTGTCCTCGCGAGCCGCCGGGCAAAATCTTACGCGCCGGATGAACTGGATTTTCTGGTGACCTGCGCTCAGCAACTTGGTCTCGCGCTTGAGAACCTTCATCTGGTTGAGGAGATCCTGCGCTCACACCGCCAGTGGAGCAATACTTTCGAATCCATTCAGGACCTGGTCCTGCTGCATGACTCCGAGTTTCGTATCTTGAAGGCGAATCCATCGCTGCTGCGCCGGCTGGGGAAGTCCCAGTCCGATGTGGTGAACCAGTTCTGCGACACCGTGCTGCCTAACGACGGCGTTGAGTGGAGCCATTGCCCATACTGCCACGGCGAGGAGGATGGGTTTTATGAAGGCCCGGACCCGTTTGGAGGCTTCTCGGTGGCGTCCACTTCAACCTATGTGGACCAGGGCACCAAGCAAAAGGGGACCATCCACGTGGTGCGCGACATTACCGAGCGTCGCGCCGCCGAACAGAAATACCGTTCTCTGTTCGAACAAGTGCAGGAAGGGGTCTTCGTGGCCACCGCGCAAGGCACGCTGCTCGACTGCAACGACGCGTTCGTGCGCATGCTCGGCTATTCCGACCGCGAAGACTTGCTGGGCCGCAACGTGGATGCTGAATTCTACGCTTCGACGGAACAGCGGGAGATCTTCCGCCGCGAAGTGGAAGCGCACAATTTCGTGCGTGATTTTGAAGTCCAGATGCGGCGCAAAGACGGTTTGGTGCTGACCGCCGTGGAGAGTAGCTTCGCCACCCGCGATGAGGGCGGG
>Ga0137392_10001062_pt1 | contig 15485 bp, 10 predicted proteins | sample 15con2h34AmetaG_FD_101394 | JGI IMG/M metagenome (GOLD analysis project Ga0137392, IMG submission 101394) | Vadose zone soil microbial communities from Angelo Coast Range Reserve, California, USA - 15con2h3.4A metaG | ecosystem: Environmental > Terrestrial > Soil > Vadose zone > Saprolite... | reverse complement strand
GACGCAAGTGCCGCTGCGCCCGATCATCAAGGTCGTCAACCAGGGGAGCAAGACGATCCGCCAGATAGCCTTGTGGGATTCCGTGCAGCAGAAGGTTCTGGCGACTTTCGAGCGCAACACGGCGCGGCCTTCGCTCGACGAGGGTCAATCGTACCTTCTTGTTGTCGAGCGCGGCGATGGCAGCGAACTGAAGATGCTGCTGCAGGCGAGCGCGGGGGTCCACACCGGCCCATTGATTGTCGTGGCGCGGTAAGGCCCGCCTGGTGGATCTCGGCGACTGGAGCATCCGCAACTGGAAGCCGCTCTCGGGGCTGACCACGGTCGTGCTGGTCGTGGCAGGCGGGCTCGCCGGTTCACTGAGCGACTATGGCGGCAACTTCCCGGCGCTCGGGGGTCCGAACGGTCTGCTCTATGATCTGACGCTGAAGATTTCCCAGCGATGGCGCCGAAACGTTCCGACCGTGCCGGCGGTGTTCGTTGCCGTCGATGATGCGTCGCTGTCAACAGCCGAGCTGGCGGTTCTTCCGCGCGCCTTGTTTCAACCGGTTTGGGGCCGCCTGATCGAAGGACTGCTCGAGGCCGGAGCGCGCCGGATCGCTTTCGACGTGGTGTTCGGCTATGCCGGGTCCGATTTCCGGGTCGGGGCGTTCACGCTGCCCGACTACGATCGGAATCTCATCGACGCTCTCACCAGAGGCCGGGATCGGATCGTGCTCGGGCGGTTTCCGAGTGCGCCGCCGGCCCCTGCCTTCGCCAAGGCGGTGGGAGCCTTGCGGGTCGGGATTCTCGACCTGCAACTGGAGTCCGATGGCAGGGTCCGCAGCGCCGCCCCGCTGGCTCGCCTGCCCGACGGGCGGGTGGCGCTGGGCTTTGCGGCTCTCGCGGCTGGACTGAGCATTCGCCAGGCCTCTTCCGCTCAGCGCCTTCTGATCGCGCCGCACGCCCCGCTTGCCGACACGCCGACCTATAGTCTCGCCACCCTGCTCGACTGCCTGTCCTCGACCGAGGGCGCCGCGCGCGTTCGCCAGGCCGTCGAAGGCCGGATCGTCGTCGTCGGCACCGCCGTACTCGGCGAAGACGAACACCGCGGGCCGACGCGTTTTCTGGGCCGTGCCTCCTATGCCCCGGCGGCCGATCGCTGCGCGCCGCAGCGGGGACTGTTCGAGCGTCCCGACCTCGAGAACGGGCCGGGGGCGCTCCTGCAGATCGCGGCGATCCAATCGGCCGCAAGCGAGAGGCCGGTGACGCTCGCGCCGACATGGCTCCGCCTGATTGCAGGCGCCGGCCTTGCTCTCTTGTTCTCGATCATGGCCTTCCGCGACGAGAGCGCCCTGGCACTCGGCGAACGCGACGTGTCGCCGACTTCGGTCATCTTGCTGCAGCTCGCGCGCTCCATTGCGTTCGGACTCGTGGGGCCGGTTCTTCTCGGCTGTTCGCTCGGCGCGGCGGTTTTCGTGCTGTTCGACCTTTGGCTGCCGATGGGATACCCGATATTGGTCACGATCCTCGCATTCGGAACCATCCTGGGTCTTCGGTCGGTTCGCCACCGCGCGCTGTTCAGGAGTCTGTATCGCACCGCGGGTCGTTACCTGCCGCCGGAACGGCTCGTGACTCTGGCGCGCGGCGGCTTCGCTGATCGGCCCGAAGGCCAAGAACGGGAGGTTTCGATTCTGTTGGCGGACCTCGCGGGATTTACGTCATTCTCGAACAGACCCGATCTCACCGCGTCGGAGATCGTTCGGGTCGCCAACCATTACTTCACGTTGATGCAGGCCGTGATCGACCGTCACGACGGCTGCAGCGACAAGTTTCTCGGCGACGCGGTTTTGGCTTTCTGGAACGGACTCTCCGACGAGCCGCAGCACGCGCTCAAGGCCCTCACTGCGGCGCAGGAGCTCATCAGCGCGGTGAGCGAAGCCGGAGGTTCGGAGCAGAACCGTCTGACCGCACGAGCCGTCGTATGTTCCGGCACGGTCTATGTCGGTGACCTCGGCGCCGAGCAAAGGCGCAACTTCACGATCATAGGTCCGGCGGTCAACGAGACGTTTCGTCTGGAGAAGGTCCCGGATGTCTATGGGCTCCCGTTGCTGGTGGCGGCTTCGACCGCCGAAATGATCACGAAATCGAACTCGGCGGCGGTGCTCGAGAACGGCGTTCTGGTGCGGGTCGACGACGTCGAGCTCAAGGGTTTTGACGGCGCGCGCTCCATCTATGCATTGGTGCCCCGCGACGATCCGGGCTTGGCCGAGTTCGAGGCCGGGCGCGAGGCGCTCGACCGGCAGATGCCCTGCGAGGGAGTTGCACACCTCCGAGGCGTCGAGCGCGGGATGCTGCAGCAGGCGGCGAAAACCGTGTCCGCTCGCTACCAACCAGCCCCATAACGGCGGTCCGCCTCCGCTGGTTGTTGCTCGGGCCGCGCCAAGTGTAACCGGCCGGCAACACCCGCCGACAAAGCGATTTGATTCACCGAACGAGTGCCTGCGGTTCGTTGATTTTGGCGGGCGACTGTTTTACGGTGAATTCACGGGATTTATGGGCAAGTTTAACCCGGGGGGTGTCATGAAACGACTGCTGATTTCGGGCGTGGCCGTGCTTTCCGCGCTCGTGGTCCTGGAGCCGGCCCTCGCGGCCGACCAGCCGGCCCAACCGAAAAGAGAACGGGCGGCGCCGCAGCGCGCCGCGCCGCAACGCGCCGCGCCGCAACAGACCGCCTCCCAAAGCAGCAACTGGTCGGGCGGCCAGCTCGGCGGCTCCAACGGCGTCAGCTCCGTGAGCAACAACTTCGTCGAGCCGGGCGCCTTCGTTTGCCCCGGTGGGTTCCCGTTCGGAGTGAGTTGCTTCGAGAACCCGCTGGTGTTCAGCGGGCATCCGTCGAGCTATACCATCGGTCCCTTCGTGGGCTGGCGCTGGCAAGTCGGGAAATCGCCCGTCGGCGGTCCGGTCGTGCTCGGCGTGGAAGCGGATTGGTCGTGGAAGAAGGCCGAAACATCGGGCTTCTTGGGGGCCAAGACCTGCTTCGACGTCCTTTGCACCCTTTTCCGCACCGACGCGAAGTCAGGCTCGCTCAAACAGAGCTGGGACGCCTCGATTCGCGGACGGGTCGGCGTCCTCGTCACGCCTTGGACCTTGGTGTATGGGACCGGCGGCGTCGCTTTCGGTGAGATCACCACCTCATTTGCGTATAACGGCGTCATCTTTTCCTGCGCCGCAGCGTCCACCGTCGCCGTGTCCATCAGCCCCGTGGTCAGCCCCTGCGCACCTAGCGGCACCAGCGCGAGCGCGTTCGGCAACTCGTCAAACACGCGGGTCGGCGGAACCGGTGGTGCCGGCGTGGAAACCGAGGTTTGGCGAGGGGTCAAGGCGAGGGTCGAATACCGTTACACGGACTTCGGCAGCGAAACCAAGAATTTTGCTGTGACCACTGTTTGTGGTACCGCGGTTGGCTGCAGCAACCCATCCGGCCTTGTGACCATCCGCTTGCGGGAATCCTTCCACACGGTCCGGGTCGGACTGGGCTTCGACTTCTGACCGCAACCGCTGTTGCGACGATCAGCCGGCGATGACGGGCAAATCCGTCACCGCCGTGCGCCTTCGCCGATCACCGCGAACGGACCCCAGACCGCAGGGTAGGCATTTTCCGGCGACGATTTGTCGTCGAGCAGCGCCAGCATGGCGCGCCGCATGGCTTCGGCCCGTCCGAGCGTCGGATCGCCCTTGAGCGTGGCAAAGGCGGACGTCGTCAAACGCGTCGCCGCATCCGAGGCGACCGCCCAATGCGACACCAACAGGGCGCGCGCGCCGGCATAGAAGAACGCGCGCGCGAGCCCGGAAAGAGCCTCCGCCCCCGGCTTGTCGCCGGCGATCGTGTTGCAGGCCGAGAGCACGACCCAGTCGGCATTGAGCTTGAGCTGCGCCACGTCGCTCGCCTTCAGCAAGCCGTCATCGTCCGGGGTCGGCACGGCCGGAACGGAGAGCGCCAGTGACGGCTCCGCCAGGCCCTTGACGTCGCCGGCCACCAGGCCGTGGGTCGCGAAATAGACGATGCGGTAATTGGCGAGCGACGCCCGCTTCACCAGTGCCACGCTGGCATCTCGACCCAAGTGGATGTCGGCCGTATCGGCGCCGAGCGCTTTCCCGACGATTTTGAGCTCATCGGCGGTGTCCGGCAGCTGCGGCAGCGCCCGCAGCAGCATGGAGCGATCGATACCGGCACCTCGCCAATAGTCCGTGTACGACCTGGCCGCGCCCCTCGATCGCGCACCCGGCTGGGCGGCTTGCGGTGTCGGGCGCGGGCTGAGACTGAACACCGGGTCGCCAAACCCGATCATCGGCTTGGCCCCCTGGCCGGCGCTTGCAAACGACCGTAGTGCCTGCAGGCTCGCTACCGACGGCAGAACGCTGACGGCCTGCCGCTTGATCAGCCATGCGGCATCGCGGTAGCCGGCGGTGTCCTCCGCTGTCGGCTGCTCCTTCCTTTGTGTTGACGCGGCCGCCGGCTTCTCCGTCACCAGCAGATGGAACGGCAATGCGGTCAACGTCCCGGACGGGGCGACGAGCAGATGGCCTTTGTCCTTGACGATCGCGTCGACCGGACCGATCAGCAAGGCAAACAGCTCGTTGGCGATGCCGACGTCGAACTGCTGCATCGCCTCGAGATCCAGGCCGCGGCGGAAGGCCGCCACCTTGGCCGCAATATCGCCCCTGCCGCTTGGAATCGTGTGCCAGTCAAAGCCGCCGTCCGTCAGCGCGAAGACGTAACTCTCCTGATCGCCGGTCAGAAGGAAAACGAGCACCTCGTTCGGTCCCAAGAGCTTCTGCACCGCCTCGACCTTCAAGGGCTTGGGGCTCGACAGCGCCGCATAGTCGGGGAATTCCTTTTGCAATTGCGCCGAGACGGCGGCGAGCTTGCGCTCGGTGTCGGAAATTTGTCTGCGAATGTCGTCGATCTGCGCGGCCTTCGACTGCGCTTGCGGATTCGACAGCGCCTCGACCAGCGCCCGGTCCCGATCGCGCCAATAGGCGGACAGGTCCTGGTTCTGGCGCACCAGCGCGGCGAGCTCGTCATTGCGGGCGCCGAACCTCGGCGTCAGTTGCTGGACCGCGGCCGCTGCCGCCGACTGGTTCGCCCATTGGGCGATCTCGAATGCCTCGCGACCGAGCGCCGGCGCCGGCTCGACGCCCGCCCGCTCGGCAGCAACGAGGCTCGCGACGTGATTCACGAAGAAGCTGGCGCGCTGTTCGATGAGGCCGCCCCCTTCGCGTGCTTGCGGCCCTGCGGAATCACCGAGACTGGCATACGCGAGCACGCCTGCGGTCGCCTTGCGCGAAAAGGCGACGGCGCCGGCAGCGTCCCGTCGGACGATATCCAAGAGCGCGAGATCGTTGAGGATCCTTACGGTTTCCGGATGGTTTGCGCCGCGCGCTTTCTCGTTGATGGCGAGCGCCCGCCGATAGGCCTGGTCGGCCTCGCCGTAGCGATGTTGGTGTTCGAACAGGTGGCCCTGATTGATCAGCACCGTGGCAAGAAAGCGATGGTCGGGGCCGAACGCTTTCGTGAAGATATCGAGCGCGCGCTTGAACTCTGCGTCGGCCTCGGGGTAGCGACCCTGCGCGTCGTAGGCAACCCCGAGCTTGCGATGGACCTTGGCGGTGTCCGGATGGGTCGGTCCGAGCGACTTGCTGACGATGGCAAGCGCCCGCTTGGAAAAAGTTTCGACCGCATCGTAGCGCCCCTGCAACTCGTAGATCTGCGCGAGATTGTTGAGCACGGTCGCGACATTGGAATGACTTGGGCCGAACGCGGCCTCGCGGATGCCAAGGGCGCGCTTGTACAGCGCCTCCGCCTCGTCGAGCCGGTCCTCGTCTGCGTAGACGCTGGCAAGGTTGAGCAGCGCCGTGGCGAGGTTGGGGTGATTTGCGCCCAGCGCCTTTTCCCAGATCTCGATGGCACGCAGGAACAGTGCGTCCGCCTCGGTATATCGGCCGAGTCGCTCATAGAGATGGGCCAGGTTGTTGAGGCTCGCGGCCACCTCGGGATGATTGGGGCCGAGCGCCTGCTCGCGGATCGCAAGCGCCCGTTTGCCCGCCGCCTCCACCTCCGCGAACCGGCTTTGATCCTCGTAGAGCTTGGTGAGATTGTTCAGGATGAGAGCGACCTGGAGACTGTCGCGGCCGCTGGTCTTCTCTGCCATGTCGAGCGCCCGTTTGTACTCGGCCTCGGCCTCCTCATAGCGGGCCTGGTTCTTGTAGACGTCCCCGAGATTGTTGATCAGAACGGCGACCTTGGGATTGCTCGGGCCGAGCGCCTTGGTCGTGATCTCAAGCGCCTGCTTGTACAATCTCTCGGCCTCGCCGTAGCTGCCTTGCAGCAGATAGACCGTGGCCAGGTTGGCGGCTGCCTGGGCTATCCGCGCATCGGTCGGCGGGAGATTCTTTTGCAGGGCGGCGAGCACCTGCTTGAACATGTCCGCTGCCTTGCCGTATTGCCCCAGCGCTTGGTAGGCGCGGCCCAAGTCGTTCTGGGCCGATACGTACGCAAAATTGTTGGTGCCGCCGCGCCTGGCGGCCGCCTCGTTTTTCTGTGCTTCGGCGAGGGCGGCGGCGTAATCGCCCGCCGCATAGAGATCCTGAAACCGCTTCTGCGCGGCCGCGACGTCGCCTTGCGCCGCGGTCGGCGGTGCCGCCGGTCCGCTCGCCAGCGCAAGCACGACAACCAAAGCGGCCAATCCGCCCTGCCATCCCGATTTCATGATCCGCTCCCGCGATTGGAAAGATTCGGCATCAGACCCGGCTTCGATCCGGTCCGCGCGACAATTCTACGACGGATCGCGGCGCAGGACACGACCCTCCGCGGATGTTGCGCCGCGACCTGAAGGCGCGGGGCCGCTCGCTCCGAGATCGAGGAAAAGGATGCGCCAATCACCGCTCCAGGGCGAGCACCTCAATGCATCCGGCCGAACGACGTGCGCGACATGCCTCCGGCATTCCGGGTCGCTCCCATCTGGCCGAACGACGGCCGTGCAAGGAGCGAAGCGCCCCGGGTTCCCACCCCACTCGGCGAATCCGACTTGACGGTTTTCACCGACACCGCGGTCGTCACGCCGGTGTTGGTTTGCGTCCGCCCGCGCGTGGTTTGAGGATTGTAGCCGCTCGAGCCGCCGGTGGATTTCGGATTGTCGTTCCCGGACGTCGGCTCCGGTTTGTCATGACCGCGCGGGGGCTTCGGATGGATCGGAATGGAGATCCGAGGCGGCGGCGTCACGATCGGCGGAACCGGGCCGGTGTAGACCGTCACCGGGGGCTGATTGATGACCGTCACCGGGCTCGGATCGACAGCCGCGACGCTGGTGCCCGAAGAATTTGCCCCGCCGGCGCCGCCATTCTGCGTCGGCGTGGTCTCGGTGCGTTTCTGGCGCAGCAGCGGGTTTGTCGGCTGGCTGCACGGGCAAGTCGGACCGGCGGAGGCGAAGGCAGCGGCCGCGTTGGCGACCGACCGGCCGCGTGCCTTTTCGACGAGCCGATTGGCGGTTCCCGCGAAATCGCTGTTGCCGTAACCGGCGAGGAAGGCCTGGTAGGAGGCGACCGTATTGATGGTCACGGCATTGTACCAGGCAATCATCACCTGCCGGCGATCGAGCAGCGTGCGCACCGCCGGCGTCGTCGGCTCCGACGCATAAAGCGCGAGATAGGCCTGATAGGCTTCGACCTTGTCCTCTCGAACCACGATCTCATAGGCCTGGCGCGCGCTCTTCGCCTTGAGCTCCTTTTGCCAGGACTCGATCGACCGGCTCTCCGAGCGTGAATTTCCGGTCGAGCCCGGCTGGGCGTTGCTCGCCGTGGTCGCTCGTTCCGGTCCGGTCCCGGACGGGAAGAACGAGAATTCCGCGGTCAGCGACGAGCTTTCCCACGGGTATTGCTGCCGCTCGGTCGCGTTGCTCACCTCGAGCCGGACGCGCTTGAGCAGCTGCTCGAGCGGCAGCCCCGGCTCCTGGCCGATCCTCATGAGGGCGGTGGTGTAGGGGCTGTTCGTCCCGTCGCCGTCGAGGGCTTCGGTGCCGGGCGCGGTCGAGTACGACACGAGCGAGCCGTTCGGGGCGTCGACGATGGCAAGGCCGCGCCCCGCGGTCTTGTTGATCGCCGAGAACGGATTGTTGCGGCAGGCATCCAGGATCACGATGCGGGACTTGCTCGGAACCGAGGACAGCGCGTTCATCACGTCGGCGAGCCGCGTCGCCTGGAGCGGCACGTCGGCTTCGCGCTCGATTTGCGCATCGACCGGCACGAGGAAGTTCTCGCCGTCGACCTGCAGGCCGTGGCCGGCATAGAACACCAGCGCAACGGTGTCCGGTCCTTTCTCGGAGACCATGCTCGCGAAATTGCCGATCGTCCGGCGCATGTCGCTTTGGGTGAGATCGGGCGCCTGCAGGACCTGGAACCCGGCGGAGCTCAGGAATTTCGTCATGGCCTTGGCGTCGTTGGTCGGGTTCGGCAGCGCCGTGACCGAGGTGTAGTTCGAGTTGCCGATGACGAGCGCAATCCGGTTCTCGGCGCGCGCATCGCTGATGCCCATCCAGCAGGTCGAAGCGAGGGCGGCAACGAGGAGTCGTAACGACATGGCTGAGCCTCCACACGTCCACAGGGAGCGCTGCGACCGCAGGGCCTGTGGCCTGATTGTTAGTGTCTTGGCCGGGGAGACCGGTTCGCGGACACCCCGGATTTTGGCGCTCCAGTCCGTCACCGAACCACGATGATCAGCGGGTCGGCCTGGGTCACCGCGCTTCCTTGCAGCATCATCTTGAATTCGCTGCCGTCGCTCCGCTCGATGACGAGCAGGTAGGCTTGGCCGTCATCGAGGTTCGGTCGCGCCGTATCGCGGTCGAAAGTCATCAGCATCCTCTGATATTCGCCGTCCCAGAGAGCGATCCTGCGGATCGCTTGCGTGCCGCGATTGACGACCTTGATGCTCGGTTGCAGGGGCACGTTCATCGTCTTCAAGCCCGTGCTCCGCGAGACAATGCCGCCTTGGAAGGTGGAGACCAGGGGCGCGGCACACGATCCCTCGGCGGAAACCTTGCCGTTTTCCGCGGTCGCGCCGTCGCGCGAAATCGAAACCTTGAGCGGGCCCTTGAACGCGAGAAGCCGCTGCGTTCGGTAGTGACAGATCCGCAATTCGCTGTTGGCTTGGAGATCCAACCGCGTCCGATCGCTGATGATGTCGAGAGCGTCGAGCAGGGCCGGCGCCCCCTGCGAGGAGGCGACCACGCGACCACGCACTTCCTCCACATAGGCCACGTCGGTCGGGGTTTCCGGCGCCGCCGAATGTGCAGGATTGCTTCCCAGACCGGCGGGGATGGCGGACCAGAATAGTGCGGCCGCCACGACTTTCACCGGCATCGACGCTCTCTCGCTGCATCCGCGACGTTCGGGAGACTGCAGTCGCATGGTTCATCTCCTCGGAATGATACCGGCCGTTGCCCGTTCGGTTCGACGGCGCTCCGACCGGTCTCCGCTTGGCTCACGTCTCGCCGAAGGCGCGCGGCCGCGCGGCAACGCCGCCGCGCGGTACTCATCACACTCACTTGTCGCTCACGTTGACGACCTGAACCCGACGGTTATCGCCGGCGAATGGATCGGATGAATTCTTCAGCTTGGTCTTGCCGTAGCCGACCGTCACCAGATTGGCCGCCTCGATCCCGTACTTTTCCGAAAGGAAGCGTTTCACCGCGTCGGCGCGGCGCTCGGACAGGCTCTGATTGTAGGCATCGGCGCCTTTGGCGTCGGTGTATCCGGCGACGATGAAGGTGCGGCCTTTCAGGTCGGCGCTCGAGAGAGCCTGCCCGAGAGCGGTGACCTGGGGCTGTGCGCCCGACCCGATGGTGGCCGAGTCGTAGTCGAAGTTGACCTCGAGATCGATGCTCGGCTTGGTTTGGGCGATCGACGCGATCTGCTCGCGCTCGGTGGTTGTCAGCGAGCGGGTCGTCCGATTGCGCAAGGTATCGACGAAGCGCGTTTCGTCCGCGCGGCGGGCCGCGTCGGCGGGCGAGGCGCTAAGCCCACGGGTGATCTTGGCGGGCTTCAACGCCCTGATGATCTGGTCGGCCGAAGTGGGTTCCCCGGCGAGCGCGACCCCGAGGCCTGCGGGCAAAGCCAGGCCGGCGGCCAATACCACGCAAGCCAGGTTGATCTTCAGCATTTTACGAGATGGCGACATGTTCCTCTCTCCGAGTTGTTTGCCGCCCGGCTGCCCGTTTGTGCGAGCCGTAGGGCGGATGGTCGGACGATCCCGACCGGAATGTGAACCAGGCTACACAGGCGCGGCTGCCGCGGATGTGACGGAGATCACAAAAAGGTCGATTCATCGGGGCGCGGCCGCATGGCTCCCGAACGTCGCCTGCCATCGGCGAATTCGGCGGATTTGGCGTGGGGCAGGCGCTCGATCCGCGCCTGGAGAAGATTGAGCAGGCCCTTGGAATACAAGGCAAATCGGTTCTGCACCGCCCCGATGACGGATTGAGCGAAAATACAGTTTACTCAGTTCCTTAGAGCTCATTAGAGCGCGACGCCGCCCGCAACCAGCAGCGACACCGTCAGGCCGAGCGGCCCCTCGACGATGTTCGGCAACCCGGGCGTCGTTGTGCGCCCCGGGCAACGGCTGTCGACGATAGCATTATTGCCGAAGAGTCGCCCGCAACACGGCGAACAATTTCTCGACATCGGCGTCGGTGTTCCACACGTGCGGCGTGACGCGCAACGAGCGACCCCGCACCGATACGTAGACACCGGCGGCGGCAAGTCGGCTGGGCAAGTCGGCGGGGAACCATCCGCCCAACCGTAAGCCCAGGAAATGACCGGCCCGCCGGTGCGGCGGGACGCCGTCCAACCCCAGATCGTCCTTGGCCCGCTCCGCGATCGAGTCGTTGCGGGCCTTCAAAGTGGTGAGCACGCGCGGAACGCTCCAGCCCAGCAACAGCTCAAGCGAGGCCCTGACTGCCGGATTGAGGGCAAAGTTGCTGCGTTCGCCGACGTCGAAACGGCGGGCACCCGGTTCATACTCGCTCTTGTAGTTGACGAGCCCGGCAAAATCCTGCGAATCCCGGCGCGCGATCCAGTTCTGCTCGATCGGCCGCGCGTGTTGCCAACGCGGCGCGACATACAGAAAGCCGGTGCTGTATGGGCCGAGCAGCCATTTATAGGTACCCACGGCGAGAAAATCGGGATCGACGCGCTTTACATCGAAGGGCAACGCGCCAAGCGATTGGCTTCCATCGATGCAGAAGGCGGCTCCGATGCGGCGGCATGCGGCGCCGACTGCCTCGACGTCGACCGAACCGCCGTCGGTCCAGTGACAGTGGGGGACGGCGACAACGGCGACGGAATCATCCATGTGGGCCAGCAACGCTGCAGTCCAGTCATCGTCGCCGGGGCGGGGGACAGAAACGACGCGAGCGCCGGTGCGCTGGGCAAGATCCATCCACGGATAGACGTTGGAAGGAAACTCTTCGGCGAGCGTCAGAATTTTCTTTCCACGATGTAGCGGAATGTTGTGCGCGGCCTGCGCCATGCCATATGACACGGCCGGTATGAGAGCAACATCTTCCGCGCTGGCGTTGATCAGCCGAGCAAAAAGCGTGCGTATCGTTTCGCTATCAGTGAAGAAGTCGGACGACTCGATCGTCCAGGGTTGCGCCTTGCGCCGCAATCCTCGCTCGCCCGCCTCGATCGCCGCTTTGGGAAGAGGCGACATGAATGCGCAGTTCAGATACGCGATGTCGTGCGGGATGCTGAACAGATGCCGTTGGCTCGGAAGCAGCGAGATGGCTGAATTGCTGCCGGTCATACGCGCGGTTTTCTCTTGATGGGGATGAATGTTCCGTTCCCTGTCGTAGCACCGAGAGATCAAGACAGGTACAAACGTGTGCGATCCCGGCTAGTTTGGGCTGCACGCATTCGCGATCCATCCCTCTGAGAGGACAGCGCAAGCCATTGGTATACAAAGCAAATCGGCTCTGCATCGCCCCCATGATGGAATGGACCGACCGCCACTGCCGGTTCTTCCATCGCCTGCTCACGCGCCGCGCGCTGATCTACACCGAGATGATCACCACTGGCGCGGTTCTCCACGGCGACCGCGCGCGGCTCCTGGCATTCGACCCGGTCGAGCATCCGGTGGCGTTGCAGCTCGGCGGCTCAAATCCGCGACAGCTTGCGCAATGCGCGCGCATCGCCGCCGATTGCGGCTACGACGAGATCAACCTCAATGTCGGCTGTCCTTCGGACCGCGTGCAGGAAGGCCGCTTCGGCGCCTGCCTGATGGCGGAGCCCGGCCTCGTCGGCGATTGCGTCGCCGCTATGCGGGCGGCGGTCGAGGTGCCGATCACGGTCAAATGCCGCATCGGCATCGACGAGCAGGACCCGGAGGAGGCGCTCGATACGCTCACCCGCACGGTCGTCGCGGCCGGCGTCGAGGCGCTCATCGTGCACGCGCGCAAGGCCTGGCTCGACGGGCTCTGCCCGCGCGAGAACCGCGACATCCCGCCGCTCGACTACGACCGGGTTTATCGGCTCAAGGCCGCGCATCCCGATCTCGCGGTCGTGCTCAACGGCGGCATCGCCGATCTCGATCAGGCCGCCGCGCATCTCGAGCGCCTCGACGGCGTGATGATGGGCCGCGCCGCCTATCGGGAGCCCTGGCGCCTGTTGGTGGTCGATCCCATCCTGTTCGCCGCCGCCGCGCGCTTCGCCGCGCCCCGCGCCGCGGCCGAGGCGTTGATCCCCTACATCGAGCGAGAGCTGGCCCGCGGCACGAAACTTCATGCCATCACGCGCCATGTGCTCGGCCTGTTCCACGGCGTGCCCGGTGCGCGCGCGTTCCGGCGGCACCTCGCCACCGAAGCCGTCAGGCCGGGCGCGGGGGTGGCCACTTTCCGCGATGCGCTTGCCGCAGGGGGAGGAGCTTTAATGCCGTCCAGTGTGAGCTAGTTCACACAAGGCCATCAATATTTTGTGCGAAGCACGGCGGTCTAGGATCGCGGGACCGCTGCGGTGTGATCCGTAACCGGGAAGTTCCCGGCCGCGCCGTTGGAGCAGGACATGGTGCTGGGCGTACCCGCGAGCGAGCTTCTGCTGCTCGCGGCACTGATCGTCGTTGCCGGGGTCGTGACCGGCGTTCTCGCTGGCCTGTTCGGCATCGGCGGCGGCGCGCTCATCGTCCCGGTGCTCTACGAGGTATTCGGCGCGCTCGGCGTGCCCGACGAGGTGCGCTTCCAGCTCTGCGTCGGCACTTCGATCGCGATCATCGTGCCGACCAACGTGCTCTCGTTCCGCACCCATCTCGACAAAGGCGCGGTGATGATGGAGGTGGTGCGGACCTGGGCGCTGCCGTCGGTGGTCGGCGTGGCGGCCGGCTCCGCCATTGCCGCGTTTGCGCCGGCGGCGGTGCTCAAGCTCTGTTTCGTGCTGGTCGGCGGCCTGATCGCTTGCAAGCTCCTGCTCGGGCGCGACAGCTGGCGGCTCGCCGACGATCTGCCGGGCCGGGCCGCCATGGCGGCCTACGGCGTCTTCATCGGGCTTGCCGCGTCGCTGATGGGCATCAGCGGCGGCTCGATCTCCAACATGATCCTCACCCTGCACGGCAAGCCGATCCACAAGGCGGTCGCCACCTCCGCCGGCCTCGGTGTGCCGATCACCATCGCGGGCACGATCGGCTACGTGCTTGCCGGGCTGCCGCAACAGGCGCTGATGCCGCCGCTGTCGCTCGGCTTCGTGTCGCTGATCGGTTTCGCGCTGATGGCGCCGGTCTCCAGCCTCACCGCGCCCTATGGGGCGCGGCTCGCGCACGCGCTGTCGAAGCGCCGGCTCGAAATCGCCTTCGGCTGCTTCCTGCTCACCGTCTGCGTGCGGTTCGTGGTGAGCCTGGTCGCCTGAAGGTCACGGATATCCCCGCATCAACAGCTTGTCGCCGCGGACCTCCCAGCTTTCCAGCCGGTTGAGGAAGCTCATACCGAGCAGGTTTGTGCGCAATTGTCCGGGCTGCGCGATCAGCGCCGGCACCGAGCGTTCGGTGAGACTGCCGATCGATATCCGGTCGAGCGTGACCGGCGCGGCGCGGGCGCGGCCGTTCGCGGTCTCGACGTTGACGGAATAATTGAGGACTTCGAGCGGAAGTCCGGCGGCCTTGGCCGCCTCGTGGGTGAGGACCACCGCGCTGGCGCCGGTATCGAGCACCATGGCGACGCGCGCGCCGTTGATCTCGGCAGCGAGCGAGAAACCTCCTCCTCCGCCGCGCGCGATCTCGACTGTGCGTCCCCGGCCGGCGGCGCGGCCCGGAACGAGTTCGGCCAGCACCCGCTCGCCGACGTCGCGCAGCTCGAAACGATAGGTGTATCCGATCAGCAGCAGCGTCCCCACCACCGTCCAGATCAGGGCCGCTTCGAGCGCATGGGTGAGCCGCTCGCGGAACAATGCGAGGGCGATCACGACCCCGACCGCCAGCACGATGATCCTGGTCTCGAGCGGAGAGCCGTCGACGTGCGTAAGGTCGAGCGATCCGGTCTGCCGCAGCACGAACACGAGCAGCACGATCGTCGACAGCGCGAGCAGGATCCAGAGAAGGCGGCGCACGACGGTATCCTCAAAACATATATCGGCGCGCCGTCCGGATGCCCTCAGGGCAATCGATCGCGCATACCTTGATGCCGGGGCCTTCGATCTCAGTCATGAATGGCACGGCGAGTCGTCGCGGGGGTGGCGGGCAAGATAAGCATCGTCGCGGGGAACGCAATCGGCGTGATCGGCGGCTCGAGTCAAATTTACATCCCGAGTCTGAGCAGCCGACGCAGCGCATTGGCCTTGGTCGGGGGCGGGGAGCCCGCCGTACCCGACTGCGGCGCCTGGATCGAGGGGGCGGGCTCGACGATCGGGGCGAGCGCCGCCATCACCCGCTCGGGCGGGAAGGTCACGACGACCTCGGTACCGATGCGCAGCTTCGATTTGAGCGTGAACGTGCCGCCGTGAAGATCGACCAGGCTTTTCGCGATCGGCAGCCCGAGGCCCGCGCCCTGCTCGGCCGACTTGATCGAGTTCGATCCCTGGCCGAACGAGGCGAGCACGATCGGGATCTCCTCTTCGGGGATGCCCGGTCCGGTATCCTTGACGCTGACATACTGACCGCCCGAGGCGGTCCAGCCGGCCTTGAGCCAGATCTCGCCGCCCGGCGGGGTGAACTTGATGGCATTGCCGAGGAGGTTGAGGCAGATTTGGCGCACCGCCCGTTCGTCCACCCATAGCCGCGGCATGTCGGCCTCGAATGCCTGGTGGATGGTCAGGCTGCGGTTCTTGGCGCGGATCTGCAGGAGGTGGGTGCACTCCGCCACCACATGCGCGAGCGTGACCGCCTCCTCGTTGAGCTCGTAGCGCCCGGCCTCGATGCGCGACAAATCGAGGATCTCGTTGATCAGGTTCAAAAGGTGCACGCCGGAATTATGGAT
>Ga0137392_10001031_pt1 | contig 15625 bp, 9 predicted proteins | sample 15con2h34AmetaG_FD_101394 | JGI IMG/M metagenome (GOLD analysis project Ga0137392, IMG submission 101394) | Vadose zone soil microbial communities from Angelo Coast Range Reserve, California, USA - 15con2h3.4A metaG | ecosystem: Environmental > Terrestrial > Soil > Vadose zone > Saprolite... | reverse complement strand
TGTTCAACACACAGCACGAATACGTGCCACTCATCAAAGAGCGGCTAATTGATTTCATCCGCATCCACATTTCGCAGATCGGCGGTTTGAGTCCGGCGCGCAAAGTCGCCGCGCTGAGCGAGTTCTTCGGCGTCCGTACCGCCTGGCACGGGCCGGGTGACGCGTCGCCACTGGCGCACGCCGCGCAACTGGCACTCGAGCTGGCGAGCTACAACTTTGGCGTCCACGAAGGGAGCGGTTTCCCGAAAGAGACGCAGGAGGTATTTGTGGGCTGCCCCGAAGTCAAGAACGGCTACATGCTGGCCCAGGAGAAGCCAGGCCTGGGCATCGAGGTTGACGAAAAGCTCGCGGCGAAATTCCCGATTCCTGCTGGTCCGCCAAATTTCGATTATTCCTGGGGGACCACGCGGCGACGGGACGGCACGGTCATCAGGCCTTAACGCGTTTGATGCAGTCGCCTTTATCGGTCATCCATGTGATGCCATATTCGAGACTTCGCAATCGACGCAGAATCCCAGTATTCGAAACTCAGCTATCGCCTCATGCATGTAATCTGCAACGGTGTTCACGATGCCATTCACAAAAGCTTGCTTTGGGCGGTCTCGAGCAGCGCATCCTGCATAGCGCCGGTAGCGCGGGAGAGCGCTTCTCCACCTAGTGCATTTCCACCACACTGGACATCAACCTGAACATATTGCGAAAGTCCTCTTGGACCTGTCCGCTTCCAGTGCTCGGAATCGAGTTGTCGGGCCAAAGCTCTCGATCGAGCAGTTTTTGTTGCTCTCGGGAATAGCTGTCGCAGAACCCACGAAGCGCTCTCTTCAAAAAACGCGCCTGACAATTCGACCATTTCGGAGAGCTCGCCACAGAGTCCCGCTGGTTGCCTATGGGAATCTTTAGGGGGGACCGACAGGTTGCGACCGGGCCGGTCGATTACGTCCTTGGTGCTTTGGTCTTAGTTTATGCCCGGTGGGGCTACAAGAGTGAATTCAAAATTATGAAATTGGCATCGTCAATGGACAGACGTTCCCGGCAAAACATGACAGGCCACGACATCGACGTTGTTTGGGGAACCCGCCATCATATTTAAGCGCAACAGCAGCTCGAAGTGTTGGAGTGGACCAGAAGGAGGAACACCACATTTCTGCAACGCGTCCGAAAGACGAGCCAAGTCGGTGACGAGTCTTCCAGCCGCTTCGGTGCCTTCGCGATTCTCCCCCGCCAAGAGGAGGACATGCCCGTTTTGATCGGGATTTTTAACAAACGCAATGAGGGCGAACGATTGCCCCGTAGCCCAACCGGGAGCCGTCGGGATGTACGACGGCAACTCATGCGGGTGCGGATGAACGTTGCGAATGATCTCCTGCCCCGAATCCTTATCAAAGACAAACCTGAAGTCCAGCTCATCGCTGAAAAGAGCAGACCAGGGGTCTGAACGCGGGCTCCCCAGGAGAATAAAGTTATCATCGGTTTTCAGGTCTGAGAGCTGAATGTTTCGGGCGCCGTGCACCTTAATCTTTCTCAAGCTGGCCTGAGCTATCTGCGCAATATTTACAGCGATCACCGTGTCCACGGCGGCAGCCTTATCCCCTCGCAGGATGACGCGGCAGAACCGATCAATGTCGGGTGTCAGCGTATTCGGTTCGGGAATGTACTTGTGATTAGCATAATCGGATACCGAGATTTGGCCACCCGTGAATCCCTGAATCTCCGCAATGTTGGGGTCGCTGGTGATCACGTGCGTTGAATTTGGAGAATTGAAAAATGTCGACCATGGAAGGACAGCGGCCGGCACGCTTGCCGGTTTAGAAGCATGAGTGGTCCAGAACATGGCAACGCCCACAATGAGATTGAGGGCAGTGAGAACAAAGCCGAGGCGCATCCAGGGAATCCCGCTCCGAATCCTTGAGGTTCGAGATTCCTGAGTCGGATCGGCAGAAGAAATCAAGTTCTGGGACTCTGTGTGCGCTGTAGGCAGTCCCTGCCACCCCACCTTAGACTGGTGATGTTGTCCTGCATCCGGCTCGTGCAGGTCCACCTTAGTGTGAGGCCTACGAATGATCTCCGGAATGTAAGACCCTAAAGGGAGGATAATCCTAAACTCGGAGGTCGCACCATACTTGCCATAGTGTTGCAAAAGGCGGCGTCGAACGTCGCTCGCCGTGACCCGAACAATCGCATCGTCACCCGTGTCATAAGACGGAGAGCGTCCAAACACTTCGACGCCAATTACGCGCTCCTTCAAGGATTCGAAGTGACCCGCGATTGCCTGTTCTAAGATATATTTCAGAAACTGGCCGCTGCGATGGCTGCTCTTAAATACAGCCCCATCAATCAATTCCTTCAGGTGCAGCTGCAGTGATGCAATATCTTGCTCAGTCTGTACAACTCTCCCGATTTCCGCTTTCCGAGTGTCGGTGGGGGTTGCAAGTTGCATGGCTGGGTTCTGGCGCAAAGGCTAAGTGGCTCAGACTTTATCGATGGCCTATGAGCGTGTCAACAGGATTTTGCATTTGTCCAATCGTTGATGTCTATTATGCCCGTTAGTCGGCCGTGATATCGGGAGGTTACCGAATGCTGCTTCTATCGGCGGCCATATCAGAGGATTATGCCGCTCAAACAGCACAACAGCCTTCGTCGCAAGGGTTCCCTAAGAAGCGGCAGCGGGGCATGGCACCAGCTGTGCACGCCATGCTGAAAGTCCACATGGATAACAAACTGGCACGGCTGGGAGCGAAACAGTGCACGAGGAACCACGATCCCAAGGCAACCTCACGGGAGAGTAGCTACCGTTAGCTGCTGAGCTGTTCGATAACTCCTTTCCTTGCAGCACAGTGTCATCGTCTTAGGAGCGGCACTAACGTTGTCATTTGCTCTGACAGTCAATTACTGTGATCTTTAGGCGCTATGGGCCTATGGATGGTCGCGTCCTCCGTGACGACTAAATCCTCTCTATGAGGACAAGCCGCCACGGAGCAAGCGAGCTGATGAGATCCAACGGAATGAGGCTCCAGTACGAGCTTCGGCAAAGCGCGCAAGTTTTGGTGGGCTGAATCCAACCCGCGGAGGATTAACACAAAAACATGAAGCCGACATCGCGCCGCGAACTCCTATCCCTCGGAACGGTCGCAGGAATGACGTCGTTGTTGGATTCACACAGGATTGCGAAGAGGGCGGAGAATGACGAAACACGTGCGCCACTCGTGGAGAACGTCAAAAGCTTCGGCGCCACCGGAGATGCGATAAGCGACGACACCGCCGCGTTCCAGCGTGCCCTTGATGCTGTGTACAAATCGGGGCCTGGCACCGTGTATGCGCCGCCAGGACGGTATCTCCTAAAGGGAACCCTCACCATCCCCGATGGAGCGTCGCTTCGTGGCTCGTTCGGCTGCGTTCCGTCGCATAACGGCATCAGGGATCATGGACAGCCGAAGCCGGGAGAGGACGGGAGCGCTCTATTCGCGACGGCTGGTCAGGGGCATGAGGACGGACACCCGCTTCTCACTCTGAATACAAACAGTTCGGTCAGCGGCCTGACTATTTATTACCCGAATCAGGTACTCGATGGAGAGCCCATCCCTTATCCGTGGGCCATTGCCATGCGAGGCAAGAATCCAGCGGCTTTTGATTTGGAGCTACTCAACCCCTTCCAGGGTATCGACGCAAGTCATAACGAGCGCCATAACATTCGGAACATCACTGGTCAACCCTTGCGGCGGGGCATTTGGGTCGACGCAATATACGACATCGGCCGCATCGAGAATGTCCACTTCAATCCGTGGTGGAACTCGCACAGCCCGGTTTACCAGTGGCAGACAGCCAACGGCGAAGCCTTTGTCTTCGGTCGTGCCGATTGGGAATATGTACTCAATACCTTCTGCTTTGGTTACCGTGTCGGATATAGATTCATAGAAACAAATACCGGGAACTGCAACGGCAACTTCCTGGGCATCGGCGCCGACGATTGCAATCGCGCTGTCGTTGTAGAGCAAAGCGCGCCCTACGGACTTCTCATTGCGAACGGAGAGTTCACCTCTTTTCACGGCAGTGATCCGACCATGGTCGAGGTCCGTGCCAGCAATAAGGGAGTGGTCCGCATAAGCAACAGTGCGTTCTGGGGACCGTGCAATCAAATCGCCAAGATCGATGGCCAAGGAACCGTAGGCTTCAGCGATTGCACGTTCGTGCAGTGGGGAAGAGAGGGAGACCGCGCGGCAATTCAAGCAAACTCAGGGAGTCTCTTGGTCCGAGGGTGTGAATTCCGTCAAAAGTTGCGGCACATCTCGTTGGGAAAAGCCGTCAACTGTGCAGTCATTACGGGAAACATTTTCCGGGGTCCAGCGCAGATCGACAATGCCTCCCAAAATGATGTGCAGATAGGGTTGAATGCCACGCTGCCCTAACTCAGGTTGGGCTTGAGAAGCTTGAGATTGGTGATCGCGCTGCTGTGGGGAAGCACGACCGGCAAAAGTATCTACCGTTGCGGGCTTGCAGGCCAGCTAAGGGCAATAAAATCAGTTTGATCCACACGACGTTAGGAACTCTCCTAACGTTGCACTCTTTGTCGCGGCAGGCGCAATATCAGCAAATGGTGTGGGGGTTTAGTATGCGGAGCCCCAAAAGAAAGCCTACTCTGCTTTTCTTTTACCCTCAAAATCACGTCGCATGCAAAGGAGTGAGACTATGTTTCGCCCGCTCTTCCGTTGTGCTGCTCTTATCACTTTAAGTGCAGCGTGGCTGCACCCTGGCTTTGCCCAGACGGTTACCGGAACCATTACAGGCTTGGTGACCGACACCAGCCAGGGAATTATACCCAACGCGACCGTCGTCGCTCGAAACATGGCCACCGGCGCGCAGGCAGCCACGGTTACGTCGTCGACTGGGAACTACGTGATACCAAACCTGTTGGTTGGCTACTATGAACTCACCGTAACGCAGGCGGGATTCAAGAGCTGGGTCCGATCCAATATCGCATTGTCGAGCGGCGACAACGTGCGCGTGGACACCGTCCTCCAAGTGGGCCAAGTCAGTGAGAGGGTGCATGTTAGCGCCGAGACACCGCCGCTTAGAACTGAATCCACCGAGGTCTCCACGACGATGGAGCAAAAGCTCGTCCGGGATGTACCGGTTCCCATCGCCGGTATCGGGGGTGGCATGCGTAACGCGTTCAGCATCATGATGATGCTGCCGCAGGTCAAAAGTGGCAATGGCGAGAGCGCGTGGGACGACTTTCAGGTAGGTGGCGGCCAGCAGCACGATTGGAACGTCAGCGTGGACGGCCTTTCGGTAGAGATGGGCTGGCGTAATCACGTCGGTTACATGAACCGGTTGACTCCACCAATTGATTCGGTGGAGGAATTTCGAATAGATACGGCGGTATTCAAGGCCGAGCACAGCCGGGCTAGCGGCGGAAACATCTCGGTGACAACGAAATCCGGCGCTAACGAGCTGCATGGAGCGCTGTTCGACTACTACCAAAGCGAGCGGCTCGACGCGAATAGCTGGCTCAACAACAAACTGGGTCGCTCCAAACCAATTTATCATCGCAACGACTTCGGCGCGAATGTCGGCGGCCCCGTCTACCTGCCGAAGATCTACAACGGCCGGAACAAAACCTGGTACTTTTTCTCCTTCGAAGGCTACCGCTTTCCAAGCACGTCCGGTGTGTCACAGCTCACCATTCCCAGCCAGAGGATGACCGCCGGCGACTTTTCAGAGTGGAGGAAACCGGACGGTACGCTGATCCCGATCTATGATCCGGCCACGACCCGGAGCGACGGCAGTGGGGGATTTATCCGCGACCCGTTTCCCGGCAATATCATTCCGCCGGACCGCCTCAGTGCGCTGTCCAAGGCGATTGCCCGATACTCTCCGGCTCCCAATGCGCCGGGATTGCGGCTCAACTACAACACCGTGGGCACCGGCCCCAGAAAGCGCACCGAAAACGCCTATCTCATAAAGCTCGATCAGAGCTTCGGTGGGAAGAACCGATTGGCATTCACTTGGTCGCGCAACGGCATGCATTTCAACAATGCATATGACACGGATCTGACCAATCCCATGAATTGGGGCGGTTCGCTTCCCTATCCTCTAGCCGGTCGCCAATATTATCAAGGCGACCAATACTACGGGAACGTTTTTCGCATCAATGATACTCACCTGATCACGCCGACCCTCGTCAATACCGTGACCTTAGGGGCCCACCGCCTCACTCATCCCGAGCACGACGTTACCGCGTTTCCCGAAGGGCAAAACTGGGGTGACAAGCTCGGCGGCGCCGTCAAGAACAATCCGTATTCCAACTACAGCTTCCCGCCAGTGAACTTTCAGACGGACAACTATTACAGCTGGGATAGCTCCAAACTATGGGATGAATACCACACTGTTTACGGCCTTGATGAGAATCTTTCATGGATCAAGAGCAATCACAGCTTCAAGTTTGGCTACAGTTTCCAGTTGCTGATGTTAAACACAAATAACCGGAACAATGCTGCCGGAGATTTCCGCTTTAATCGCCTCGAAACCGCGGCCCCCGCTGACAGCAGTGGCAATTCGGGAAACTCTTTCGCAAGCTTCATGCTTGGTGCCCTGCATCAGGGCGGCTTTAGTGTGCCCTTCAGCGGAATGTTGCGGTTTCCTTATCATGCGTTTTACGTGCAAGACGACTGGAAGATTACGCCTAAATTGACCATGAACATCGGCTTGCGCTATGAGCTGAACATCGGTGCGTATGAGAAGCACGACCGCATGTCGACCTTTGACCCAACGGTTCCCAATCCAGCCGCAAACAACTACCTGGGCGCACTGGTTTTCCTCGGTTCCGGTCCCGGCCGGACCGGCAATCGCCACTTGTGGAACAACGCCCACGGCTGGGGTCCACGATTCGGTCTGGCCTATCAGGTTAACAAGAAGACTGTAGTTCGCGCGGGCTTCGGAATCTTCTACGCATCGGAGAAGGCGCCGGGCCTCACCCCATCGAGTACAGGTTTTACCAGCTCTCCCACCTGGACATCAGTGGATCAAGGCATCACGCCAGCGTTTTATTGGGACCAGGGATTCCCGACTTGGAAAGCACCGCCCTTTATCGACCCTGGATTCAACGCGGGCTTTGGTGTGACTTGGTGGCCCGCTGCGGAGATCGCGAAGTTGCCAAGCACAAACAGCTGGAATCTTGCAGTCTCACGAGTACTTGGCGGCAACTTCGTCCTTGATGTGACCTACGCCGGAAGTAAAGGCACACACCTAGCGTCCGATCGTGTGAATTACATGCAGATTCCGCTGCAATATGCTTCCCTCGGACGTCTATTGAATAAACCCATCGATGACCCGGCCGTAGTCGCGCTCGGTTTCCAGCCGCCCTTCCCGAACTTCAAGCAATTGCTGGGCGCTCGCGCAACGCTTGGTCAATCGCTCCGTCAGTGGCCCCAGTATACGGGCGTCGGTACGGGAGGCATGAATAATCACAGCGGTAACTCCAGATACGATGCGCTTATTGTGAAGCTGACGAAACGCTTTTCGGGCGGTTTGAGCATGTTGGCCGATTACACGTGGTCCAAACTGCTCACCGATGCCGATTCATCGGAACCCTGGATTGCGGGCGTCGTCGGATCAGGCGTTGGCGCCGGCGCGGCTCAGAACAACTGGAACCGGCGAGTCGAGAAGTCGTACGGAGTGCTGGATATGGCGCACATGTTCAAGCTCACCGCCAGCTACGACCTGCCATTTGGCCCCAGGCGCCGTTACTTTAGCTCAGGCGTCTTTGGGCACGTTCTCGGCGATTGGAACGTCGCCGCATTCATTTATGGACAAAGCGGCTATCCGTTGGGTGTCGTCGACGACGGCTACTCAAATTTCCTGATGGGCGGTCGGGCGCGCCCGAACGTGACCTCGCTGGACTGGCGCGCGCCGATTGTGGGAGATCGGTTCGACCCCAGCAACGGACCGTATCTGAACCGCACTGCCTTCCAGCGCAGAACCGATCCCCGTGTCGACCCTTTCGGCAACGCTCCCCGCTTGAACGGCGCAACACGTTCGCCGGGACGGTTCCGCGAGAACATTTCCTTGGCGCGCACCATTCCCATTAAAGAGCGGGCGCACTTGGACTTCCGATGGGAGATCTACAATCTGTTCAACTTAAAAACTTGGAACAATCCGGCGAGTATGGATTTGTCAAACCCGCTGTTTGGCGTCGTGACCAATGCCTCGGGCAATCGGACGATGCAAGTCGGTCTGAAGCTTATATTCTGAGCCATGAGCAATTCGGCGGCGACTCGTTTGCACAATGTTCAGCGCGCAGCCTGCCAAGTCCCGTCGGTTGCTGAAAGGGTTCGGCCTCAGCCCAAGCTACCTGACTGAACCCACGGGACGATCTTCGCTAGGGGGAAAATTCGGGGGACCCTATACATGCGGAGCCACATTTCCGTACATCGTGCCACTATCAAATATTTTTCTAACTCATTTGTTTTCAAAAACGAGATTGAGAAGTAAGGCCTTCGAGAGCACGCCGGAGACGTGGTTGCATATGCAACTGGCCTACGACCTGGCGGCTGCGCGTAAGGAGGAAAGCAAAATCAAAGTTCGCCGTCAGCGCCTTGTAGAGTTGCACGCGTAGGAATTACGTTCAGGCAACAAGATCCCACCCAACCGGCGAAAGACGTTTGTCATAGGATGCGTGCGAACGTCGTGCGACCCCGTGTACGAATCCTGGGCCAGCGTACCATTCGAGTGTGCCAACTTTTGTGCCCACCCCGACCACTTAATTCTTTAATGTCAATGAATTGTCTCTGACCCTTCAACATGGTTGGTGTCTGAGTTCATCTCCGCGAACAACCTCCATCAAATAGCGACCTCGCCAGACGTTTTCTTGAGACGAATGGTGGCATTGTTGATCATCGGGCTTGCCCACAAGCCGACGCTGAGCACAAACCCAAACGTCACGTACAGAAATGACAAGCCGCCGCGTAGTCCTGCGTAGTCTCCGATGCGCCCAATGATCACCGGCACTACAGCTCCGCCTATGATTCCGGTACCTAGAATGCCCGAAAAAGAACCGTGGAACTCCACGACGGAATTGAGTGCGAGCGACACCACGATGGGCCACATCACCGAAGCAAACAGACCGATTGCGGGAAAAGCAATTATGGAAACCTTAGCGGGACCAAACAAGGCCGCAGACAAAGAGAGCAGAGCCCCCACGCACGCACCGATGAGCACTCTGCGGCTGTCGAATATCTTCAGCAGTAACATCCCCGCCAGACAACCTACCGTGAGCAAACCCCAAAACCAGGAAACCGCAGCCGCACCGACGGTGTGGGGATCCAAACCGTGATACTGGTGAAGAAAACTCGACGCCCAGTCGGCGGTTCCTTGTTCGCAACCGACGTAAGCAAACATCGCTGCAAAGTAAAGCCAAACAACTCGTTGGCGCGCCAGGGTTCGGTACATGTCCAAAGAACCCACGCGTTCTTCTTCTGTGTGCTGGACCTTAGGAAACTTGGAAAAGAACAAAACGACCACCATCACCAGCGCGGAAACAGCGAAAATCCAGTAGATTGAGGCCCACGGCAACTCCGCCGGGGTCAGCCTTCGCAAGATGCGCAAGAGGAAGTTTTGATCGAGTGAAGGGTCCTTCAGGTTCAGCACTAGATAAGAATAAATTCGCGGACTAATAAATGACGCGCTGCCGAAAACCAATTGGGCCAATGTCGAATTAAATGCGTAGTGCTCTTCCCCGCCGGCGACGCGCAACAGCGGATTGATGGCCACCTGCAAAACGGCCATCCCGGCGCCGATGGTGAAGTAGGAAATGATGGCTACGTGGTATCCGGGAAATAGGGCGAAACTCAGTGATCCCAGCGTCCCAGCCAAAAAGGCCAGCGCCATCACAGGTTTTTCAGTGAATCGTTCCACCAAAAAGCCGGCCGGGATGGACATCACTCCATACGCAATGAAGAAAGCAAATGCCAGAAATCCCGCGGCAGTCAGACTAACGTGAAAACTGCTGATGATGTCCGGCACAATGGGGCCAAGAATATTGGTCAGCAAGGAGATCACGAAAAAAGTGAGAAAGACCAAACTGACCGCATAGCGGCTTCTCGCCATGAGCTGTCTTGCTCCTCACTATTCGTAGAGGCACGTTCCACTTCGTGACGCTCTTCCAACTGATTGCAGCATGTCGCGCAACACCGGGGATTGGCTGAATCGGCCTCGCAAATGCCCGTCGCGCGCGAGTCGTCTCCGCGATAGCTTCGGCACATGCCCAGCCAAGTGCCTTCAGGCGAGCAAGAATATCATCTCGCTCCCGGCGTGTATTCTGCATGAGCGCCTGTGCGGCCTTCTACCTGCCTCAGAAAGCGCAAGGAATTACGCAACCCTCGAACCGCGCGCCCCCCTGGCTGAAAACCACAACATGTCCGTCACCATACCTTAAGTGCCATCATAACTTCCCGTAACGAGAGTGCCAAATCCAGGCGTCCCGGCCACTTCCAGTTACAATACTTTTGCGATCCGAATTTCTTTTCGGTCGCCAAAATGTTCCCAAAGCCTCTCTACAAGCATCTCTTGCCGGCGCTCCTCGCGGGATTGCTCTTGCGTCTTTTTTTCATCTGGCGTTTCCCTTTCTACTCCGGAGATACGCCTTACTACGAAGAGCTCGCGCGTAACTGGCTCTACCACGGCGTGTACAGCTTCTACTCGAATGGACAACTCTTGCCGTCGGATGCTCGGATGCCAGGTTATCCGGCGTTTCTGGCGATTATCTATTTCTGGGCAGGCCCCGGCAGGAAAGCCGTCATGTTGGTGCAAGGCTTCGTGGACCTCGCCACGTGCGTGCTGGCCGCTGGCATTGCCGCGCGCCTGGCGGTTGGCAAATCTGAGGCAAGTCGCGGCCGTGTCGCCGCGGCACCACTTTGGATGGCGGCTCTCTGCCCCTTCACTGCAAACTACGCCGCGGTGCCGCTCACCGAAGTTCTAGCAACTTTTTTCACGACGCTTGCGATCTTCAATTTCCTTTCTCCGGCTTTCCTGCGACTCGATCTCGTCCAATCGAAAATCGATTTTTGCCGCGCTGCGCGATCCTGGCTCCTGGGCGGCCTTGTCGTCGGGCTTGGAACGCTCGTCCGGCCGGAAACACCGCTTCTCCTGGTTGCCGTGCTTCTTGTACTTGGCCTTCGCTACTACCGCTCCGAAAGTCGGAGAACACTCGTGCTCGCAACCTTATCGATCGTTGCGGGCTCACTGCTTCCACTGGCCCCCTGGGCCGCGCGAAATGCTGCGAGTCTCGGGCGCGTGCAGTTCCTGGCGCCTCGTTACGCCGAAACCTATGGCGATGTTCTGCCGACCGGCTTTTACGCTTGGACCAAGACCTGGATGTACCGATTCCGTGACGCGTATCTCTTTACGTGGAAGCTGCCCGCCCAGCGAATCGAATTGAAAGATCTCCCCACATACGCAACGGATTCTCCAGAGGAGCGAGCGCAAGTCGCTTCACTTCTGGATCGTTACAATCGCATTCCCGGCATGACTCTCTCTCTCGATCTCGAATTTGCGGAGTTAGCTCGTGAACGCTCGCGGCGTCATCCCATTCGAACGTACCTGTGGATTCCCATCGAGCGGGCCGCCGCTATGTGGTTCACGCCGCGGATTACCTTGCTGCCGTACTCGGGCCGGCTCTGGCCTCCCGCGGAGAGTTGGCGCAGCAATGCCATCGATTTTGAAGTCACACTTGGATTCGCGCTGCTCAACATTTTGTACCTCGGCATGGCGATTACCTCCGCGTGGCTCTGGCGGGGTAATCCAGGGATTTTGCTCATCGTGACCTTCGTCGTCATCCGCACTGCGTTCCTCACGCAATTGCAGACCTGCGAGCCGCGCTACGTCCTCGTTTGCTTTCCCGCGTTGCTTGCCGTGGGCGCGCAACTTTTCGTTGGCCGTGGAATCCAGCGTGAATATCCTTGAAAAGTTGGCGTGCATTGCAAGAAGACTTATTTTCTTGACAAGAATCCGCAGACGAAGTATCTCAGCGACCGCAACGGAAAGGTCTTCCTGTGACTTGGACCCAGGTTTATGACCCTACAGGTCATTGGTGGCTTTCCACACTTGTAGCAGCGTTACCGATCATCGTCCTGCTCGGTCTTCTAGCGGGGCTGAAAGTGCGGCCCCATCTTTGCGCCATCGCCGGCGCCACGACCGCGATACTCTGCGCCATTTTCGTACTGGGAATGCCCGCCAGCCTGGCACTCAGTAGCTTTTCTTATGGCTCCGCGTTCGGTCTTCTTAAAATTGTCTGGATCGTCATCGCCGCCGTATTTCTCTATGACATATCGGTCGAGACTGGCCAGTTCGAAATCATGAAACAGTCCGTCGCCGCGATCACCCCTGATCGCCGCCTACAACTTCTGCTGGTCGCCTTCTGCTTTGGTGCTTTCATTGAAGGCTCCGCTGGATTTGGCGCCCCTGTCGCCATCGCCGGAGCCTTCATGATCGGCCTTGGATTTAGACCCTTTCAGGCCGCCGCGCTCAACCTTATCGCCAACACCGCCCCCGTGGCTTGGGGCGCCATCGGCACCCCCGTCCATACGCTCGCGGTCGTCACCGCGCTGAACGAAAGCGACCTCAGTGCCATGATCGGCCGCATCCTTCCCGTCACCGCCATCATCGTTCCTTTCTGGCTGGTCCGCGCGATGGTCAGCTGGAAAGAAACCTTCGAAGTCTTCCCTGCCATCCTGGTCGTCGGCGGCTCCTTCGCCGCTACCCAATGGTTCTGGTCCAATTACGTAGACAGCAATCTTGTGGACATTGCTGCCGGCGTCGCCTCCATGATCGCCACGCTTCTCTTCCTGCGTTTCTGGCAGCCGAAAAGGATCTGGCGTTTCGCGGATGAAGCAGCTGTAAACGCCGATGAGGCTAGAGCGTCGATCAAGCACTACTCCGCCGGTCAAATCGCAAAGGCTTGGACGCCCTTCGCGATCCTTTCCGTTTTTGTGCTCGTGTGGGGATTGCCCGCGGTGAAGCTGGTCATGAATCAGACAACGACGCCCTCCTTCAAGGTTGTCATGGCGGACGGCAAAGCCCGCCCTGGTCCGGCGGGCTGGGACTGGCCGTACTTGCATGCCAAAGTCTTTCGAACTGCGCCCGTAGTGCAAAAGCCGGCCGCTGAAGCCGCGCGGTTCGATTTCAATTGGCTCACGGCTACGGGAACGGGTTGCTTCTTTGCGGCCCTTTTTGCAGGCGCCATTCTCGGCTTGAAGCCTGAAAAAATGTTTCAAATCTTCGGCCGCACTCTTTACCGTTTGCGTTTCGCCATCGTGGCCATGACTTGCATGCTCGGCCTGGGCTACGTCACGCGATACTCCGGCATGGATGCCATCCTGGGTCTCGCCTTCACGCGCACCGGCTGGCTCTTTCCCTTTTTTGGCACGTTCATCGGCTGGCTGGGTGTCGCGTTGACCGGCAGCGATACCTCTTCCAACGCTCTTTTCGGTGGCTTGCAGAAAATCACCGCGCAGCAGCTCAACCTCAGCCCCATTCTGATGTGCGCCGCAAACAGTGCCGGCGGAGTCATGGGCAAAATGGTGGACGCGCAGTCCATCTGTATCGCTACTGCGGCGACCAATCAGGTTGGCAACGAAGGCTCCATCTTCTGCTTCGTGTTCTGGCATTCCGTGGCGCTTGCTGCTATCGTCGGCGTGATCGTCATGTTCTACGCCTATGTCCTCCCGCAATTCATCCCCAATGGGTTAAACTTCATCCACTGATGGCGCGATTTTCTTCCATGCGGAGGACTGAATCCTATGGACGTTAGGATTCTTGAGGAGCTGCGCGCGATCGTCGACGACCGCGGCCTGGTCTCCTCCCCGGAAGAACTTCACACCTATGAGTGCGATGGCCTGGTTAATTTTCGCGTGCTGCCACGCGCGGTCCTTTTGCCCGTTTCCGCGGAACAGGTTCAATCCATCGTCCGCATCTGTTTCCGGGAAAGAATCCCTTTTGTCGCGCGAGGCTCGGGCACCGGCTTGAGCGGCGGAGCGACGCCAGTCGAGAACGGTATCGTCATAAGCCTGGTTCGCATGAACCGCATCCTCGAAGTGGATTTTCCCAACGGGCGCGTGGTCGTCGAGCCGGGTGTCCTCAATCTCGATGTCACCGCGTGCATTCAGCACAATGAATTCTTCTATGCGCCTGATCCCTCTTCGCAAACGGTGTGCACCATCGGCGGCAATGTCGCGGAAAATGCCGGCGGCGCGCATTGCCTCAAATACGGTTTCACCACGACACACGTCCTGGGCCTCGAAGTTGTTTTGCCCGATGGCTCGCTCGTCCACCTCGGAGGAAAAACACTGGATGCCCCCGGCTACGACCTCGCCGGAGTTTTCGTCGGTTCCGAAGGCACGCTCGGCATCGCCACAAAAATTACTCTGCGCATCGTCAAGCGCCCGGAGTGTGTGCGCACGTTGCTCGCCGCGTTTGATTCCACGAATGAAGCCGGTGCCGCCGTCAGCGGCATTATCGCCGCGGGGATGCTCCCCTCCGCCATCGAGATGATGGACCATCTCGCCATTCAAGCCGCGGAAGCTGCCGTGCATGCCAACTATCCAGACTGCGGCGGCTTGCTTCTGGTGGAACTCGACGGTCCCATCGCCGAAGTGGAATCCCTGATGACCGACGTCAACGGGATTTGCCGCGCGAACGGCGCTTGGGAGATTCGCATCGCTCAATCCGAAGCGGAGCGCGTCCTCATCTGGAAAGGGCGCAAATCCGCTTTCGCTGCTATGGGCCGCATCTCCTCCAACTACATCGTTCAGGACGGCGTGATTCCGCGCACCGCCCTCCCGCAGGTCATGGGCGAGATCCAGCGCCTCAGCCAGGAAGCGGGGTTGCGCGTTGCCAATGTCTTTCACGCAGGCGATGGCAATCTCCACCCACTTGTTCTGTACGACCGCCGCGTTCCGGGCCAGCGGGAGGCCGCCGAAACACTTTCCGCCAGAATTCTCGAGCTATGCATCGAAGCGGGTGGTTCCATTACCGGTGAACATGGTGTCGGTCTGGACAAAAAGAAAATGATGTCCAAAATGTTTGCCGAACCCGATTTGGTCACTATGCGGCGCGTCCGCTGCGCTTTCGACCCACTGCAGCTTTCGAATCCAACAAAAATCTTTCCGGCGCCTCGTCTCTGCGGTGAAACTCCCGGCGAATACACGCCACACCCGCTCGAGTCTTCCGGCCTAGCGGAGCGTTTTTAACGCTGTCGTATGGACGCCGCGACGCATTCCCGAAAAACCCCTCTTCACTCCTCACTGCGTTACAGGCTCATTTCCTTCATGGGTCAGGAACATGTTCACGCAGCAAGCGCTTCTGATATCGTCGCTGGTGTCCAACCAAAACTAGTTCTCGTTCCTGGCAGCGAATCGGATCTCGCGGATGCGTTTCGGCTTGTCAGCGATGCGGGGTTGGCAGTCGTCCCGCGCGGCGGCGGCACAAAACTTTGCTGGGGGAATCCACCGTCTCGCGCGGACGTTGTCTTTTCGACAGCACGGCTCAACGAAGTTACGGAGCACGCCTGGGCCGACCTCACCGCTTCCGTTGGAGCCGGTTGCACCATTCAAACGCTGCAAGAAACTCTTGCCCA
>Ga0137392_10001029_pt1 | contig 15626 bp, 11 predicted proteins | sample 15con2h34AmetaG_FD_101394 | JGI IMG/M metagenome (GOLD analysis project Ga0137392, IMG submission 101394) | Vadose zone soil microbial communities from Angelo Coast Range Reserve, California, USA - 15con2h3.4A metaG | ecosystem: Environmental > Terrestrial > Soil > Vadose zone > Saprolite... | reverse complement strand
CTTCCCGAAGAAAACAGACCTGTCCGGCTACACCCAGTCGGATCTGGACAAAGTGGCACTGCGCTTAAATCAACGCCCGAGAAAAACCTTAGGCTTTCAGACTCCTGCGAGTAGACTTCGAGCAACTGTTGCGTCGACCCATTGAGACCACCGCGTTAATCAGGAGTTGGGAACCTCTTGCGGAAAGTTCTGCCCGTGGCTCTCAGGAAAAGGTAGTCGCGGAGAACAGCACATCCCTTGCGAGCGTAGAAGCGCGAAGATAGACTGCTGCACATGAGAAGACCGTCCCTACTGCTCGCGTGCATATTCATGTCCTCGATCCCGGCTCTTGGTCAGAGTTCTAGCAGTCAATCAGCTTTTGACGCAGGCTTCAAACTTTCACTCCCCGTTCATCCCGGACAACTTCAATGGCATGCAGATGGGTTCAAGATCATCGAGGCTTCCGCCAAAGCGAAGGGGCAAGAAATCGGACTTCGGGGGAAGGATGAAACGGGGCGCCTTACGTTTCTCGGGTTCTTGTTTCTTGTTCCTGAGCAAGCGCCACTATCAAGCGCGAAATGCCGCGATGGGGCTCTCGCTGAGCAAAAGAACAATCCCTCCCTAAAGGTTCTAGCGCCTTCACAAATCGAAAGTTCGGAAAACATACCGGTCGCTCTTGCGACTTATTCGGCTCAGGGCCACGACGGCAAGAAGTCGTTCATCGTGCGCGGCTTTGCAGCAATCGGCGACATTTGCGGCGACCTGGAATTTTACAGTGAAACTTCGATTAGCGCGGAAGACCCAGATCTCAGGAAGATTTTTGAAAGCTATCGGCTCGATCCTGGCTATATCCCTCAGTTCAAAGACGTCTTACTCTATGCGCAGATTCTTTATAAACACCAAATGTACCAGGCAGCAGCTCCGATCTTTGAGCAAGCTCTGTCGAAGCTGGACGACAACGAGGCACAACGAACAATGCGGCGGGTAACCACCGATCAGGCAGGGATGTCGTACGGGATGTCGGGCGATATCCGCAAGGCCCGTGCACTTTTTGAGGCGGCAATTGCAAAGGACCCCGATTACGCCATGTACTACTACAATCTTGCATGCGCCGACGCCGAGGAAAAGAAGCTTGCGGACGCGCGCGTCCATCTTCAGGAAGCATTTGCACGCAAAGGGAATGTGATCCCCGGAGAGAAGTTGCCGGACCCAACGAAGGATGATTCTTTCCTTCCCTACCGGAACAACAAGGATTTCTGGAAATTTTTGGAAGGGCTTCACTGACGAAGTGCTAACACTGCAATACTTCCGAGGAAAAAAACGTTTGGCAGTCGAGACAATTAGGTAATACGTTGTCCGACGCATCGTTATCGGAAGCTGACCCGCCGCCCGAAATTTACATCGACGCCGGCGGATCGCTTGCTCGCCCTTGAGATTGCCGGACTCCTACCCGTTGACCTTCAACTTCCCGAGGATATGGTGAACGAATTCCGAAATCTCATCCTGGTTGAAGGTGTCGCGGTGCACCGGCTTCTGGCCGATGGCGCGGTACACCAAGCGCTTATTCGATTGTTTCACGAAGTCAAAAACGACCGTGCCCTCGCGGAAGCGGATATTTTCGTAGCTGACTTCCGGCGGTCCCCAGCCCCACGATTCCCAGCATCCATAGGGGCCGCAAACAAGGCCCGGGTATCCGCCCGGGTAGACGTGTTCGACGGTGACGGCGTGCCGCCGCACCGCAACGTGATAGTCCACCAGGAACTCCGCTTCTCGCGGGTCGCTGACCTGCCGCAATCCCTTGGAGGAGAGGGTCTGCTCGATGGCCGTGCGGATGCGCTGGCGGACGATTTCATTGTTGGCGCCGGCTCCGCGCTCGACGGCTTCTCCACGCGCGATCACATCACGGGAGACGACTGGACGCCGGTCGGCATCCTTGGGCGGCGCGACGGGCTTCCAGGCCCAGGTGCTGCCCTGCGGCACGGGGATATTCGGGTCGCGAATGACCGTAACGTGGTCGTCGCAACCGGCGAGCAGCAGCCCGCAAAACAAAATGGAAGCCGCCAGCAGCGGTGATTTTCCGATGCCATTTGCCAAATACTTCATCAATGCGTCCTCCAAAACGGACACCGTCTCTGCTTATGTTAACCCTGAATTCCTGGAAGAGTTGCTGGGGTCAAAGGGATGTGCGTCAGAGGGCAGGAGAAAGAAGAAGGCGGCTCCGGGCTATTTCCGTTGCCTGGCGCAGCATTATGCGAGTGGAGCATCCCAGTCTTGGGGCGGGAAAACAACCGGCCAGAACTTGGGGTTGGGCTGCTGGAACTCGAAAGCTACGGAAAAAAATTCGCTTGAAGTGTCGTCCACGCGGACGACTCGGCACTCTTGCTCGACGTGGTTCTGCGGGTTCACGAGGCGCATGGGCTGTCCGACATGCACGTCCATTTTCATCTTGAGCAGTCCGCCGTGGGCGTTCACGACCTGGGTCAGCGCTTCTTCCTGCCGCGGTTGGCGCTGGACGTCTTCAGCGAACACTGTGACCTTCATCTGGAGCATTACGCGCTCGCTGCGCCGGCGGTTCCTGGGATCGGATGGATTGGACAAGCTCATCTCCTGAGATAAGTCCGCGAGCCCGCCGGACGTTTAGAGAAACCAGAAATGGAATCACCTGGATTCTGAAATGCAGTTTACCTCAGTTGACGATGAAGGGACCCTGGCAGAAAGGACCGCCGTTGCTCAAAAGGTGAGGGCTTCGCGCAAGCCCGCACGGCCTTAGTGTTGGTGGGAGCTTAACTTTCCTTCGAGGCGCTCTTTTACCGCCGGCCACTCGGCATCGATGATGCTGAAATAAACGGTATGCCGGATGCGCCCGGTCGAAGTGATCATGTGGTTCCGGAAGACGCCCTCCTGCTGCGCGCCAACACGCAGAATGGCGGCGCGGGATTTTTCGTTTAGCGAATCCGTTTTCAGCTCCACGCGCTGGCAACCCAGCGATTCGAAAGCGTTGCGCAGCAGCAAATACTTTGCTTCGGTATTGATGGCCGTGCGCTGCCAGGCGCGCGCGACCCACGTCCAGCCAATCTCCACGCGATGATGTGTACGGTCGACGTTGCCGTAGCGCGTGCTCCCGATGGCACGGCCGGTGGCTTGCTCAATGATCGCAAAGGGTAAGGACATGCCGCGCGCTTGCTCGTCCAGCGCCGTTTCGATGTACGCCGCCATTTCTTCTTGTGTTCGAACGGGCGCGGGTATCCAGCGCCACAATTCCTGGTCCAGGCCGACCTCGGCCAGTCCGGCCAAGTGGGCCTTGGCCAGCGGCTCGAGCCGCACGCGCGCGCCTGTCAAGATCACCGGGGAGACGGCCATTTGCGCAAGCATGATAAACGCATGTTATGGCGAGCGCGCTAGATCAGGTAGCGCCAATTTGGACATGCCGGCAAAACTTTCTCAGCGCAAGGGCAACAGGATAAAGGATGTGGCGCTACGCGTAGTAAGAGGCCAGCATGGTCCTTCCTCTTACGGGGAAGTAATCGCCGCCGTACCGGCAGAGCTGTGAGAACTTCCCCACCAGGGAATCATCGAGCCAGCCATACGCGGCCTCCCTGTTGAGGGTTTCCAAGGCATCCTCTGGAGAAAGGGCATCGCGGTAAGGGCGATCGGTGATGAGCGCATCGTAGACGTCCGCAACCTGGAGAATGCGGGCCAGCAGCGGAATTTGATGCCCGCAGAGGCCGTCTGGATAGCCACTCCCGTCCATGCGCTCATGGTGATGGCGAATCGCCGGCAGGATGCGGCGCAGCGACTTCAACGGCGCGCAGATGCTTACGCCCACGATGGGATGCTGCCGGACGACCCTGGTTTCCGCCGCGTTCAGGGAGCCGGGCTTGAGGAGAATCTCATCCGGCACGGCAACTTTTCCGATGTCGTGAAGTAGACATGCAATCCGCAATTCCTGCAAATCTTCGTCCCGCAAATCCAGACTTCTGCCGAGCTGCAGGGCGTAATTTACCATCCGCTCGGAATGCCCGTTCATGAGCGGATGTCTTGCTTCGATGCTGCGCGCCAGGGAGAGCATCACGGATTTCGCTTGTTCATCGATATAGGTCTTGAGGCGCAAAAGCGATTGCACGCGGCCGAGGGCTTCGGCGACCGAACTGTAAGTTCCCCAAAAGTCGGCAGCGCCTGCCGCGCGTCCGCGGGCGGCATCCGCCGGATTCGAGGATTGTTTGACCAGCACAATAGGGACCTGCTGATTGAGAGGGTTATCCTTCATGCGGCGGCAGAGGTCGAAGCCATCGACGTCCGGCAAGTTGTCGTAGAGCAGCACAAGATCCGGCTGAAGCTGGAGACACTGCCGCTCGGCGGATTCTCCATCCTTGGCCGTAAATACTTCGTAGCTATGACGCTGTAAAAATGCTTTCCAGGAATCGCGGCCTGCTGAAGCAACATCCACAAGCAAAATGGCTGAGTTCATGATCCCCTCGTTATTCCTCAGCGCGGCAGGACGAATGGACACACCACTCCCCCACGCGTTATAAAGGTTTGGCGAAGGATTGGACTTGCGACCGATCTCCAATCCCTGTCTTCGGAGGTTTGCACCTCCGCTTCCCGGGGACGAGAAGGAATGAGGTGGCTAGGCGGGGTTAGGTAATGCTCGCCGAGTTCCAAACCGGGAGCGCACGTAAATGACTAAGAATTCGGGTCTTGCGGCGCGGCGGTTGGGAGGATGCGCCAGGCGCTAGGAATAATTTTCACAGGATGTCCGTTGTTTACCTTATGACGCGGGTTCTCCGTGCGTCCTTTCGGTCCTTCTTCGCCAGCGGCAGAAAAACCTTTGCACTTATAGGCAAGGGCCTTGGAATGCTGTTTCGAGGCGGTTGTTTTCTTTGGATTTCCTGCTGATCGTGAGGGAGGATGGTTTACTTGGAAGGAGGGAGAAGAGAACTTTTGGGAAACGGGATGCGGGCGGGGGGCGGCGTGAGGTATGATAGACTCTCCTGAAATTAACTCATTAGGATGGCTATGCCGACTGCAACGAATGGAAAGGTATTGCTGAGGGTAAGGCCGCGGGGATTCTGCGCGGGGGTGGTGCGCGCGGTGGATATCGTGGAGTTGGCGCTGGAAGCGTACGGCGCGCCGGTCTACGTGCACCATGAGATCGTCCACAATACCTACGTGGTCGAGCAGTTGCGCCGGCGGGGAGCGATTTTTGTGGAAACGATCGAAGAAGTGCCGCACGGGGCGGTGCTGGTGTTCAGCGCCCATGGCGTTCCGCCTACAGTCCGGGAAGAAGCCAAGTCACGCGAGCTGAAAGTGATTGACGCGACCTGCCCGCTGGTGACCAAGGTGCACCTGGAAGCGCTGAAGTTCGCGCGCGAAAAGCGCACCATTATTTTGATCGGTCATCGAGACCATCAGGAGATTGTCGGCACGTCGGGCGAAGCGCCGGACCGCACCATCGTGGTGGACTCGGTCGCCGCCGTGGACGCCCTGGAGGTCGGCGACCCCGGCAGACTTTCGTTCCTCACACAAACGACGCTGAGCCTGTACGACACGCAGGAAATCGTGGCGCGGCTGCGGCAGAAATTCCCGTTGATCCAGGGACCAGCGAGCGACGATATTTGCTATGCCACGCAGAACCGCCAGGAAGCGGTCGAGCAGGTGGCCAAGGACGTGGACCTGATCCTGGTGGTGGGTTCGCCGAACAGCTCGAATTCCAACCGGTTGGTGGAAGTGGCGCAGCGGAGCGGGGTCAAGGCGCAATTGATCGACTCGGCCAAGGACATTGATGTGCAGTGGCTCGAAGGAGTATCGCGCGTGGGCTTGACGGCGGGCGCTTCCGCGCCAGAAGTGCTTGTGGAGCAGGTCAGCGAACGGCTTGGGGAGTTCGGCTTCACGGACCAGCGCGACCTGGATTTGATTCGCGAGGACGTGCGCTTCACGCTGCCGCCGGAATTGGCGACCATTGCGCCGGCGCCGCGCCGCTAAATAGTTTGCACTGCCCGGCAGGGAAATGCGCCGTGATTGACCGGAGTGGTTCGTGGGCCTGAGCAGGAAATGGTCCGGTCATCGGTGCCCAGCGCGCTAGACGGGGAATACAGCAAAGGGAGCCAGACCTTGGCGGTCAAGATCGTCCGTCAGCCGAAGAAAATTGCCTTGATTGGCGCGCCCTCGAGCGCCGCGGCGTTTTCCGTGGGAAGCGAGAAGGCTCCGGCGGCGCTGCGCGCGGTCGGGCTCGCCGAAAAATTGCAGGCCGCCGGCTATGAAGTCGTGGATTACGGCGACTGCGCGCCGCGCCTCTTCGCGGACGACGAGGAACACCGGCGCGCCCGCAATCTGGCCGAAATTGTCGCTGGGCTGAACGATCTGAAAACGCGCGCGGAACTGGCGGTGAAGAGCGGCGCGCTGGTGCTGGTGTTGGGCGGCGACTGCGCCCAGGTCATCGGCTTGCTCACCGGCGCGCGGCGCTACTACAAACACATCAACCTTCTGTGGTTCGATCGCGACGCCGATCTGAATACTCCCGCAAGCACTCCCTCCGGCCGCATCGACGGCATGGTGGTGGCTCACATCATCGGCAAGGGTGCACCGGAGCTAGTGCGCTTCTGGAGCGAGGCGCCGCTGGTGCGCGAGCCGGATGTGACGCTTTACGGACTGGAGAGGCTCGATCCGCCGGAGCAGGAGTTCCTCGGCAAATCGCCAATGCGCCATATTTACGCCGCGGACATTCAATCCAAGGGCGGGAGCAAAGCGGCGCACGAAGCACTGGCGCAAGTGCATGCCGACGCGCGCGAATTCGTGCTCCACCTCGATGTCGACGTCATCGCGGCGGAAGAGTTTCCCGCGGTGAACGTGCCCGGCAGCGGCGGATTGCGCCTCGACGACGTCCGCGCTTCCTTCATCGAGTTTGTAAAACACAAGAACCTGCTGGGCCTCGACGTGGCGCAGTACAATCCCGACAAAGACCCCGAAGGCAGCGGCGCAAAGATGCTGGTCGATCTGCTGGTCGAAGCGCTTTCTGCGCGCCTGGAAGCGCTGACGGCGCCCGCCGCCGAGCCCGCTGCGGGTCCCGAAGAAATGTCTTCATCAGAAACAACCGCGTAGTCCGTCTGCAATTCGTTTCTAACCGCGAAAAAACTGGGGTGTCTTTTAGGAAACGGCGGCGGCGCGTTTGCGCAAATAGCGCGTCAGTCCGAGAAAGGAAAGATTCAGGCCCGCGCTGAAGGCGTAGTGGTCAGCCTCACCGGCGGGGAGATGCCGGGAGATTTCGGCATACGTGGCGGACATGAAGGAATCCATGGCGGCGGAATCGCTGGCGGTGGTGCGCAGGATTTCCGCGGCGAGCGCGGCCCAGCGATGCAGCCGTTCGCGGAACAAGCGAATGTGTTCGGAAGGATTGTCGGAGTAGCCGAAGTGCGTGAGAAAGAGCCGCCCCGGCTTGCGCTCGAGGATGGCGGCGAAGGAAGCATCCCAAATGCCGAGATCGATGTCCGGCGGGGGAGTGGCGGGCATGGCGAACGAGTTTCCCTCGATGCGCACCCCGGCGGTATCGCCGACGAAGGCGACACCTTCGGCATGGTCGAAATAGGTGACGTGGTGCGAAGCGTGGCCGGGGGTGTACACGACTTCGAGTTGGCGCGAGCCGAGCACGAGGGATTCGCCGCCATCGAGGACGCGCAAATTCGCCGCCGGAACCGGAAGCGTTTCGCCGAACAGGCGCTGCAACTCGTTGGGCCAAAGGCGTTGGGCGCTGGCCAGCAGCTTGGAAGGGTCAATCATGTGTGGCGCGCCGAGCTTGTGGACATAGACGGCGAGGCGGGGATTTTCGCGCACCAGCGCGCCCGTAGCGCCGGCGTGATCCAGGTGGATGTGCGTCAGAAGGATGGCGTCGAGATCGGGCACGCTGATGTCACGCGCACGGAGGCTTTGCTGGAGAGTCTCGAGTGTGGAGCCCGGGCCAGGGTCAATAATGGTGCGGTGGCCGTCCGATTCGAGCAGGGCGGCGGCAATGGTATGCGGGCGGCCGGTCCAGAGATTGTCGAGCGTGGTAAGCGAGTTCATAAGTAAAGGAGTGTAGCGCAGGAAGGGAAAGTTGGCAGCCGGCAGTGGAGAGGAGTGCGAAGGAAGAGGAGGAACACGCGCGAACCCAGGAAATAGTTGCACGGCAAGGGAATTATGGAATAGTCTTACGCCGCCGCGTCCTCTTGGTTCTTCGGGTTCTCCCTTGGTCCGGATATGGGTGCGGGGAAATGCGGGCGCCTGGAAAGAAGCGGCAAGGGGAAGAGTTGCGATGCGTCCAACGTGGCCAGCCAAAAGCGGCGAGCGGTCATCAGGCGGGCACGTGAACCAAACGGGTTTCGATTCATAAAGCTTGGGAGGAAAGAGATGCGCAATTGGTGTGCAGCATTGGCGATGAGCGCGCTTTTGGCTTTGCCCTTGTGCGCGCAGCAGAAAAACAGCCGAGCGGGCGATGAAGCCAAGAACGCTGCGGCGAACGCGGAGAAGGATGCTGCTTCGAACAGCGCCGCGGGCGGCGGCGAGGCGGTGGCGGCAAAGAACATATTCGCATTGCCCGCCACACCGCGCCCCACCCCCTTTCCCGGATCAGCTGCGGCCGCCGCGGACTCGCGTCCGCCGGGCAGGCTTGTTCCGCGGTATGAAATCGCGGGCATGTACGATTACGTTAATTTTCGGCCGGGCGGCCCTTTCACGAATTTCAACACCCAAGGCGGGGCGGCTTCGTTTACCTACAACGCTTCGAAGTGGCTTGGACTCACTGGCGAATTTGCCGGGTACGACTTCAAGCGCAGCCTGTTCCCTTTGACGGGAAGCACCACAGAGACAAATGGCGGCATGGTTAGCTATCTCTTTGGCCCGCGTCTGAACTGGCGAAAGTTCGACTACTTCGTTCCTTTTGCTGAATTCCTTGTTGGCGGAGCCCGGGGCGACGTTGAACTCACGGGAACCGGTTCGCAGAGCGCCTTCGCGCTGGCCGCCGGCGGGGGCGTCGACATGGTTCTGACGAAAAATTTCGCCTGGCGCGTGGCCCAGTTGGATTATTTCATGACCAATTTCTCGGGCCCGGCGCTTAACGCCACCGCACGCCAGAACAGCTTCCGCGCCGGCACGGGCCTGGTATTTCGCTTCGGGATTCCCAATCCTCCGCCACCACCGAACCATCCGCCGGTTGCGGCGTGTTCGGCGAGCCCGGCTTCCGTGTATGCCGGTTCGGGCGACAGCGTGGCGGTGCACGTGAACGCCAGCGACCCGGACAACGATCCTTTGACCTACAGTTACACGGCTACTGGCGGGACGGTCGAGGGCACGGGCCCGGAGGCGCGCTGGAATTCGACGGGAGTGGCGGTTGGCTCCTACACCGTAGAGGTGAAAGTGAGTGATGGCAAGGGCGGCATTGCCTCGTGCGTGGCGGACATCAAAGTGGAAGAGAAGCCCAATCATCCGCCGACGGCGGCACTCTCCATCGAGCGCAGCCCGATTCTGCCGGGCGAGCGTACCGGCGTCACTTGCAACGGCAGCGATCCCGACAACGATCCGCTGACGTACAGCTATACGGCCACCGGCGGGCAGATTGTAGGAAGCGGCTCGACGGTGCAGTTTGATGCCACCGGGCTCAAGCCCGGGAGCTACAGCGTAAAGTGCACCGTGGACGACGGCCGCGGCGGCACCGCTGATGCCTCCGGCAACGTGGAAGTGAAGGAGCCTGCGCAGATCAAGCAACTGGAAGCCAAGCTGGCTTTGCACAGCATTTACTTCCCGACGGCGCTGCCCACGGCGGCCAAGCCCACGGGTGGATTGCTGCCCAGCCAAGCCGTGACGCTGGATGCACTGGCGAGCGACTTCAAGCAGTATCTGACCTACCGGCCGGATGCCCGCTTAATCCTCGAAGGCCATGCGGACATTCGTGGGCCCAAGGAATACAACATCAAGCTGTCCGAGCGGCGCGTGGAGCGCACCAAGAGCTACTTGGTGGAAAAGGGCGTGCCGGCGGACAAGCTGGAGGTCAAGGCCTTCGGCTTTGAAAAGAACATGACCGACGAAGACGTCAAGACCCAGATTGCAGCCGATCCGGACCTCAGCGCTGCGGAAAAGCAGAAGATCCTGAAAAACCTGCTGACTGTGCGCCTGGCCAGCAATCGGCGCGTCGACCTCACGTTAAGCTCCACCGGGGAACAGTCTGTTCGCCGTTTCCCGTTCAGCGCCAAGGACGCTTTGACGCTGCTCAGCCGGAGCGGCGGTGAAACCCCCAAGAAGAAAACGGGCGCGGCGGCGGCCCCGGCGAAGAAGCCCAAGCCATAACGGCCCAGGATTCGCGGAAGAAACTCCTCGCGGGGAGCGGCTCGTAACTGCCGGCGAGGGAACGGGAAACCATACGAGAGGAATCAGGCGGGCCCTTCGAGAAGATTTCGAGGGGTCCGCTTTGTTTTTTGGGCGGAGGCGGATGGGAAACACAACGGCCGATTCCCGAATTGGAACGGGAAAGGGGCCAAAAGACGGGACTGAGTTCCAAAGTAGGACTTGCCAAGTGGGTACTTTTTTAACTAATGTATTGAGTTATGAATAAGCCCGGGGAGATTCCTGAAACGGAACTCGAGATGCAGAGGAAGTCACAAACCGGAGGCCTTTATGATGCCTGTCATGAGCGAGGAAGCGGTCGTCCGCCGCGAGACTGTCCCGATGAGCATTCTCATCGTGGATGATGAGCAGTCCATCCGCGAGACGTGCGCCACGGTTTCGGAGCAATGCGGGATGAAGGCGGTCGCCGTGGCCACGGCCGACGAGGCGCTGGAGGTCCTGGAACACTCCGCGGTGGACATCGTGCTGACGGATTTGAAGCTGCAGCAATCGAACGGGGTCGACCTGCTGAAACGGGTGCATGACGTTCATCCGGAGGTCGCCGTGGTGGTGTTGACGCAGTACGGGACGATCGAATCGGCGGTGGAGGTCACGCGCATGGGCGCGGTGGATTATGTCACCAAACCGTTCCGCATTGAAGAGCTGCGCACGCGGCTGGAACGAGTGGCGCGCGCCGTGGAACTGCAGCAGGAGAACCGCCTGCTGCGCGAACAGTTGCGGACGCGCCCAGGCTTCGGCGGGCTGATCGGCGTTTCCATGAAGATGCAGCGCGTCTATAAAATGATCGAGAAAGTGAGCCAGCACGAGTATCCCGTGCTGGTCCTGGGGGAAAGCGGAACGGGAAAAGAGCTGGTGGCGCGCAGCATTCATTTTTCGGGGCCGCGCAAAGAACGCCCGTTCGCGCCGGTGGACTGTTCCGCGCTGGTGCCCACGCTGATCGAATCCGAGTTGTTCGGCTACGTCAAGGGGGCGTTTACCGGGGCCATGCAGGCCAAACAGGGTTTGCTCGAGGCCGCCCAAGGGGGCACGCTCTTTCTCGATGAAATCGGGGACATGCCGGTGGACTTGCAAGCAAAATTGCTTCGGGCGCTGCAGGAGCGGGAGGTCAAGCCGGTGGGCTCGACGGAGCGCCGGCAGATCAACGTGCGCATCATCGCCGCCACCAACCGGGATCTGGAATCCGCCATCCGCTCGGGGACCTTCCGGCAGGACCTCTTTTTCCGGCTGAACGTGGTGCAGGTCAAGTTGCCGCCGCTCCGGGACCGCAAGAGCGACATCCCCATTCTCGTAACCGCTTTTCTGGAAAAATTTTCCGATCCCCGTGGCGCAGTGCGCACCATCTCCGAAGACGCCACGCGCCGGCTGATTGCTTACGACTGGCCGGGAAATGTGCGCGAGCTGGAAAATGCCATTGAGCGGGCCGTGGCGCTGGGTTCCGGGCCGATCCTGCACGTGGGAGACCTGCCGTCCAACTTGCAGTATCCGACCACGGAGAGGACGCCGGAGAAAGATGAAATATTGCCCCTCGAGGAGTTGGAGCGGCGCGCGATTCTTCGCACTCTCCGCGAGACGGGAGGCGACAAGCTTTCGGCGGCGCGCATGCTCGGCATCGGAAAGACCACTTTGTACCGCAAGCTGAAGCAGTACCACATGGAACATGCCGAATAGCAAGGGGCCAAGCGCTAAGGGCATTTTTCCAGAACGCCGCCGCGCACGGATTCTCTGTTGAACAAGTTTCGGCAGCAAGCCTCCGTTCCGTCCAATTAGTCGGATGGTTTGAAACTCTGCTCCAGCCGTGGATAATTGCAGCGCGGCGCAAGAATTTCTTCATTCCTAGCTCCTTTGTCCCGCCTTCTGGTTCGCTCGCTTGTGGTCTGTCCCATCACGAGCCGGCCAGCGGCGGCCCACCCTCTCTGAGAAGCGGTCCCGCCTCTTCCCCCTTTAGGCCCACTCTGGGAAGAACGCCGACCAAAGTCTCGACATGGAATTTCCCGCTTCTCACCGTCCTCTCTAAGACATTGATTCATCAAGACTAACAGACATTTGCGGATGGCTCTGCCGATGCAAGAGCCATTGCTGGCTCCTCTTTCGCGAAATTCGCCTCCGGTGCGACGGGGGTGAGTACTCCAAGAGAGCGCTACGCGTTCAAGGCGAGGGCATGAGGATTTGGGAGAAATCGGCGGAGAAAGAATCGAGCGGGCGAGGCGTGGCGCGCGCGGCCCTAAACGGTGCTTCCCGCAAAGAATTGCTGCAAGAAGCGTTGCAAGCGCTCTCCCACTCGAAACCCACAGGCCGCATTGGCGTCTGGCTCGAACCGGATGTGGACGCAAGCCCGCTGGACGAGACGGCAGGCGGGTTTCAGGGAATGGTGTGGGATGCGGAAACCGATGAAACATCCAGGGAGTGGGCCCGCCTTTCGATAGAGCCGCCGCTGCCGGTGGAACTACTACTTCGCGGAAAAACGGTCGAACAAGACCTGCAGATTCTCCCCGCCAACCCCATCCTCGGCGTGCTTGTGGGCCTGCGCCACGCGCTCTGGGTTCCCATCGAGAGGAAAGAACAATTGAGAGGCGTCATCCTCTCGGGGAGCACAGGGAAGCAACCGGCGATCTCCCGCGAAGAGGTGGAATTGGTTGCTGCGGAACTCGCGCTGGCCTTGGGACTAGAGGAGGAGCGGAGACTTGCTGGGCTCCGGACGGAGGACCTCGGCGCGGTCCGGCGTTTCCTCGCACGACAGGCAGGCGCCGCCTCCGAGGAGTCGCTACTCTCCAGCCTGGTCGAAAGCTGCACGGAGCCGCCGCTGGACGGGAAGGGGCCGGGCGCGGCGTTCGCCGTTATTGGCGCCTTGCAGGAGCAGCGAGGACCGTCCGGCGAGAGCCCTGCCATCGAGTTTCGCTGGCACAGCGGGGATGATTCGTGGACGCACGCGATCGAAAGCGAACCGCTCGCCACCGTGTGGCGGCGGGCGCTGGAGGCGCGGCGGGCCATCGGTAGTGAGTCACCGATGGGCCGGAAAGGCCGATTGGTGGGAAGAATTGTAGCGTTTCCGTTGGAGTCGGAAGGGCAGCTTCTCGGGACGCTGGTAGCGGGACTGCCGGGCAGCGCCCTCTCCCTCGCCACGTTTGACCGTCTGGAGTTGCGCGCGGTTATGGCCGCATTCACTCTGGGTGAGAGAAGGCGAAAAGAAAAAGAGTTGCGGCACTCCGGCTGGCCGGACGAGCTGTTGGATTGCATGAGCGAACCACTCTTGCTCTTGGACGCCGCCGCAAGGATCACGGGGGCGAGCCGTGGCGCTAGGGAATTGGCTGGTTTTGTCTCGAAATCCAGCGGGCCGGAAACGGGAGGCCCGGCGGCGCAAGAGCACTTCGCTGAACTCTTCAGCGGGCGCGACCGGGAGCGCCTCAGGACTTGGTTGCGGACGTCGCTCGAGGAAGGAGCCGAGAACCGCCGTGTCCATTCCCCGTTTCCCCGGGCGGAATTGCACAACGGTGTAGCGGTGCGGCTACGCTTGACCGTCTCGGGAGCCGGCCGGCCCACGGCAATCCTGCTCGAGCCGCTGATGAACCGCGAATCGTCCGCGCTGGCCGGCGACGCGGAAATCGAATTGCAAAATGTCATCGAATGGCTGGAAGAGGGCGTCGTGCTCTTCGACGCCCAGGACAACATTCGCGCGATGAATACGCGATTCGAACAGATCGCCGGTCTCGCACCGGAGGAGTCCGGGAAATACCGGACCCTCGAGGCACTTATCGGGCGTCTCGGAAGTCATGCGGCGGAACCCGCGCACTTCGCAGAACGCTGGCGCGAACTGGCGCGTGGAATCGAAGGGGGCTTCCGCGAAGAGTTGCAAATGAATTTTCCAGCACCGCGCATCCTTGAGAGAGCGGCGCGGCCCGTGCTCGATCCCATCGGGCGGCTGCTGGGGCGCGTGGAGATCTACCGCGACCTGACCGCCCAGCGCGTTTTCCATTCAAAGCTCTTGCAAACCGAGAAGCTTGCGGCGCTGGGACAGATGGTCAGCGGAGTCGCGCATGAATTGAGCAGCCCGCTGACGAGCATTCTGGGCTACGCGCACCGGCTTTTGGCGCGTCAAGATGTGCCCGGGCGGACCGAGGAAGCGCGCCAGATTTATCAGGAGGCAGAGCGCGCCATCGCCATCCTGCGGCAGGTGCTGCTGAACGCCCGGGAAACGCTCCCAGAGCGGCGCCCCGTGTCCATGAATCAAATCGTGCAGCGTTCCGTAGAACTCCAGCGCTCCAGCCTGGCGGCGGAAAAAATCCGCCTGGAGATCGATCTGGACCCGGCGCTTCCCTTTGTGCAGGGCGACCCCGGTCATCTGCAGCAGGTATTGATCAACCTAGTGAACAACGCGCGGCAGGCCATCGAGCAGCACGGCCACGGCGGAACGATCCGGCTGCGTACAAAACGAATCGGCGAGAAGCGGCTTTTGCTGGAAGTCGCGGACGACGGGCCGGGAATCCCGCAGGCCATCCTCGCGCGGATCTTCGATCCCTTTTTCACCACCAAGCCCGCGGGCGTCGGAACCGGGCTGGGGCTGGCCATCGTCTTGAGCGTCGTGCGCGAGCATGGCGGACAAGTGCATGTTGTGAGCCCGCCGAAGGGCGGCGCGGTTTTCCAGATCGAACTGCCCGCAGCCGCGGAACCGGCACAGGACGAGGCATTGGGTTCTCCGGCGCCCGGGTGGCAGAAAGTTCCCCCCGAGACCACGCACGACGCTGGCCGCGGAACGCAATTGGAGCCGGCGTTCCGGAGCGGGATGAGCCCGCGCGTGCTCGTTGTCGAGGATGAGCCGACCGTCGCGCGCTTGATCGCCGACGTGCTCGAAGACGAGGGCATGCAAGTGGAAGTGTTGCTGGACGGCCGCGAAGCCCTGGACTGCGCCGCCCGGGAGACTTTCGATCTGATCATCTGCGACATCAAGATGCCCGGTCTGGATGGCCAGCATTTCTATAAATCGCTGGAGCGCTCCAAGAATCCCCTGCGAGAGCGCTTCTTATTCGTTACCGGGGACGTCATTGCCGCGCAAACGCGGGGATTTCTGGAGCGCAACCACCTGCCGCACGTCGCCAAGCCGTTCCGGGTGGAAGAGTTGACGGAGAAGGTTCACGACGTGCTGGCACTTACCGCTCAGCATCAAGCGCCGCCCGCCGAGGCGGCCAGAAAGAATGCGGCGAGAAATGGGTAGGGCCATGGGCAACCGGGAACGAACCATCTTGTTCGTGAGTAATGACGCGGGGCTGTTCGCAGCCGCGCGGCAG
>Ga0137392_10001016_pt1 | contig 15692 bp, 16 predicted proteins | sample 15con2h34AmetaG_FD_101394 | JGI IMG/M metagenome (GOLD analysis project Ga0137392, IMG submission 101394) | Vadose zone soil microbial communities from Angelo Coast Range Reserve, California, USA - 15con2h3.4A metaG | ecosystem: Environmental > Terrestrial > Soil > Vadose zone > Saprolite... | reverse complement strand
TGGATGGGCTCTGGACCAGCCAAATAAGCGCTTCCAAGACAATCCCTCGTCCGATGCTCTTTGTAGCTTCACCCCAATCAGCAGTTCCGAGTAACGGTTGAAACAAGGAGAGCAATTTGCCAGGTGCTCGGTGATCGCGGCGTCACTCGCACTCGGGTTGACCGCAAGGGATTGGAGTGCTGTGTCAGGGGGGCATCCCTGGCGGTCCGGGTTTGGAAAGGAGTCCGAAAGATAGGAGCGCGCAAAGTCGAGGAAGTCTTTACTCTTTTCCTCCAAGCCTCCGTGTTTTGTGATTCTCATTCTCATTGTTCAGAACCGCTTGTTAAAGCTCTCCGCAATTTAGGAATCTCTCCCCAAACCAAGCTTCTCGGCAATTCTGCGGAGGGATTGGCTGAAGCGAGATTCGGCTGCATGGCCCGATACTCTATAGAATGACCCGATTTCCTTCCACGAAAACCCCTGGATGCGCCGATAGAACATGTCGCGAGTCACGGGATCACATCTTGTGAGAAGCTCGTCGACCAGAATCTTCAACTCAAGGCTCGCCCGTGGATCAGTTGAGTTGTGCGAATCTACTGAGTGCGCGTGAACGGCGCCGTCGAGAATTAGTTGCCGCCTTTTGATTCTATTTATACGCCGGATGAAAGCGCGGAAGAGGTATGAATGAAGATCTCGAACGTCGCTTTGCATGCGACGCCTTCTCGTTTCCAAGGCACGCGAAACAGTAGCTGCGGTTTGCTCCAACAGACTTGCTGCGACGGCAGGATCAATGAACAGTTTCTCGGCATGCTGGATCGCACGTCGTCCGATTTCCTCGGCAGCAACGAGGACCGCAGGGCTCCTCCGCCCAAGGCGGTCCACAGGGCTAATGCGGAAGCTACGATCAGATGCCTGTGCGCCTCCATCCATGACAATTGGTCCCCAGGCCTGGATGCTCCGGCTAGCGTCCGACCAAGCCAGGCGATCAGCTTGTTCTAGGCGCTACATCTCGACTGCTTTCGTAACTTCGCCATTTCTCCCCGTAATCGGAGCGGTTTTGGCGTCTATCTATACAGAGTACCTGTTTCGGTAAAAGCTCAATCGAGCTAGAAAACAACGTACTCTGCCGTAGAGACTCATACACCTACCCGTATGACTAAGACTTGTTGGAAAGATTGATGCAGAAATAGAACTGAAGGTTTCATCGCGTCTACGTAACGCCGTAGTACCGAAGTACTACTATTGTTCGACCATTGAGAGGTGACGTCGGGGGCAAAACCGGTAGGCACCAGTGGTCGGATTAACGACCATTCCGCACTTGATCGAGCGAATAGAGGGCCTCGGCTCAAGGCTGAGGCCCTCAGGCGAAGAAAAGCTATTGCGTATGGAATTTACCGATGGGGTTTAAGTCTTCTCTGATTGGGCTAACGGGGTGTTGATGCCAGTGAAGGGAGATAGTGTTTCCGTTTCAGGAGTCGGATGTTGTCAAAGCTGCGAAGAGGGGGGAAGCGGTTCAAATCATCTTTGGGGTGGGAGGTACGCAAAGGAACTCGGGAAGGAGGCTGAGGAATGAATTGCACGAAAGGTTCGAAGGCTTCCAAGAGCATGGCGCGATATTTCTCTCGGTCGTAGCCGTGCCATCCTTCCCATAGTGCAAAAGCGCGGACTTGGTCATTTGGCACATCGGATTGCGCCCTCCTCCCGCACCAAAGTATCCGCTGCGGCCCACGTTCGCTAACCGGCGTTTGGCGAATTTGGTCGGAACAGCGGCCACGTTGAAGCAGTTCCGAAATAACTTCGTCTTATTAGCGGATGCAGAAAAGAACTGCAAGACACATAAAGAGCCCCCTCGTCAGCGTGCCTAACCCCTAGAAAACACGCGGGCAATAGATGCCTCTTTGAAGAGCGTGCCCCAAACGAGCATTAGATCCTCTTTGGTTTGGTCTCAATTCAGACCAGTTTAATTATTTATTACGCAGCTCCCTAAATTTGGTTTAAGAATTCACTCGTACCTTGAGCCTTGCAATCCCTCAAGAAGTTAGCCAAAAGGCTAACCTTTCATTCGAAGGTCGGTTTGCTTCCTCAGCCTTCCAGTTGACCGGACCTCAGGCTCTCGGCACAGCAAGTGGGGATAAAGTGAAAACGGAGACTATTCCGAAATGGATTATGTCTTCAGATACTCACACAACGTATGCGGAAGATGGCGCCGTACTTGTCGATTTCAAGAAGGGCCTCTGCTACCGCCTTAACGTCGTAGCGGCCCGAATCTGGATAACTATCGAAAGCAGCCCGGACGGAATTACCGTCGGAGGAATCGTCGATGCCTTGGAGACGCACTTCGATGTTGGACGCCAGCAGTTGGAGGAGGACACCTCTCATTGGCTGGACAAGCTGCAGCGGTTCGGACTTGTGCACCAGCGGATTGGCCAGATAGTGGACTCGAGTTAAGGGCCGAAAGGATGTTCAGTGACAGTGGAAGGATTCACGCAATCTAAAGGTAGCGTTTCCCGGCCGAGAAAGGATGATTATCATGTGCGAGAGCTTACTCACTTATGAACGGCCCGTTATTGAAGTGTTGGAAGGCATAGATGCGTTCTTCGATCGAGTGCTTCATAGAAAACTTGATGTTCCGGATGATGTAGACTGGCGCGCTAGAAAGATCAAAGAATTCATCGATAGTCATCCCACTCAAGGTGGCCGGAAGCTGGATGAAGTTTGCAAGGAGCTTGAGCTATCCATGTCTGGTCGCCAAGCCCGACGATTATTCAAGTTGTCTATTGGAGTAGGAATTAGGGACTACGCCAAGAGTCGACGCCTCTCTGTTGCGCTTGAACAGTTGGAGGTGACGAGGGTACCTGTCAAAGCTATTGCAGCAGATTTGGGCTTTCAGAGCACGCGTCAATTCAGAAGGCGCTTTAAGGAGTTCTTTGGCCTAAGCCCACTAGAATTCCGAAGAGTCTCGTGGCGCAAGGACCTCCGTGGAGGATTAAAACAATCGCCGTGACTGGTCTAAGAGATTGTGTCGAAATAAATAGGGCTTCTGTGGTCTTTCAGATGAAAGAACACGACATGACGGTGAGGTTTATTCACCGGAATCAAATGGAACCCATTATCGAACTCTCTTTGGGTTCGGAACAGCGGACATTCCCGCTGGCTGAATTTACTCATTTCTGGTTATCCATGATTGAAGTGGGGCGTGAAGCAGATTGCGCATACCTAGAGTCGTTGGAAAGGTTGCCGCGGATGATTGCAAGGAAGAAGAGTCAAAGAAAGGTCGAAGAAATACACGCAGGGCCGACAATTTACGCAACAGAATAGGCAGGAATTGGTTTACGCCCGTGAATACGTGGAGCACTTGATCGCTGGATTGTTGGGTAGGTACAACGAAACTGTTGGGAGTGTTCGTGACTGCGAATTCGAATACGCAGTTCCGTTGGTTTGCCCGCCAACTGCGCCCTCTCCTGCGCGCGCATCTGCTGAGCATGTCCCTGATGGTACTGAGCAGCTTGATGTTTCTGCTCGACCCCCTGCTCATCAAATGGTTGATTGACCGGATTCTTCCCAAGAAGGATTTCCATCTGTTATTCCTTGCCGCAGCAGGATTCTTCGGAATTTATATTTGCCGGCTTGGATTCTCCGCGCTCGCTGGCCTAGTAAGCTTTCGAACGGTTCAGGATCTCGTCTTCCGAATTCGACTTGGCATCCTGGAACAGCTGAACCGCCTCTCTGCGGACTACCACGAAAGAACACCCGTCGGAGAAAAACTGTACCGAATGGAGCAGGATGTCGATCAGGTGGCGGAATTGGGATCGAGCCTTGTGCCGTATGCTCTCCAAACCATCTTCAATGCGATCTTCGTTGTTGGGACCATGTTCGTATTGGATTTCAAACTCACCTGCATTGTACTTCCGCTCGTGCCCGTCTTCTTCCTGTTCAGAAGGTACTTCGACAAACGACTGCAAGGTGCTTCGGAATCTGCACAACGAGAGTCCAGCAGAGAAAGCAGCTTTCTCCAGGAACATTTGTCGTCCGTCATGCAAATTCAGCTCCTCCACCAGGAGGCGAGTCAGACGCAGGCGTTCTTGGAGCGGGCCAAAGCAAGAGTGGCGGCTTTAAATCATCGAAACGTGATCGAAATATTGTTCAGAACTTCTTATATGGCGATCATTGCGCTGGGCACGATTGCGATTCTCGGCTACGGAAGCTACCAAGTGTTTGTGGGGGCTTTAACAATTGGTGGACTCGTTGCCTCTTACAGCTATATGGCGAGGCTGTTTGATCCACTCAATGCTGCTGTCGAAATATATTCCCGACTTAATCGCATGAGTACAAGCATTCGGAGAATCTTGGAGGTCATCGAAACGGCCCCAAGCGTAGCTGAAAGACCGGAGGCTGTTCAGATTCCTTCTCCCGTCAGAGGGGATGTCGAAATCAAGGATGTTTCTTTCTCGTACTGCAACGGGCATCCCGTCTTGCACGAACTTAACCTCAAATTAGAGGCTGGTGAGAAGGTCGGGCTCGTCGGGATCAGTGGCAGCGGTAAGAGCACAATTGCAAAGCTGATTGCCAGGTTATACGACGCTGATCGCGGAGCCGTGCATATAGACGGGATCGATGCTCGAAATATACGACTGGAAAGTCTTCGGACAGAGGTCTGCTATCTCATGCAGGAAGCAGTGCTTTTCGATCGAACCTTCAAAGAAAACCTATTGCTGGGTAAGCCTTCCGCAACCACTGGAGAGCTGCGTCGTGCAATCGAAATTGCCGATCTCGAGGAATTGCTCCTGCGGCTCCCAAAAGGCTGGGACACACCACTAGGACCAAGAGGAAATACATTATCGGGAGGAGAGCGGCAGCGCGTCGCCCTGGCTCGTGCGGTGCTTCAACGCCCTGCCCTGCTCTTGCTCGATGAATCGACATCCGCTTTGGACGCGCCATCCGAGCGAAGAGTGTTTTCGAATTTGGCAAAACACTTCCCGCACCAAACGATCGTTTTCATTTCGCACCGGATCGCCGCACTCAAATGGGTCGACCGGATCTTTGTGTTGAATCAGGGCTTTGTCGAGGACCAGGGCACACACGAGCAGCTAATGCATCGAGGCGGTCTATACGCTTACTTGCACAATATGCCGGTGACCGTAGCCAACGGGCAAGGGTTCTCCTCCATCTCCTCCGGCGCCATTTAGCGAAAAGTCGCTCCACCGCTTGCTCGATGGTCAGAAATGGTAACAAATGGCCGGATAGTACACCTTTTGGCCGGATAGGGTCCCCCGTTTTCAATTGACGGACTCGACGACAGGGCGCACTATCGCGCCGTCGTCAGCATTTTCGTAAGAGTCTAGCTTCCAGCCAGGGAAAGAAAAACAGTCGGCACTTCACCTGAACCAAGCCGCGAGCAGGGGGGTCTTTGTGTGCCCGCACGAGTGTGGAACAGCAGCATGAGCATCGCGAGGCACTGCCAGGGGATCGAAGATGAAAGTCTCAGAGCATGTTCGCAGCACAATCACTCCAGACGGAGCGGTGCTCATGAACATCAAAGGGGGCTCTATGCTCACCCTGAATCCGATCGGATCGATCATTTGGCAACAACTCGGCGATGGCCGCTCACCGGTGCAGATCGCCGAACGTCTAGCATCTGAATTCGGCATAACCCGAGAACAGGCCCTCACCGATGTAAATGAATTTGTGGAGCAGCTCCAAGCGCAGCATCTGATTGAACCCTCGGAGTCGCAAGATTTCCGGGTGAATCTCGGCCCCAAGCCAACGGGTCTTTTCTGCAACTTGTTCGGAAGAGGCCATTCTCACGCAGCACAGAATCGCGGCTCCAAGTAAGAAGTACGAGAGAAGGCCGCGCGCAGGAAGAGGATGTTCAGGGACAAGCGATGCAACTCTCCACGGGAACGCATACACAATCGGCAGAAGTTGATGGGAAGGACGCCTACCGGCTGATTGTGTTCAATCAGTCGGGAACAGCGGTGCTGCTCAAGAAGCGGGCTTTGGGATATGAGCTGCCATTGGCGAACATCCCCAAGTTCACACGACCCGCACAAGAAATCACGGCACTCCTTCGAGACCGCTGGTATATACCTTCGGTTCTATTGTTTTCCGGCGTGCTGGAGCCGACGCCAGACGCAGTCTATTTTGCCGCCTTGGAGGCTCCGGTCCGAACCTGCGGCTTACCCGAAGGAATGGATTGGTTTCCTGCACATCATGCGATCTCGCATCTTCTGAAGGACAAGAAGCACGGCGTTCTCGAATCCAGCTATTTGAGAGCAACCAATAGGATGGTGGGGGATGATCCGGAGCCTTTCAGCAGATTCGGCTGGTTAAGCAATCTTCAGGATTGGGTAAGAACGGTAATCCGTCCGCTGGGCATGGAATTGAAAGACTTCCATCAGTTGAATGGTTGCGAGACCTTCTCGCTCATCCGTTTCGACACAACACAGCAGCCCGTGTGGTTCAAAGCTGTCGGAAAACCGAATCTGCAAGAATTCCCGATCACCGTGGCACTTGCAGAAATGTTTCCTGAATATGTGCCACGCGTGTTCGCTACGCAACCCGTTTGCCACGGTTGGCTGATGGCGGACGCTGGCGGACCTCCGCTCAATGAAGTGGAAGACTCATTAGCCTGGAAAGACGCGGCGACCGCGCTGGCTGGTCTTCAGATCGCATCCATCGGAGCGATTGATGATCTCCTCGAAGCAGGCTGCAGAGATTTGCGCACCGAAACGCTGCTCGAATCGGTCGACCCGTTCCTCGAAGTGATTGCCGATCTGATGCAGCAGCAAACGAAAGTGCCGCCGGCGATTCTCTCCCGGCAAGAACTTTCCGACCTGGGGGCAACATTAAAGAACGCCCTGTGTTGCTTGGAGTCCCTGGGCATTCCGGACACACTGGGGCACAGCGATTTCAACCCGGGCAATATTCTCGTTGGTTCCGAGGGCTGCGTCTTCATCGACTGGGCCGAAGCGCACGTCAGTCACCCCTTCTTGACGTTCGAATACTTGATCTCGCATCTGCGGAAAGATTATCCCGCACACGTTCGGTTCGAGGGCGACATTAGGTCGTCCTACATTCAGAGCTGGCCGCCCGTCTCCTTGGCCGAGCATGTCTCTGAGGCGTTCTTGTTCTCGCCGCTGGTGGCCGTATTTGCTTACGCGGTCGCGGGGAACAGTTGGCGGGACCCGGAACGACTGAAGATTCCTCAAGTACCCGGCTATCTGCGGAGTCTCACTCGTCGAATGAAGCAGGAAGCGAACTCCGTCTCGCGAAGGAGGGTCGAATGCATCAATTAATGATGGCATTGCCCCATTCGACCCTCGAGCCGGTGACGGACGTTTTCCACGGGGTTCCCGTCACCGACCCCTATCGCTGGCTCGAAGACCAAGACTCGCCTCGCACCCGTGCTTGGATTGAAGAACAGACACGCTACGCCCGCGCTTATCTGGACAGCATCCCGGGACGTGAGCGCATCCGCGAACGTATTCGAGAATTCCTCGCCGTTGAAACCCATGACTCACTGCAGAAGGCCGGCAATCGCTACTTCTTCCGAAAGCGCCTTCCCGACCAGGAGCAGCCCTGCATATATATGCGCGACGGTGCAGACGGCGAAGATCAGCTTTTGATTGATCCGCTCGAAAGGGGCACCGGCGAACATACAGCCGCAAAGCCGCTTCGTATTTCACCTGACGGTCGATTGCTTCTATACGAAGTAAAGGAAGGGGGCGAGAGAACGGGGATCTTTGAGCTGCTCGAAATTGAAACTCGGAAGCGCTTTCCCGATCTTCTCCCCCGCGGGTATTTGCGGGGATTTGCTTTCGCGCCGGACGGCAAGAGCTTCTACTACGTTCACGAAGCTGTGGACGCGAAGCGGCCGTTCTATCGCGCAGCATACCGACATGTTCTGGGAGCACCTCTCAGCGAAGACCATGAGATTTTCTTTGCAGGCGAGGACGAGAAGATTCGGCTAGGCCTTTTTTCTGACTGCAAACGTCTCGTCTTCCTCGTATATCGATTTCTTGAGAAAACATTCACGGACATTTACATGAAGCCGTTCGAAGGAGAAGACGTACTAGAACCGATTTTCCGTGGAATCGACTACAGCCTTGACCTGCGTTTGCTCGACGACAGGATTCTCGCCATCACGGACCGCGAGGCACCGAATCGTCGCATTGTCGAAATCCGCCTTCACGTCAATGGAGAACATGAGTGGATTGACGTAGTTCCCACGACTGACACCCCCATTAACAATTGGCTCGTCGTCGGCGGTCGGATTTTTGTCTCCTATATGAAGCAGATGACGCAACAGGTTCGCATTTTTGACTTCTCCGGCAAAGAGTTAGGTGAGATGCCGATTCGAAACGACGAGACTCTTCGCATGGTTGGTGGTTCGCCGGACTGCGAAGAACTGCTCCTAGAAACTGAATCGTTCACTGAGCCCATCGGGATCTTCCGCTACTCGACAAAAACTAACGAGCGCACGCTCTGGGCCAAGCGAAACATCGCTTTTGATCCCTCGAACTACAGTCATTCCCAGATCTGGTACATGTCCAAGGATGGCACAAGAATTCACATGTACCTCGTGGGCCGTCGCGACGTTCTCGATAGAAGCGGTAATCCGACGATCATGACCTCCTACGGTGGCTATGGTGTTTCCATGACGCCGCAGTTCAGCATCTTCGTCGCCTTCCTCATGGAGCACGGCTGTCTGTTTGCGCTGCCAAACATTCGTGGCGGATCGGAATTCGGCGTGGAATGGCACAACGCCGCCAAGCGACGTAACCGGCAAACTGCTTACGACGACTTCCTCTGTGCCGCCGAATGGCTTATCAAAACCGGACGAACTTCTCCTGGAAAGCTCGCCATCTTCGGCGGCTCGAATTCAGGTCTGCTCGTAGGAGCAGCTCTAACGCAACGGCCTGATCTGTTTCGCGCGGTGGTCTGCATGGTTCCGATGTTGGATATGCTCCGATACCACCTTTTCGACAACGCGCATGTTTGGCGCGATGAGTTCGGCACAGTGGATGATCCGGAGGACTTCGCTGCTCTCGCGAAGTACTCTCCCTATCAGCAGGTGCGATCTGGCGTGGCCTATCCCGCCACGATGATCGTCTCCGGTGACGCCGACCGGAACTGCAATCCGCTCCACGCCCGCAAAATGATCGCCCGGCTGCAGGCGGCGAATGTTTCCGAACACCCAGTTTTTCTCGATTACAGCAAGTTTCGTGGGCATTCCCCCGTGCTTCCCCTGGGCGAGCGGATTGAAGCACTGACGGACCGAATGGCTTTTTTTTGTGATCAGTTGCAGTTACCCGTTTGAGGGCGGAGGTCTTTGTTATGTCCTTTCTTGTCCTTAAGGCTTACTTGAAGCTGATTCATTTCGACCTTTACTTGGCCCGCGGCAATTTCGCGGCACTCTACGAGAAGGTTCGCCGATATCCAGTCGGGAAGCAGGCGCCGGGCTCCGACGCGGTCGAACGCATCTGCTCGGCCGTCGACATGGCCTGCATCTGGTATTGGAAAGAAGCGCTGTGCCTGCAGCGATCCGCCGCCACCGCGTGCCTCCTGAAAAAGCATGGTGTGTCGGCGCAGATGGTCATCGGCGCGCAGCAGATGCCGTTCAAGGCCCACGCGTGGGTCGAAGTCGACGGCAGGGTGGTTAACGACAAACCGTACACGCCAGAAATGTATGCGGTCTTGGATCGGTGCTAGTTGAGGCGGTTGCAAATTGGAGTTAGAAGGAAACAAAAATGAGTGTCCAGTTTGGAACGTGGAATTTCGACGGTAAGCCAGTGGATCGGGACTATCTCGAAAAGGTGAAGCCGGCCATCGCTCCATATGGCCCGGATGATGGCGGCTCCTTCGCGAAGACCAACGTCAGCATCCTGTATCGTGCCTTCCACGCGACGAAGGAATCCCGGCGAGAAGTGCAACCGTATGTCATGGCATCAGGCGCGGTCCTCACCTGGGACGGCCGCTTGGACAATCGGACAGAACTTATCCGTGGGCTGGGAGATGTTGTGACCAATCGCTCCACAGACGTTGAAATCGTCGCGGCAGCCTACGAATATTGGAGTAGCGATTGCTTCGCCACGCTGATTGGCGACTGGGCTCTCTCGATTTGGGATGCAAACTCACGTTCGCTGATCCTGGCAAAAGACCCCATCGGCACGCGCCATCTTTATTACGCCTTCGATAAGGAGCAAGTCACCTGGAGCACGATCCTTGATCCGCTTGTTCTCTTTGCGGGAAAGACCTTCGAACTTTGTGAAGAGTACATCGCCGGCTGGTTTTCATTCTTCCCTGCCGCTCATCTGACGCCTTACGCTGGAATTCATTCCGTGCCGCCGTCGTCTTCGGTCGTCATCCGACCCGGAAAACATACCGTTAGCAAGTATTGGGATTTCGACCCCAGCAAAAGAATTCGTTACCGCACGGACGCTGAATACGAAGAGCACTTCCGCGCCGTCTTTGGCGAAGCCGTCCGCCGCAGGCTCCGCTCGGACAGCCCCATCCTGGCCGAGCTCAGCGGCGGCATGGATTCTTCTTCTATTGTCTGCATGGCGGACACCATTATCGCCCGCGGCGCCGCGGAGGCCCCGCGCCTCGACACTGTCTCCTATTACGACGACTCCGAACCCAACTGGAACGAGCGCCCCTACTTCACCAAAGTAGAAGAAAAGCGCGGCCGCACCGGCTGTCATATCGATGTTGGCAAACAAGAACCATTCAACTTTGAGACAGACAGGGATCACTTCGCTGCAACTCCCGCTTCAGGCAACGGTTGCCCATCGGAAGCCGCCCGCCAATTTGCTGCTTGCATGCTCTCTCAAGGAAACCGTGTAGTCCTCTCGGGCATCGGCGGCGATGAAGTTACCGGCGGCGTGCCCACACCGACAACGGAACTCGAAGACCTGCTCGTGCGAGGCCACTTCAGACAGCTCGCGCATCAATTGAAGGTTTGGGCACTCAACAAGAGGAAGCCTTGGTTCCATTTATTTTTTGAAGCTACACGTGGATTTTTTCCCCCTGCTCTTGTTGGCCTCCCGAAATACAAGAAGCCCGCTCCTTGGCTCGACTCTGGCTTCGTCAAGCGCAACCGCGCCGCCTTGCACGGTTATGAGACGAGGCTGAAGCTCTTTGGCCCGCTGCCGACGTTTCAGGAAAACGTAAGCACGCTCGAAGCCCTTCAACGGCAACTGGGATGCGAGGGGCACTTAAGCGATCCACTTTACGAGAAGCGCTATCCGTACCTAGATCGCGGCCTGCTCGAATTCACGTACGCTATTCCGCGTGAACAATTGGTTCGCCCAGGTCACAGGCGCTCCCTCATGCGCCGCGCCCTCGTCGGTATTACGCCGGATGAACTCCTGAATCGGAAGCGCAAGGCGTTCGTCGTCCGGGAACCGATGACTGCTATCTCGGCGGACTGGAACTGGTACGCGGAGATCAGTAAGCACATGGTGAGCACCTCCCTCGACATTGTTGATGGAGACAGATTCATGGAGACACTCCAGAGAGTCCGCGCCGGCAGGGAAACACCAATGATCATCATTGTCCGCACGCTTGGAATTGAGCGATGGCTGAGATGCGTTCGAACACGCCGAATCCTCAGCGATGACACGCCAAATACCGTTCGAAATGCTTCGCGCTTCGGCACCAGAGAAAGTGCCGACACACCAGCACTCACGACAAAGGATTCAGCTAGCTAGCTGTGCGACGGAACGTTAAACCGAAAGGAGGTGAAAACCAATGAAATACGAAAAACCCGAAGTAGTGAACCTGGGCGAGGCCATCTCGACAGTTCAGAATGGCCAATACGTAAAGGGTGGAAGCGTGCTTGGCGATGCCAGCCAACCATTCAATCACACCATTACCGCGTACGAAGCCGATGAGTAATCGAAAATCGGAGCGCCAAGTCCCACCTTGGCGCTCCGGTTCTATCTTTCGGTTTTGTAGAAATAATATTAGCGAACCTGGATATATCGACAGAAACTGTATAAAGAAAAGGAATTTGCCACCATGAATTACACAAAGCCGGAATCAGTGAAACTAAACAGTCCACTCATCGAGATCTGTAACGGTGAGATTATCAAAGGTGGGCTGCTGGTTATGGACGTCGTAAGGTTTCTGCTGCCCCCTTTTTCCCATACGATCAGCGCTTATGAAGCTGACGAATAGCCTGAACAACGAGCCCGACAAGGACTGCGAGGCCAAACGCGGGCTGGCACGCCCGCTCGCCGTTCAAAAGATAAGGGTCAAATAGCGGGGAGCGACGGCTACGTGGTCAAGCACATGGGGTGTTTGTTGCTAGCCAGCAATATATCAATTTGTCTGAATCCGATAATATCGCGGGCCGAGCGCCAAGCTCTCGTCAGCGTTTCAGCGGCGCCATGGCGGCAGATACAAGATCAATACCAAGCACAAACATCATGAAATACGCAAAACCAAAGACAATAACTCAGGAGAGGATCATTTCCGCGGTTCAGACTCAGGGCCAATATCTGAAGGGCTATTATCTTTACCAAGATGTTCTCCCACCGGTAGCTCCGCTGACCCACACAATTACCGCGTACGAGGCCGACGAGTAGCGTTTCTTCATTGCACGTTCCTTGCAACACAACGTCCTCTTGGAGCCTTCTTACTCAGGAAGAACCTTTGAGGTATTTCTCAAACCACGCGATCATGCGACTGCACAAATCCACTTGGTTCGCGTAGCTCCAAGAGATAGGAGAATGCTCTTCGCCCTCGTATTTTGCGTACTCAGCCTCCTTGCCAAGTCTGCGCAGGCCCACAAAGACTTCGTCGCTGAGAAAGGGAAAGATGTTCGAATCCTTCGATCCATGCACGAGCAATACCGGTGTTTCAACTCGGTCGAGATAGAAAATCGGAGAATTCTCGACGTACCTTTCCCTAAACTCCCACGGAGTTCCACCCATCAACCCTTGGCCATGCTCTTCGATAGCAGTCCCGAACGCAGTCCCGCTTGCAACCATCTCGCCGTAATGTCCCATCAGGTCGGCGTACCCGTCAGCGGCTATCGCCGCCTTGAACCGCGTCGTCTGAACAATCAAAGAGAGTGTGGAATAACCCCCGTAGCTGTGCCCAATGACTCCCAGCCGGTCCGGATCGGCAATTCCCATATCGATCACTTTGTTGACGCCAGGCAATACTGCCTTCGTCAAATCCACCATGGGCGTACCGAGATGCTGAGCGGCATCCGGGTACAATACTGCGAAGCCGCGCGTAGCTAGCAGCTGGAAGTTGAATACACCAGAACTGATGAGTCCGAAATGGTTCAATCGTCTTAGTGACGAATCACCGCCGTAGACCCACACAATCAAAGGATAGCGTTTGCCTTCCTCATAGCCTGCGGGTAGCAACAGCACCCCGTGCAGCAAGTTGCCGTCCAAGCCGCGCCACTCAACGGAGCGAGCAGCGCCCAATTCACGCTCTTCAAACTGGGGATTGAGGTGCGTAACGCGCCGCGGATTTCGAAAGTCGGCCTTCGCCAACCATAAATTGGGGTCGTGCTGAGCATCTTCGGAAAAATAGGCGACTTCTTGGCTATCCGGAGCGGCGGAAACATGCTGAATCGCAGGCAAGCAAGTGTGGCATGCCGCATCCTCCAGCAACCTCACAGCGCGACCCGACATCAAATCGATTCTCTGGAATCCGGATTTGGTTCCATCGTTGCTTCTCGTCAAGACAATCGTCGTCTTGCCGTGGTCCGGTGACCAAAGGCGATTTTCTCCCCGCGGAATCAACTCCAGCACCTTCTGCTCAGATAGTTTCGTCAATTCTATCGGCTTTGCTTCTGTCGCAGACGCTCTCCAGAGCGCATCTCCACGCGTGAAATACACAAATCGGCCATCATCATCCCAAAGGGGGGGCATATACATCGTTGCTAGGTTGTCGGCCGGAAACGCAGTGACGTTCCTAGAAGCACCGCCCGCCACCTCAACGATGTAACAGTCGTGTCGCGACTCGAGCTCGCCGCCTGTCCTGTAGACCAATCGCAAGCTATCCGGCGACCAGCTAAAAGCGACCCCGCCAAAGTCCATTCGAATTTCGGAAGCCACTGTTGTCGTTTTGCCGGTGGCGACCACGCTTACCTTTATGTCCCAAAGAATTTGCTGGGAGGCGGCTCTTTCGAAGCGCTTCGGAGTCGCGAATGCAATATGTAGGCTATCTGGCGATGAAACATAGCGGCCCAGCCGATCAACGTCGCGGATTACACGACGCGTCTCACCGGTGGAAACATCGACGACGGCGAGGTCGACAGGGAGGGAATCGAGACGCCAGGGGTCGGACGTCGGTGAGTGATGAGAGACTGGCGAAGACGCTGTCGATTTGTAGACTATAACGGAGACCTTCGACTTGTCTGGCATTTGACTTTCTTCGCTGTGAAGGCGATTGATGTAGTCTCCGGGATCCAAACCTTCGGGAAGCACTGTGGTTAAAATCGCCCTGCTGTCCGGCAGCCACTGAACGTCCTGAAACGTCCTGACACTTACATCGGAAACCTTTCTCACGTTGTTAGTGTTTGCCTCCCACACCCACAAGTTCGCCTGACCGGAACTTCCTCGATCGGAAAGAAAACCAAGGTAGCGCCCATTCGGCGACCAGACAGGAGACCAATTGTTGCCATTGCCTTGAGTCAGATTTTGAGTTTCGCCGCTTTCCGTATTCGAAATGAAAATATCAACACCGATAGCGAACCAAGACACGCCGGTGCGGGCATATCTTTCCTCGCTCTGAGACACGGGCGACACAATCCTTTTTCGATTGTCAGCGACCATATACGCGACCCACTTTCCATCGGGAGACAATTCTGCGGGCACAGTGGATTGTCCAAATTCGCGTACATTCAGCGCATCCTCAACAGGAAGAGGAGTCAATCGGTTGTTCTGTGGACACGCGGAAATCGCCGTCATCAATCCGATCGCGGCACCTAAGCACAATTGACGATTCATCAATTCACTCCCGCTCGCATGAGTTACGATTTCTGTTCGCTAGGGCCGTCAACCAACCGAGCTCGACGTTCGGCAGTACTTGGTTGTGAGACCTATTCTTGTTGTTTATACGCGGCAGCTTCCTGCTGGTCGCAGCAATGCCTAGAACATCAGTTTCAGTGCGAATTGGATCGAACGCGGAGCGCCAATTTGGTAGAGAGGACTGAACGCCCCGTTTCCCACGTTATTTCCTGCGAGGCTCTGGCCCAGCATTTGGGTTGACAAGCCAAACTTGGCGGCCAAAGACTGCGGGCTGCCAAGGTTTCCATCCGGCGGTCCGAAATTGGGATGGTTCAGTACATTGAACATCTCGGCCCTGAACTGTAGCCGCACAGACTCGCGAATCGGAAATTCGCGGTGAACAGCAAAATCCCATTGCGCAGCGCCGAACCCGCGTAGCGCGTTCCTTGGCAGGTCTCCTTGCCGAAGGGGTACTCCGTTTGAAGCGGGCGGAGGGCAGAACGGGCCAACTTGATTTAGACCGCCTGGGCACGCTCCCGCTATGATGGTGTTGTTGATCGCTTTACCGCCAGGATATTGCGGTCCATACAAATAGAATGGCACTCCTGGCACAACGTCTGGCCGTTCAAAAGTGAAGACGCTGAGGAGCGAATTGACCTGGCCGTAATAGGCGTTAACTGGCGGTGCCGAGAAGGCTTGAACTACATTCTCCAAGGACCAGCCGCGCGCGATTCCGTT
>Ga0137392_10001015_pt1 | contig 15703 bp, 15 predicted proteins | sample 15con2h34AmetaG_FD_101394 | JGI IMG/M metagenome (GOLD analysis project Ga0137392, IMG submission 101394) | Vadose zone soil microbial communities from Angelo Coast Range Reserve, California, USA - 15con2h3.4A metaG | ecosystem: Environmental > Terrestrial > Soil > Vadose zone > Saprolite... | reverse complement strand
GGACGCGCCGACTTCCAGACGGTCGGGAGCGTACGAGATACTCAGCAGCGCCCCGCCGACTCCCGTCAACAAATAGATCACCGCGGTCTGCCAACGGCCAAACAGGCGCTCGGAAAGCCGTCCCAGGCTCCAAAGACACCACATGTTGAAAGCAAGATGAAAAAAACTTCCGTGGACGAAGCCCGCAGTCACCAGACGCCAATACTCACCATTGATTGTCAGAGGGCCAAAGTTTCCGCCCCACCCGATCAATTGTTGTCCGCTGAATCCCATGAGCGAACCCAGCCCACTCTGCAAGACCATCACCACATAAACAGCAATGTTGATGGCCAGCAGTCCAGTGGTTACCAGAAAGCCTCCCACGGTCGTGGCGCTACGGCGTGCTCGTCTGGTGGCAGATCCCGCACACGAGTCGCACAGTACCGGAGCGATACCCTCTTCGTTGACCGCGAGTTCGGTACCGCATTTGAGGCAGCTAGGCATGGAGACAGGATAGCAAGTAATTGGGAATTAGGAACCGCCTTAGGTCTGCGCCGCAGGTTCGGCGTAATCTATTTTGCCGGTGGCAGGGAGTCCGCAAGCTTGGTCTCTTGCACCGATTCCGCCTGCTTGCCTTCAGACGTCAAAATTTCGGCAAGAAGCTGGTGGGTTCTGGGTTCTTTCGAATCCAGGCTGATGGACTTCCGCGCTGCTGCTTCGGCTTCTGGCAGGGCATGGGTTCCATTAAGCGCCATCGCATAACAGAGATACGTCTGTGCGTCGGGGGTGATCTTCGGGAGAGCTGTATTGAACAGAGTCAGGGCTTCCTGATACTTCGCTTGGCAGACGTAAATGCTTGCCAGACTGGCTTGGATCCATGGAACGCCAGGCTCAAGAGCGAGTGCGTGCTGATATTCCGCGGCCGCCTGATCGCACTGCTTTTTCACATGGTAAGTGTATCCAAGCATTGCGTGGCCGTAGGCGTCATTGGGCCGGGCCGCGACATCTTTACGAAAATGATCAATCGCGGCGTCGTATTGTTTCGCCTCGAGTGCGGTCTGACCTTTTTCCAGCTCCGTCGCGTAGCTCTTGACGCGTGCGACCGCGACAAACAGTAAAACCAAACATACTCCAGCGGCAACAAGGCGATAAGCCTGCGCGGACGCGCGCTCCTCTCGAGGTAGAGCGACGGTTTGGGCCAGAAGCAGTCCGATCAGCAGTCCGCTGACCAGCCCGCCGAGATGCGCCATGTTGTCAATGCGCGCCACGACGAAGCCATAGAACAGGTTGATAAGTGCGAAGCGAACGACATATCCCAGAAGACTCTTTACGCTCGCCGGAGTCAGATTAAGCTTGCCGAAATAGAGGACAGAGATCAGCACCCCGGTAATGCCAAAAATCGCGCCTGAGGCGCCGGCACTAGCGCGCATCGGATTCCAGGCCAGACTCAGCGTCGAAGCGCCGAGCGCCGTAAGCAAGTAGACGGCAACCGCCACGAACGGACCGAGGAATTTCTCCATCAGCCGACCCAGGTTCCAGAGGCACCACATGTTGAGTAACAAATGAATGGCGCCGATGTGGACAAATGCGCAGGAAATTGCACGCCAATACTGGCCGCTAAGAGTGTAGGGGCCGTAGTCCGCGCCCCATTTCAGAATTTGTTCGGGCGTTGGGTCCATAACAGAAACCCCGGTTGCCACCATGGCGACAAACACCGCTGCGTTCGCGGCAATCAGCACAGTTGTGGCCCAGAGCACTGGTTGCTTTTGTATGGCGATGGGCTGCGGCGCGTAGTCCGCCGTCTGCGGTTGGGCGGGAAGTTGCTGCGACTGGCAGTTCTTGCAGTATTCAGGCGTGCTTCCAAAAGTGAATGCAGGTAGCTTTACTCCGCACTGACGGCATTGGGCCAAGTTCGCTCCTCAACTTTCCGGGGTGGTAGTCAATTCTACTTCGTGATGAAGACACTCGGTGGCAATCTCGTGATTACTTATTCCGAGTATCTGGTCAGCGCGTGCAGACTTCGCCAGAGCAACACGCCCAATACTCCAAGCAGCGGAGAAGTGAAGAGGCCTGGAAAATATCCCCGCGCTACGAGTGCAAGCACCGGGTGTGCGATTCCATTTACGATTGCTCCAATGGCGAAGAACCAGACCGGGAACAGAGCGACGCGGTATCCCTTTAGCAGCCCGATCGCCGACAGGGCCCAAACGCTCAGCCACATCAAATTGAAAACTACGAAGAAGTTTTCAGACCATGCGGGGAGGCCAAGCAGCGCGGGAAAGCGGTCTTGAAATCGCGTAACGAACTCCTCCGCAAAATGCAGAGACTGCACAGCCAAACCGATCAACAGAAGGCGCGCGGTCCGCTCACGTCCGGACTGATCGCCATCTACCGGCCGGCGCAGAACCGTCAGGAGAAGCGCCAGCACAGCTCCTGCCGAAAGGCCAGCGGTGCCGAGGAGCGCGCTTCGTAGATTCTCATTCATGGCGGTCTAATGGTACTTAATGACTCTTCCTGTTCTGGAAACAAAAGTGAACCTATTCGCGCTCTCCAGAGTAGTGTAGGTCAGAGGGCGCACATGAGCCTGCTGGAGAGATTCGCGAAGGGTGATCTCGATGCCTTTGAGACATTGTTCCGCGAATTTCAAGGGCGCATTTATGCCTGGATTGTCAGGATTGTCCGCGATCCCGGGATTGCTGAAGATCTGACCCTTGAGACCTTCTGGCGTATCTTCCGGACACGCGGGAGGTTTGATGCCGGCGCTGACTTCAGCGCATGGGCCTACCGGATTGCCACGAACCTCGCGTTGAGCCACCTTCGCAGCAAGCGGCCGGAACAGGAATACGACGAAACTTTGTCTCCGGTGAGTTCGCATGACTCGGCTCTGCGACGCGAGTCACGTGAGCAGATCCAGAGCGCCTTCGCCAAGCTTCCGGCAAAGCTGCGGCTGGCGGTGACGATGGCCTTGATCGAAGAGCGACCGTATAGCGAGATCGCGCAGGCGCTTGGCGTTCCGGAAGGCACAGTCAAGTCCAGGGTGTTTCGGGCGGTTCGTATTTTGCGCCAGCAACTCAACCGGATGGGAGTTATGGGAGTCACACGATGAACGAACCAGATCAGAACGAGATTTCAACGCTGTTGCGGGAGGCCTTGCCGCCAATGAATACCGAACTACGCCGCGATTTGTGGCCGACCATGCTTCGCAGGCTGGAGCAGCCATCGGCCCGAACCGCGCCTTGGTACGACTGGGCGCTCGCAGGCTCTGTTGCCGTGGTCCTTTGTTTGTTTCCGCAGTTGTTTTTGCTGCTGGCTTATCACTTGTAAAACTGGAGGTACTTATGAATCAGCATCGTTACCTGCGCGCTTATATGGCGGGGATTGTGGCGCCGACATTGTTTTTGCTGGTCGTTTTGGCGGTGTTCTGCATCGCGCGGTTTGGCTTGAAGGTTCCAGCGCCCATTGAGCAGGTGATTGTCTTCCCTATGGCGATCATGCCTAACGTCTTCGGACTCTGGAACATCCTCTACGTCAAGCTACAACCGCATTGGCATACGCCGATCGGGCTGCATGGCGCGCTGCTGCCGTTTATTCTGGCGCCGTTTGGATTCTTCACTGCTTCATCGCTGGGACTGGTGAAGATCACTAACGGCGGCGTGCTTTACTTCAACGCTCTGTACGTTCCGTACGGTTTGTTGGTTTTTGTTCCGTTGATTGGGATTGCGCTGTACTACCTGGTGTGGAAGTACATTGTGGGATCGCTGAATGCGCTGGTGGGACTGAAGTAGTCTCGCTTTGGGAAAGCGTCAATTCCAACGTCGTGCTGCGCCTGTGATCAAACCACGTCAGGACGAATAGAGCGGCGAACAGTGGCACCATCCAGATGACCCGCGCCTGATAGCGGTCCTCGATATTGGACAGGATTCCAGTTACGGCGGCATTGGCTATCACGACAAAGGCGATTACCGCGGCCAGTCCGATCAGTTGCCGAGAGCGGCCCTTGCGGATGAAGACGAGCCACACGCAGATGACCACGAGCGACGCTTTTACGGTCCAGCTCTCTATGTCCGTGAAGAATTCCTCGTGCAGTGTCCCTTGGGCTTCACGGCTTTGCCGATAACGCGCTTCACTACCCGGTACTGCCGCTTCGATTGTTTGCTCGACCCAGGGAGTGGCGTCGAAGCCCGCCAGCTCGAATGCGCCAAGCTGCTCCCACAGATGGCGGGCGGAAATGATGAGTTCGTCTCTGGGGTACGCGCGCAAGACGCCGAGGACGATCGGCATCTCCTCTTTAAGAATCTGTTGCTGCTGCGCCACCGAAGAAGTCGGCCAGACTCCTCCCGCGGTCCAGAGGAAGTCGTCTGTATTGTCGGGCAGGTCGCGGACGCGGTCGCAGACAGCGAAGTGCAGGCTGCTGCATCGTTGTTGCAGATACCAGCGCCCCGGACCGTCAGCGATTACTCGGGCCAGGAGAAAGGGCGGCCTCTCGCCGTTCAACGAGGGCTGGCCGTGCAGGTAGCCGTTGAGCGCGAACTGGGCAAGGACCGCGGCCGCGATGACCATGGCAACGCTGCCTGCCGGTCTGAGCCAGCGGCGCACGGGCTCCCGTTGCAATACGAGCACAGCTATGAGCACCAGAGAGAGAGCGCCGGCGATCAGCAGATGGGTGGCGTGTGAGGTGATCGCCCACCCGGCCAGGAGCATCAGGGCAAAGCGTTCCACGCGAGCCAGGGCCTCCCAGAAAAACACGATTAGATAGAAGGAGAGATAGAGGAGGGGACCCAGAATGTCCGGCATGACAAAGCCTACGAACCATCCAACGGTGGTCAAGAAACTGAGGAGCACGACCAGACAGAGATAATTTGTCAGCGTATGCCGGGGAAGAAGTAAACGCACCAGAAGCCACAAGACGTAGGCCGTCAGCAAGCCGTTCAGGAAGACGACAGGCCACAGCGTGAGGTTCCAGTGGGCAGGGAAAATACCAAGGCTGTACAGGGGACAGCGGATCCCATAGTAATCGGCAAAATGATGCAAAAAAATCGCCCGGACCACGGGAGCGCCGTTCGCGAGGTAGTCAGTAGAGTCCGGATAGAGCAACGGATATCCGTTAAACAGCGCCGGCCAGCTCAAGAGCACAGCCGCCAACACTAAACAGCTCGCCCTCTGGATGGAAACAGCTTTCATATCTTTTACGGAAATGTGCGCCCAAATCATACCCGGCATGACTCGCGAAGCGTAGAGTTTTTTCGCGGTCCGAGAGTGCGTTTGCATATGCCCGATTGTCGCCGACGGCCCCTGCCTTTCTTTGTTAGAATTTTCGTGTGGAATCTTCGCTTCTAAGCCGCACCATCGCCAAGCGTCCCGATAAGGTCAAGCTGCAAGGGCGCATCCTTTTTCTTACTGAAGATCCGGAACTCATCCGGCGCCAGCTTGCTGGTGAAGACCTGCCGTGGGACACGCAGAATCCGCAGAACAATCCCAAGCTGCGCGACGATATCTCCACCGACGAGATCACGCCTGCTCACATCTGCTTCTTCTTTGATGAGACGCTGGGAGAGTTTCCCTATACCGGACTGAAGTGCGGCAATGAAGTGCCGATCAAACGCGGCGACGTAAAGAAAGGCGGCTTTGTGGCCGCGGTCAGCGGCAAACGTCGCGGGAAAGGCTCCAGCCGCGAGCAGTCTCCGTATGCCGAGTTGTGCGCCGGCATCAAGCTGGTGATCGCAGAGAATATTGAGCGCATTTACAAACAAAATTGCCAGAACCTGGGCGTCCTGACTTCGACAGACTTCGGCATGATCGACAGAGTCAGTGCCGGCCAGGAGATTCCGCTCAGCGAATTCACCAACGGCGAAGACGAGATCACGCGCCAGGTCATTGAATACGGCGGGTTGTTTCCGTTCAACGTGGCGCGCATGCAGAAGAAAGTTTTCCTGCCGCCTATCAGCACGGGCAAGCGTCCGATGACGATTGCGGAGAAGATCTTTGCCCGGCACATGCTGAACGAGAAGAACGAACAAGGCGTGCCGCACGTGAAGCCCGGGGACACCGGTTTTGCCCGCACCGACCTGCGCTTCAGCCATGAGTACGTCACGCCCATGGCCGCGATCTTCTTTGAACACTTTGTCGGCAAAGACGCAAAGGTTAATGATCCTGCTTCCGTGATCTTCTTTCGCGATCACCTGACCTTCCTTGACGAAGTGATCTCAGAAGAAAAGAAGAAGATGGGCCTGCTCGATCTGGCCGGCCAGCTTAAGTACAAGCAGGAAGAATTTTCAAAGAAGCAGGGAATCAAGCTTCACGGCGAGTTAACGGACCGCAAAGGCTCCGAGGGCATCTGCCATTCGGTGATCGCGGAGACTTACGCTCTGCCCGGCCAGCTCAACGTTGGGTCGGATTCGCACACGCCGCACGTAGGCGCGGTGGGCTGCGTGGCTTTTGGCATCGGGACAACGGATGTTTTCAATTCGTGGATTACCAAAGATGTCCGCGTGAAAGTTCCGGAGTCAGTGAAGGTCGTGGTTCGGGGCAAGCGCAAGCTCAACGTTACGGCAAAAGATTTCATTTTGCTGCTGCTGAGCATGGAGTACATTCGCAGCGGCAAAGCGCTGGCGAAAGTGATGGAGTATTGCGGCGAAGCGATCGAAGAGCTAAGCGTGGACGAGCGCGCCACCATGACCAACATGGCGGCGGAGATTGGCGGGTTTACCGGGATCGTCTCGCCGGACCAGAAGACGGTCGAGTTCCTGATGGAGCGACGCAAGATGTCTCGCGCGCAAGCGGAAAACTTCTGCGAAGACCTGTACAGCGATCCCGGCGCGCAGTACGCGCATGTGATCGAACTCGACGCCGACGAGATCACTCCCATGGTCGCAACGCCCGGTGACCCCGGCAATGGCAAGTACATCCGCGAGCTGAATACACCGGTTTCAGTCGAGATCGCGTACGGCGGCACCTGCACCGCAGGCAAAAACGCAGACATGGATATGTACGCCCAGGTTCTGGCTGATGCCCTGAAGCAGGGAAAGCGCGTCGCCAAGTCGTGCAAGCTTTATATCCAGTTCGGATCACAGGAAACGCGCGAGTATTGTTTGCGCAAAGGCTACGTCGACATTTTCAAGCAGGCTGGCGCGACGGTCATCGAACCAAGCTGCGGTGCTTGTATAAACGCAGGCCCCGGAGTTTCCACGCGCCCAGATCAGGTCGTGGTAAGCGCGCAGAACCGGAACTTCCCGGGACGCAGCGGCCCAGGACAGATGTATTTGGCCAGTCCTTATACAGTAGCCGCAAGCGCGGTTGCGGGATACATCGTGGAGTACGAGCCGAGTGAGCAGCGGAAATTGGTGGGAGTCTAGCAGAAGCTTTTTCTTTACCTCGAAGCGAAGCGAGAGGTCCATATAGCGTGAAGGGTATCGCCCCCGAGCGCGTCGGCACAATATGATCCCTCGCTCCGCTTCGGGATTTCAGAGGGGAAAGGCCATTTGCTAATTGCCAACTGCTCCCGTGCTGTTACAATCAAATGTTTAAAACTCAGCTAAAATCGTTCATGGAGAACTCAGCTTTATGGCGTATGTAATTGCAGAGCCCTGCATAGGCACGAAGGACGCGGCCTGTGTTGATGCGTGCCCGGTGGATTGCATCCACCCCAAGAAGGACGAGCCGCAGTTTGAAGGCAGTAACATGCTGTTCATTGATCCGGTCGAATGTATTGATTGCGGCGCGTGCGTGCCGGTGTGTCCGGTGTCCGCCATCTTCGCGCTCGACGACCTGCCGGAAAAATGGAAGGCCTATACCGAGATCAACGCCAAATACTTTGGCCGTTAGGCTTAACCAGATTTGATCACGCGCAGCCGGAAAGCTGCGCGTTTTTTTCTTTATGCCCAAGCAGTCTGAAGCGCTGGTCATTCGCACCTATCCCTTCCATGAAGCGGACTTGCTGGTCACGCTGTTTACCCGCAGGGAAGGCAAAGTCAGAGGTGTGGCCAAGTCGGCGCTGAAATCAAAACGCCGCTTTGGGGGCGCGCTGGAACCGCTGACTCACGTGACCGCGCACTGGCACGAAAAAGAAGGCCAGGAGCTGGCGCGGCTGGATTCGTTCGATATCATCGCTTCTCCGTTGACGACCGAGGTCAACTATCCGCGCGTGGTCGCGCTGAGCTACGTTGCCGAAGTGGTGGACCAGCTTCTCCCCGATCGCGAGCCCAGCGACGACATCTTTCGTCTGACGCTCTCGGTGGTTGGGCAGCTTAAAGCCGATGCGATATGGATGCCGCTCACCTACTTCGATCTGTGGATTGTTCGCCTGATTGGCTTGCTGCCGGAATTGAATGAGTGTGTCGTCTGCGGGACAGCGTTGAACGGAAGCCGGGCCTACTTCCATCCGCTGGCGGACGGGTTGCTCTGCGTAAATGACAAACGCCTGGCCAGCACAGAGATGTCCGCTGAGTCGCGCTTGCTGGTGGCCGAGATGTTTCGCGCGCCGGTCGAGAGCTTCGCCGTGCCGCCATGGCCGCGCCAGCGCGGCGCCGACCTGCGCAGATTTCTGGCGCAGCGCATCGAACGGCATATTGAGAAGAAACTCGTTACGGCGGCGATGCTGGAACGAGTTTAGCTGTCAGCAGTCAGCCCTTGATGATTTCGTGATCAGAGGAGACGAGCCTTTCACCGCAACGGTCGCGATGGACGCAAAGGAAAAATAGTGACCAAACGACCTTAGCGACCTTTGCGTCCTTTGCGGTGAACAAAGTTGTTGATGGACGAGGATGATTGGGGACTAAAAGCTGACTGGTGATTGCTGAGCGCTCCCATCTGATACATTAATAATTTCGCCGATCATGTCTACCGCCCCCACATTTCAGGAACTGATCCTGCGCCTCCAGAGCTTCTGGGCGGAGCGCGGATGTGTGTTGCAGCAGCCGTTCGATATTGAAGTCGGCGCGGGCACCATGGCGCCGGAGACTTTCCTGCGCGTCCTCGGCCCCAATCCTTACCGCGTGGCATACGCGCAGCCTTCGCGTCGACCTGCCGACGGCCGGTATGGTGACAATCCTAATCGTCTCTACAAGCACCTGCAGCTCCAGGTCATCCTTAAGCCGCCGCCGGAGAACGTGCAGGAGCTCTATCTTGAGTCGCTGGGCGCGCTCGGGATCGACCTGCGCAAGCACGACATCAAGTTTGAAGAAGACAACTGGGAAGCGCCCACGCTAGCGGCCTGGGGAGTCGGCTGGCAGGTGATGCTCAATGGACTCGAGATCACACAGTTTACTTACTTCCAGCAGTGCGGCGGAATCGATCTCGATCCCATCTCCGCGGAGCTGACCTACGGTCTGGAACGAATCGCGGCGTTTCTTCAGGATGTGGACAGTATTTACGACATCGTATGGTCGCGCGACCCGCACACTGGCGCTGAAGTAAAGTACCGCGACGTGCGCTATCAGGACGAGTTGCAGCTCTCCGTATATAACTTTGAATTCGCTGACGTTCAGAAAGCGTGGAAGCATCTGGAACTGTATGAAGCGGAATGCCAGACGCTGATCCGCGAATTTCAGGGACTGAATTTACGCAAAAACGTGGATGAGTCCGAGCGGAAGAGGTTCCCACTTCTCGCCGCTTACGAGCTTTGTTTGAAGTGCTCGCATCTGTTCAACATACTTGATGCTCGCGGAGCAATTTCGGTGACGGAGCGCGTAGGTGTGATCGCGCGCATTCGCCAGCTTGCAGTGGGCCTGGCAAAGGCCTACCTCGCGCAGCAATCGCCGCGGCCCGTCGAGAAGCAGAAGAAGGAAGGAGCAGCCTGATGTCTGACTTTCTTCTGGAGATCGGCTGTGAGGAGATTCCCGCGCGCATGCTCGACGACGCGAGTTCGGAACTGGCCCGGCGTATTTGCGATCTGCTGGGCCGAGAGTCCCTAGCGTCGCGAACCGCTGTGATCGAATCCTTCGCCACTCCTCGCCGCCTTGGCCTGTCGGTGAAAGATCTGCCCGTTTCCCAACCTGATATTACAGAGCAGCTTATGGGACCATCATTCAAGGTAGCGTTTAAAGATGGTAAGCCCACGCCGGCCGCCGAAGCCTTCGCCAAAAAAGCTGGGGTCGATGTGGCCAGGCTGGAAAAGGTCACCAATCCCAAAGGCGAGTACTTGGCAGCCACGGTGACACGCAAAGGCCGCCGCGCCGTCGAGATTCTGGCGGAGGCTCTGCCCAAGGAACTGGCGGCAATCTATTGGCCGAAGAATATGTATTGGCGCGCAGGCAAGCCGGAGAGGTTTGTGCGTCCGGTGCGCTGGATTGTGGCTTTGCTCGATGAAGAGGTCATACCGCTGGAGTTCGGCGGAGTACGCGCCGGCCACCAGTCGCGCGGACATCGGACCCTTGGTCCGGCAAATGTTGCGGTCAACTCAGCGGCGAAGTTCAGCGAAGTTCTCGAAGGCGCGCACGTGCTGGCTGCTGGGCCGGGCCGGGAATATAAAATCCGCAAAGCGCTTGACGCCGCCACGCGGGCAGTCCCAGGCGCGCGCTGGCGTGAAGATGCCGACCTGCTGAAAACCGTGGTCAATCTCACGGAGTGGCCGTCCGCCATTCTTGGCAACTTCGATCCGCAATTTCTTTCGCTGCCGGAAGAGGTCCTGGTCACGGTAATGCGTGATCATCAGAAGTACTTCGCGGTCGAAGATGCTCAGGGCAAGCTTGCTCCGCACTTCCTCGCAGTCCTCAATACTGACGGCGATCCTGACGGCCTGATCCGCCACGGCAATGAACGCGTCCTGCGTGCGCGCTTCAACGACGCTCGCTTCTTCTGGGACACGGACCAGAAGACCCCGCTCACCGAACGGGTCGAGATGCTCAAGAGCGTCACGTTTCAGAAGGACCTGGGCAGTTATTACGAGAAGGCGCGGCGTGTGGCGTTGCTGGCAGGCCATCTCGCAAGCGAAATGATCGGTGCGAAGGTTGATCAGGCAGCTCTGCAACAGGCTGCGAGGCTGGCTAAGACGGACCTCACTACTGAGCTGGTCAAGGAATTCACAGAACTGCAGGGCGTCATCGGCGGCCTGTATGCCAGGGCGCAAGGCTTGCCGCAACCAGTAGCCGACGCAATTTACGACCAGTACAAGCCTGAGTCAACGGAAGACTCTCCGCCACGCACGATCGAGGGCTCACTGCTCTCGATTGCGGACAAAGCCGACTCCATAGCTGGAATGTTTAGCCTGGGCCTGGTTCCTTCCGGGTCAAAGGACCCGTTCTCATTACGCCGCCAAGCCAATGGAATCGTGAAGATCATTGCCGAGCACAAGCTGCCGATCCGGATCGCCGCGCTGATGAAAGACGCTCGCGCGCGCTACACCGGCAGCGAAGCGGAAAAGAAATTCACTCAGAGCCTTGAGGCTTATTGGGAAGCAGTGTCACTGTTCTTCCGCGAACGCCTGGAATTCTATCTGCGTGACGTTCTTGGTCTGGCGTATGACGTAGTCAATGCCACGCTGGCAGCTGACGCAGACGACATTGTGGACGCGGTAGCTCGCGCGCGGGCCGTCGCTCAGGTGCGCCCGTCGGAGGACTTTGCGGCGATCTCCGTATCCTTCAAGCGGATGAAAAACATCCTGCGGCAGGCGCAGGAGACGAACAAACGCATCGCCGATTCGCTGAACCCGTCGGCTCTTTCCCAACCAGAGGAGAAGACGCTGGCGGAGGCCGTCCCCAAGGTAGCCAACGACGTTGACGCTTTGCGGCGCGGCGGACAATACGAAAAGGCGTTGCTCGAGATCTCCCGCCTGCGTCCTTTGATTGACGCCTTCTTCGACAAAGTTATGGTTATGGTGGACGACGAAGCTCTTCGCGCCAACCGCCTGCGGCTCTTGCAGACGCTAGTGGACGAGTTTTCGCGCATAGCGGATTTTTCGGAGATTGTTACAGAAGGGAAATAGCGTAAGCCTTCCGGAACCTACATCAGGCCAAGTCCCTGAAAGCCGCTCCCGCCGCTGGATGCATCGTGGATAATAGAGCGCACGATCATCACCAAGATCCACCCAATTACGTACGCCGCAAGGATTGCGAGACCGACGACGAATACAGTCTCGTCTTCGAATATCCCTCCGAACAGAAATTCGCCGACGCATTGCCACCCTTCCTTCGTCTTGTGATCGCTCTCTTCCATCGTCGGGCCCTCTTATCAGGATTGACGTAGGCCGATGGCGATTCTTTCATCACGTGAAGAAAGTTTCTCTGCGTCGAACCAGTCCCGCGCCCTTCGGGGGCTTGGAATCTCAATTGCTTTCTTTACCTAGGGCTTACGCCGCTGGGCTAGACTGTTCCGCCCTTCGGGCTGCGTCTTCGTGCTTGCCGATCCTTCAGTCGTAAACAGTGAAACGTGGCGTGCCAGGTCCCTACGTCTTGATTCTCGCATCGCAAAGAATTCGCATAGATTAGCATGCATTCGCGGCCCAATCTTCCGGATCAGCGTCATCCGTGGAAATCAGTGGTAAGACTTTGCAGCGGAGTTTGTAGTAGGGCTAATTGCTAATTGCCATTGGCTAATCGCTCTACTGCACCTTCTGCAAGCGATTAATGAGCTTTTGCGCGAGATTGCCTTCTGATTCTGACCAGAGCACGCGGCCGGTGATTCCGCAGTTTCTTTCCACGGTGTTGGTGAAGTTCACCAGCTTGTGGACGTTGGCCTTGATGCGCTGCTCCACCTGGGGAGTGAATTCAACCTCTTCGTAGAGGAAAGGCGCGTCGAGCCCGAAGTCGACCTGGATGTGGCCATTCTGCTGGTAGGCCGCATCGTCAAACTTGGTGCCGTAGGCGATGAACTTTACTTTCTGGGGAGTCAGTTCCCAGGTCTGGTCCAGGTCGCCTTCCTGGACCGGCGTCCAAAGGTCCCAGAGGACTTCGAGTTCGTAGGCGTTGTCTTCGTGCAGGAATTCCTGGGCCAGTGCCAGAGCGCGCTCAGGATCGGTGCGGTAGTCGAAGGTCTCTTCGAAGAGCAAGGGCTCATTCCACGAGATGCTGTGTACCGCGAGATATCCGATTCCATTCTTCTGGGCGGAGAACGGGAACTCCTTCAGCAAGGAGATTAGGCGCGGCACCATCTCCTGCTCGTTGAAGCTGGGGAACCAGATGCTCAGATAGAGTCGGTCTGACATAAGCAACTACGTATTGTAATCTCACTGCGCACTGATGCGCGTGTGTGTGATGCGTTTAAGGCCGCCGGCGTCAGCAAATCATAGACGTTTTATGCCGTCCGGTGCAGACTCCCTTTGTCGCAGAAAACTCTCCCATTCGTTTCCGAGTTGCGCGATAATGGGCGCTGAGGTGGAACCAATGGGACCCCGTTTTTCGGCCGCAATGCTTGCCTTCATCATGCTGACGATGGCAGCTTCGCTCAGCGCGCAAAGCAATACCAACGACGATATCTTTACTATCACGGTGGCCGCGCCTATTGCCGCCAACGATATCCAGGTGCGCTATTTTCTTACTGACGATCAGGGCAGCCACTGGTTCGCGACCACATACCGGGCCGAGGGCGACAAAGTCGTGATACAGCCGGGAACGGAAGGCAGGACCGCGCGCAGCTTGCGGGCGATCGTGTACGCGCCGGGCTGCCAGTTTGGCACCATCCGCGTAGACGACCTGGCGGCGAGCAGCCGTCAAGGCGAGTTCCATTGCCAGAAGCTGCAGGAGATTGAGTTTCACGGCCGTACCGATCTCTCGGCCTTTGGACAAACCACGCTGAAGATGGAAGCGCTCTACGTGTGCGATTGGGCGGCGCGTTTCTTCGGCATTGCCAACGGCGCGGTCTCACCGATCTCAGTGGGCAAAGTGTCAGTCAATTCAGACGGAACGTTCACCATTTCCATGCCGGACTTCAGCAATGATCCGCTGTGGGCGTCGCTCTCCTACAACGCGTCGCTTCTGTTTGAAGCCGTGGACACGCAAAGCGGCAAGCATTTCCCCGCGCAAGCCACGTCTGGCGAACTCGCCCATGGTGGAGCGCTGAAGGTCGCGTCCGTTTATCCCTCGGAAGTTGACTTCGCCGTCCATCCCTAAGCGCATTTCGCTGTCCTGGGTGACCGGCGAGTTGCTGTACCAATACGATCAGGTACTCCGCCGGTTTCAAGCGGCAAATCCAAGCTGAACACTCACCACGCCGCGATCTATATCTTTGCCCGTCCTTCCCATAGAGCTTCGAGTGGTCTATGATTTACTTGCTTACCTAGAAGTTCGAGTGGAGTCTAACAGCCATGGCCAAGAGCAAGCCGCCGTCCAGCCAGGAAATGCTGCAAGGGACGCTGGATATGCTGATCCTGCAAACACTGATCATGGGGCCGGCCCACGGACATACCATCGCCCACGTGATCGAGCATGCGTCTGAGGACGTGCTGCAGGTGGAGCAGGGGTCGCTCTATCCCGCGTTGCATCGTCTGGCCGACCGCGGATGGGTCAGCGCGTACTGGGGAACAAGCGAAAACAACCGCAAGGCCAAATACTACAAGTTGACAGCAAAGGGCCGGAAGCAACTGCTCGCCGAGACGAGCCGCTGGAAGCAACTGGTGCAGGCCATTGGCCGGGTCATGACCCGCGCCGCCGAATAGCCCGGAAAGGACCCGTATGGGAATTCGCAGATTTTTTCTTCGTCGCAGGGAAGACACCGATCTGGCGCGCGAGATGGACGCTCATCTCAGGCATCAGGTGGATGAAAACATCGCGCACGGAATGTCTGATGATGAGGCGCAACGCCAGGCCTATCTCAAGCTGGGCAGTCCGCGGCGTGTGCGCGAAGACCTGTGGGACTGGAACACGGTCGGCTTCTTTGACAGCCTGATGCGCGACCTGCGTTATGCGCTGCGAATGCTCACGCGCAATCCCGGTTTTTCGATCCTGGCTGTTCTGTGCCTCACGCTGGGTATTGGCGCCAATGCCGCTGTCTTCAGTTGGATCGAAGGAATCTCGCTGCGTCCTTTTCCCGCCGTGGCCCATCAGGAGCGGCTCGTGGTGATTGCCGGAACCGATCGCGTCAGCGGAGACACGAACGAGTCCGGCTTCACCGGGCTTTCCTGGCCCGACTTCATGGATCTCCAGAGAAACTGCAAGCTGTTCGACTCACTGATCGCGGACAAGATCATGGGTACCACTCTCAGCATTGGCGACAGAGCTGAACGAGTAGCCGGGAGCGTTGTCTCGTCGAATTACTTTGACGCGCTGGGGGTGCGTCCGATACTGGGGCGCGGATTCGAGACTGGGGAAGACTCAGGCCGCAACGCTCATCCGGTGACAGTGATTAGTTACTGGATGTGGAGGCAGCGCTACCGCGGCGATCCTGAGATCATCGGAAAAACACAGCGTCTCAACGGCATTACGCACACCATCATCGGCGTGGCCCCCGACGGATTCTTTGGGACCTTTGTGGGTTATCCCATGGCATTTTGGGTCCCCATGTCGATGCAGGAAACATTTGAGCCCGGTGGATACAAACTGGAAGACCGCGGCGCGCATTGGATTGAGCCCTACGCAATACTCAAGCCCGGCGTGACGATGGAGCAGGCACAGCAGGAAATGTCGGCTGTAGCGAAGCGGCTGGAAGCAGATTATCTGGCAACGAATCGCGGCCACGGCATTCGCCTTCTGCCGTTGTGGAAGGCGCCGTTCAACCAGGCAGGAGCGATTTTGCCGACGTTCAAGATTGCGGTCGCCGTTGTGTTCTTTGTGCTTCTCATCGCCTGCGCCAACGTCAG
>Ga0137392_10001012_pt1 | contig 15713 bp, 11 predicted proteins | sample 15con2h34AmetaG_FD_101394 | JGI IMG/M metagenome (GOLD analysis project Ga0137392, IMG submission 101394) | Vadose zone soil microbial communities from Angelo Coast Range Reserve, California, USA - 15con2h3.4A metaG | ecosystem: Environmental > Terrestrial > Soil > Vadose zone > Saprolite... | reverse complement strand
CCACGGCGCCAGCGGCGAAATTGACGGAACCGCTGGGACGCGGTCGCGAGATCTTTTACGCAACTTTGCTTCCGGGTCTTCTCGGAATGTTTGGCGTCTGTCTTCCTGGCAAAGCGCGTCGGCGCGGTGGACGGGTGCTGATCCTGCTGGCCGTGTTGGCGTCGTCCACTCTTTGGATGGGCGCTTGCGGTGGGGGTTCGAGTCGACCGAAAGATCCAGGGACCCCGGTTGGGGCTTACACCGTGCTGGTCACAGCAATCTCGGGTGGGTCGGCTCCAATTACGACGAAGGCTAGCGTTAGTGGGAACGTGAACTGATTCCTGGATCCGATAGGGATGAGGCGCTCCGTTCCGCGGGGCGCTTTTTCTTGCTCGGCACCGGGGCTGTGCGGAAGTCGGCGGTGACCGAGGAAGGCTCCGGAATATATTTCAATGCGGTCTCCCTGATTCACCATCTGTGCGACCTTGGAAGAGCGCCCCTTCCAGAGCCTGCCCTGAGCTTGCCGAAGGGGCCGCGTAAGCGAATCGAGGTCGGGGACGGCTTTACAGATTGCTGAAAAAGTCACCTCGCAGACCGGATGTGACCTCGGCGGCTGAAGCCGCGGTTGATTTTGCGGCACTTACGGCGCGGCTGGAAGCCGCGCCCTTTCAAAACAAAACCGAAGTCGAGTTTCTCAGCAAACTGTTTAGCCGTAGTGGTCGTCTCCGTGGTGACGCCGAGAAAACCATCCACCGGGGCTGAAGCCCGTCACATAAAGGCACACTTGACGCGGCGCTGAAGCGTCCGCTCTTCCACGACACTGCATGCGTTCGTGCTGCAACCTTCTGTGAGTCCCATGCTTTTCCTGGGGCGAGGGACTCTCCTTGCTTACGACTGCAGCGCTCTGCGGAATTGGGCGGGGGTGGTGCCGGCTAGTTTGCGGAAGACGCGGGTGAAGTGGCTTTGGTCAGCGAAGCCGCAGTCGGCGGCGATGGTGGCGAGGGAGCAGTCCCACCGACCGAGGAGGTCGCAGGCGGCGCGGATGCGCAGGCGCTGCAGGTAGTCTCCGGGGGTCTGTTTCTCGACGCTGCGGAAGACGCGGGCCAGGTGGACGGGATGCACTCCGGCGTCGTTGGCCAAGTCGCGCATTCTTAGATTGTCGCGGAACTCGTCGTGGAGGCGGGCTTTGACGTGCGACAGCCAGCGTGGGGCAGCCTTTTCGCGCGCAGGTCTTGAGATCGCGGACAACATTTCAAGGACTTGACTTTCGAGAAGCAAGGCATCGGCGGTTCGGGACTTGAAGGCGGAATAGAGGCGGAGTCCGGGCCAGAGGATCGATCCGGCGCCGCGATCGATTTGCGTCCCGCTGGGAAGGCGCACGTCCAGCTGCCGCAGGTGATGGTCGCGAAGTTCGACGGTGAAGAAAGACGCTCCGGCGGGGCCGATCACCGTGGAGTGCGCGATGCCGGAGGGGTTGAAGGTGGCGGTGAAAGGGCTTAGCTCTTCGAGGCGTCCGTGGTCTCCCTCGAGATAGTCGCCGTTTAGGACAACTGTGAAATAGGCCAGTTCGTGCTCGTGGCGCGGGACGCTGCGGGCACAGGGCTGGCGCAGTTCGGAGAGCAGCACTTCGTCGGTGCGCAAGGTGGTTTCGATGCGGGAGTAGAACTCGCCTCCGCGGAGGAGTTTACCGGGATCGTTGGCGGCGGGCATGGGGCGTCTTTCAGTCAGACTGGGTGGGACGGAATTGGTCAACCTGGGGATGTTTAATTTGTTCAAGACTGTGAGTTGTCGGGTGTCTACAATCTGGCGCGATGGTGTGGTGGGGTCGGCTTTGCTTCCTGGCGTCGTGGCGGTTCGCGCGAGATCCCTTCGGCTTCGCTCAGGGCAGGCTCTTCGCTCCGCCTGAAGTGCGGCTGCGCTCAGGATGACGCCGGGGTGGTGGGGGGTGGGAGTGCGGTCGGTGAGAGTGCGATGCGCAACTTCTCCAAAAATTTTGCGATGGAGGTTTTATGAAACGGATTCTGTTGGCTGTGGTGGTGTTTGCATTTTGTCTGGGGCTGGTGGCGGAGGGGCCGGTAGATTCGTCGAAGCCGCAGTATGACGAGAAGGGGAATTTGCTTCGTCCGGCGGATTATCGTGACTGGATGTTTCTATCGGCGGGCTTTGGGATGAACTACAGTCCGGAGCCGGGGAGCCATGAGATGTTCACGAACGTGTTTGTGCAGCGCGGGGCTTATCAGGAGTTTCTCAAGAATGGAAAATGGCCGGAGCAGACGGCGTTTGTGATTGATGAGCGGGATGCGGAGAGTAAAGGGTCGATCAATAAGAAGGGGCACTTTCAGACGGATCTGATGGGGCTGGCGGTGGAGGTCAAGGATTCGGCGCGGAATCCGGACAAGTGGGCTTACTATGCTTTTGGCGGGAATGACAAGTCGGCGGGCGCGATGCCGCATGGGAACGGGTGCTGGTCGTGCCACGATGCTCATGCTGCGGTGGAGCATACGTTTGTGCAGTTTTATCCGACGCTGAAGCCGGTGGCGAAAAAGTTTGGGGTGTACAACGAGGCGCGGGAGAAGGTTCAGGACGCGAAGTGATGACCGTGTCCGTCTCAGCTCGTAAGCCGGTCCGGCGAGATCGGCCTCATGGGCCACAGGTCGATTGAGGTCACGTTCGTGGTGGGTTGCAGCACGATCTTCAGCGGAGCCTTGGGAGCGACGTAGATGCGCTCGGTGATGACGGCTGTTTCGTTGGCGAACAGTTCCAGCACGGAGCCGTCCACGAAGAGGCGAAGGCGGACGGGTTGGCCTGTGGTTGCGGTGAGCGCGGCGTGGGTTTGGTTGATGCTGAGCTCATGCCCGGCGTCTCCGGCTCGATAGGCGATGGTGGCGAATGGCTCGTCCGCTTCTGAACGGAGCTCGAGCGAGAGTGGATGATTGGCGTCGGGAACGAAGGTGATTTGCAACTCCCCGGCGAGGTCATGAATGCGCATCGCGGCGAGAGACTTGGCTGCGGGGGCAGTCTCCAGGGGGCTGCGAATCTGAGCACGCTCGCCGCGAAGCACTTCAACGGCGGGTGCGGGAGTCATGCGCAGGTTCCGGTCGTCCGCGAGGGTGAGCACTCGGGGCAGGCTCATCACACCAGCCCATCCGGCGGCGCGGTAATCTTTCTCGGGGCGCGTCTCGGGAATCCATCCCCAGAGGATGCGATTGCCGTCGCGGTCGACCATGGTGCGGGCGGCGTAGTAGGCGCCCAAATCTACCGTCCCTTCTTCCTGAGGATGGAATCGCTGCTCGCGATAGTCGCCGACCTTCCAGAAAACTTTGCCCTTGGTCGAGATCAGAAGGACGTGGCGATCGCCGAGGGGGAAGAAGTCGGGGCACTCCCACATGTCTCCGGTGGCGACGGGGTTCGTGGATTTCGAACTGCCTGGTTGGCCTTCCAGCAACGGATGAACGTAGGTCCACTTCCGCAGATCTGGTGATCGATACAGCAGGATCGCGCCGCCCTTGCCCGTGACGCCGGAGCCTAGAACCATCTTCCATTCGTTTCCTTCACGCCACAGACATGGGTCGCGGAATCCGCTGACCGAAAGTCCGGCGGGCGGGCTTTCGAGAATCGGCTTGGGTAACTTCCGCCAGGTGCGCAAGCCGTCGTGCGAGACCGCGAGGCATTGCGTTTCCCGCCAGGTGTGCGAACCATCTTTCAGACTTGCTTCGGAAGGAGATGGTGGCGGGGCGACTCCGGTATAGATCGCGGTGGGAGTGCCGCGATTTGACACGATGGCGCCGCTGAAGACTCCGTCGCGGTCGTAGCCATTGGGTGTGGGGGCGATTGCGATTGGTTCGTGATGCCAGTGAATCATGTCGGGGCTGGTGGCGTGTCCCCAGTGCATCGAACCCCAGAATGCGCCGTTAGGGTTGTACTGATAGAACATGTGGTACCGGCCGTCGACGTAGATTGGGCCGTCGGGATCGTTCATCCAGTTGGCGGCGGGCAGCAGGTGGAATTGCGGACGCAGGGGATCGTGGGCCAGTGCGGAATTGCTCTCGGCGGGGGACGCCCACCTTGGTGCAGACAGTGTTGCAGCGCCGGCAGCTAGTCCGGCCATGAAAGTGCGGCGAGAGAGATTCCGCATGGGGCCTCGTGGGTTCCACTTTACACAAAACCGTGGGGCATATGGGCCGGGTTTGGGGAGCCCGATTTACAACGAAGGACACGAAGGTACACGAAGGAGAGCCTTTCAAACTTTTGGGCACATATGCCCTGGCTGTTTCTTTGCCTTGCCGTGCGCTATCTGCGAAACTGACCACTAGCCACTTTTCATCATGGGCAAAATCCACGTTCTCTCCGAGGTTGTTGCCAACAAGATTGCGGCTGGCGAGGTGGTGGAGCGTCCGGCGTCGGTGGTGAAGGAGTTACTCGAGAACTCGCTGGATGCGGGAGCGAACCGGATCAAAATCAGCGTGGAGGCGGGTGGGAAGAGGCTTATCCAGATTACGGACAATGGCTGCGGAATGGTGCGGGACGACGCCATGCTGGCCTTTGAGCGGCATGCGACTTCGAAGATCAAGGATGCGGAAGACCTGTTGAGCGTGGGGACGCTGGGATTTCGTGGGGAGGCGCTGCCTGCGATTGCGTCGGTATCGCGGTTGCGGCTGGAGACTTGCGCGGCGGACGATACGGCGGGGACTGTGGTCGAGATCAATGGAGGGAAGATTGCGCGGGTGGAAGAGGCGGGGCTGCCGCTGGGGACTTCGATCACGGTGCGGGATCTCTTCTTTAATACGCCGGCGCGGAAAAAGTTTCTGAAGGCGGAGTCTACGGAGTTGTCGCATATTGCGTCGCTGGTGACGCATTATGCGCTGGCGCATCCGTCGAAACATTTTGAGCTGCATTCGGCGACCAATGCCATGTTGGTTGCGCCTCCGGTGGCGGGGTACAGCGAGCGCGTGTATCAGGTGTTTGGGAAGGAGACCCTGGACCAGTTGATTCCGGTGGCGGCGGTGCAGCCTTTGGAGCATGTCGGGTTGCCGCAGCTTCCGCCTTGGCGGCGGAAGGTGGAAGACGAGGAGGTGGACGAAAGCGGGCGAGGCGCCCGCTCCACATCACCGGGAGAGATGCGGATTCATGGGTTTGCTTCGAAGCCGGAGATTCAGAAGCTGAATCGGAATTCGATTTTTGTGTTCGTGAATGGGCGGCTGATTCGGGACCGGCTGGTGCAGCATGCGCTGACGGAGGCTTACCGGAACATTGTTCCGCCGGCGGTGTATCCGGTGGTGCTTCTGTTTCTGGAGTTGCCGGCGGGCGAGGTGGACGTGAATGTGCATCCGTCGAAAACTGAGGTGCGATTCCGGCAGCAGACGGTGATGCATGACTTCGTGCGGGATACGGTGCGGGCGGCGTTGATGAAGGCGCGTCCCGTGCCGCAGTTCACGAGGGAGATTCGGGCGCATGCGACGGCTTCGGCGGGGCTGACCCCGGGAGCAGAGTGGGAGCCGTCATCAGGTGCTGCGGGCGATGTTTCAAAGGCCCCACTTCTCGCAACAGACGCGAGAAATGGGGCACCCTATGCACCCTATGGCCCAGCGACTGGCGGGGGATTTGCTTTGCAGGCTCCGGTGGCGCCGGCGATGTCAGCGCGCTTTCAGTTCGAAGGAGGAATTGCGGTCGAGGGGAATGCTGCGATTCCGGTGGCGCGGGGGCTGGAGTCGATTCCTATCGGACCTGCGATTCCGGATAACGGGTGTGCACCGGCGTTGGACGTTCGTGACGAAGAGCCTACGCTGGCTTCGTTGACGACGCTCCGTCCGCTGGGGCAGATTCGGAATTCGTTCATCCTGGCGGTCAATGAGGATGGGCTGTGGATCATCGATCAACACGTGGCGCATGAACGCGTGCTCTTCGAGCGGGTGCTGAAACAGCGCGCCGTGCGGCGAGTGGAGAGTCAGCGGTTGCTAATGCCGATTGTGCTGGAACTTTCTCCGGCGCAGCAGGCGGTGTTTGCGGAGATTTCGGATGAGTTGCAGCACAACGGATTTGAAGCCGAACCATTTGGTGCGCGCAGTGTCGCTGTGAAAGTTGCGCCGGCTGGCGTGGACGCCGCCGCAGTCGAACACATGCTGCATGAGTTGCTTGATCAGATCTCGCGGGAGGAGCAGTCGCTGAATCTGGAAAAAATTCGGACGCGGATTGCGGCGTCAATCGCATGCCACGCCGCCATCAAGGTGAACATGCCGCTGGAGCAAAACAAGATGGAGTGGCTGCTGGCTGAACTCGCGAAAACCGATCATCCGATGTCTTGTCCGCATGGCAGGCCGGTGGTGCTGCGGTATTCTGTGAAGGATATTCAGAAGGCGTTTAAGAGAATCTAGTTGTCAGCTGTCAGCTATCAGCTATCAGCTCTCAGTGAAAGGCTCACTGGGTATTCGGGAGCTGATATTGGACGCGCCGGATTCTTCGCTCCGCCTGAAAGACGGCTGCGCTCAGAATGACGCCTTATGTTTGATGTGGCTGAGAGCTGATGGCTGAAAGTTGACAGCTGTTTTTTATGACCGATCAGGAACTTCAACAACAACGGCGCGAGAAGTGGCGGCTGAATGGCAAGGCCATTCGGACGATCGAGGAGTGTCGTGCCTTCATCGAAAGTGTCGGATTCTGCATGATGTATCCCTCACGCCCGGCGCTGCCTTTACCTACGTTCATGGGTGCGTTTGTGGGTTCGGAGGAGCGGCTTCCTACATGGCAGCATGCGTACTCGGATCCGCGGGCGGCTGAGGCTACGGGCCTGATGGTGCGTCTGTTGCGGGAACGGGCGGCTTACGAGGCGAATCTATTCGACGAGAACAATGCGTTTCTGGTGGCGGCTTCGGTGTTTCCTTACTTCTATGCGCTGGTCGGGGAGCGCAATCCGAAACTGGCGCCGAAGGCGGGGTCGCGATCCCAGTATTCTGCCCTGGCCTGCGATGCGTTCGAGCTGATCCGGCGGGACGGGCCTATTTCGAAGCAGAAGATGCAGGAAGCGCTGGGCGGAAGCGTTTCACTTGCGGCGTTGGACAAGGCGCTGGGTGAGTTGTGGTCGAAGCTGCGCATCACGCGGGTGGACTATAACGCGAGCGAGGGTTCGTATTGGGATGTGCTCTACCGCTGGGCGCCGGACGCGGTGAAAGAAGGCGTGGGGCTGTCGGTTCCGGAGGCGCTCACGGCGTTGATCTCGAAGTATTTGGACTGTGCGATTGCGGTCGAGCAGGGGGAACTGGAAGCGTTCTTCGGCAACTTCGTGGCGCGGTCGAAGGTGAAAGATGCGGTGAACGCGCTGCTGGCGGCGCGTGAGTTGAGCTTTGTGCATGTGGGTGGGAAGTCCATGCTGCAGATTACTCCGGCGAAGGTGGCTGTTGTTCCGACTGCGCGTCGGGCTGTTCGATGAAGGAGCCGGTTGCGTGAAAACTCTCTCTGACCGACTGCTACCTCAGCGGCTAAATCCGGATTGATTTTGCCGCGCTTGCGGCGCTGGCTCGAAGCCGCCCTTTCAAAGCAAATTTCGCCGCGCCTTTTCGCGATAACTTTCGCTGCATTATTTTAAGAGCTCTTTCGCCGTATCCTTTCAAAACAAATGGATCCAGCTCTTTCCCGACCTCTCAGTCTGCCAGTCTATCGTGGACGGCTTGCGCCGTCGCCGACTGGACTCTTGCATGTCGGGCATGCGCGGACGTTCTGGGTTGCGTTCCAGCGCGCTGGGCAAAATCGCGGACAACTGATTCTGCGGAATGAAGATTTGGATTCCCAACGTTGTCGGCCCGAATTTGTCGCGGCGATGCTGGAGGATTTGCGGTGGCTGGGACTTGCTTGGGATGAAGGGCCGGATTGCGGCGGGCGGTTTGGGCCTTACTCGCAGAGTGAACGTCGGGGCTACTATCTTGCGGCCTGGGAGAGGCTGCGGGATCTCGGGATGATTTATCCATGCACTTGTTCGCGCAAGGATGTGGCGCAGGCGGCATCCGCTCCGAACGATTTCGACGATGAGCCGGTTTATCCGGGGAGGTGCCGGCCGGAGAGCAAGGAGCGGAGCTTCGCTCCGCCTGGCCGGGTCGAAGACCCGGCCCCACACAAGCACGGCGAGGCGGCTGTCTCTACGTGGGCTGAGCCTACGGGGGTGAATTGGCGGTTTCGGGTTCCTGACGGAGAAGACGTGTGCTTTGACGATCTCCATCTTGGGCCACAGCGGATTACGGCTGGGCGGGATTTCGGCGACTTCATCGTTTGGCGGCGGGATGGTGTGCCGGCGTATCAGCTGGCCGTGGTAGTGGACGACGCGGCCATGCGGGTCACGGAAGTTGTGCGCGGGGCCGATCTGCTCAAATCCACAGCACGGCAGATACTGCTATTCCGGGCGCTGGAATTCCCCAGACCTGCGTATTATCACTGCGACCTGATACGCGATGAAGCTGGAGTGCGCCTGGCCAAAAGGCACCACTCGCTGAGCATCCGGAAGTTGCGGGCGTCTGGACGCTCGGCAGAAGAGGTGCGGGCAGGAGTTGCCTGCCCGCGTTAGCTGAGTCAGGTTCGGCCAATCACCGATGCCTGCGAATGTCTACAGCGATCGCAGGAAGTTCAGCAGATCCTGCTGATCGTGCGGCGACAGGTTCCGATAGTTCTCAACCACCTGGTTTGCCTCAGAGTCCGGATACTGTCCGTCTCCGCGGCTGCGATGGGAAGTAATCGCCTTCACCAGGTCCGCAGTTCTTCCGTCATGGAGGAGGAAGGTGCGCTGTCCCAGGCCCCAGAGCGGCGCCGTCCGGAATTCGTCGCCGGCGGCTGCGCCCTGGCTGATGTTGTCGGCAAGCTTTGGTCCCATGTGATGAAGCAGGAGATCAGAAAAGAGGTTCACCGGAATGTTGCTGAGCGCTGTGACCGACGATTGCCCGGTTGTGAACGAGGGGGTGTGGCAAAGGGCACAACCAACCGTCTGAAAGATTTGCGCTCCGTGCCGTGTGGAGGAGTTCGACGGACCCGGTTGTGGCTGGTCGAGGAAACGCATGAAAGCGGTGAACTTCAAGACATCGCTGGAGAACCCTGGTCCGGGATCGTCAAAGTTCGTCGCGTCCTCCGGAGTGCCATTGACAACGCAGCCCGGTGTTTCGTCGCGTTCGTTGGGAAACAGCTCGTTGGTTACGCCCATTTCCACGTTGTAGGCTTCGCCGGCAAATATCTCCAGCGACTTGTTTTGCGCCTTCCAGCCGAATCGCGTGACGGTACCATCGTTTCCGCTGGTGTTGGCGCCGCCGCTAGGGCTAAGTCTGTTGGGACGACCGCGGACTCCGAGATTGCTCTTGCGGTCGGCGTTTGTGCTCACCTGCGCTAGGATGGCAGACTCGGGAATCGATTCGATCAAACCGCCGCCAAACACAGGAGTCGGAATGCGGAAGATGAGGTTTCCAGTGTTCGCCGCTCCTTGAAAGTCCGGTTGCGAAAGGTTGCAGCTCTTGGCGTCGCTGCGCCCGGAAATCGTGAACAACGCATGCACTCCCCCATCGGGGGTCCGCAGATCAGACCGATAGGGAAAACGCGCCTCACGCACAGGCCCGTTGCTGGTGATAAAGAACGGGACGCTATTGCTCGCGCCCTGCTCGGTGGCGGCGGAGACCTGGGGGTTCGTGAACGGACTCGTGCCACCGGTCGCCGGCTGTGCGTGGCACTGACCGCAACTTTCTGCGTTAAATCTTGGTCCGAGTCCGTTCCCGGTGTCAGGCACCGAACCGGTAACCGACTGTATCTCCAAAAAGTCATCAAGACCCGAGATAAAGGAGGCTTTCTGGCCGTTAGTGAGACCAGCGATCGGCTTGCCGGCGCCAGGAGCGCCTCCACGGACACCAGGGTCGGTGGCAACAGACTGGGCCTTCCCCAGTCCGGTCCAGCCCAACATCGCGACGAAAAGCAAGGTTGAAAATCGGAATTGGTTGTTTGATGGGAGCTTCGCTACGCGGAGGGCCTTCATTTTCCAAAACATAAACTCTCCTTGGGGCCTTCGGCAGGTCCTGCTGGGAGGCATTTACCGGCCTCCCGCGGCTGATCGAGAAGCGGCGGGGTAGTGACGGCATTCTGGTACGTGCATGAAAATCCGGCTAGGTTCCCAAAGGACGGGTAAGTCCAGTCACAAGGCTTAGGTCTCGCAGTGCCCAGGTGGACGAGGTTCCGGCGTACTTAGCTCTATTGCCTATTGCCCTTTGAAGGCGGGTGTGCGGCGGTACGTCGATTTCTCTCGAAGTGTACAATCTCTTACTTCGTGATGAATGACCATTCCATCGGACACACTTCGCCAAGCAAACTGATTATTGCTATTGATGGGCCGGCGGGCGCGGGCAAGAGCACGATCGCCTCGCGGTTGGCGCGGAAGCTCGGGTATGTGAATCTCGAGAGTGGGGCGATGTACCGGGCTCTGGCGCTGAAGGCTATTGATCGCGACATTTCGTTTGACGAGGAGGCGGCGCTGGTGAAGCTGGCGCAGGGATCTCGGATTCAGCTCGAGCCGACGATTGGGGGCAACCGCACGCTGCTGGATGGGCATGATGTGTCCTCGCGCATCCGCGAGCGGGATGTGACGGAGGCGGCTTCGCGCGTGTCGGTGCATCCCGCAGTGCGGGAGTGGATGGTGGCGAAACAGCGGGAGATGGGAGCGGGTGGCGGGGTGGTGATGGAAGGGCGCGACATCGGAACGAAGGTCTTTCCGGATGCCGATTTGAAGTTCTTCCTCGATGCGGATCCGGTGGTGCGGGAGCAGCGGCGGATGCAGCAGCAGAAAATCAAGGGCGAGGTGGCCGCAAATCTGGCTGCGGAACTGCGAGAGCGCGACCGGCGGGATCGGACGCGGGCAGCGTCTCCGCTGGTCGCGGCGGGAGATGCGGTGGTCATCGATTCTACGCAGTTAAGCGAGGATGAGGTGCTGGCGCGGGTGGAGAAACTCGTAGCCGAGAAATTGCCGGGGTAGATGCCTCCGGACGTTGTTGGAAGACGGTAGGGATGCTTCGACTCCGCGGAGAGGATCGCTTTGCGCTCCTCTCCGCTGCGCTCAGCATGACAGTGCGAATCAATTCTCCGTGGGTTCGACTTTTTCTTTCGGGGCTGGCAGGGACTTGCCGGGCTTCCCTTGTTTCGGGCCTGGCACTCCGCCAGTGATGCCGCCGGGTATGCCTTCTTTCGGCCCGCCACTCGTAGGCGCCTTCCGAATCTCGATGCCGCCGTGCTCGTTGTTGATCACCAGGTGGGCGGTCGGGGTGCCGACTGAGCCGCTGGCGGTGCCTTCGCGATCGCTGTTGTTTACTTTTAACTCAGGGAAGTCGGACCGAATTTCTCCGTCGCGGGTCCGCGCGTCAATGCGGAAGCCGGGCTTGTCGGGGACTCCCAGTTGGATATCGCCATTGCGGTTTTCGATTTGCACGTTGCCGAGCGAGCGTAGGTTGACCTCGACAGCGCCATTTTGATCCTGCAGGCGCACGTCTCCAGAAACGCCGTCGAGGGTGATGTTCTTGGATCGGGTGGTCAGGCGCAGGGGGCCCGTGATTTGCGCGGCGCGGAGATCGTCGGAGTCGAGATTGAGCTCGCCATCGATCTTGGAGAACTCCATATCGGTGCGTGACGACTTGAAGGTTACGGTCTTGGCGATGCGGGCGAGTTTCACGCTTTCGGAGAATTCGCCGTCGAGCTGGACCGAACCTTTCACGTCGGTGACGGAAGCTTCGTTGAGGCGGCCCTCGACGTGCACGTCGCCGGTGACCTGTTCGATTTTGCCGGAACCCTTCTCAAGGTTGAGCTTGACGTTGCCGGTAATATCTTCGATCGACGCATCGCCGTGCTGGGTGGCGATGTCGACGTTATTGCCGCGGACGGCGATGGTCACATCGCCACGGCGGGAAATAATATTCACGGCGGCTTTGCGGGGAAGTGAGATGTCGAGATCGGTGATCACGGGATGGTCGCCGGCGGCACCGGTCTTGGCGTCGAGAGTGACCAGGCCGCCGATTGTGGTGAGGATAGCCTTGGTTTCTTCGTTGTACTTGTTGGCGTCGGTCTGATTGTCGGCGCCAATGCGTTTGCGGACGCTGACGGTGATCTTGTTGCTGTCGTCATTGCCGGCGTGAATGCTGACGGCTCCGTGCTCGTCGAGTACTTTCAGCGAGGCTCCGGCGGGAAAATCCTGTTCGAGGTGGTCGTCGAAGTTAAAGGACTCGCCGAAGAGGTTGTTGAAGTCCTCGTCGTCGATGTTGATCTGGTCGCGGAGGCCTGTCCAGTTGAAGCGGGAGGCCTGGGTCGCGATCAGACCGCAGACCACGACCACCACGACCAGGAAGATTCCTCCGGCGCCGATGCCGGGGGGATTCGTTCCTTCGCGCTGGGCCTGCTGGTATTCAACCAGCTTGATCACGCCCCACACGATCAGCAGCGCGGGCCAGTAGTGGGCGAACCACGTGCCCAGGCTCTTCCAGGCCAGCATATGCAGGTTGCCGAGGAGGAACACGACGCCGAGGATGATGAGCACCACCGGTCCGGCAAAAGAACGGCGGCGGTGCCGGCGCGGCGGCGGAGTTACGGGTGTCATGGGAGTGACGGGACTAGACATTGCGCACCTCCCCGGAAGACGGCTCGGTTGAAGGTGGAGGGGGAGTCTGTGGCGGAGTGGCCGTAGGTGGACCCGGCGGCAGCGGGCCAATGTGACCTTGCGAAGAAGCGGTGCTTTGCAAGAGCTTCACGATGCCGACGACCAGAAGCCAGGCAGGCCAGGTACGGCCGAGGTCGGCAATGTCCATGCTCGCGAGCAGAAAGAGAACGCCGGTCGTGAGCACCATGGCTGGACCCATGAGCCAGCGAGTGCGGCAGCGGCCGCAGACGCAGGTTTCGCTCGTTCGCTCCCAATGGCGGTAAAACATCCATGCGCCAAGGAAGATCAGAATCAGGGGCCAGTAGCGCTCGAAGCCATACTCCATGAAGCCCATGGTGTGGAGCAGGAATAGCACTCCCATGCCGATCAGGACTACGGCACCGACCGGGACTTTGCTGGGCTCGAATTTCTGGCCGGCTCCGAAGGTCTGACCGAGGCCGAGGGGATCGGGCGCGGGTTCGCCCATTTGAATAGCCTTGGCCGTCCGTACTGCGTCGATGATCTGGTAGACGTAGAAGAACGCGATACCAAAGCCGAAAATCCAGTCCCAGCTTCCGGCGTGATTAACGCCAAAGATCAGCAGTGCGAAAATTACGAGATGGGCAAGTCCCTTGGCGTATTGCGAGGTGTAGACCGCGCCCACACCGAAGGGGAAGAATCCGGCAAGAATTCCGGCGACAGCGGGGTTCGGGCCAGAGGCTGGGCCGGGTTGAACTTTCAGCCCCAGACCTTGATCCATGAATTGCTGGTAGCCGGTTTGTGGTGGTGTTGGCGGCACGAATCCCGCTGCCGGGGCTGTGCCTTCCATGCGTGCGGCGAGGCAGGCCTCGCAGTAGATCACTCCGCGCACGTCGCGGGTGCAGTTGGTGCACAGTGGCTTGCCGCAGGTGCGGCAGAAGGCCACTGCGGCAATCTCGTTATGAGTGGCGCAGTTCATACGAACCTCCTGTACGTGGTCACCGACACTACAGGTAGATCGTTCACAGACGGACCCAGAGGAGCGCAGGCCAGGATCAGATTGTTTTCCGTCTGGCTGTAATTGCGCTCCTGCTTCTGTTCGGGCTCTTGACTGGTGTCGTTCTTGCGGTCTTTTTGCTTGGCTGGTCCGGGCTCCGCGGGCGTCAGGTTGCGCTTGAATCCGCGCACGCGCGACTGCACCTCATAGACGAGCCGGATATTGTCGTAGTAGCGGACGACGCGGGCCTGGGTGCTGTAATACGTGCGCCGCAGGGCCGCGGGCCGCAGGCTGATCTGGCGCAGGTCGGAGGGTTTCACTCCGGCTACGCTCAAGGCCACTGACAGCGAAAAGAAAGCCATGCCGAACGACATGGCAAACCTTGGCTGCCTGACGGTGGCCCAGATCGGTTGCATCGCGTCTGAGAACCAGGCCTGCACCTTCTCCGGCCACGAGACACGTGGTTGAGTCGAACGTGCAGGGGCACGCAGACGATCGCTTGCGATCCCCGTTGTCGACGCCAGAATGTTCTCGACCAGGCCGGCTGGAGGCTCCACCTCCGTGAGACCCTTCAGCCAGTTGCGGCCCGCCACAGATTCGGCGAACAGCGGCCCGCACGCGGGACATGCCCGGGAGTGAGCCTGGAAGCGGTCGAGTTTTGCGCCGCTCAGGAGGCCGTCTAAGGCGTCCGTGAGCAGGCCGTCAAACTCATGACACTGCATTCCGTTGCTGGTCTGTTCTGGCATCACATCACCTGCCTATAGGTACGTTGCAGAAGGCGAGCTAGTTCCGCCCGGCCTCGATTTATTCGACTTTTCACAGTACCCTCCGGTACCTTCAAAACGGTAGCGATTTCGCGGTAGTCCATATCCTGTAAGTCCCTTAGAATCAATGCTTCACGCAGCTCTGGCGACAGTTTGCCGAGCGCCGCGTGGACGGTCTCCCCGACCTCCCGGCTGCGTACGTGGGCGTCGGGCGGCGCAGATTGGTCCTGGATTTGCTCAGAGAGGGGTTGGGCGTCCTCATGCTCGGAGGTGGCGCCGTCGATGGAATCGGTCATCCGGTCCTGCTTAGTTTTGCGGAAATGGTCGACCAGCAGGTTGCGGGTGATGGTGGTGACCCAGGTGAAGAAGGCGCCCTTTGTGTGGTCGTAGCTGGGCAGCGTGCGGTACATCTTGATGAAAACTTCCTGGGTGAGGTCTTCGGCATCGTCGCCGGATCCGGCGAAGCGATAGCAGATGTTGTAGATACGGCGGTTGTAGGTCTGAACGATTTCCTCCCAGGCGGCGGCGTCGCCGGCAATACAGCGTCGGACTAGCATCGCAACGACCTGGACGTCTTCCAACCCGTGCTCCCCGGAAATGCTGGTGATCACCGCCGACAGGGGCCGACGTGGGACACAATCCGACGAGAACCTCGTCCCCGCTTCGACCCCACAAGACAATACGGCGATGTGGAGGGTAAAGTTCTCGGCTGCAAGTTTATGTAAAACATGGAATTGTAGCAGCGGGGAGCGGAAGCGATTTCGGAGGACTTGTTTTCTTACGCTGCCGGCGAAAATCTTGAATCGCAGAGAGCGCTAAGAAAGGCCGCAGAGATCGCGGAGAAAAGCTGTCAAACGAGCTGAAGGCAACTGCAGCTGAAGAACGGCTGCGCTCAGGATGAAGCCGTGTTTCTGGTTTCAGGTCTCATGTTCGCGCTTCGTTCTCGCCATTGGACTCCGGTCATTGAAACGCGTTCACGAATCACTGCGCCCGAGTTGGCTCCATGATTCGGAGGACCGGGTGGCCGTCGAGGTTCTGCAGGGGGAAGTAGACGAGGTGAGTCTCGGGATCGACGGAGACAGTGTGACCGTGGGGCAGGAAGAGCTTGCCGACCAGCGTTAGAGATTTTCCGTTTTCGCGAAACACGGTTACGTTTCCTGATTCGGCCGAGACATAGAGTTGCTTGAGGCCGGGGTCGAAGGCGAGGACGTCGGGGCCTTCGCCTACGTCGCGCACAGAGAGTACTTTCATCGTGGTGAGATCGACGACTGCCAGCTTGTGGTTTTCCTCTCCGGCAACGAATGCGAGGTGATTCGCAGCATCGAGAGCGATGCCGTGCGGGCTCTCGACTCCTGGCAGTGGATAT
>Ga0137392_10001010_pt1 | contig 15735 bp, 9 predicted proteins | sample 15con2h34AmetaG_FD_101394 | JGI IMG/M metagenome (GOLD analysis project Ga0137392, IMG submission 101394) | Vadose zone soil microbial communities from Angelo Coast Range Reserve, California, USA - 15con2h3.4A metaG | ecosystem: Environmental > Terrestrial > Soil > Vadose zone > Saprolite... | reverse complement strand
GTAACCGGCGTGCAGGACACGAGCGCCGTGCAGGTGGCGCTCACGATGATCGTCAACACCAACATCGGTATGGCCTATCGCAAGGGTCCGGTCACGACCGGCGTCGCCCTGACGCAGCTCGCGGCGCGCGTCGTGCGCGATTCGCTGATCGTGTCGAGCCACCTCGAGCGCCAGGGCAACGCGGCGTTCGTCGGGATGGTGCACGGCGTGCTGGTCGATTCGACCGGTGCCGTGAAGGCCGAGTTCCAGGGACCGATCGGCGTCTATTACACGATGGATCCGCGGTACACGACCGCCGTCGGTCCGCTGCCGCCCGGCCGCTATCGCTTCCGGTTCGCGCTCACCACGGATCGCGAGGATCTCGACCCCCGCGTGGTGTTGAAAGCGCTCGGCGCCCGCGATTCCGTCGACGTCCGCATTCCATGACGCGCGCGCCGGTAGCGTTGCTCGCGCTGTTCGCGCTCACCGCGACGGCGCCCCGGGCGAGTGCGCAATTCAATAACGCCTCGATCGCGGCGACCGCAGAGCTGGTGACGGTCGGCATGACGATCACGACCCTGCGTAACCTGAACTTCGGCTCGGTGCCGAAAGGCGTGGCGACCACGGTCCTCCCGACCGCCGCCGGTGCGGGCGAGTGGCAGGTGGACGGCAACAGGAACGCGTTTACGACGATCACGTTCACGCTGCCCACCGTGCTCACCAACATCCAGGCCCTGCCGGGCTCGACCATGCCGATCACGTTCAGCGCCACGTCGGCGATCTGGAACCGCAGCACCAACAATCCGGCGGCCGGCACGGTCTTCGATCCCAATGTCGGAACGATTGGTCGCTTCGGGCCGCCCGGCACGCCGACCTTGTACATCTGGATCGGCGGCACGGTCAACCCCGCCGCGAACGTCAAGCCCGGCATCTACCAGGGCACGATCATCGTGACCCTGATCTACTAAGACCATGCGCAGCGGTTGGAGCACGACGGTCGCGCTCTTGCCGCTGCTGCTGTTGGCCGGCACCGGGGCCGCGCCGCGCCTCGCGCTCCTGTCGGTCGCGCGAGCGAGTACGCTCGGCGCAGGGCTCACGCGCGCCCGCGCCTCGGGGCACTCTATCGTCCGCTCCGCGGCCGTGGCGCCGGAGCGCGAGTTCCACGCGGCACCGCGGGCCGTCTCCGTCGGCGGCGACATCGACACGGGCTCCCGCTTCAGCGCGCACGCTGCGGCCAACGACTCGGAGCCGGTGATCGTCGAGCTGCAGATCGGCCGCATCGCCACGCGCACGGTGCAGGCCTATCGCGTCGGGACCGAGGCCCTCGTACCGATGTCGATCTTCCTGCAGATGGTCGAGGTGCGCTTCCGGCTGTCGCTCCAGGGCCAGCTCGAGGCGACGATCGATCCCGGCGGCAAGCGCCTCCTGATGGACGCGCAGCGCGATACCATCAGCTTCGGCGACCGGCGCGTCCACGTCGAGCCCGGCTTCCGCCTCTTCGCCAACAACGAGCTCTACATCGGCGCCGAGCGGTTGGCCGACCTGTTCCAGACGTCCGTGCTCGTGAGCTGGGAAGACCTGACGGTCACGTTCACCGATCCGAGCGTGTTCCCGATCGGCCGGCGGCTGCGGCGCGAGTCGGCGCGCGACGCGTTCCTGCGACGCGGGCGGGGGTTCCAGGCGGAACGGATGCTCGGCCTCGAACGGCCCAGCTGGGACGGCCTGGTCCTCGACTACTCGTTCCTGGCGCCGAGCAATGCGCCCTTCAGCGGCGGGTCCTACGCCGCGGCGCTCGGCGCCGATGCCTTCGGCGGATCGCTGGAGCTGGGCGTGCAGAGCATTGGGCCGGCGGGCCACGGCGCCGCGCGGGTCGACGGATCGTGGACCGGCGTGTGGGAGGACAACCGCTGGGCGAAACAGATTCGCGTGGGCGACGCCTTCACCACCGGGCCGCGCGTGCGCGGCGAGCGGGGCGTGCTGCTCACCAATTCGCCGTATGTGCGGCCCTCGCTGCTCGGCGCTGCGCACTACGTCGGACGCCTCGAGCCGGGGTGGACCCTGGAAGCCTATCGCGGCGGCGATCTGGTCGCCTACGATTCGGCCGACGACCAGGGGCGCTTCGCTGTGGAGTTGCCGATCCGGTACGGCGAGAATCCGGTCGACTTCGTGGCCTACGGGCCCTTCGGGGAAGTGCGGGAGTTCAACCGTACCTACCGCGTGTTGAGCGAGCTGCTGCCCGACAAGCGCTTCGAATACGGTCTGTCGGCGGGGCAGTGCCGCTCGGCGCTGTGCCGCGGCACCGGCAACATCGATCTCCGCTACGGCGTCACGGGTCGCGTGACATTGCAGGCCGGCGTGGATCAGTTCTGGCGCGACAGCGTGCCCAACCGGACACATCCCTACGCGGCCGTCGTGCTCAACCCCACCAACGCGCTGGCGTTCACGGCGCAGGGCGTCGGCGGCGCGTCGGCCAGCGCGGGCGCGCGCTTCGAGCCGTCGCTCAATCTGCGGCTGGACGGAGATTACACGGCATACGCCCACGACACGGCGCCGGCGATCGCGCCGGCCGGTCGTCGGGCAGAGTGGGGGCTCGGCGCCCAGGTGCGGCCCATCCCGCAGGCGGGGCTGTTCGTCGTCGACGCCAGAGTCGCCCAGATTCGCACCACCGGCGGCGACGTGACGTCGGCGCGGCTCGACGCGTCGGTGCAGACGGTCGCCGCGCGACTCGCGCCCTACGTGCGATTCGAGCGCAACGCCGCGGTCGGCGCAGCCGCCACCACGCGCTCGTTTGCGGGATTCGATGCGTTCGTGTTGCCGCGACCGCAGCTGGGCCGCGTGCTCGGCCCGGTGTGGATGCGCGCGCACCTCGAAGCGCAGAGCGGCACCGGCTTTACCTCGGGCCAGCTCTTCGCCGACCGGCCGCTGTGGCCGGGCGTGCGGGTGGAAGCGGGTGTCTCGGGCACGCGTGGTGTGCCGGGTGCCACGTTCACGCTGGTGCTCTCGAGCTATCTGCCGGCGGTGCGTACGCTGACCAGCGTGACCGCCTCCGCGGGCGCGCCGGCGACGGCGTCGCAGTTCGTGCAGGGCTCGCTCCTGTGGAACCGCGCCACCGGCCATCTGGCATACTCCCCGGGGCCGTCGCTCGAACGGGCGGGGATTGCGGGTCGCGTGTTCCTCGACGAGAACAACAACGGCCGCTGGGATCCGGGCGAGCCCGCGGTGCCCGGCGTGCGGGTACTGGTGGGTAACGGCAGCGCCGTGTCGGACTCCGACGGCCTCTTCCACGTGTGGGACCTGGTGCCGTTCGAGCCGCTGCTGGTCACGGTGGATTCGCTCAGCATCGACTCGCCGCTCTTGGTGCCCGCATTCTCGTCGGCGAGCGTCGTGCCGGGGCCCAACCGATTCCGCGAAGTGGACATTCCGTTGGTGCAAGCAGGCGTGCTGGAAGGGCGGGTGGAGACCGAGGGGGCGGCGGGGCGGCACGGGGTGGGTGGTGTCACCATGATCCTCACGGATCGCACCACCGGGCAGCGCCGCACGTTCGCGAGCTTCACCGACGGCGCGTTTTACCTGCTGGGCGTCAAGCCGGGAGACTATGAGCTCGCGGTGGATCCGCAGGTACTCGACGCGCTGGGCGCCGCCGCGGAGCCGCAACGCTTCAAGCTCGTGCCCACCGCCGACGGCGTCGGGCGCTCCGGCATGCAGATCCTGCTCAAGCCGAAGCCGTAGGCCGCCGTCCGGCGCGGCCGTCGGCCACGTCGCGGATCAGCTGTTCCAAGCGATCGAAATCGAAGGGCTTCACCAACACCGGCACGCCGGTTTGCTCGAGCAGCGCCGACGTTTCGGGCGCCAGCGTGTCGCCGGTGGAGAGGATCAGGCGCTCGAGCAGCTCGGGCCGGTCGCGCGCCAGCTCGCGCACCAGCTCCTTGCCGCCCATGCCGGGCATCCGCACGTCGGACACGATGGCGTCGAAGTCGCGGCGCGCCAACGCCGTCAGAGCCTCCCGGCCGTCCGCCACCGCTTCGGCCGCGATGCCGCAGCGCGCGAGGAAGCGCACGGCGGCGTTCCGCAGCCCTTCCTCGTCGTCCACGATGAGCGCGGTGACGTCGTCGCGCCGCGGCGCCCCGACGGGCGCGGGCGCGGCGGCCTCTTCCCGCATCACGGCGCGCGGGTCGCGCGGCAGCGTCACGTGGAACGTGGCGCCCGCGGCGGGGGCGGGATCGACCCAGATACGCCCGCGGTGGTCGCGCACGATGCCGTAGCAAATCGACAGGCCAAGGCCCGTGCCTGTGCCCTCGGGCTTGGTGGTGAAGAACGGGTCGAAGATCTTGGCGCGGATCTCCGGCGGCACGCCGGGGCCCGTGTCCTCAACGTCGAGGAACACTTCGGTCTCGCTCGCGCGCGTGCGGATGATGATGCGGCGCGGGCCCTCGACGGCGAGCAGGGCCTGCTCGCCGTTGATCAGGAGGTTCAAGAGGAGCTGCTGCAGCTGCGAGCCGTTGGCCCAGACGCGGGGGCCATCGGCGCCGAGCACGGTCTCGACGGCGATGTTGAGCGTGGTCAGGTGATACGCCCGCAGCGCCAGCGTGCGTTTCACGACGTCGTTGACGTCGACCAGGGCGCGCTCAGGCGTGCCCGCGCGGGCGAAGGCGAGCAAGTTCTGCGTGATCTTCCCGATGCGCCCCGCCTCGTCATAGATCATCGTGACCATCTCGCGATGATCGACTTTCATCTCGTCCAGCATCATGGTTTGCGCGAAGCCGGAGATGATGGCCGCGGGGTTGTTGATCTCGTGCGCCACGCCGCTCACCAACTGGCCCAGCGCGGCGAGCCGCTCGGCCTGCTGTAGCTGGCTCTCGGCGCGGCGCTGGTCGGTGACGTCGCGGCCCAGCGCGAGCACGCGCGCGACCGCGGCGCCGTCGCGCATCGGCGAGTACAGCATGGCGGTGATGCCGTGGGTGCCATCGTCGCGCCGGTAGGGCACCTCGAAGCGGCGGATCTCGCCCCGAAACGCCGCCGCCAGGTTTTCGCGCACCAGCGCGGCGGCCGCAGGCTCGAGCGCGTCGAAGGCCGAGCGGACCAGCGACACGTCGGGGGGTGTGGGGAAGCCATGGTGCGCTGCGGGATTGAACTCGAGCATGCGGCCGTCGCGGTCGAGCAGGACCACGGAATCGGGCACCGCTTCGAGCACGAGCCGCAGATTGCGCTCGGCGGCGCCGGCGGCCGCGAGGGAGTCCATCAGGGTGCGCGTCTGGCGGGTGACTTCGCGCTCCAGCAACTCCGCGTAGCGGCGATCGGCGCGGATCGAGTAGCCGATGCGGGCGGCGAGGATCACGCCGCCGACCGCCACCAGGGCCGCCACGAGCGGCGACGATTGGCCGCGCAGCGACTGCGCCATCGCGAGCCCGATCATGCCGGTCAGGCCCACGATGACGGCGATAGTGCGCGCGGCGGTGGCGGCCTGGGCCGGGGGCGGCTCGGTGGCAGGTGGCGGCAACGTGGCGAGGGCGCCGGCCGCGCCCGTCAACAGGAACCCCAGGACCCAGCCGAAGTCCAGCCAGTTGGCGGCGGGGAAATTGCCGCGGATTGCGAAGCCGGCGTACGCGATATTGGTCGCCGCGATGATGGCGAGGCCCAGGCTGGCGGGCGCCGCGGCCGCGACCGGGTAGCGCTCCCGCTCGAGCATCTCCCGCAAGATCATCCACACCAGGGCGATGCCACCACCCGCCCACCCGACACTCGTGAGTACCGTGGCGGGTGGCGCGGGCACGCCCAACAATGCCGCCGTGACGAACAGGTAGGCGACGGCGCCCATCGTGTAGGTGACGAGCAGCAGGTCGAGCGTGAGTTCGGGATCGCGCCGGCGGCGGGGCTCGCCGCTCAGCAAGTTGGCGACGCCGCCGCCGAGGCAGAGGTACATGCCAAGGAATCCGACGTCGGCGAGCGAGGGGTAGGGCGGCGGGCGGTCGCGCAGGAGGAGCTCGTACACGTTCCACGCGAGCTGGCCGACCAGCCAGACAGCACAGCCGGCCGCGACCCACGCCCAGCTGCGGCGGGTGGCGGGCAGCGGGGCGTGACGCCGAGCAAGCAGGCTGCCGATCACGGCCAGCGTGGCGCTGAGCGTGAGGGCGACATCAGCGACCGCCGCCCGGGTCCAATAGTCGGTGGGGGCGACGACGAAGGCCACGAGGGCCACCGCAAACGCCACCGCGACCACGCTGATGAAGCGCCGCGCGGGTATGTCGGCCAGGTTCACCGGATCCTCCGGCGGCAAACATACCCCGGCGCGCCGGGGCGGGCGAGAGTGTAAGTTGGCCGGCGATGCCTGACCGCCTCGGCTGGCTCGACGCGCCGCGCGCGTCGCTCGCACTGTGGGATACGTGGGCGCGTTTCGCCGCCGCCGCGCGCGCCGACGGACTGGACCGCGTCGTCGTGTGCGGGATGGGCGGATCGAGTCTCGCGCCGCACGTCCTCGCCACGAGCTTCGGCGCGCATGCCTGTACGGTGCTCGACAGTACCGACCCCGGCGCCGTGCTCGACTGCGAGCGCGGCAACGATCCGGCACGCACGCTGTATCTGATCAGCAGTAAGTCGGGCACGACCGTGGAAACGCTCTCCGCCTATCGCTACTTCGCGGCGCGCGCGGCCGCGCAGCATTTCGCTGCCGTCACCGACCCCGGTACGCCGCTCGAGCGCCTCGCGGCGGAGCGCGGTTTCCGCGCCTGCTTCCCGCATCCCACCGACGTCGGCGGGCGCTACGCGGCACTCACCGTCGTGGGTCTGCTGCCCGCGGCGCTGGTGGGCCTCGACGGCCGGGCGATGCTCGAGCGCGCGCAGGCGGTGAGCATCGGCGCGGCGCGGGCGCTCGGGGAGCGGATCGCCGCCGCCGTGCGCGCCGGCCGCGACAAGCTCGCGTTGCAGGTGCCGCCGCGCGTGGCGACGCTGGGGTTGTGGATCGAGCAGCTGGTGGCGGAAAGCTCGGGCAAAGGCGGCAAGGGCGTCGTGCCGGTGCCGGGATCGGCGCGCGGCGCGGACGTGGAGCTGATCGCGCAGTTCTCGGAAGATCCGCTGGACTTGGGCGCCGAGTTCTTCCGCTGGGAGCACGCAACGCACGCGTTGTGCGAGCAGCTCGGCGTGAATCCGTTCGATCAACCGGATGTCGAAGCGGCGAAGGCCTTCGCGCGGACCGAGCTGGAGCGCGGATCTGCCGGTGCGGCCTCGGGGCCTGAGACCCTCACGCCGGCGGCGCTGGCGCGCGCGGCGCGGCCGGGCGACTACGTCGCCATTCTCGCCTACCTGCCGCCGCGCGCCGATGTGGAGCGGCGGCTCGAGGCGCTGCGCGCCGCCTGGGCGAGCAGCACCGGCTGCGTCGCGACCCTGGGGTTCGGGCCGCGCTATCTCCATTCCACGGGGCAGCTGCATAAGGGCGGTCCCGCCACCGGCTTGTTCCTCGTCGTCACGGCGGATCCGGCGGAGGACGTGGCGATTCCGGAGCTCGGCATCTCGTTCGGTCGGCTGGAGCGCGCGCAGGCCGCAGGCGACGTGCGCGCGTTGCTGGAGCGCGGCCGGCGGGTGGCGCACGTCCACTTGCCGAGCCTCGACGCGCTGGAAAGCGCGCTCGCTCCTTAGAAGCCGCGGCGCCCGTCTCGCGCCAGCACAAAGGCGTGCCGCGGGGCGGGCAGGCGAACGCCCGGGCGCACGCTCTCCCAGATCTCGCGGTTCAGCTCTGTTTCGTTGGCCTCGTCGGGTCCCGCCAGATCGCGATCGGGAATGCGCGAGCGGAACGCCGTCGGATTGCGCTCGTCGAGGGGCCAACGCGCGGGGAGCCCCGCGAATGCCGTCGCGTCGGCGCGCGGCGCGAACGCGTTCCACAGCGGCGCGGCGCCGGCGTCGAACTGGCTGAGCGGCGGTAAGTCGAGCAAGAGGCCGATCGTGCGCAGCACCGAGCTGGTCGTGTATAACGTGCTGTCGACGGCACCGCGGCGGGCCCAGGGGGACGCCAGCAGCAGCACGGAACGATGCGCGTCGACGTGATCGGGCCCGTTCTGCGCGTCGTCTTCGAGGGCGAACAGCGCCAGCGACTTCCAGGCGGGCGAGCGGGACAGGCGATCGACGACGCGCCCCACGGCCAGATCGTTTTCGGCCACCATCGCGCGCGGCGTCCAGCGGGTGGCGCGCTTGCCGAGCGTGTGGTCACGTGGCAGGTAGACGATCACGAGATCGGGGAAGCGGCCCTGGCGATCCCAGCTGTCCACCGAGTCGCCGAACATCCGCGCGCGCACGGTGTCGGGGATGTCGAGGATGAAGCTCGGGTAGTGCAGGTCCGTCACGCCGCGCAGGCCGGCGATGTTGGTGTGGTAGACGGGGGCGCCGCTGTCGCGCTCGTCACCGTGTACCGCGCGCGCGCCGGCGTCCTCGACCATCTCGCCGAAGTTCACCACCCAGCGGTGCGCGCGACGCGCGGCGTCCCACACGTAGCGCCCAGCGGGGTTCTCGAGGTCTTCGCCATCCGTGAGGTCCCAGGCGCGGCGGTCCGCGTAGATGGCGGGCCAGGTCTTTTCGTTGTAATCGCCGGCGAAGGCGCGGTCGGTCCACTCGTGGCCGTCGGCCGAGACTTCGCCGTCTACGTAGAAATTGTCGAACAACACCCAGCGGCTGCTAATCGCGTGGGCGTTGGGCGTGACCGAGTCGTTGAAGATGGCGAGCCTGGGATCGCCGTCGCCCGCCGCGACGTCGCCGAACACCTGGTCGTAGGTGCGGTTCTCGCGGATTACATAGACGATATGGTGGATCGGCGGCCGGGCGGCGCGTACGGCCGCGCGGATGCCGGGATTGGTGTACGGGCTCAATGCCAGGACCCGAGCCGTGTGCCGCGCTAGCGCCACGGAATCGGGTACCGGCACGATCGACACCGACCCCAGGATGAGATCGGCGATATAGGTGCTGTCGGCGTTGGGCCGCGACCCGCCGCCCTTGCCGTTGAGGATGTAGAGCGTACGCCCGTCCAGCGACGTCGCGACCGCCGTGGGATACCAGCCGGCGGGAATCAGGCCCGCCACGCGCAGGGTCCGGGATCCGACGCGGACCACGGCGACGGCGTTGTTGCCGGCGAGGGCCACATACAACGTGCGGCCGTCTGGCGATAGGGCGAGGGCGTTGGGATCGCTGCCCGTTGGCGCGTGCGGGGCCAGCGCCACCGTCAGCTGCTCTACCACCCGCCCGGTCGTGAGGTTGAGCCGGGCGACGGCGTTCTCGCCCGCGAGCGCCGCAAACAGCTCGTGACCGCGCAGTGCCAAGGCGGAGGGATGGGCGCCGACAAATACGGCGGGCCGGCGGGCGGCCGGGCCGGGGGTCCACGGCACGACCGACACACTCGAATCGCCCCAATTGCTCACGTACCAGTTGGCGGAGTCGGCGACGACTGTGTAGGGATGATGGCCAACGGGCACCGCCCCCACGCGCGCCAGAGTCGCGGCGTCGAGCAGATAGAGCGAGTCACTGAGATTGCCCACCACCGCCACGCGCCCGCCCGCCACGGCGAGGCCTGCGGTGAACAGCTTGGCGGTCGAGTCGGCGAGGCGCGCGGTGTCCACGCGCCACCCGACGGGCTGACGAACGTAGCGGTACACGGTGTTGTGATGGCCGCCGCTCGCGAAGATCGTGTCACCCGAGCGGGCGAGACCGAGCCAGGCCGCCCGCAGCCGCAACGTGTCCGTCACGCGGCCGTTCTGCGGATCGATGCGCAGCAGGCCGTTCGGGCCGTGGCCGTTGTTGGTGACCAGCAGGGAGCCGTCGCCCAGCGTGATCAGGCCGAGCGGCATCGTGCCGACCGCGACCTGGCGGCCCGCGGGATGAATGCGCCAGCCCGACGGCAGGACGATGGTGCCGTCGGCGAGCCGGCCAGGCACCTGCCGGTGGACCAGCAAGGCGAGAACCGCAAGGACAGGCAGTGCAAGCCACAGTTTGCGCGACATACGATCCGTGAGTTCCTTATGCGGGTGCCCGAACCGACCTGCGTGAGCGCGCCGCAATATGATCCGCCGCGGCGCCGCGTGCACCCCCCCGTATTCCCCCGCCCCCTCGCGTGAGCGGGCTCGTATTCCATCTCATCCCGCATACCCACTGGGATCGGGAATGGTATCTGCCGCGCGCGGCCTTTCACGCCCGCCTCGTTGCGACAATGGACGATTTGCTCGAACGCCTGCAGGCGGACCCCGCCTACCGCTCGTTCCTGCTCGACGGACAGACCGTCCTGCTCGAGGACTATTTGCGCGCGCGGCCCGAGCGCGAGGGGGACGTCAAGCCACTGGTCAAGTCGGGACGGTTGCAGATCGGACCGTGGTACGTACTGGCCGACGAGCTGATCCCGTCGGGCGAGGCGCTGGCGCGCAACCTGCTCTACGGACTGGCGGACTCTGAGCGGTGGGGCGGGCGCAGCGAGGTGTTGTATTCGCCTGACGCGTTCGGCCACCCGGCGGTGTGGCCCACATTGGGGCGCGAGTTCGGACTCAAGTTCGGTGTGGTGTGGCGCGGCTGGGGCGGCGAGGCGGGCCAGGAGCTGGATCTGCTGCGCTGGCGCGGGCCCGACGGCAAGGACGTGCTGGTTTGGCATCTGCCCCCGGCCGGCTACGAAATCGGCGCCGCGCTGCCCGTCGACCGTGCGCTCCTCGCCGCTGCCTGGGCGGAGGTGCGGGAAACGCTCGCGGGCCGGGCACTGACCAAACACGTCGCGGTGTTCGTGGGCGCCGATCATCACGGCGCGCGGCCCGACCTGCCGCTGCTGCGCGACCGGTTGGCCGAGATCGAGCCGCGCAGCGCCTTCCGGGTGTCCCGCCTGGACGAGTTCTTCCAGGCGACGGCAAACGATGCGGGGCGCGCGCCCGTGGTGGACGGCGAGCTGCGCTGGTCGTACCGCTACACCTGGACGTTGCAGGGCGTGCACGCGACGCGGGCGCCGCTGAAGCGCGCCAATTCCCGCGCCGAGCTGGCGCTCGAGCGCTGGGCGGAGCCGCTAGCCGCGCTGGCACGCCGCTACGGCGGCTCCGACCGCCGGGCGCTGCTCGAGCTGGGTTGGCGCGCTCTGTTGCAAAGTCAATTCCACGACGCGCTCGCGGGCACGACCAGCGACGCTGCGGCGCGGGAGGTGGCGGAGCGCGTGCAGGCCGCAGGCACCTACGCCCGCGAAGCGGCGCGCGGCGCCTTGCTCCATTTGGTGCGCCACGATCCGGACGCAGCGCGCGACGCGGGGTCCCCCGCCACGGCCACGCCCGCGCTCGTCGTGTGGAACCCGGCCCCGCGCCCGCGCGGCGGGGTGGTGATCGCCGACGTCACGTTCTTCCGGCGCGACATCCCCATTGGGCCTGCCGGCGGGGCGCGCGCGCCGCGCGCGGGAGAGGGATACCGCCCGTTCTCCCTCGTGGGTGCCGAAGGCCGGGCGATCCCGGTGCAGGTGCTCGATCGGGTGCTCACCACGGAGCGCCTCGACGCGGTGCGGCACTATCCCGACCAGGATGAAGTGGACTTAGTGCGCGTGGCATTCCGTGCGCCCGCGATACCCGGGTTGGGCACGCGACTCTTTACCGCGGGCACGCCGATGGGCCCGGACCCCGGCGACGCGGCGGTGGTGCAGGGCCGCTCGATCGTCAATCGCTGGGTGGGCGTGACGCTCGAACCGACCGGCGCACTGCTGGTCTATGACCGCCGCACGGGAGAGCGTTTCTTTGACGTGCTCCGGCTCGAATCAGGCGGCGACGTGGGCGATACCTACACCTACTGCCCGCCGCGCCGCGATCGCGTGGTGCGCAGCACCGGCCCGATTCGAGTGCGCCGCATTGCGGGCGGGCCGCTCGTCGCCGCCCTGGAAATGCGGTTCGGGATGCGCTGCGGGACGGCGGTGGCGGCGGGGCGGCGGGGCCACGTGGCCGTCACGCTCACCGTCATGCTGCACACTGACAGCCCGGTGGTGCGCTGCATCCTCGACATCGACAACCAGGCGCGCGATCACCGGTTGCGCGCGCGCCTCCCCACGGGACTCGTGGGCGGCGTGGCGCTGGCGGGCGCGCCGTTCGGCAGCGTGGCGCGGGCGCCGGTGGTGGCCGATGCGGCGGATTATCCGCTCGAGACGCCGGTCCGCACCGCGCCGGCCCAGCGTTTCGTCGTCGCGGCGGCGGGGCCGCGCGGCATCGCGGTGCTGGCCCCGGGCTTCTTCGAGTACGAGTGGACCCCGGCGGGCGATCTGGCGCTCACCCTGCTGCGCGCGGTGGGCGAGCTGTCTCGCGCCAACCTGTGGAGCCGGCCCGGTCACGCGGCCTGGCCGGTGCCGACGCCCGACGCGCAGTGCCTCGGCCCGCAGCGCGTGGAGCTGGCGCTCGCCCCGCTCACGGCGTCTGACGTGGAACGCGGGGACGTCGTGCCGGCGTTGTGGGAGGATGTATTCGTGCCGCCGCACGCGACGTGGCTGCGTGACGCGGTGACGCTCGAGCGCGCGCCCGTGGAGGTGACGCTCGAAGGCGCCGGTCTCGTGTACTCGGCGATGAAGCCGGCCCAGACCGGCGCCTCGCTGGTGTTACGCTGTTACAACGCGACCGACCGGCAGGCCGGCGGTGCGTGGCGGTTCGGCGACGCGATCAAGACGGCGCACCGGGTGCGCGCCGACGAGCGGGAATCGGTGCCGGTGGTATTGGAAAATCGCGGCCGCGTCGTGCGCTTCAGCGCGGGACCGCACGAGCTCGTGACCATACTGGTGAGCTGATGCAGGAACATCATCTGAGCGTGCCTCGCACCGCCCGCTATTACACGCTGGGCGAGCCCGGACCGGCCGTGCGCCAGGTCTGGGTCGTGTGCCACGGGTACGGCCAGCTGGCCGGGCGGTTCGTGCGGCATTTCGAGCCGATTGCGGACGCGAGCCGGCTGATCGTGGCGCCCGAGGGCCTGTCGCGATTCTACCTCGACTCGGGGATGCACGAGCGCGTCGGCGCGACGTGGATGACGCGCGAGGACCGCTTGGCCGATATCGAAGACTACGTGGGCTACCTCGACGCCCTGCACGCGGCAGTGTTCCGCCAGGTGGATCGCGGCAGCGTGCAGCTTGTGGTCATGGGCTTCTCGCAGGGCGTGGCCACGGCGGCGCGGTGGGTGGCGCGCGGCAGGCGCGCCGAGCGCTTAGTGGCGTGGGGCGGGGTGCTGCCGCCGGAGCTCGACCTGACCGGCTTGAGTGACGTGTTCGCGCGCACGCGCCTCACCATCGTGTACGGCGCGACCGACGACTACATCACGCCGAAGATCGCAGCGCAGGAAGAGGCGAAGCTCCGCTCTGCCAAGATTCCCTACGACGTGCGTACCTTCGACGGCGGGCACGAGGTCCAGGCGGCCGCGCTGCGCGCCGTGGCCGACGGCTAGAGCCTCGAGCGGAGTGCGGCCGGGTCGAGCGCGTCGCGCAGCGCGTCCCCCAACAACGTGCAGGCGACGACCACCAGCACCAAGGCAAGACCGGGCGCCGCCGCGACCCACGGCGCGTTCACCAGCGTATCCCGCCCGGACGCGATCATGTTGCCCCAGGACGGCGTGGGCGGCTGCACGCCCAAGCCGAGGTAGGAAAGCCCCGCTTCGAGTGAAATCGCGTTTCCCACGCCGAGCGCCGCGGCGACGATCACCGGCGTGAGGGCGTTGGGGAGAACGTGGCGCCACAGGACGCGGCGGCGCGACGCGCCCAGCGCGTGGGCGCCCTCGACGAACGGCCGCGCGGCGAGCGCGCGCACTTCGGCGTAGACGAGTCGCGCGATGCTCATCCATCCCGTCAGGCCGAGCACCACGATCACCAGCAGGGCACTGGGTTGCCACAGCGCCGCGAGCAGCAGCAGCAACACCACCCGCGGCAGCGCGAGCGCCCAGTCGGTCAGGGCGAGCAGCGCCACCGACACCGGCCCGCGGAAGAAGCCGGCCACCGCGCCCACCGCCGTCCCGATCACCACCGACAGCAGCACCGCGAGTACACCTACAGCGAGCGAGATGCGCGCGCCGTAGAGCAACCGCGCCCACACATCGCGGCCCAAGCGGTCGGTGCCGAGCAGATGAAAGACGCCATGCGCGTCGCTGGCGAATGGGGGCAGGAACCGCAGGCGCGCGATGTCGGCCACCACCCCCGGAGGCGGACCCGCGACGAACGGCGCGCCCACTGCCAGCACCGCCACCATCGCGAGGAGGGCGAGGCCGAAGCCGCCGCGCCCGTCACGCCAGAGGGTTTTCATGCGTCGCCGCGCGCGCGCAGGCGCGGATCGGCCCAGGCGGCGAGCGCGTCGGCCAGGAGGTTACCCGCCACCACGAGCAGCGCGGCGACGGCAGTGGCCGCGAGCACGACCGGATAGTCGCGCGCCAGCACCGCTTCCACGAGCACGCGGCCCACGCCGGGCCAGGCGAACACCGCTTCCACGAACACCGCGCCCGAGAACAGCGCCGGCAGCCCCAGACCGAGCAACGTGAGTACCGGGATCAGCGCGTTGCGCAGCACGTGACGGATCATCACGCGGGCCGGATGGAGGCCCTTGGCCCGCGCGGTGACGACGAACGGCTGGCTCTGCACGTCGAGCATAGCGCCGCGCACGTAGCGCGCGGTGCCCCCCACGCCGATGAGCGTCAACGTGACGAGCGGCAGCGCCAGATGGCGCAGGCGATCGGCGATGGCAGGCCAGCCGGTCAGCACGTCGGCATCGAAGCCCGTGGCGCCGAACGCGGGGAGTAGGCGCAACTCGAAGGTGAACACCAGCACCAGCATGAGAGCGAGCCAGTAGCCGGGCAGCGCGAACAGCGCGACCGAGCCGACCGACAACGCCGTGTCGAGTCGCGAGCCCGAGCGCGCGGCTTGTAGCGCACCGAGCGCGATGCCGAATAGGTAGGTAAAGAACAGCGACACGGCGACGAGCTCCGCGGTCAGTGGCCACGCCGTACGCAGCACCGCGCGCACGGGGCGACCCGACGCGATGCTCGTGCCCCACTCGCCGCGCACGAAGGCGGCGAGCCACGTCACATACTGGATGGGCAAGGGCCGGTCGAGACCGAGCGTGTGGCGCTGCACCGCGACCTGCGCGGGCGTCGCTGCGGACCCGAGCAACAGCTCGGCGGGATCGCCCGGCGCGGCGTGCAGCAGCAGGAAGGTGAGCGTGACGACGCCCGCGACCACCGCGAAACCGGTGGTGAGACGGACGGCGAGGCGGGTGAGCACGCCCGCAATTTTGCGCCCCTGCGCGGCCGCCGCTAGAATGCACGCGTGACCGGACGGATACGCGCCGCACTCGGGCTCGCGGGAGCGCTGTGGGGATGTGGGGCGGCGGGCGGCGCGGCGCGCCGTGGCCGCACGGTGCTCTATGCGTCGGGCGCGGACCTCCAGAGCATCAATCCGCTGGTCACCATCCATCCGCTCGCGAAGCAGGTGCAGCGCTACCTGCTGTTCACCACGCTGGCGCGTTACGACAGCGCGCTCCGGCCCGTGCCGTACCTCGCGCGGGGCTGGACGTGGTCGGGGGACCGGCGGGTCCTGACCTTCCGGCTGCGCCCCCTCAGGTGGCACGATGGCGTGCCCACCACCGCGCGCGACGTCGCGTGGACGCTCGACGCGGCGCGCGATCCGGCGACCGGGTACCCGCGCCAGAACGATCTCGCGAACGTGACCACTGTGACCGCGCCGGATGACTCGACCGTGCTGGTGCGATTCCGCGGGCCGCTTCCCGGGTTTCCCGACGTGCTGACGGACCTCGCGATTCT
>Ga0137392_10001009_pt1 | contig 15749 bp, 15 predicted proteins | sample 15con2h34AmetaG_FD_101394 | JGI IMG/M metagenome (GOLD analysis project Ga0137392, IMG submission 101394) | Vadose zone soil microbial communities from Angelo Coast Range Reserve, California, USA - 15con2h3.4A metaG | ecosystem: Environmental > Terrestrial > Soil > Vadose zone > Saprolite... | reverse complement strand
CGGCCAGAATCACGCCGGGCGCAGCCCACGCCGCCCATTTCCAGTTCGCGGTATACGCTCCGGCCAGGCTCGTGAACTCTCCGACGAAGCCGTTCAGCAGCGGCAGCCCCATCGAAGACAGGAACATGATCATCGTGATGGTCGCGTACACCGGCATCACGTTGGAGATGCCCCCATACTCTGCGATTTCACGCGTGTGCCGACGTTCGTACAAGATGCCAACGATCAAAAAGAGAGCGCCCGTTGAGATCCCGTGATTGATCTGTTGCAGAACCGATCCGCTCAGGCCGGTAGAGTTCAGCACGAAAATCCCCAGCGTGCAGAAACCCAGGTGGCTGACGGACGAATACGCCACCAGCTTTTTCATGTCCTTCTGCATCAGCGAAACGAGCGCGCCGTAGATGATGCCGACGATCGAGAGCCCGATCATCCATCCGCGCACGCGCGGATCCATGACGACGCCAGGAAAGAATGGCAGCGAGAAGCGGACGAAGCCGTACGTCCCCATCTTCAGCAGAACCCCCGCCAGGATGACAGAACCGGCAGTGGGAGCTTCCACATGCGCGTCTGGCAGCCAGGTGTGGAACGGGAACATCGGGACCTTGATGGCGAATCCGAGAAAAAACGCCAGGAACAGCCAGATGGCGCTCGCAAACGGTATCTTGTACGCAGTCGTATAAAGTTCGGGGATACTGAACGTGAAAACGCCCGTGACTGTGTGGTGATGGAAATACAGGAACAGGATGCCGAGCAACATCAACACCGAGCCGAGAAGCGTGTATAGGAAAAACTTGATCGCTGCATAGAGCTTGCGCGGGCCGCCCCAGATGCCGATCAGCAGGTACATCGGAACCAGCATTGCTTCCCAGAAAACGAAAAAGAGAAAGAAATCGAGCGCCATGAAAACGCCCAGCATGCCCGTCTGCAAGATCAGAAACCAGACGTAGTATTCCTTGACGCGCTCTTCAATCGCCGTCCACGAAGAGAGGATCGAGATCCATCCCAGCAGCGTGGTCAGCATGATCAGCAGGAAGGAAATGCCGTCGATGCCGAGCATGTAGCCCGCGCCAATCGAGGGAATCCAGTTGTTGGTTGTGCCTTCGACAAATTTGAACTGTTGCGTGGCGTCGAATCGCTGCGCCCAGAACATCGGCACCAGCGGCAGCGAGATCAGGAAGCCGCCGATCGCGAAGATGTTGGCAATCCAGCGGATGGCCGCTTTGTTCGTTCCTGGAACAAAAAGGAGAACGAACGCGCCCACGAGCGGGGTGAAGAGGATGATAGAGAGGATGTGATTCTGCATAAAAGCAGTTCTCGGTTCCCAGTTCTCAGTTCTCAGTGGCTTCGAGCTTTGCGCAACCTATATACCCTAGCTTGCCTGCACGCAGCCTGTAACTCGCAGCCCGCAGCTATTTCCACACGTAATAAAACCCTAAGCCCACTAAGCCCGCCGTCATCACCAGCGCGTACCACTGCACCAGGCCCCACTCGAACAGACGCGCGGGATACGAGATCATGCGCGCCAGGACAGCGGGGCCATTTACAAGCAGGCCGTCGATGATCCACGTGTCCCACCATTTCGAGAGTGTGCCCGCGGCACGCGTGCTCCATCCGGCGCCATTGACCGTACCGTCGAGAACTTTCGCGTCGAACCAGGAGGACGCTTCGCCCGCTCCTATCGCGCCCAGGCGAATGCCGCCAAGTTTGCGGCGTCCAGTGAAGACATAGTCGTAGGCTTCGTCGACGAACCACTTGTTGTAGAGAATGCGATAAAGCGGCGGGGCTTTGACTGCGATTGGTTCCAGGTAATCTTTGCCAGCGTTACTGTAAGTGCGAGACGCAATGCCCCATCCGCCAATCGCCGCCGCGACGGAAAAAATCATGAGGACGTATTCGGTCTTGTCGGTGTGTTCAGCTTCTTTCTCGCCTGCTGCCAGTTGGGCCGCCTTCCCTTCCGCCTCCAGAACAACGGCTTCTCTTGCAAATACGGGCTCGAGGAATTTTTCCAGCCGCGCGGAACCACCCAGGCTATGTGGCCAGCTCAACCATCCGGCACCTATGGAGCAAATCGCTAACACGACAAGTGGACCGGTCATTGATCTCGGCGATTCATGGGCGTGGTGCGCGACTCCATCGCTCATTCGCGAGGGACTATAGAACGTCAGATACATCAGCCGGAACATGTAAAAGGCGGTCATCAACGCCGTGATGTAGCCGATGGACCACAGGACATGGTAGCCCTCACGTTCCGAAGTCCAGGTCTGCCACAGGATTTCGTCTTTCGAGAAGAAACCGGCAAGACCCGGTATGCCAGTGATCGCGAGGGTAGCGACAAACATCGTCCAATACGTCGTGGGGATTTGTCTTCGTAGGTCGCCCATGTTGCGCAGGTCCTGCTCGCCCGAGAGCGCATGGATCACCGAGCCGGCGCCCAGGAACAACAGTGCTTTGAAGAAAGCATGTGTGAACACGTGAAAGACGCCGGCGGCGAATGCTCCAACGCCTAGTGCGAGGAACATGTATCCCAGTTGCGAGACCGTGGAGTAAGCAAGCACGCGCTTGATGTCGTTCTGGACGAGCGCGATAGAGGCCGCAAAAATCGCGGTCAAAGCTCCGACGATCGCGACGGTTTTCATCGCCGTGGGCGCAAGAACGAAGATCGCGTTTGAGCGCGCCACCATGTACACGCCCGCAGTGACCATCGTGGCGGCGTGGATGAGAGCGGACACCGGCGTCGGACCTTCCATGGCGTCCGGCAGCCAGACGTATAGAGGAATCTGCGCGGACTTTCCGCACGCACCGACGAAGAGCAGGAGCGCGGCGACGGTCAGGACGGGATCGCCGATGGCAAAATGTCCGCTGCGAGCGGCGGCGTTGATATCAACAAAGCGGAACGATCCCAGGTACCACATCAGCGTGAAAATGCCGAGCAGGAATCCAGCGTCGCCGATGCGGTTCACGATGAACGCTTTATTGGCGGCATCGGTCGCCGACTTGCGATGGAAGTAGAACCCGATCAGCAGATAGGAACACAGGCCCACGCCCTCCCATCCGACGAACATGAGCGCGTAGTTGTTCGCCAGCACCAGCGTCAGCATGGAGAACATGAACAGATTCATGTATCCAAAGAAGCGGTAGTAGCCGCCTTCGTGTGCCATGTACCCGGTGGAGTAGATGTGGATCAGCATGCCCACGCCAGTTACGAACAATAGCCAGATGGCGGAAAGGGGGTCGAGCAGGAAGCCGAAATCAGCCGTGAATGCGGCGGACGTGCCGTCTTGCTTTAGAAAAGTCAGATGCGGGTCGCCCGTCCCGAGCCAGGTGTAAAGCACCCTTTCAAACGGCTGGCCGGTGCCATGCGCGAACTGCGTGTACTGCCAGGCCGCGACGCAGGCAAACAGAAATGCGACAACCACCGCTCCGACACATACCGCATCCACCGCCGCTTTCTGCATCCTGCGGCCGAAGAAAAACATCATTACGGCCCCGAAGGCCGGGAAGAGCGGAATGATCCAGATGTGATCAAGAAATTGCATTCAGCACTCAGCAGTCAGCAATCAGCCTGTCCAGTTCCCGTTTTGGCTGAATGCTGAGGGCTGATGGCTGACGGCCTTTCCCTCACCATTTCAGCAAATCGATCTCATCCACATTGATCGTCTCCTTGTTGCGGAAGAAAGCGATCAGGATACCGAGGCCGACGGCGGCTTCGGCAGCGGCGTCCACTACGACAAAGATCGAGAACACTTGCCCGTGCAGGCCGCCCCACATACGCGAGAACGCCACTAGATTCAGGTTCACCGCGTTCAGGATCAGCTCGATCGACATCAGCACGATCACCACATTGCGCCGCGTGAGCACACCGATCACGCCCAGCACGAAGAGCGCTGCTGCGACGACGAGATAGTGAATGGTGGTGATGGGAACCATAGTTCAGTCTTCAGCACTCAGCAATCAGCATTCAGCGCCTTAGTTTTTGTACTCAGCTCGAAAGGTGCGTGACTGAATGCTGAGTGCTGAATGCTAACTGCTGCCTTTCAAATCCTCTTCTTCGCCATAATTACCGATCCCAAGATCGCAACCAGCAACAGCAACGACGCGATCTCGAAAGCGAACGTATATTGACCCATTCGACCGGCTTCTCCGTAGAGCATGACGCCGATCTGTTGGGTGTTCGCGGATTCCGGTAGTTGTGCACCGCGCTCCACGAACAGGCCTTTGCCCTTCGCAAACACCGATATGAACAGCGCCAGCAGCGAACATGCGGCCAGCAGGCCGACAGGCCACATGCGGTTGAACTGACGTTCTTTGACTGTCTGCTCCAGGCTGACCAGCATGATCACAAACAGGAACAGCACCATGATTCCGCCTGCATAGACGATGATCTGCACGCCGGCGACGAATGGGGCATAGAGCATCAGGTAAAGCCCTGCCACCGCCAATAGCGTCACGATCAGCGCCAGCGCGGAGTGAATGGCGTTGCGGCGCGTGATCACCAGCAAACCGCCAGCGATGGCCAGTCCGGATAACAAATAGAAGAAGAATGGGGTCGCGACCGGCGTCATCCGAGGAGCACCCCCACGATGGCGGTCACGATCAGCACGCCGAGTGATATAGGAAGCATCACTTTCCATCCAACTCTCATGAGTTGGTCAAAACGGTAGCGTGGCCATGTGGCGCGATACCAGATGTACAGATACATGAACGCGCCGACTTTGAACACAAACCAGTAAACGCTGCTCAGGCCTTCGGCGGTGCGATTGAGAATATCGTGATGACTGAACTTCGCTCCGATGACGATGCTGAGCAATAAAATTCCGATCAGCGCCAACACGGCACCAAATCCTGCGAGTCCAATCGTCTGCACCCGGAAGTAGCTGTGCCTCGGCATGCGTACAACGCCAACAAATGCAATAGCTGCCAGAGCCAGGAATGTCAGTCCAGGGAACAACGCAAAGACGAAGTCCCAGGTTGACCCACTGAGCCAATTCTCGAACGGACGCATCCAGCCCCCTAGCCAGAGCGTCACCGCGATCGACGAGACGGCAATCATGGCCGCGTATTCCGCCAGCATGAAGAGCGACCAACGCAAGCCGCTGTATTCGGTGTGGTATCCGGCCGTCAATTCTGACTCCGCTTCGGGCAGATCAAAGGGCGCGCGGTTGGTTTCGGCAATCATGGCGATGGCGAAGATCCCAAACGCGATCAGGCCGAGCGGAAAGAACTTGAACAGGAACCAGACATGCTGCTCCTGCTGCGCCTGCACGATGCCGATCATGCTCAAGGTCCCGGTGCCATCGGTCAACTTTGAAACGCCGTACAAGCCCGTGCCGTGAAGGCTGGTCATCAGGATCGCCGAAACGACGGCTAGGCCCATGGCGACTTCATAGGAAACCATCTGCGCGCTCGAACGCAGCGCTCCGATCAGTGGGTAGTGCGAGTTCGAAGCCCAGCCCGCCATCACCACGCCCAGCACGGCCAGCGACGAAACGCCCAACATAAAGAGAATACCGATGTTCATGTCGCTCACCGCCTGCGACGGGCCAAATGGCACAACGGTGTACACGGTAAATGACGCCAGCAAGCCGATCAATGGCGCGATCCAGAAGACAAACTTGTCAGCCTCGGCGGGAATGATGTCTTCCTTGATCAGGAGCTTGACCGCGTCGGCAATTGGCTGGAGCAAGCCGTGCGGGCCCACGCGCATGGGACCAAGACGAACTTGAAAATGCGCGAGCGCCTTGCGCTCAATCCAGTTCATCGCCATTACCGCGACCGAAACGCCGGCGAAAATGATGAACACATAGATCAGCGCCCAGAGCTGGTTGTTGGCTTGGCCGGGAGTCAGCGTGCTGCCAAGATAGGACATTAAACTGTCGAGCATCAGCGGTCCACCTCGCCGAGCACGATGTCGATCGTCCCGATGATCGCGACCACGTCGGCCACGAACATGCCGCGCACCATCCTGTCGAGCGCCTGCAGGTTCACGAATGACGGCGGACGCACGCGCACGCGGTAGGGCTGCGTCGAACCGTCGCTGACGATGAAATATCCTAGTTCGCCCTTAGGCGACTCGATCGAGTGGTAGATCTCTCCCACAGGTGGCTTGATCACCTTCGGAACCTTCGCCATGATTGGGCCTTCGGGAATACCGCTCACCGCCTGCTCGATGATGCGCAGCGACTGCCGCATCTCAGCCATGCGCACCAGGTATCGGTCGAAGGTGTCACCGTTTTCACCGGTGGGGATTTCGAAGTCGAACTCGGAGTAGTTGGCATAGGGCTGTGCCTTCCGAACGTCCCACTTCACACCACTGGCACGCAGCACCGGACCGGTCACGCCGAGCGCAATGCAATCCGCACCTGAGATCACGCCGACCTTCTTGGTCCTCTCCAGCCAGATGCGGTTGCCGGTCAGCAGTTCCTCGTATTCGTCAATGTGGGGAGCCAGGTATTTCAGGTAATTCTTTACCTCTTTCTCGAAGCCAGCATACGTCTCATACAAACAGCCGCCGATGCGGAAAGCGTGCGTGGTCAGGCGTGCGCCGCAATACTTTTCGAAAATCTTGAGGATCTCTTCCCGGTCACGGAAGGTGTAGAAGAGCGGCGTCATCGCGCCGATGTCGAGCGCGTGCGTACCTAACCAGAGCTGGTGGCTGGCGAGGCGGTTCAGTTCAGTCAGGATGACGCGGATGTAGTTCGCGCGGGGCGGCGCTTCCACGTTGAGCAGCTTCTCGACTGCCTGGCAGTAGCCCAGCCCGTTCGACACGGCCGCCACGTAGTCCATCCGGTCCACGTATGGATTGAACATCGCGTAGGTGCGGTTCTCCGCGATCTTCTCGACGCCGCGGTGCAGGTAGCCGATTACGCACTCGGTGCCCAGGACTCTCTCGCCGTCAAGCCTCAGGATGATGCGCAACACGCCGTGCGTTGCGGGATGCTGCGGGCCCATGTTGATGATGAGTTCGTTGGAGTCGAGATGAGGGCGCTCGGGGGTTTCCAGGTCGAGGTTCGAGAGCGCGTTCTCAGGGTCGTTCTTTATTTCAGCGTTCATTGCCCGCTCTCGATCCCCAGGTTGATGTGGACCCACTCCTGATCCTGCTGCAGGATGCCGTAGTCCTTGCGCAGCGGGTGCCCCTTCCAGCCGTCAGGCAGCAGAATACGCTTCAGATCAGGATGGCCGTCGAACTTAATCCCGAACATGTCATAGACTTCGCGCTCCAACCAGTTGGCTGTCGCCCAGACGGGCACCGCCGAGGGCAGTGACTCGCCGTCGGCAATTTGCGTCTTTACGCGCACGCGCTCGTTGCGCGGGAAGGAATACAAGATCCATAGCACGTCGAATTGCTTCTCGCGCTTGGGATAGTGGACAGCGGTGATGTCCACGCAGTAGTCAAAATGGTCTTCGTCGCGCAGGAGCTGGAGGATGCCGGGGATGAGCGAGCGGTTGACCGTCAAGTAGTTCTGTCCGAGATAACTCAGCGCCTCAAGACCGGGGCCATACCGGCCTTTGTACTTCTCTGCCAGAGGCGACGACCAAGGCACGGGCACAGGACCAGCGGGCACGGCGGGGGCAGCGGGCTTGGACGGAGCAGCGGGGGTAGCGACTAGTGGTTTCGACGTCTCCGGAGCGGGCTTACTTTCGCCATCCGGCGGCGGTGGGACAGGCGATTTGGGTTCCTCGGTCATGCTAGGGTCTATCGTCGTTGTGAACGCCTATCTCCCGCCTCAGCGCCTGAAGGCGCTCTAATCACGCAGCATTCGGCATCGCTGAAGCGAGGCCCCGACACGAACGGTACTTGCGCCAAGACCCGCTAGCGCCGGGCTGCCTGAAAGCCTTCGACCAGGTCGCGGATGCGCACCGCGTCAGCTTTGCGATGGCCGTGACTGGTGATCGGATCGGTGCCTCCGCTCGACTCAATCACGATGTCCGACCAAACGATTCCCGTCGAAATCTTCACCGACGCTACCTGGGAAATCGAAATGCTCTCCTCGCTGCTGCCAAACAGACGCCTTTTCACGCGGCTCACGCGCAGCGGGCTGACCACGATGCGCGTTGGAAACCACAGGTTCCCCCTAGTCCAGCGGCTCGCGCTGAAAGTTTCCTCGGAGGCATTCGTATTTGGACCCGCCGGCGCTAGATCCATTCGAGCGCGCCCTTCTTCCAGATCCAGATGTAGCCCACGATCAGGATGCCGAGAAAGACCAGCATCTCGACCAGTCCGAAGAGGCCCAGGGCTTTGAACTTTACCGCCCAGGGAAACAGGAAGATTGTTTCCACGTCGAACACCACAAACAGGATGGCAATGATGTAATAGCGCACCGTGTACCGGCCGCGAGCGTTGTCCACAGGGTCAATGCCGCACTCGTACGGCATCAGCTTGGTCCGGTGAGGATTCTGGGTGCGAACGACTCTGGCCAGCACGAGGGTCAATGGAATCAGAACGCCAATCACCGCGATAAACAGGAAGATAGGGACGTAGTTCTGCGGCATTGAATCCTCACCGAATAGTTCCGGACTCGCTATGCTACCGCCACCGCGACAAAGCTTCAAGGAGCAAGAGCAAAGATCACCGAGGGCTGTGATCTATGGGACAATGTCGCCCGTTCGTTACCTGCCGATTCGGGAGTCACTTTTCTTGGCGCGCAAGACGTGGAATGATCTGGTCCATGCGCCGCCACTTTCTAACCATTCTGCTCCTAATTGCGTCTGCCACGGCCTTCGCGAAAACTGAGATTGGACAGCTCAATCAGGCCAAATTCCGCATAGATGTCCCTGACAACTGGAACCACGGCCTGGTGATGCATTGCCACGGATACGATCCCGAGCCGGGGGCGTTCAAAGATAAGCCGCTTGATGCCTTACTGGCCGTTTTCGTGAAAGCTGGATATGCAGTGGCTCAGTCAGGCTACTCCGCTGGCGGATGGGCGGTCGAGCAGGCGGTCGTCGACACTGAAGTTTTGCGCCAGTACTTCGCCGAGAAGTATGGCAAGCCCTCCGAGACCTATGTCAGCGGCGATTCCATGGGCGGCCTGCTGACGGTCCTGATGATCGAGAAGTATCCCGATACATACGACGCCGGGCTGGCATTGTGCGGCGTCATCGGCGCGGCGCCAAGATTCATGCAACAGGACTTCGATGACCGCGTGGTCTTCGATTACTACTTCCCCGGTTTGCTGCCCTCTCCCGCAAAAGTCCCGCCGACCTACGAAATGTCGGAAAAGCTCACGCGGAAGGTGGTGCGAGCCCTCAATGCGAAGCCCGCGGCCGCGGCTGCGGTACGGGGATACGCGGACGTGCATTCAAACAAGGAACTGGCGGATGGAATCGTATTCCTCACTTACGTCCTGAAGGATCTGGAACAGCGCAGCGGAGGGAATCCTTTCGACAACCGGAACACCATCTATACCCGCCTGCCGGCGAGCGACACTGTCAACGATCGCATCGAGCGCTACCAGGCTGATCCCGGCGCCCTGACGTACTTGCAACAGTTCTACACGCCCACAGGGAAATTGACGCGTCCCGTGCTTGCGATTCACACCAGCTACGATCCGATTGTCTCTCCCACAATACCGAGCGACTATTTTCTGGTCGCGCGCGAGGCGGGCGCAGGCCAATTCTTCGTTCAGCAGTATGTGAAGCGTGGCGGACACTGCAACATCAAGCCCGGTGAAGTAGAACGCGGTTTCACGGAACTGCTGGCGTGGAAGAAAAACGGGAAGGCGCCCAAAGCGGGTTGGCTCCGAGTTGAGAATGAGCCCGCACCTCACAAGAAGCCGGAAAAGAAAACATCGAAGAAGCGAGCTACGAAGCACTGACGGCCTTGTCCGGAAGCAAAAACGTCGCCCGCGCAGCGGCGGATGCCAGAGTCTCCGGCTGATAGTACCGCGCGAGAATCCCGCCCGTTTCACGTTCCCAGGTTAGAAGATCGGGGTTTGCGGCCGCGAATTCCTCCCAGGTCTGCGGGTCGCCGGCGCGTAACATCCGCTGGCGGATCAGAAACAAGTAAGCCCAGGTAATGGTCTCGTGATAGAGATGAGGCTTTCCCTGAGCTACGGCAAACCGTTGCAGCGCTGCACAAAACTTCTGCAGCGCTTCGAGAACGGAGTACTGCGAGAGATAAGCAAAGGCGACGCGGATGTGGTCGGCGTGATGAAGCGATCCGGCCGGAGCACGTCCCTGCTCAAATTCCTGAATGATCTCTTGGTTGGTCATGGCCTTCTTCAGTTCTCAGCGGACGTTTGCGCTCTGCCCGCCATCACCGCCCATGTGCCCGCGGCATAGACAACTAGAGCGCCCACATTTAACCATCCGTGCAGCAGATGGAGGACGATAGCGAAGACCAGGACGCCGATCAGGAGCCAGCCGCCGGCCACCATCACGCGCGGGATGAGAAACAGAATGGCCGCCCCTATCTCGCTCCAGGCCAACGCGAGCCGGATGAAATCCGGCAGTCCGGTCTTGGCGAAGCCATGGACGGATGCCGGCGAGAACGCAAATGCCGCGGCCTCCGCTAGGATTACCAGGCCGATCACCCACTGCAAGGCGAGCAACGCTGAATCCGCGCGATCGTTATTCATTTCTTCTTCTCCGAAGAAGCTTTGGTTCCGGTGCGGCGCTTGATTTCCGTCAGGCGATGACTGGCGCTGGAGTCGAGGTCGAGACCGTAGAACTTCTTTAATTCCTGAATGCGTTCGAGCGACGATTGGCTGAAGGGAGTCTTGCCGTCGAAGGCATGCAGGACGATGCCCTCCAGCAAATCACCGAGCGACAGATCGTGATACTCGGCAAGGGCCTTCAGCACTTTGAGGAGGCGCTTTTCGATGCGGACGCCGGTCTGGACGCGCTCGACGAGGAATTGGGATTCGGCTGCCATTGGTACCAATGTACCACGGTACCAACATCATTCACAAGACTGACTTCTAGCGAGACGGAGGCAGAGGGCTTGGAAAAGCGGCGGCTAGCGGGCAGGATCCTCCGCAGCTTCTGGGACCGGCCGATCATAGTCGTCCGCGTTGGTCACATAACAAGGCAAAGGGCGATTGCTCCTGGCGGTATTGAGAACGGGCGCCTCACTCGCATATTTCAGTTGGGATTGCTGCTGGCGCCAGTCCCCGACCTGTCCGGTCATTATCTGCGCTAACTTCTCGTCACACTGTGGATCCCTCACCGCCCTCAGCTCGTGCACCGTGTAATAGTCCAACCCATAGTCAGAGAGGCGCGGCTGATAGGGGAGAAAGTTATAGATCAGCTTGACGAGTCGCGATTCGTCCTTGGTCAGCTGCTTCTCGGCAATGAAGGTTTCTTCGTTCGCGAAAAAAGAAGAACGGGGATGATTCCATGCCAATGCCACCAGCCGGAGTCTAAGCGGTTCCTTCTTGGGCCACTGCCATCGCAATTCGCCGCGTGCCTTCTCGGGTCCACACAGGGCACACATGACCACCAACCAGACGACGCCGAGAAAGGCCCATCTCACAAGTCGCATGCATCTCACCCCTGCGGTTACGTTCTTGGATGCCCGATTGCCAGCATCGGTAGCGCTGAATGGGCAGTAAGATTTAGGGCATTTTTCGGATTTACGCAGCCGGGGCCGCTGCGGCAAATGCTTGGCCACTCGCCACTTCGTCGTTGTTTATAATCGCTGATTCACCTACACGAAGGGATTGGCGTGTCACTCGACGAAAACATTTACGAGATCAGGCGCGAGAAGCTGAAGAAGATTGAAGCTCTCGGGCAGCCGGCATATCCGCGCAAGTACAACTTCAGCCACACCGTTCCACAGATTCTGGCCGAATACAACGGCGAGACGGGCGAGGAACTGGAGGCCACACGGGTCAACGTGCGCGTCGCTGGACGCATCATGGCGATCCGGCTGATGGGCAAGGCCGGGTTCGCGCATCTGCAACAGGACGGACAGCGGCTCCAGTTCTACGTCAAGAAAGACGCTATTGGCGAACAGGGCTTTGAACTCTGGAAACTCCTCGACCTGGGCGACCACGTTGGCGTCCGCGGATACCTGTTCCGCACCCGTACTGGCGAACTCAGCATCCACGCCGAGGAGATCACATTCCTCTCGAAAGACCTGCTGCCTCTGCCCGAGAAGTGGCACGGGCTGACGGATGTGGAGCTTCGTTACCGGCAGCGCTATGTGGACCTGGTGATGAATCCCGAGGTACGCGAGGTCTTTCTGAAGCGCAGCAAGCTGGTGCAGTCGTTCCGGGGCTATTTCGATTCCCAGGGGTTCATCGAAGTTGAGACGCCGATGATGCATCCCATTGCAGGCGGGGCTGTGGCGCGTCCCTTTAAGACACATCACAACACACTCGACATGGACTTGTTCCTGCGTATCGCACCCGAGTTGTATCTGAAGCGGCTGACGGTGGGCGGATTCGATCGTGTGTACGAGATCAACCGCAATTTCCGTAACGAGGGCCTGGGATGGCGGTGGAATCCGGAATTCACCATGCTCGAGGCGTACCAGGCGTATACGGACTATCTCGGCATCATGAACACGACCCAGGGTGCGATCGAGCAGGCCGTCCGCGACGTCACCGGAGGAACGAAAACGAAGTGGGGCGATCAGGAGATCGACTGGGCAAGTGCGCAGTGGCGGCGTATGACGATGCGCGAGGCCATTGTGCATTTTTGGCCGGAGAAGGCAGGAGCCAAGCCCGTCGTCAGCGATTTCGCGACCCACGAGTCGGCGAAGAATCTGGTGATGCGCGTGCGTGATGCTGGCATCAACCTTGCTTACGATCCGAACGAGCCTGCGGGCAAAACGATCGCAGGTATCTTTGAGGCGGTGGCCGAAGAGCACCTGCTCCAGCCGACGATCATCTACGAGTTTCCGACGGCGATCTCTCCCCTTTCAAAGCAGAAGCCCGATGAGCCCGACTGGACCGAGCGCTGGGAAATCTTCGCCGGGAAGATGGAGATTGCCAACGGATTCAGCGAACTCAACGATCCCGAAGATCAACGGCGGCGCTTCGAGGCCCAGTTGAAAGAGCGCGAGCGCGGCAACGAAGAAGCTCACCAGATGGATGAGGACTACATCCGCGCGCTGTCATATGGCATGCCACCCGCGGGCGGAGTAGGCGTCGGCGTGGACCGGCTGGCGATGCTGCTCACGGATTCACATACCATTCGGGACGTGATTCTGTTTCCTCTACTGCGGCCGGAAAAGCATTCAACCGCTGAGAGCGCTGAGGGCGCGGAGGACAAAGGGAATCGGAACCCATAACAAATTGTCGCCCCGAGGGAAGCGAAGGACCTGCTGTCTTCGGTTGTTCGCGAATTGCCGCAAACCCCGGATAGATTCTCCGATTCCTTCTCTGCGAAACTCTCGTCGAATACTTATGCTCTTCGATTTCGATTCCGCCACGCGTCGCAAGCTTGGCTACAAGCTGATCGATCACATAGACGCCTACTACTCTTCTCTGCCCGACCGTCCCGTGCAGTTGCCGGCCGAGCAACGGACTTATGGGTCGCTCGACGATCCGATGCCCGACGACGGTGCCGACCCGCTCCAAGTCCTCGACGAAATCTGCCGCGAGATGGTGGAACAGGGCTTCCACGTGCCAGCCGCCAACTATTTCGGCCTGATGAATCCCACGCCGACCTATATGGGCTTTCTCGGAGAAGCGCTGGTGGCCGGGCTGAATCCGCAACTGGCGACGTTGGCGCGGTCGCAACTGGCGTCGAAGATCGAAGTCGCGACGCTGCGCTGGATCGGCGAACGCGTGGGATGGCCCGGGTCCTTCAACGGGACGTTTACGAGCGGAGGGAATGAAGCGAACTTCAGCGGCTTGGCGATGGCGCTGGCGTGGAAGTTCCCAGATGCGATCGAAGACGGAGTCGCGACGATCGGCGGGCCGCCCGTTGTGTATGCTTCGTCGGAGTCGCATCATTCGCTCGACAAGTCAGCCGGGCTGCTCGGCATCGGACGCAAAGCGTTGCGGCGGGTCGCCGTCGATGAGCGGCTGCAGATGGATCCGGAAGCACTCGACGCGGCAATCGACGCCGACCTTCGCGCCGGACGCAAGCCGTTCTGTGTGGTTGCGACTGCCGGGACGACCAGTTCAGGGATCATCGACGACTTGCCCGCGATCGGCGAAATTTGCCGATGCCATGAACTTTGGCTGCATGTGGACGGCGCCTATGGCGCGTCGCTGATTTTCTCCGACAAGCACCGGCACCTCATCCGTGGGATCGAACTGGCGGACTCGATCACCATTGATCCGCACAAGTGGCTGGCGGTCCCTTTCGCAGCGGGAGTCATTCTGACCAGCCATCCGGAAATTCTGGAGCGTGCGTTTGCGGTGTACGCGCCCTACATGCCGAAAGCTGCGGGTGCTATGCTGCCGGACAATTCGAAGATCAGCGCTCAGTGGACCCGCCGCATGAACGCCATGAAGCTCTGGCTGACCCTGAAAGTTCATGGCAGAAAGGCGTATGAGGAACACATCGACCGGCAAATGAATCTGGCGTGCTGCTTTGCCGATTGGGTGGGCAAGTCAGAACAGTTCGAACTGTCGGCGCCCATGGTCGTGCCGATTCTCAACCTGCGGGTGAAGGGAGCCGCCGATCCGAAGCGACGGGCGGCGCTTCACAACGCGCTGGTGGATGAGGTCACGCGCGACGGCCGGCGCTGGATTTCCGAAACCATCGTCAACCACGAGAGCGTGATCCGCGTGATGGTCGTCAGCTACCTGACCGAGGAGAGGCACATCAGGGCGCTCCAGGAGGCAATGGTTGCGGCGGTGACAAGCCTTCAGCTGTCGGCCGTCAGCCCTCAAGCAAATATCTAAGATGGAGCACTTGCACTCGGCGGAAACAGCAAAGCGCTACCGACCCAGTGCCCAAGAGGGACGCTACGGCAGCGCTGCCATAATCGATCTCCAACTACTGCCAGCATGAGCAAGCACGCGGACAACTTCAAGTAATTGTTTAGGTACGGGCTGATGGCTGAAGACGGTCGCCGACCGTTACTTGGTCTCTTCAGCGCTCTTCTTGGGCGCGGCTTTGCCAACCTTCTGCGGGCCGAAATTCTTTGAGAGGTAGTTCAGCAGGGCGGCCCGGTCAGAGTCCGGGACTTCGGCGCCCAAGCCGACCATCTTGTCGAGCTGTGCCGACCACTCCTGACGTGTCAGATGCTGTTCCGTAATCCGACTGGCGTTATGGCACTGCGTGCAGGCGGCCTTAACCTTGGCCTGCATAGGCCCGGGCGGCAATGGCTTGCTCTGCGCGCTGGCCAGACTTACAAATGCAAACGAAAATACTGGAAGGAAAACTCTTTGGAACACGTTGGATCCCCAGGAACTCACGGCAACAGGAGCCGATTAGAGTCACCCCCGTGTGGGTGCTTTTTCCATGGTAGGGGTGAAGGGGAAAAAGGGTCAAGCGGACTGGGAGATAGCCATGCCGAGAACCGCTGCACCTTACGGTACGGAGTGATTTGGGGGAAGGCGCGAGGACTTCCATGAAAACCTTTGATTTCTGCCCAGGCACGGGCGCCATTTTTGAGCGAGCAGTTACCTCTGACTGGTTACGCTAGCTCAATGTATCCCCACGGCAAGAACCGCTCTGAAACTTAGTTAATGCACCCTCTGTGCAAGAAGCTGCACTTGGGCATTTTCTGGATGGGTGGCGTCCTAAATAGGGTTCTCAACTGCTTGAAAAAACGAGGACATTGTGGCCCCGTGTGGCAGGACACATTGGCAACCAACGTGCCCTATATCTAAGCGACTTGGGGG
>Ga0137392_10000993_pt1 | contig 15831 bp, 15 predicted proteins | sample 15con2h34AmetaG_FD_101394 | JGI IMG/M metagenome (GOLD analysis project Ga0137392, IMG submission 101394) | Vadose zone soil microbial communities from Angelo Coast Range Reserve, California, USA - 15con2h3.4A metaG | ecosystem: Environmental > Terrestrial > Soil > Vadose zone > Saprolite... | reverse complement strand
TTGGAAAATCCATAAGAGTATTGGTGAGTTGGCTTGCAACCGGACGCTGTTCTGCTATGGTTTTGCGCTGGCGGTCGAACGGAGGAGAAACCCCTGATTTCGCGGGTTAGCACTTCCGGGAGAAGAGCGAATGCTCAAGTCCGACTTGATCAACATCCTCGTTACGAAACGCGGCATTACGCAGAAGCAGGCCGAGGCGACGATCGAGACCATCTTCGAGTCGATGAAGGAAGCGCTCTGTCGGGGCGAGAACATCGAGATTCGCGGGCTCGGCGCGTTTCACGTCAAGAATTATCAGGGATATCAAGGCCGTAACCCGAAGACCGGCGAGGTCATCCCGGTGAAGCCCAAGCGCGGCCTGCTCTTTCGCACAGGCAAAGAGCTTCGCGATCGCGTCAATCGACCCGGCGAGGAATCTGCTTCGGCGGACACCGGAGACAGCGGACCCGGACCTGGCGGCGGCTCGCCGTAGGTTCCTGCGGCGACGACACGTCAGTCGCCTTTCGGCTCCGGTTCGAAGAACCGAATCAGGGCGTCGCGTTCCCGATGGGCATCTTCCATTGCCAGCTCGATCAAGTCCTGGGCGTACGCGCCGTCAAAAAGCAGGTAACTCGCCAGGTCCGCCTCGTTGACGAGCTGACTCTGCGCGATTCGGTGCAACATCTTGGTCGGCAACGACTGGCCGCTGATCTTGCCTGGGCGAGCGCGCCGCGCGTGATCCGCGGCGATGGTGGCGATGTCGCGCGACGGTCGGATCACCAGATCCTCCACCAACCGATACGGCTGACCCCGGGTGAGCTGAACCACCTCGTTGATTTTCGGAACAAAGCTCTCCCCAAAAAGTTTCTCGCCGGCCTTGAGTAAGTTGTTGAAACGACGAAGGCGATCGAGATCGTAGTCGGAAGGATCGAGCATCAACGCGTTGAGCACTTTTCCCATCAGCAGCGGGGTCGTGGGATACGCCGCCAAGGCCCGGCTTCGGCGCTTTTCTCCCGGCGGTCGATATTTGAGCGAGATGAGCAAAATCTTCTGCCCTCCCAGCCGGAGCGCGGGACCGAGCGGCATTGACTGCCGCAAGCTGCCGTCGCAAAAGAACTCGTCGCCGATCTTGACCGACCGGAAGAGCAGCGGGATGGCGGCGGACGCCACCGCGTGCTCGGGACCGATGATCGTCGCTCTGGCCTCGGTATAGGGATCTCGGCTCCAGGGCGGCACCCCGCCCTCTTTTCGCTGGACGAACACCACCGAGTTCCCGCTGGCGATTTCGGTGGCCGTTACTGCCAACGCGGAGAAAAGTCCCCGGGCAAGATTGGCCGAGATTCGCGGCCAGGGCGGCCGGGTGCGGACCATCTCCTCCAACGGCTCGGGATGGAGGATGTCGTAGAGCCGCCAGCCCTCCGACCGGACGGGCTCATTGGTGGCGGCGCGCCACATCTTGCGCGTCAAGCTCCATAGGTTCTCGCCTTCCACCTTGTAGACCTTCTCCAACGAAAGGTCGGTCCACATCTCGCAGAGAAGCTGCCCTTGCCGGTCGGGCGTATCCATGGTCGCGGCGAGAAAGCAGGCGGTCACCGCGCCAACGGAGGTGCCGCACAGAATATCGAACCGAACTTGATTTCTCGTCGCGAGGGGAAGCTCTTCGCGAAGATAGCGGATGATGCCGGCCTCGTAAGCGCCGCGCGCACCGCCGCCGGAAAGCACGAGCGCCACCGGCGGCCCGGGCGGCCGAATAAAACTTGCGTGCTCGTCGGGGGGATTCATGCTCCCACCGACCCATGAGCGAAGGCAGGATCGGAAAAATGCACACCGCCCCGCGGACGGCGGATCTCCCTCAACGGTTTCATCCCAGGGTGGGCGCCAACTTCATGGTCAAGCTGTTCGTGGACGGGCGGGCAATCCTGGCCAAGGCTCGCGATCTTTCGATGGCGGGACTCTATCTGATCGGCGAATTCGGCTGCATCGACCATACGCTCACCCTCTGCATTCCGCTTCCCAGGGATCGCGAGATAGTCACCCGGTGCCGGATCAAGCGATGGCACCCGGATGGACTCGCGGTTGAATTCGAGCAGCTCGACTGGGACGATCTGTTTGCGCTCGCACGGTACCTCCACCCTCGCCTTCCCTGAATCTTCACGAAAAACTGCTGCGCAGCCCACCTGCTTTGTTGCAGTCCCCCTGGCGTGCTCACGTACCGCCTCGTACGCTCCGCGCGCCAGGCCCCACCGCGCCTCGCATCTGGGCTTGCTCGCGACGTTTTTCGACACCCCGCTAGCTCTCCGCGGGCAGGCGCAGGCGAGCGACCAGCTCCATCAAATCGGTCCCGCGAAACGGTTTGTGGATGTAGCCGTTGGCGCCAGCCTTCATCGCCGCCGCAACATCGGAGGGCTTCGCCTTGGCGGTGAGCATGTAGAGCGGCACCGCGCTGGTGGCGGGATCGCTTTTGATCATCCGGCAGACGGTGATTCCATCCAACCCTGGGAGCACGACATCGAGCAGAATCAAACCGAACTCCCTCGACTTGACGAGCTTGAGACATTCGATGCCGTCGGAGGCGCAATCCACACTCACGGTACCTTCGCTCAACATGCTTCGCACGAGCTCGCGGATCACCGGCTCGTCCTCGACGAGGAGAATCCTGAAATCACTTTCCACGATGCTGTCTGACACCAGCGGTGAGTATAGCGTTAGGCGCGACAAGGCCCTATGGATACGAAATGGCTCGCCGCCTTGCAGCCAGCAGCGCAACCGACCAGATAGATCCCCGCCAAGACAACCGACGAACGAAAGGCGAGCCCGAATGCGTCGGCCCTTTAAACACCCCGCGACCCGGGTGAGGGTCAACCCATCTCCCCCTCGTCAGCTTTAAGCGGATGGAGCGGGCGCGCCTTCAGTTCTCCGCCCCGGAAAACCAGTCAGATCTCCACCACCCCACTCTGCTCGGTCCATCCTTCCAACCCATTGGGCAGACGAACCTTCACGAAATTGCCCGACCGCTCCAGCAACCTGAGCTTCAGGCCGGAATGCACCTCGAAGGAGATCTTCGCCGTGTCCCTGGGAAGCTCTCGCGCGGGCAGCGTCTTCGCCATCACCACCCCATCCGAGACGGTCTCGCGCACGTACACATGCGCGGCCAGCACCAGGCCGATCGGGAGGGCCAAAGCGAAGACAGAGATCCCGGCGATGGCGATCAGCGTGCGTAGGCTGCGCGCGAAGCGGAGCAGAAGGAGCAGCGCAAAGCCGACCTCCCAGGTGGCCAGGAAAAGCGCGGCTACCGCGTCCGCCGAGCTGGCAGCCACCAGCCTTTGCACGAAGGGCTCCTCCGCGGCTGCTCCGACGACCTGATCCAGCTGCTTGGAACGGGCGACCGCCAGGTTGGCCTCGACGTCCGGCGCCGAGATTCCCGCTCGCCGGGCGCGCTCCAGATAGAGCACCGCGGCGCCGAGATCGCCCTGGGCGAGGAAGGTGGTTCCCAGATTGAAAAGAACGTCCGCGCCACCGAATCCATGCTCGAGCAGTCTCTGATAGCCGTCGCGCGCGCCGGGATAATCCTCCCGGTCGTAGGCGTCGTTTGCCTGGATGAAGAGGGACTGCGCCTCCTCCGGGGTGTAGTAGGCGCTTTGCGCGAGCACGGTGGCGAGGAGCAATCCGGCGATCATCGCTGCTCCCAACTCTCCATCGCCGCTTCGGCGTCGTCGAGCACCCGCTCTCGGGCGGGTTGCGCTCCGCCGGGAGCGAACCTCGCCACGTCGCAGGTATCCAGGACGAGGAGGACCTGGGCACGGCACTTCTCGGGGACATTGGCCTCGCTCATCCGCGCCGCGAGCGCATCCCGGGTCAGCCCGACCACCGGGAGGCTGAGCTTTGCCTCGAGAAACTGCACCAGCGCCTTTTCCACCTCGGCATAGAACTGGACCTGATCGCCGGTTTTCTTCAGCTTCTCCGCTGCGCTCAAACGCCGCCGGGCCGCCCGGGCCCGCTTCTTCTTCAAGTTGACTTCATCCTCATGGCTCAGGCGGGCGCGGACCAACCCCACCAGCGCAAGCGCGATCCATGCTCCGATCGGCGCCAGCAACGCGGGAATGAAAAAGCGGCTGCGCCAGAGGGGTTCGCCGGGCTGAGAAAAGCGCGCCTGGTGGCGCAGCGGCCGCAGTCCACCGACGCTGAGAACATTCTTTGCCACGCTCGAATCAGCCGAGCCGCTCGCCCCGGAAGCAACCAGCTTCGCGCTCTCGGAACCGGTGACCATCAGCTCGAGGGGGTCGGTCCGGGTGGTTTCATAATGGCCGGTGTCCGGATTGAAATAGGTCATCGCCAGGCTGGGCAAGGTGAACGATCCGGTCTGTTGTGGCATCACCAGATACTCCTGGACGCGCCGTCCGCCGACCTTGCCTCTGCCGCTGCCCGGCTTTTCGTTCACCGTCGGGTCGTAGATCCTGATCGAGGAGGGTCCGGTCAGCGATGGCGTCACCGCGTTCTTGAGATTTCCTCGACCCTCGAGGCTCACCTTCACCGTCGCCGGCTGCCCAAGCTGTACCTGCGATTGGGAAAGCTCCGAGGAGAGCCGCCATCTGCCGACGTTGGCGGTGACGAAGCCGGGAGGGGCACCCGGCGGAAGCGGTTTGACCTTCAACGAAAGCTCGTTGCCGGTTCGATGCAGGCGCCGGCCGGCGAAGAGAAAGCCGGTGGTGATCTCCGCCTCGGCGGCTCCGATGGAAATCTTTCCTGCTTTCACCGGAAACAGGGCGCGGCGCTTGAGGAGGTAGGCGCGGTACGGAATGCCGTTGAGCACCTTCTGCTCACCGGTGAGCTGGGTCGGGCTCTCCAGATCCTCGCTCCAGAATCCATCCAGCTTGGGCAGGTTCACCGCATCCACCGAGGACAGATCGACCCGGGAAAAAATGTAGAGGGAGAGCGTCACCTGGTCGCCCACGAAGACCTCGTCCCGGTCCAGCGAGGCGCGCAGAAACAAGTCCGAGTCCGAGCGCGGAACGTCCACGTCGGGAAAGCCATCGGCCTCATCGTCGAATCCCCCCAATCCGGGGAAGTTGAACCGACGGAAGGGATCGTTGGGGCGCGGCGAGCCTCTCTGGGCGCGCGGATCCTCGACGTGACCGCGCTTCACCGTGATCTGAACGGGCTCGGTCTTGTAGGCCTTGCCACCGAGCGCCACCACCGTCGGAGGAATGGTCAGCGTCCCAACGCGATTCGCGCGCATCAGCAGCGTGTATTTGTGCGTTCGCTTCATCGTGGCGGGACCGCCCCCGCCCAGCTGGTAGGACATCTGCGAGCTCTCCGATTTACCCAGAACGTTGAAGTCGGAGCCGGAAGGGAATTGAACCTGTGCCGAATCGGGGACGTCGGAGAGGGTGACGGTCAGCCGAAACGCGTCGTCCAGGCCGACTTCGCTTCGGTCCACGCTCTGGGAGAGCTCGATCTCCGCGAGCGCGGGAGTCGCGGCGGCGAGCGCGATCACCGAGAGGCAACCCGCGAGGCCCACCCTACCAATCCTTCTCATTCTGCTTCCTCGGCTTGCGCTGCTGGAACTTCCACAGCTGCAGATTCTTCTCGTTCTGCTTCATAGAATCCAACATCCGCTCCGCTTCTTCCTTGCTCAGCTTGGCCTCCCCCGCAAAACCGGCGTCCAGGCCGCCCTCTTCCGCCTGTTCACTGCCCGCGTCGGTTCCTCCGTCCTGCTGCGGCTCCCCTCGGGGGCTTTGTTCCCGACTCTGTCCGGCATCGGTTCCGCCGTCGCCCCGGCCACCGTCCCCGCCACCGGGGGACTGGCCTCCGTCCATCCCGGCATCCCCCGCATCGGCTCCTCCGTCCCCTCCGCCATCCGCCTGGCTTCCCCCATCCCCGGCGTCCGGCGAACCGGCGTCGGGCCCGGCCGTCCCCGCGTCGGGCTTGCTCTGCGGTGGAGGGAGGTTTCGAAGCACGACCTCCAGGTTGTGGCGTGCATCCGAGTCTCCCGGATCGAGGGTGAGGGCCTTACGGTACGCCCCGATCGCCTCCTTGGCACTACCCAGCTCGGCCCAGGTGTTGCCCAGGTTGTAGTAGTCCTTTTCCTTAAGGTCGCCTCGCTCCGTCTCCGCAACCCGGCGATACGCCTCTTTCGCCTCCTCCTTGCGGCCGAGCTTGTAGAGCGCATTGCCGCGGTTGAACTCCAATGCCGCGGAGGACGGGAGCTCCTTCTTGGCCTCGTCGAAGGCCTGGAGCGCTTCATCGTAGCGGCCGTCCTCGTACGCTTTGAGCCCGCGCTCGACCACCGGGTGATTTCGCTGCAACGGGCCGAGGCCGAAGGCCTTGGGTCCGAAGGCAAGCAGGGCGCTCATCCCGACCGCGATTGCCGCACGGGCGCTTGCCCTCGCGCCGCCGATGCGGGAAATCAGCTGGGGACGTTTCATCCCGACCTCTTGGAAACCCAGACAAGCATTCCCACGGCGAGCAGCGCCAATCCCGGACCGGCGAAGTACTGGAAGCGTTCGTCGTAGCGGACGGTGAGCCGGCTCTCCAACTCGCTCTTCTGGAGCTTGTCGATTCTCCGCGCCACATCGGTGACCGCCACCGTCTTCGGCTCGTAGAAGAACTCGCCGTCGGTGGCCTGAGCGAGGGAGGCCAGCGCCGCACGGTCGAGACGGGTGAGCACCGTCTCTCCGTTGACGTCCTTCTTGTAGCCCGTCACCTCGCCGTTCTTGTTCACGATCGGAATCGGCTCGCCGGTTTCCGAACCGATCCCCACGGTGAACACCTTGATCCCGGCGTCGTGCAGCACCGGTGCCGCATCGCCCACCTCGCCGGCGAGGTCTTCGCCGTCGGAGAGGAGGACGACCACCCGGTCCTTCGATCCCCGGTCGGCGTTCTCCAGGACCTGCTTGGCGAGGAGCAGCGCTCCGCCGATATTCGTTCCCCCTTGCTGCATCTGCTCGGGATCGATCGCGCGCAGAAACATCTTCGCCGCCGCGTAGTCGGAGGTGAGCGGGCACTGGATGAAGGCGTCCCCGGCGAAGACGACGATCGCCACCCGGTCGCCTTTCAGCTCATCGAGCAGGCTCGACAGCTCGAGCTTTGCCCGCTCGAGGCGGTTCGGGGGCACGTCTCTGGCGAGCATCGACTTGGACGCATCGAGCGCGACGACGACATCGATTCCCCGGCGCTTGGTGAGCTCGGCGCGGCTGCCGCACTGGGGTTGGGCGAGGGCAACAGCGAAAAGCAGCAGACCCGAACCATAGAGCGCCGCCTGCAATGCCGGGCGAGCCGCCGACGCGCCCGGAGCCAGCTGCGCGATCGATCGTTCGGGAATTACTTTGCGGATCCTCTGCAGCCTTCGAAACGCGAGGAGGATCCCGATTCCGCCCAGCGCCACCGCGGCGAAGCACAAGAGGAGGAATTCGGGCTGGGCGAAACCGACCGGATAGCCAAGGAACGTGAATCGCCAGGGATGAGCGGGGCTCACGGGAAGATCCTGAGGAGGGTGTTCCGCAAGAGCAGCTCGAGGGAAGCCAGCGCGAATGCCCAGACGAGAAATTCTTGGAAACGCTCGCGGTAGTTGGTCATCGCCCCACCCTCGAGAATTTTCGAACGCTCCAGCGCATTGAGGACTTTTTGAAGGCCGTTCTTGAGCTCGTTCCGGTCGGTGGCGCGGTAGTACTCGCCCCCCGTCATCTTCGAGATTTCCTGAAGCAACCCAGGGTTGACCGGGATGTCCATCTCCCGCCAGGCGGTGTTGCCGAAGAGGTCCTGACCGGCGGGGAATGGAACGCGGCCGCCCTTGCCGACGAGGATGGTGAATACGGGGATTTTGAAGGCCTTGGCCATCGCTGCGGCATCCAGCGGCGAGACGCGCCCGGCGTTGTTGTCCCCGTCGGTGATCAGCACCACCACGCGGCTCTTCGCGTCCGAGTCCCGGAGCCGATTGAGCGAGATGGCGAGCGCGTCGCCAATGGCGGTGCCGTCCTCGAGAATGCGGGTGCGCAGCTGCTTCACCAGCTCCTTGAGCACCGCGTAATCGAGCGTCAGCGGCGACTGGGTGTAGGCGACGCCGGCGAAGACCACCAGCCCGATGCGATCGTTGGTTCGGGAATCGAGAAACTCGGTCAGCACTTCCTTGGCGACATAGATCCGATTGTGCGGCCGGAAGTCGCCCGCCTCCATCGAGGTGGAAAGATCGAGCGCGAGCACGATGTCGATCCCCTCTACCGTCAAGTCGCGGGCCTTCTCGTCCCGTTCTTGAGGCCGGGCCAGGGCCACCACCGCGAGCGCCACCGCCGCCATCCTCAGAACGGGGAGCACCTCGGTCAAGTACGCTCGCCACCCCCGCCGATGAGAGGAGAACCCGTCCACCGCGGAGAACCGGAACACCGCCCTCTTCCGCCGCTCGAAGATGCTCCAGGCGATGAGGATTGGAATCGCCAGCAACAGCCAGAGCACCTTGGGGTTATGAAAGACGAGCTCGGTGGACATGGCTTCTAGTCGACACCCGCGCCGCGGACCTGGGCGAGGCCTTCGCCTGCATCCAAAGGCTGAAGCGGGGTTCGCCTCACCAGCTCGTAGGCGAACCCGAGCGCCTCTTCGCATTGCGTCGCAGGCGCCGGGTGCTTGGCGAATTTCACCAGGTCGGCCTCAAAGACGAAAGTCTTGAGCTCTTCCGCCGGCAATCCCGGGGCGTGGACCTTCCCCAGAGCCTCGAGAAGCTCGGCGCTGGTGCATTCGAGCGCCTCGAAAGCGTAACGCTCTCCCAGGTAGGTCCGGACGATCTCCGAGAGGCGGAAGTAGAACTCGCGCACCCGTCCCTGCGCAGGCAGGTTTTGCCCTCGAAGCTCGTCCAGCGAGCCGAGAATCCGCACGTCCAGGGGCGCCTTCGGCGCCTGGACCGTCCGCACCGGTTTGTCGCGCTTGAGCCAGCGGTAGAGCGCGTAGCCCAGGGCGGCCGCCGCCAGCAGGGAGGCGAGCACCCAGAGGAGGCGGTAACTGCGCACCGGAACGTCTTCCGGCGGTTTGATGTCGCGCAGCGCCTCTCCTTTTTCCGATTCCTTGGACAAGGAGGAGATGCCCTCGACGTCCACGCCGGGAGCGGCGAACTTGCCCGCTCGATCGGCTTCGAACACCTCGAAGGTCAGGTCGGGCAGCTTCTTCCGCCCCAGCTCGAACAGCGCAAGCTTGAGGGTGAAAGTGGTGGTGGCGCTGTCCTTGGCATCGACCCGATTGCGGGTTTGACCCAGAAGCTCGAAGGCGCCGTCGCTCGAGGGAGGGCGAAGGTCGTAGCGCTGAGCGAGCCGATGGCGGATCACCAACTGGTAGGAAAACGGCTCTCCCAGCTGGACCCGGTCGGGGTCGGCGCGGCTGCTGAAAGAGAGCGGTTCGACGAGTTCCGGCGTTTTCGAAGCAGCGCCGGGCGCAGCGGCCCCGCCGCAGAGCAGGAAGGTGAGCAGCGCGCCGAAGCGGCTCATGCCACCAACCTCCGGGCGCGAGCGCGGAAGAAGCGCGCCAACGCGGAGGCGTACTCCTCTCCCGCATTCAATTCGACGTGCTCAAGCTCCAGCTTCCGGAAGAGCTTCCTCGTTTCTTCGCGGCGGCTGCGCATCCCGCGCTCGTACTGGCTGCGCACCCGGCGATCGCTGGTGTCCACCAGCGTTCGGCGCCCGGTTTCCAGATCCTCGAGCTCCACCAGACCGAGCTTCGGAAACTCACCCTCCAGTGGATCGGAGATCACCACCGGGACGAGATCGTGCTTGCGGCTGACGATGCGCAGGCTGGTTTCGAAGTTCCGCGCCAGAAAATCGGAGATCAGGAAGGTGACCGCCTTGCGCTTGGCGAAGCGCGAGACGTAGTTCAGCCCGACATTCAGGTCGGTCCCCCGGCTGATCGAGTGGTGGGAGAGGATGTCGCTCACCACCCGAAGCACGTGTTTCCGTCCCTTCTTGGGGGGAATCACCTTCTCCACCACGTCCGAAAACAGAATCAGCCCCACCCGATCGTTGTTGGCAATGGCGGAGAAGGCGATCTGCGCGGCGATTTCGGCGCAGATTTCCGCTTTGGACCTCAACTTCGTTCCAAACTCCTGCGACGCCGAGACGTCCACCACCAGCATCACCGTCAGCTCCCGCTCCTCGGTGAACACCTTGACGAAGGCGTCGTTCATCCGCGCGGTCACGTTCCAGTCGATGATCCGGATTTCGTCCCCTGGCTGGTACTGGCGCACCTCCGAAAACGCCATCCCACGCCCTTTGAACACCGAGTGATACTGACCGGCCAGAAGATCGGACACCACCTTGCGGGTGGTGATCTCCAGCTTGCGGATGCGCTTGATCAGGTCCTTCGGAAGCAATGCCTTTGGCTCAGGGAACTTCGACGCGGTCGAAGATGCGCTGGATGATCTTCTCGGGCGTCAGCTCCTCCGCCTCCGCTTCGTAGGTGAGGGAAATCCGGTGGCGCAAGATGTCGAATCCGACCGCCTTCACGTCCTCCGGGGTGACGAAGCCGCGGTGCCGCAAAAAGGCGTGCGCTTTGGCCGCCAGGCTCAAATAGATGGTGGCCCGCGGGCTCGCCCCGTACTCGATGAAATCCTCCAGGTCCTTGAGGCCGGACTGAGCCGGGTCCCGCGTGGCGAAAACGATGTTCAAGATGTAATCCTTGACCTTCTCGTCGATGTAGATCTGATGGATGATCCGCCGCGCTCCAGCGATCTGGTCGGGGCTGATCACCTTGCGGGCCCTGGGCAGCTCCGGTCCGCCCATCCGGTCCATGATGATCTTTTCGTCGCTCCGCGTCGGATAGTCCACCTTGACCTTGAGCATGAAGCGGTCCACCTGCGCCTCGGGCAATGGATAGGTGCCCTCCTGTTCGATCGGGTTCTGGGTGGCGAGCACGATGAAGGGGTTGGGCAAGGGGAAAGTCTGATCGCCGATCGTCACCTGGCGCTCTTGCATTGCCTCGAGCAGAGCCGACTGGACCTTGGCCGGCGCGCGGTTGATCTCGTCCGCGAGGATCACGTTGGCGAAGATCGGGCCCTTGCGCACGGTGAAGCTGGCGGTGTTCTGGTTGTAGATCATCGTCCCCACCAGGTCGGCGGGGAGCAGATCCGGGGTGAATTGGATCCGCATGAACTGAGCGCTGATGCTGTCGGCGAGGGTGCGCACGGTGAGCGTCTTGGCCAGACCGGGAACCCCTTCGAGCAGGACGTGACCATTGCAGAGAAGGCCAATCAGCACCCGCTCGAGCACGTACTTCTGCCCCACGATCACCCGGCTCACCTCCTCGGAGAGAATTTCGACGAAGCTGCTCTCCCGGAGGACCTGGTCGGTCAGGGCTCGGATATCCGTATTCATCTGCTCTCTTCCGCAATCAAGGGCGCGGAATGTAAGGTTTTCAAACCCCGACCACAACAAATCGGGCCAACGGCGGATTCCGTCGACCCATCGGTGAAACGAATCGAAATCAACCCGGGTGAGCCCTCTCGGTGACGAAGGTGAGCGCAAACATCACCAGCAACCCGAGGATCAGCGCGAGCAGGGTGCGCGACCGGCCCTCTTTCCCATGCCGGTTCACGTGAGGCAGCAGGTCGGACACCGCGATGTAGAGGAAGGTGCCGGCGGAGAAGGCGAGCGCCTGGGGGGCAAAGGAGACGAACCGCAGCACCGAATTGAGCCCGAGATAAATCAGCGCCCCCGCCGGGACCATCAGCCCAAAGGCGATGGCGTAGAGCAGGATCGCCGAATGGCTCTTGCCCTCGCTCTTGAAGATCGAAGCCAGCGAGAAGGAGGACGGCACCTTGTGGGCGGCAATCGCCAAAAATGCCATCGCGCCCACTCCTTCGGTCACCGCCGAACCGAGCGCAACCCCGTCGAAGAGGGTGTGCACGGACAATCCGAGGAATGCGGCGAGCCCTACCGGACCATGACTGCCGTGGTGCGCGAAGTCGGGAGGCTCCTCGCAGGCATGGACGAGGACATATCGCTCGAGGAGAAACAAGCTAAGAAAACCCAGCGGGACGAGGCTGAAGGCGACGTACCCTCCGCCCCGGAAAGCTTCCGGGAGCATGTGGAAAAAAGCGGCGCCGAACATCACGCCCGCCGCGAAGGAAAGAAAGGTAACGAGTCTTTCCTGTTTTGTCGCAAATACGGGAATCAGGGCTCCCGCAATCGCGCCAAGGACGATGAAGCCGCTGAACAGCGCAACCCACAGGACATTTGTCATCTGCGGCGGAACTTACCCGATGCCCATAACCCTTTGACAATCGGAACGCGCCTGACTAGATGGGCACCGCTGGCTGGGAGGGTAGATCTCAGACCTAAGACTCAAGGAGCTCGACATGCGTTCGAAGACCAATTTTTATGCTTTGGTGACAAGTGCGTTGATGCTGGTGACCGCCGTTGCCGCCGACGCTCAGGGCACGGTGACGATTAGCGTGAGCAGCAGTGGCTCACGGATCAGCACCTCGACGGGAGACTTCCCCGTAGGCGCAGCCTCGCTGGTGGGAGCTTGCAGTGCGGATGGTTCGGGCGGTTGGACCTTCGACTTCGGCGATGGATCCGCCTCGACATTCGATCCGATTCAGATTCCAACGACGAACCTGACCGCGCAGTTCATCGCCTGCAACCCGCTGGGAACCGGTGGACAGGACGCCAGCGGACTCAACTCCACGAACTTGAGCGTGCAGGTGCAGCTCACCGGAACCTTGCTCGCCGACGTCGGTCCAAACTGCAAGACCGGATGCATCAGCGCTCCTCTGGCGGACCCCCCGCCCATGTCGGGTACCGCGACCGTGACCGCCGACCAGGTGTTTGCGAACTGCAACACACAGGAAGCATTTATCAACCAGCTGTTCGGAATCCCGGGCGACGTGCAGGTGGTCTTCAACGAGACCGCGGACACCTCGGCCTGTCAGTAACCTTTAGAAGCGGTAGTTCAGGCCGGCCCCCAGGATGTCGGCCCGCGCGCTGTAGTGACCGCCGTTGATGGCTTCCGAGGCGACCGGGTTGCCCTTCACCGGGTTGATCCGCGGCGCCGCTGCCTCGAAGGGTGAAACGCTCACGTCTCTGCCGAAGACGTGGGCGTAAACCGCGTCCAGCCGCCAGTGCGGGGCGATTTCGACACCGCCTCCGATCGCAGCCGTGTATTTGTTCACATCGACCGTCAACGGCGAAAGATACGCGTCCGGAACCGCGCTCTGGTCCCAGTTTAATCCGGCGCGAAGGTGAATCGTTCGTGAGAAGGCTTGGAAACCGGAATACTCGCCGCCAATGCGAACGGAGCTCGAGTCCTTGAAATGCCGCGGAACGCTGATCGACGGCACGGCGTAGGGACTTGGGAAGCCGGTCACTCCGGTGAGCTGGATATTGTCAGCTGAAATGTCGAGCGAGCGGTGGACGCTCCAGAGCTCGCGCACAAAGCTCGCTTCGAGGTGCAAAGTCTCAACGGGTGAGACCTCGACGCCGAAGCGCAGGATGCCCGGAAGTTTCAGTTTAAGGTGCGCCTTGTCGCTGACTTGTTGCGCGCTGTCGAACTCAGGCGCGTTGGGGAGCCTGACGGTGACCTTGGCCGGGGCATTGATCACAAACGGAAGCTGCCCGCTGGCTCCGATCCGCAGCCAGCGGTAGGGAACGAAGGTGAGGCCCAGATTGCCGCTGGGAGCAAACACCGGACTTGCCTTGACCTGGGTGAGCGCATCGTACTGAGGGTCCTCCGGCGCACCGATCAGCCGGTCCGTCGGATTCGCGTTAAACACGACGGTGGATTTGAAAGTCCCGACCAACGCCTGGACCCCAATGCCGATGCGCAGCTGCTCGATCGGCCGGTACGCGGCGTAACCCCCGAGGATGGCAAGCGCGGTACCGTCGAGTGACACGAGCGAATAACGCGATGGGGCGGGAACGCCGCCGGCAATCGTCTGGGGATAGGTGGTCAGCGTCGCATAGGGAGCGTCAATCCCACCCGCGATCGTCCATTGGTGTTGCTGCCCAAGAACGTGCGAAATACCGAGCGTCGGAATCGGAAGGAATGGCGTGCTTCCGGACACCGTCGGAAACTGCACCGTGCTGATCGTGCCGGCCGTGTCGGTAACCAGCGTCTGTCGCGTAAATTCGTCGGTGAACCGCACCCAGCTGAAGTCGGAGAGAATGCTGTTCCCGGCGTCGGCGAGGCCGGCGGGGTTGTACCAGATAGACCCCAGGTCGTCGGCGCCGGCGACGAATGCTCCCCCCCGCCCGAGCGGGCGAACCCCCCGGTCGGAGAAGAACAGTCCAGCCGCGTGCGCGGAAAGAGAACTGCCGAGAAGGAGCAGCCCGAGGCACTGAATCACCCCGCGGCGTATCACCTCAGCGTCCCCTGTCTTACGACCTCGTAGAATTGCTCGAGCCCGTGCTCGGGGTTGAGCATGAAGTCGGCGACTTCATGGAAGATGCTCGCGTAGTCGCCCGGCCTCAGCTTTCCGGTCTGTTCGGGAGCGGCGCGGTTGACGTCGGCGATCACGTCGAGGAAAACCTCCAGCGGCGTTTGCGGCACGCTTCCGTTGATCGAGACCGGCACGCTCGCCCGCCTGAGCACGGCGGTGATCACCTGGTTGGGATCCACCTCGTTCGCGCAGACCTCGCCGTTGTCTGCATTGAACGCCTGGCCCGAGGCGCGGGTGAGCAGGCTCAGCTGAGCGTCCACCATCCCCGTCAGCCGGCTGCCGCTTAAGTCCACCCCGGACAGGGACACCGCGGGCGCGAGCGCATGCAGGACGGGAATGAAGTTCACCTGGTCGCTGGCGATCTGGACGACGTCCGCCAGCGAGGCCAGCAACGCCGCCCGCATCGGATCGTTTACCGGCGGGCTGACCAGATGGGTGAGAAGCTTTTCCGTTTCCACCCGCGCCGACGTGTCCTCGCGAATGGCTTCGGTCAAGTCCTGGGTCCCCGCGAAGAGCGGTCCGGAGAGCGTGCTTTTCAGATTCGAAAAGATTTCGTCGCGAGCCCAGCCGCACCGGTCGGTGTAAGGGGGATTGAAAGTCCCGGGGCACTTGGCGAGCAGCTGCGCGCGAATCGAGTCCACCGCGGTGATCGCGACCCTCGGCAAGCCGGGGCGTGAGAATCTGGCAGTGCCTCCGCTGCCGGTCACACCGAGAAACTGATCGACGAGCTGCGACCGGGCGCGCCGCCACTGCGTCTGCCTGTCCGGAGCCGGGTCAAGCGCGTTGTCCACCGAGCGGAGCGCGTTGGTCAGCAGATACAGCGGCGTCACTTGCGGCACTGGTGTCTGGCCGTCGTTCCAGGTGGTGGAGCGGGCGCCGCGGCGGTCGGTCAGACCGACGTTGCGAGCCGGATCGATCAAGGCGCGGACGGCGTTCGCCATCACCGTGATCCCGTTGATCGGCGTGGAGGAGGTGCAGCGCCGGGTGATCGGATCGACCGCGTTGCAATGCTGGATGGTGGTGTTGATGAGAACCTTGTTCAGGTTGTTCAGCGCATCCATCAGGTCGGTCTGCCCGAAAATCTCGGCGAGCATGGGCTCAGAACGCACCAGGCCGTCTTGCGAGCAATAGTGAGGGTGGCCGGGGAGCTGAGACCGACACTCGTCGGGGGTACCCCGGTCGTCTTGCCAGTGGCGGTAAAGGACCTCGATCAGGGACAAGAACAACTCTTCCTGTGCATGGGAAGCAAAGACGGAGACCACCGGTACCAACGCACGGTAGGTGCTCGATCGCGTCCCGTCGGGGAACTGCAGAGGCTGCTCGAAGGCGAAGAGCACGTTGTTGTCGCGTTGAGACAGCCACTGACCGTCCTCGCAGTCGCGGAGCTTGCGAATCATGTTGTCCGGCGTGCATCCGGGATCCGGGCCTGGGCAATGGCAAGC
>Ga0137392_10000983_pt1 | contig 15915 bp, 11 predicted proteins | sample 15con2h34AmetaG_FD_101394 | JGI IMG/M metagenome (GOLD analysis project Ga0137392, IMG submission 101394) | Vadose zone soil microbial communities from Angelo Coast Range Reserve, California, USA - 15con2h3.4A metaG | ecosystem: Environmental > Terrestrial > Soil > Vadose zone > Saprolite... | reverse complement strand
CCCTGAATCCAAACGAGGAAAGGATTTTTGCATCATGTGGAAGCCCACGAATCAGCCCACGACGACCCCGTCCCGTCCCGGCATGCCTGAATCGGACCGTCCTGCCATGACTACACCGACGCAGCCTGCGATGGGGGAACCCTCCGCGACGCCGCGCCCGGTAACCACGAGCACGGCGGACCAGGCGACGATTGGCAAATCGCTGGTGATCAAGGGCGAGGTGACCGGTTCGGAGTCCCTCTACATTGACGGCCGGGTGGAAGGATCCATCAATCTGGCGGGTAATCGGGTGACAGTCGGTCGCAATGGGATTGTTTCCGCCAATATCAATGCGCGTGAGATCGTCGTACTTGGTAAGGTGCGGGGGAATTTGACTGCCAGCGACCGCGTGGACATCCGCAGCGACGGCTCGCTTACCGGCGATGTGGTGGCGGCACGCATCAGCATCGAAGACGGCGCATTCTTTAAGGGCGGCATCGACATTCGCAAAGGCGGGCAGAAAGCCAACGGCGAGGAAATTAAGAGCGGTACGTCGCCGTCCACTGAGCCGGCTGTTGCCACTGCTGCACGCGCCTAATACGGGTCGCGGGAACCAGAGATCAATGCCAACGGGCACTCTCGCAATGGCGAGAGGTGCCCGTTTTTTTTGCAATTTGCACCCTGCGACGTACTAGGGCTGGGTTCCGGAGCTCATAGTTTCTTCGGCCTGGCGTTCCGCCACCCGCGGATAGGCTGTCAGCTTGCGGCGGCGCAGGTCACGAGGCAGGTCCGAGCGCAAAAGCCACAGGCCCCCAGCAACTCCAGCTCCCCAGGTAATGGAGACGAGCGCCAGCGACTGCAGATCCCGGGAGCGGCTGCCGTCCAGGGCAACAGCCTTTGCCACTTCATAACTCAGCACTCCCGCAATGACCGCGGTGCCAGCGGCTTTCGCCAATTCGCGCCCGGGTAGGTTGCCGAGACGAACAAGTTTTCTGCGGTGGAGAAGGATGGCGAGCGCCATGGTGTTGACCACCACTCCGACATCCGATGCGATAGCAAGACCGACCACCGAAAATGTGTGAAACAGCGCGGAATAGATGGGCAGCGACGCAAGCGTAATAATGCTGCAAGCGATCATCGGAGTCAGCGTGTTACTGGCGGCGTAGAAGGCGCGGGCATAAAGTCCTTGTGCGGACCAGAAAGCAAGTGAGAGTGAAAACCAGAAGAAGTAAAGAGCGGTCTGCTGGGCATCAGAAAAGAGGAAATGGCCGCGCCGGTACACCAGATCAATGATGGGCAGTGCGGCCGCCATCATCCAGGCGCTGCTGAGAAACGACACGGCGGCGACCCGGTAGACCGACGCATTCACAGTGGTGTCGAATTCTTGAATGCGCTTCTCACTAAACAAACGGGCAAAAAAAGGAAGCGAAGCCTGGCCGGTGGCTTGTCCGAGGACTGCGATAGGAACTGCAAACAGCCGTTTGGCATAGTTTAAGCGGGCGATATCGCCAATTCCGCTGGAGGCGAAGTAGCGCAGAATCCAGTCGTCAGCCGTGATCAGCGAAACGCCAATCATCAGCGGAATGGATAAGCGGACCCACTCGCGAAAACTGGGATTGCGCACATCGAAAGAGGGCCGGTAACCAGTTCCGACGCGCGCAGCACCTATCGCATTTACCAGAAAAGGGCCGGCAAAGCTGCCGAGTAGAGCGCCGTAAGCGAGCGAGGAGATGCCGAGATGCTTCCCGGCTATTACGCCGCCGAAAATAATGAAAACGTTGTAAATCAGCGGTCCGAAGGCGGGAAAGAGAAACAAGCGGTGGGAAAGCAGGACGGCAGAGACAACTCCCCCCACATAAAAGAAAATTTGCGCAGGAAGCAGAATGCGGGTGAGATGGACGCACAGTTGCAATTGTTGTGGAGTGAATCCATGAAACATCCAGCGTTCGAATTGTGGAGTGAAGATCTCCGCCAGGCAGGTGCCGATCAGCAGCACCGTGGTCATCACGGTAATGATGATGGAAAAGGTTTTCTGGGCCTCGTCCTCGCGCTTCTGCGCCAAAAAACGAGTGTAGATTGAAACAAAGGTGATGGAGGCGGTGCCTCCTGCAACAATGTAATTCAGCCAGTCAGGCAGGGTGAAGGCGGCAACGTAGGCATCGGTCTGCGCACCGGCGCCGAATGCGTAGGCGATGTAGGCTTCGCGAATATAGCCGATGACGCGCGACATCATTATTGCGGTCATGAGCAAAAGAGTCGCCGAGAAAGCGCTATGCTGATGCGAGGGACGGAAGAAGCGAAAGAGCCGGGCGGTGGAACTCGTCTGGGTAGATCCAGATGTGCCAGGGGATTTCGTCATTGATGGGGCGATTTTACACGCAAGAGGTAGGTTCGCTCGCGCCAGGCGGCGCGGATGGAAGTATTAAACCGTGCACCCATGTTGTTTGTGGAAGTTAAGCGCCTAAGGCTCCCTTAATCTTCTTCCAGGTGATCTCCAGCGTCTCTGGCAAGACTCGTGTTTCTCCAACGACAGATACAAAATTCGAATCGGCTACCCATCGCGGCAAGACGTGCATGTGGATGTGCCCCGCGACTCCGGCGCCAGCTGCCTTGCCGATATTCATTCCCAGATTCAGGCCGTCGGGATGGTAAAGATCACGCAGAATCAGCTCCATCCTCTGCGAGAGATCCACTAACTCGTGCGTTGCCTCGGCACTTAATTTGTGTAGCTCGTCAAGGTGATCGTAGGGGACGATCATGATGTGTCCCGGAGTATAGGGATAGGTATTGAGAATGACATAGCAGTGCCGACCCCGGTGTACGATGCGGACCTTCTCGTCGTCACCCGCCTGCGGCGCATCGCAAAAAATGCAGCCGGTAGTCTTTTCCGCGCCGGTGACATAAGCGTACCGCCAGGGAGTCCATATATAGTCCATTTCGGGCAGGGTAGCAGATGAGCGATGGTTCGGAAACTCGCAGGCGTCAATATCCGCCGCAAGCGGGCAAATTGGCCTGGAATGGCGCGGAAAACACGTCAAAGGAGCCGAGGAGAAAAGGATATGTGGACAAAGTATGAAAAAGCTGAATTGCTGGCCCTGACTTACTGATTTTCAGGGTTTGACACTGTTTGCAAGCGGTTGCTATAGTCGAAGAGTTCCCTTTGGACGCGGGTTCGCTTGAGAACGTCCGACCGCTGGGATTGTTCAAGTCCGTTCGCCAGTACGGGCCCATCACAACCTAAGAATCACGCCAGCAGTCTGCAATTAGCCCGCATCCATCCCGCACTCAGTGCGGGGTACAGCAGCGAGAGGCAAAGACCTTGCACGACGACAACACTGCCCACAATCTGGAGTCCGCGATCTCCGTTCAAACCGAAAATGAACCCAGCGCGGCCTCGGATGAGGGTTCGGCCAATGGTGTGGACACTCCGCAGTCGACGCAGCCAACCCCAAACGACACCAAACAACCCATGACTACCTCAACCACAGAAGATTTTGCCACCGCCCTTGAAACGTTCACCACGGAAGTAGAAGAACAGCAGACCGGCGAGGACCACGTCCTCAAAGGTACTGTACTGAAGCTCACTCCCACTCACGTCGTCGTTGACATTGGGGCCAAGTCCGAGGGCATGTTGCCCTTGGCCGAAGTGCTTGACCATGAGGGCAAGCCGAAGGTTCAGCCCGGCGACGAAATCGACGTGATGCGCGATAAGGGCGAGACCGAAGAAGGCTACATCAATCTCTCCCATCAAAAAGCACAGCGCCTGCGCGCCTGGGATGAGGTCGAGCACGCCTACAACGAGAAGAAACCCATCCATGCGGTAGTGATCGATCGCATCAAAGGCGGTCTCACGGTCGACATTTTGGGTGCGCGCGCCTTCCTGCCTGGGTCACAAGTGGACCTCCGTCCGGTTCGCAATCTTGATGGCATGAAGGGACAGACCTTAGAAGTTGCGGTTATCAAGCTCAATAAGAAGCGCGGCAACATTGTGGTCTCGCGCAAACAGATTCTCGAACAGGACCAGGAGTCCAAGAAGTCAAAGACTTTGGAGCATCTGGAAGAGGGCGCGGCTTTGACCGGAGTGGTCAAGAACCTCACCGAATACGGCGCGTTCGTGGACTTGGGCGGAATCGATGGTCTGCTGCACATCACCGACATGTCCTGGGGGCGGCTCACGCACCCGCGCGAACTGGTAAATGTCGGCGACCAAATCCAAGTGAAGGTGCTGAAATTCGACAAAGAGAAGCAAAGGGTTTCTTTGGGTTTCAAGCAGCTCACCCCTGATCCGTGGCTGGATGCGTCTCATCGTTACCCGGTGGGCGCGCATGTTAGTGGACGAGTGATCAGCGTCACGGATTACGGCGCCTTTGTAGAACTGGAGCAAGGCATCGAAGGGCTGGTGCACGTCAGCGAGATGACTTGGTCGAAGCGCATGAAGCATCCGTCAAAACTGGTCAGCGTCGGCGACGCTGTGGAATGCGTTGTGTTGAACGTGAATCCGCAGGAACGGCGTATTTCGCTTGGAATGCGGCAGCTCGCCGCCAATCCATGGGACTCGCTGCACAATAAATTTCCTGTGGGCACCACAGTGGAAGGCCGGGTGCGGAACCTGACCGAGTTCGGCGCGTTCATTGAAATCGAAGATGGTATTGATGGCTTGGTTCATGTCAGCAATTTGAGCTGGACCAAACGGGTGAAACACCCCTCGGAAATATTGAAGAAGGGCGATAAGGTGAAGGCAATCGTGCTCGCCATTGAACCCGACAAGCGGCGGCTCTCTCTCGGTGTGAAACAACTTCAGCCCGACGTTTGGGAGACTTTCTTTCATCAGCATCACGTGGGAGACGTTATTAAGGGCAAGGTATTGCGTGTAGCCACTTTTGGCGCATTCGTCGAAATTGCCGAAGGGGTCGAGGGCCTTTGCCACAATTCCGAAGCGGTAGACGCCAATGGTCAACCCACTCATCTCGAAGCGGGTCAGGAGTTCGACTTCAAAATCATAAAAATGAATCCGGAAGAAAAAAAGGTTGGACTCAGCATCCGCGCGGTCGGGGAGGAAGCGTCGCGCGCTGAGGTAGAGTCCTACAAGCATCCGGTTTCCAGCACCGGAGGCTCGACCATCGGCGAATTAGTGTCCTGGAAGCGCGCCGGGAACGATCAAGGCTGACTCGGACAGTATTTATAAATTGGTAAGGCCGCCTGAGCTGGCGGCCTTTTTGTTGCTGGAAACGACCGGCACCAAGGAATCACTTAGTGTCAATCTTCAGATTGAGGTACACCTGATCGCGATTGTCGAACTGGCTTACGGTCTTAGTGTCACTCTTGTGCCCATTGACCTGAGCATACAATTCATAATCGATGTTGGGTGAAAGCGCCGGAAAGCGATAGCCACCATCCGGACCTACGATATAGGTTTTAACTGCCCGAGTGCGGGTGTTGGTCAGATAAACGACGGCGTTGGGCAGCGGGTTGTCATCATGATCAAACACCTTGCCACTCACGACCCGTCCGGCAGCACCTTTGTCTGCGGGGCCGGCGAAGGCCAGGCCGATCACCAGTAGCAGCATCACAGCCACAACCGGGGTCTTTTTCATGACTTTCCCTCCTGACTCCGTTTCATGAGCCAAATCGATTCTACTTAGTTAGATGCCAGCCCGTACGGGATTGCTCTGTTACCACGGACACCTCCTCTATCTCATTGCAACAATTGGTGTTATACCTGAGAGGTGAAGGACAGCGCGAGAAGCAGAAGACGATGATCGCAGGTGGGAAAAGATCTTGAGAGCGGGCGCAGCACTTCCTAGGAAAGATCCCCGTCCTCACTTTCTGCTTCTTCCTCTTCCAAAGCGTCCTCTTCCTCATCGACCGGTTTTAGTTCTATCGGATTGACTGTAATCACTTCGAAGTCTGAGCCACACTCTGGACAGGAGACTACTTCACCCTCATCCACCTCGTCCTCTTCGAGATCAAGATCGGTCTCGCATTCAGGACAATAGACCATAATTGCCTCCATCGGAATAAGGATACCTTGTTAATATTTAGTTTCTTCCGGGTCCCCGGTCAAGGGGTTCCGGCATTCGGTTATAGTGGAAAAAAGGACCACAAAATAATGACGGAATCGACGCCTCCCAGTTCGGGCATTCTGCTTACCTATGCCTCCAAACAGCTAATCATATATATGGTGCTGATCGTGGCCCTTGGGATGCCGTTCGCAGGTAGCGCGTTGGCCGATTCAACGCCCTATAAGATTGTTGTTCAGCACCCTCAGCCATCGGAGATTCAATCGTCAATACCCGCTGATTCCCTTGATCCAACAATTGCGGCGGCACTGAAGCAGATCTCCGCTCAGCAGATTCAAAAGAATATCGAAAAATTGGTGAGCTTCCAGACACGCCTGACGTTATCTGCGCAAGACCCGGCATCGATCTCCGCTGGGCACGGCATTGGCGCCGCCCGCCAATGGATCAAGTCGGAATTCGAGCGTTACTCAACGGAATGTAGCGGCTGTCTCGAAGTAAAGACCGACAGCTTCACCCAAGCGCCCGCTGATCGTATTCCGAAGCCCACCGAGATTACCAATGTCTATGCAGTCCTGAAAGGCACCGATGCGGACAATGCAAAGCGTATCGTGCTGGTCACGGGCCATTACGATTCCCGCAACAGCGACACTCTTGACGTGACCGGCGCGGCTCCCGGCGCCAACGATGACGGCAGCGGTACGGCTGTAAGTTTGGAGTGCGCCCGCGTGTTAAGCAAGCTGAAGTTTCCCGCAACGATTATTTTCTTGACCGTCGCGGGGGAAGAGCAGGGGCTGAACGGTAGCGAGCACTTTGCTGAAATGGCTCGACAGCAGGGTTGGGATATCGAAGCCGTGCTCAACAACGATATCGTCGGCGGGGACAAGAATCCTGAACAAGATGCGAGGATAGTGCGGGTCTTCTCCGAAGGCGTACCGGCTGCCGCTAAAGAAGCTGACCTGCAAATGATCCGGTCGTTGGGTGGCGAGAGCGATTCACCTTCGCGCGAGCTTGCCCGCTATATTACTGACGTGGCCAAAACGTATAGTCCAGGTGTAAATCCTATGCTGATTTTTCGCCTGGACCGGTATTTGCGTGGCGGAGATCACTACTCATTCAATGAGCAAGGCTACCCTGCCGTGCGGTTTACCGAATATCGTGAGGACTACAATCATCAGCATCAGAATGTGCGCACAGAAGGCGGTGCGGAATTTGGCGACCTGCCAAAGTTCGTCAATTTCGATTACCTCGCAAACGTTGCGCGATTGAATGCGGCCACATTGGCTTCGTTGGCTTCGGCCCCGGCGCCTCCTGCCAAGGTGCGATTACTGACCAAGGAATTGCAAAATGATTCGACCCTGAGCTGGGAGCCATCTCCGGGCGGACGAGCCGCTGGTTACGAGGTTTTGTGGCGCGCGACTACGAGCCCGATATGGGAACGGGTACAGGCTGTCGGAAACGTGACACGCGCGACCCTGAACCTTTCCAAAGATAACGTGATCTTTGCCGTCAGAGCAGTTGATGGCCACGGACATCAGAGCCTTCCGGTGGTGCCGCTGCCTGAAAGGTGAAGCGCCGGCCTGATAAGATTGCTAAGGAAACGCTTTGGTTGCGGCAATCAGTGTTGCGCCGTGAACGGGTGGCCAGCGCTGACTAACGAGCATCCAAATCTTTTATGAATCGCGGACGCACATTGACGCTAAGCTTCCCACCCTTTACTCCATGGGTGAAACGACTCCTCCTGATCTACGCCGCAGTTTACTTCCTACAGGTCGCCTTGGGCACATTCGCTCCCAGCGCGGAAGGCTATTTCGAAGCCTTCTTTGGTTTGGTCCCAGCTTTCGTTGTACACGGATGGATTTGGCAGTTGGTCACGTATTCTTTCCTGCACGGAGGCCTGTTCCATATCCTCTTGAACGCGCTGACCCTGTGGATGTTCGGCTCTCAATTTGAATCGGACTGGGGCCCAAAACAATTTCTGGAGTTCTTCACTTTCTGCGTGGTCGGCGCGGCGTTAATCACAGTAGGTGTGTCCTACACTGGAATTGGGGGCGTGAGTTCAACCACCACAACCCTGGGATCTTCTGGCGGCATCTTCGGCATTCTTGCAGCATTTGGATTGGTCTACGGCGACCGCGAAATAATGCTTTTTCCAATTCCAATTAGTCTTAAGGCGAAATACTTCGTCGCCGGCCTGGTCTTCATTGCACTAATCGGAGCGCTTCAGGCAGCGGCAGCCCGGCCTGGAGGAAACGTGGCCTATTCCGCTCATCTAGGTGGCCTGCTATTTGGCTTCCTGTACGTGAAGTTAGTGCCTCGCCGAGGGCTGGCAACGGGAGTTTCCGAGCGCTACTTCGGCCTGCGTAATTCCTACTATCGTTGGAAGCGACGCCGGGCAGCGCGGAAGTTCGAGGTTTACATGCGGCAGCACGATCAGAATGCGAAATTCGACGAGTACGGTAACTACGTCCCACCCGAAGAGGAGAGGAAGAAAAATGGCGAGTCCAAGTCGGGCTGGGTAAACTGAGCTTCGTAAATCCTACAAATTCCTCGCCCTTCCTGCCTGGGCGAGATCAAGTAAAAAATCTCTGAAATTGCCCCAGCGCAATCGTCGCCAAGCTCGGCTTTCCTGCTTCGTTGTTATTCTTTCCGGCATCCAAGTCGTGTCCGGAACCTTCCACTCGAACCAGTTTGGTTCTTGCCTTGACCAGGGCTAACGCCGTCTCCATCTCCTCGATTGAACCGAAAGGATCGCGCGTGCCGTGGAAGAACAGGGCAGGAGTGCGTAGTTTGGGCAAATGCTGCGTTCGCAACTGATTAGGTTTTCGCGGCGGATGCAGCGGATAAGAAAACAGGATCAACCCAGCGGCGAGATCAGGGTGCTCAGAACTTAGGATGGTGGCCTGGCGTCCGCCATACGAATGGCCGCCAAGAAAGACGCGGCCTGAAACCAGCTTCTGTAGCGAGTCTATGGCATGTTTAAGACCTTTACGGTCTCGTTCCCCGCTGTCCAGGGGCGGTGGTCCATGCGGACGGCGCTGGCGGAAAGGCAACTCGCAACGTAGAACCATGACTCCGGACTGGCTGAAGGTCTGAGCGAGGGCGACCAGCAGCGGCGCTTGCGCGTCCGATCCAGCCCCGTGGGTCAGCACCAGGGCGTCGCTGACGGAAGCGGGAGGACGGTGAAGAAAACCTCGAACCGGCGGATCGACTGCTGTGTCAGCGAAATATTCAGGATTAGAACTGATCAACATTTTTGAAGAGTCTTGATCGTAACCCGGCTCGGTGCTTCACCATGCCCTCGCGGGTTAGAGGTGATTGTCTCATCTTTTCTTGCCATTCAACTTGCCATTCGATCGCCGTCGGTTCCGTCCCGCGGGTTGACGCGCCTCCTCCGCTGTGACGACATGCAGGCGCATAAAATTCGTCGAGCCTGAGGCCAGCTGCGTCCCAGCTACCACGCCTAGCACATCTCCTGCTTTGAGAATCTCCTGCCGCAGTAGTTCCTGCTCGGCGAGCGATACCATATGTTCCGCAGAACGCGCCTGGGGACGCAGCATCGGATGCACCCCCCAGTACAAATTCATGCGGTCGCAAACCGCGGGCGCATGGCTGAAAGCATAAATCAGAGCACTGGGACGATACTTGGAAATCATGCGCGCCGTGTTGCCGCTTTCTGTGAAGACCGCAATAGCTCCCATGGGAAGGTCGTCGGCCGCATGCGCAATGGACTCGCAAATGGTCTCCGCAATTGACAGGGGACGCTGCTCCCTGCGGCGACGCGGTTGGGTGAATTCCGCCATGTTGCTCTCAGCCTCGACCACAATGCGAGACATGATCGCAACCGTTTCGCGGGGATACTTCCCGCTGGCGGTTTCTGCCGAGAGCATGACCGCGTCAGTACCATCGAAAATGGCGTTCGCGACATCACTGGCCTCGGCGCGTGTGGGTCGCGGGTTCTCAATCATCGACTCGAGCATTTGTGTGGCTGTAATCACCGGTTTTCGCCACTCCGCCGACCGCCGGATGACGTGCTTCTGAATGACCGGCACCTTCTCGGGTGGCATTTCCACGCCCAGGTCGCCGCGGGCGACCATGACGCCGTCGGCTGCCGCGAAAATTTCTTCCAGTTGCTCGAGTGCCTGCGGCTTTTCCAATTTTGCGATCACGGGCGCGTCGCTGCCGTGCGCACTGATAAAGCGCTTGGCATCGTGTACGTCGCCGGCGGAACGCACGAAGGACAAAGCCACCGCATCCACGCCATGTTCCAGCCCGAATTTCAGATCATCGCGATCCTTATTCGTAAAGGCTGGAATAGTGAGGGCAACACCCGGCAGATTTATTCCCTGGTGCTCGGTGAGGATACCACCGTTGATCACTTCGCATTCGACATCCTCGCCGCGAATCCCGCGAACCTGGAGCTCAATCAGTCCGTCGGAAAGCAAGATGCGTGCGCCGGGCCCGACTTCGCGGGCTAGAGCTTTGAATGTCGAAGGAATGAGAGTGGCCGTGCCCGCTATGTCACGCGGGGTGATCGTGATGTGGGATCCTGACTCCAAAACAACCGGGACGTGACCTTTGAGGCGTCCAGTCCGAATCTTCGGGCCGGACAGATCTTGCAGAATGCAAATGGTACGACCTTCCCGTTTCGCAGTGCGGCGCAGACACTCGATGTTGCGGGCGTGTTCTTCGTAACTACCGTGAGAAAAGTTGAGGCGGGCGACGTCCATCCCCAGCAGCAGCAAATCTCTGATAGTGGACTCAGAACTGGAAGCCGGCCCTAGAGTGCAGATAATTTTAGCGCGGCGCACGGTTGAAGATTCCTGCGCCGGTTCATGCGACGCGCGTCCGCTAGAATTGGCAAGAGTGCCGCTGAGCAAATCAAACTTATCCTCGGTCACTTTGCGCGCTCCCGCCTTAAATGGTATTCATGGCAGGCTATCGCGACCCGTCCCACTATTTGGTAGCAACTTTGGATTCCTGCTCCTCCGATGCCACCGGGCCCCTCATCAACATACGCGGGAACAGCATGGCATTAAACTCAGCCCCGATCAGAACGACCAGCGACACCATGTACATCCACACCAGTAGGGCGATGCCGACCCCGAGTGAACCGTAGATGATGCTGTAGTCGGCGTAGCGCTGCAGGTACCAGCCAAAAAGCATGGTCGAACCAAACCACATGGCGGTGGCCAGCGTGGCGCCTGGCAAAACGTTATGCCATGGTTGGGTGCGCGGCACTGCATTATGGTAGATGAGCGCAATTACCGCGATGCTGGTGAGCGTGGCGATAATCCAACGAATGGCCGTCCACATCAGGAGAATGTACAAACCAAACTCGTGTCCAGTGTGGAATAGAATCCGGGTCTCAATCCGGCTGCCGAAAGCCACCAGAACAGTCGAGAAAGTCATAGGAATACCGGCAAGCACCACCAAGGAAAAGGCGATCAGGCGTTCCTTCAACAACCCCCAGATCTTGGGAAGTTGGTAGGCGTTCCGGAACCCTTCCATCCAGGAAATCATCACGCCGGAGGCGGTCCACAAGGTCAGCAGCGAGGTTGTGATCAATAAGCCAACGGGACGGTACGTCGTCCCTCTAAGATAGGCAATAGCAGTCCCACTGCCCGCAGGCAAAATGCGACCGAGTGCATAAGAGATCTCGCGCAGATAAGCGTCTGCATCTCTCGTAGTGGCCAATATCGAACCCAATACCAGGAGGGCAGGAAAAAAGGTAAGGATAGACGAATAGGCAGAAGCCTTCGCTACAGCAAAGGCGTCATGCTGAAAGGCGCGCCAAACAGCAAGTCGAAGCAGCCGCAGGAAGCGCAGCATCAGTGCGCTTAGAGTATGGCGGGAGGGTTGCGGACGCAACTGAGAAATACCTCCGCCGAACGGCTGCAGGTCAAATTGTTGAGGATTCGCGTGCATTGATAACACAAAAAGACAGGGCGACCCGTGTCGCCCTGTCCCAGGACTGTGTTGAATTACTCTGCGGCCAGTTCCTCCGTCTCACCCTCGTGACGCATGAGTTCGAGCGCGCGCTCGGCTTCCTCATACGCGGCTGAAACTTCTTCCTGCACCTTGGCCGCGGCCTCTTCCATCTCCGGCGAGAGACGGACGTTCCGGTAGTACTCCATCCCCGTGCCGGCTGGAATGAGACGTCCGACGATGACGTTCTCCTTGAGTCCGCGCAAGTGATCCACCGCTCCCTGGATCGAAGCCTCGGTGAGCACTCGCGTGGTCTCCTGGAACGACGCAGCGGAAATGAACGAATCCGTCGAGAGCGACGCTTTGGTGATGCCGAGCAGCAGCGGCCGGCCGGTAGCAGGACGTCCTCCGCTCGCTATCACGCGCTCGTTTTCTTCGGCGAACCTGAACTTGTCCACCTGCTGTTCCAGTAGGAACTGGGTATCGCCCACATCTTCCACTTTGCGCCAACGCATCATCTGGCGAACGATCACTTCGATGTGCTTGTCGCTGATGTTCACGCCTTGCAGGCGATAGACTTCCTGGATTTCGTTCACCAGGTAAGACTGCAATTCCTTTTCGCCCAGCACAGCGAGAATGTCATGCGGGTTAAGCGGGCCGTCCATAAGCGGTTCGCCCGCTTTGACGCGCTCGCCTTCCTGCACGTTGATGTGGACGCCGCGAGGCACTGAGTATTCTTTCTCCGTGCCATTGTCGGCCACAACGTACATCTTGCGCTGGCCCTTAGAAACCTCGCCGAACTTGACCACGCCATCGATTTCGCTGATGACCGCGGTTTCATGCGGCTTGCGGGCTTCAAACAATTCGACCACGCGCGGCAGACCACCGGTAATGTCCTTGGTCTTGGTAGTTTCGCGCGGGATCTTCGCCAGCACGTCACCCGGGTGCGCAACATCGCCATCTTGCACCATAAGGTGAGCGCGCGATGGCATCAGGTAGCGCTTGCTGCTCTTACCTTTAATTACAATCGCCGGCTGGCGTTTCTCGTCCGGCGAATCCGCCACCACGTGACGTGACAAGCCAGTGACCTCGTCCACTTCTTCGTGCAGTGTGACGCCTTCTTGCAAGTCTTTGAACTGCACCGTGCCACCGATTTCGGTCAGGATCGAGAAGGTGTACGGATCCCACTCGACCATTACCTGCCCGAGTTGGACCTGATCGCCTTCGTTGACCTTCACCTTAGCGCCGTACACGACCGCGTAACGCTCGCGTTCGCGGGCTTTCTCGTCCACCACGGCAATCGAGCCCTGGCGATTCATCACCACCAGATCGCCTGACTTTGCCTTCACGGTTTGCAGGTTAATGAAGCGCACCGCACCAGCGCTCTTGGCCTCAAGTCGTGACTGCTCGGATACTCGTGACGCCGTGCCACCGATGTGGAAGGTACGCATCGTGAGCTGAGTTCCAGGTTCGCCAATGGACTGCGCCGCGATTACGCCCGTGGCCTCGCCCAGTTCGACCAGCCGGCCGGAAGCCAGGTTGCGTCCATAGCACATCACGCAAACACCGCGCTTGGATTCGCAAGTCAGCACCGAGCGGATTTTCACCCTCTCGATACCCGCAGCCTGGATCGCGCCTGCCAGTTCTTCGGTGATTTCCTGGTTGATGTCAACGATCACGTTGCCATCGTAGTCTTTGATTTTTTCCAGCGACACGCGACCCACAATGCGGTCGCGGAGCGGCTCGATGATTTCACCGGCTTCCACGATACCGGCCACGTAGATGCCGTCTACCGTTCCGCAATCGTATTCGCTGATGATCACGTCCTGTGCCACGTCCACCAGGCGGCGAGTCAGGTATCCCGAATCTGCTGTCTTGAGAGCCGTGTCAGCAAGACCCTTGCGAGCGCCGTGCGTTGAGATGAAGTACTCCAGGACAGTCAACCCTTCGCGGAAGTTCGCCGTGATGGGTGTCTCGATGATTTCGCCCGACGGCTTCGCCATCAAACCGCGCATACCGGAGAGCTGACGAATCTGCTGTTTCGATCCGCGAGCGCCGGAGTCGGCCATGACGTAAATCGGGTTAATCTCACCTTGCTTATCGCGCTGCTGCATCTGGCCAAACATCTCGTCCGCAACCTTCTCTGTGATGGCAGACCAGATTTCGATGACCTTGTTGTAGCGCTCACCGTTCGTGATGGCGCCGTCCAGGTATTGCTGTTGCACACTGACGCCCTGCTTCTCAGCATCGCGCACCAGCGTCTTTTTGTTATCGGGAACGACCATGTCGTCGATACCGATAGAGAGACCGGCCTTAGTCGCGTACCGGAAACCCAGTTCCTTAACTTCGTCCAGCATCTTCACCGTGGTTTCCAGTCCGAACCTGAGATAGCCGTAGGTGACAAGCTGACCAACGCCCTTTTTCTTGAGCAGGCCATTGATATAAGGCATAGCCTCGGGCAGATGATCGTTCAGAATGGCTCGTCCGACGGTCGTGTTCAGGAACTGGCGTTCATAGTTCACTGGCTCGGTGTGCGTGATGTCCTGATCGTCGTATGCACTAGTCAGATCGATTACTTCACCGGAATAGCGCAAGCGAATCGGCGAGAGTGTTTCGACTTCGCCCGCTTCGAGCGCCAGCAACACCTCGTCAATGTTGGCGAAAGCGCGGCCTTCGCCCTTGGCGCCTGGCTTGGATTTGGTCAGGTAGTAAATACCAAGAACCATGTCTTGAGTCGGCACCGTAATTGGCTGACCCGACGCCGGAGACAGGATGTTGTGTGACGACAGCATCAGCACGCTGGCTTCGACCTGTGCTTCCGGAGACAGCGGAATGTGTACCGCCATCTGGTCACCGTCGAAGTCGGCGTTGAACGCGGTGCAGACCAGGGGATGAATCTTGATGGCCTTGCCTTCCACCAGCACCGGCTCGAATGCCTGAATGCCCAGGCGGTGAAGTGTCGGGGCTCGGTTCAAGAGCACCGGGTGATCTTTAATGACCTCTTCCAGAATGTCCCACACAATGGGCTCTTGCTGCTCCACCATTTCCTTGGCTTGCTTGATCGTTGTGCAATGTCCGGTCTGCTCCAGCCGGTGATAGATGAATGGCTTGAACAATTCCAGAGCCATTTTCTTAGGCAGACCGCACTGGTGCAGCTTGAGTTCCGGGCCGACGACGATTACCGATCGTCCCGAATAGTCCACGCGCTTGCCCAGTAGGTTCTGGCGGAAGCGTCCCTGCTTGCCTTTCAGCGTGTCGGAGAGCGACTTCAGCGGGCGGTTGTTGGCGCCGCGCAGTACACGACCGCGGCGTCCATTGTCGAACAGCGCGTCTACCGCTTCCTGCAACATGCGCTTTTCGTTGCGCACAATCACTTCCGGCGCGTGCAAGTCCATCAGCTTCTTTAGACGATTGTTTCGGTTGATTACCCGGCGGTACAAATCGTTGAGATCAGACGTGGCGAAACGCCCGCCATCCAACGGCACCAATGGCCGCAACTCCGGCGGAATAACCGGAATTACGTCCAGGATCATCCAGTTCGGCTTGTTGCCGCTCTTGCGGAACGCCTCGACCACCTTCAGCCGCTTGGCATACTTCAGCCGTTTTTGCAGAGAAGATTCGTTCTTCATCTTCTCGCGCAGCTCGCCCGAGAGCGTTTCGATCTCGACGCGCTTCAGTAGCTCTTTGATGGCTTCCGCGCCCATCATGGCCTTATAGCCAGTGGCGCGGAACTGCTGATCGAGTTCGCGGTACTTGGCCTCGTCCTTGATGATTTCTTTTTCTTTTACCGGCGCCTCACCAGGCTCCACGACAACATAAGCTTCGAAATAAAGGACGGACTCCAGGTCGCGCAGCGAAATATCGAGCAAGTGTCCAATGCGGCTGGGCAGTCCCTTGAAGAACCACACGTGTGAACAAGGCGATGCCAGCTCGATGTGGCCCAGGCGTTCGCGGCGCACTTTCGACAGTGTGACTTCCACGCCGCACTTGT
>Ga0137392_10000973_pt1 | contig 15976 bp, 9 predicted proteins | sample 15con2h34AmetaG_FD_101394 | JGI IMG/M metagenome (GOLD analysis project Ga0137392, IMG submission 101394) | Vadose zone soil microbial communities from Angelo Coast Range Reserve, California, USA - 15con2h3.4A metaG | ecosystem: Environmental > Terrestrial > Soil > Vadose zone > Saprolite... | reverse complement strand
GCGGTCAACGGCGCGGCCGGCCTGGCCACGTTATGGGCGACATCCCGGGCCAGGTCGAGCACGGCCATGGTGTCAGCTGACGTCGGGTCGATGCCGAGTTCAGCGCAGGCCGCCTCGGTCCAGCGTTCGAGCGTGCTCACTGGCGCGTCTCCCGTTCCTGCTGCGTCTGCCCCGGCCCGATGTCACCCGGCCGGGTGTCGCCCAAGGGATACCACTGCGCCAGACGGCGGGCGCGGGTCAGATCATCTGCCGTGTCGCAATCGAGCCAGGGCGGCGGCTCGCCACGGGCCAGATCGTAGCGCCGCTGTGCTGGATCAAGCTGCGCCGGAGTGAGCAGGGCCGGATCAAGCGGTCCCAGCAGCCTGTGCAGAGAGTTGCCGGAATATGCCTGCATGGCGGTCCTGAGCACCGCAGTCCGCCAGCAGCCGGCCAGCCACTGCCGGCGCCCTCCGTCATCAACCATGATCACCCCGGACAGTGGCCCACCCGGGCCGGCCGGCGAGGCAAGCCGCGTCGGCCGGGCCGGTTCGACGGGCAGGGCGCCGAGCAAGATGCGCAGATGGCGGGCGCGAAGGAACGGCAGGTCGGCGGCGAGCACCGCTACTGTCGGTGCGCATACCTGGGCCAGGCCGCGCCGCAGCGCGGGGACGGGGCCCGATTCGGGTGGATCCTCGCGGACGAACGCTACCCGGTCCGCTAGCTCAGGCCGGGCAGGCCCGACCACCACGATGCGCTGGGCTCCGGCCGAGTCGGCGGCCGCCACCACGGACGCGAGCAGGGTCCGGGCACCCACAACCAGCCCCGGCTTGTCGGTCCCCCCGAGCCGGGAGGCGCGGCCGCCGGCCAGCACGACAGCATCGAATGCCACCGATGGCCCGTTCAGCCACCGATGGCGGACATGGGCCTAGCCGGCTGCAGGAACCCGGGGTCGTTGATGCCGTGCCCCGGCAGCTTGGCCGCGACCGCCTTCATCCAGATCCCCGCGAGCTCGTCGTCGCTGGCGCCCGATCGCATCGGATCGCGCAGGTTGCTCTCGTCGCGGGCGAAGAGGCAGTTACGAACCTGCCCGTCAGCGGTAAGCCGGACCCGGTCACACGTGCCGCAGAACGGGCGTGTCACCGAACCGATCACCCCAACCCGCGCGGGCCCCCCGTCGACCAGGAAGGCCTCGGCCGGCGCCGAGCCACGGGCGCCCGGGTCGTCCGGGGTCAGCAAGAACTCCGCGGACAGGGCGTCCAGGATCTCCGTCGCCGTCACCATGTCGGCGCGGCGCCAGCCGTGCTGAGCGTCGAGCGGCATCTGCTCGATGAACCGCAGCTGATAGCCGTGCTCCAGGCTGAACCGCAGCAGCGGGACCGTCTCGTCATCGTTGATCCCGCGCATGAGCACCGCGTTCAGCTTGACGGGAGCCAGGCCTGCGGACGCCGCGGCGGCCAGGCCTGCGAGCACGTCTTCCAGCCTGTCCCGCCTCGCCAGCTTGCGGAATGTCTCCGGCCTGAGCGTGTCCAGCGACACATTGATCCTGTCCAGTCCCGCGCTGTGCAGCGCCCGTGCTATCCGGGCGAGCCCGATGCCGTTGGTGGTCAGCGAGATCTCGGGCCTCGGCCGCAGCGTGGCGGTACGGGCGACGATGTCCGCAAGACCGCGGCGCAGCAGCGGCTCACCGCCGGTGTAGCGGATCTCGGTGATGCCCAGCCGCTGCACGCCGATCCGCGCCAGCCGCACCACCTCGTCATCGGTGAGCAGCGAGGGCTTCGGCAGCCATTCCAGGCCCTCAGGCGGCATGCAGTAGCTGCAGCGCAGGTTGCAGCGGTCGGTCAGGGATACCCGGAGGTCCGTTGCAACGCGCCCGTAGGAGTCAGCGAGCACGGACATCACCTCCCTGACGTGACGAGCCCATCGGTCCGCGATCTTACACAGCTTACGTGCAGGGGCAGTTTGTCCGTCGTGAGCCGAGCGGCGATGCATCCCGCCTCCCCCTGGCCGTGATCGAGGTGGCCGTCGTCACAGACAATGGGCTCATGGCCGTTGACACCGCTGTCTGGCTCCACCAGCTCACGGCCGCCGAGCGCGCGGAACTCGCGCGCGGCGGCGGCGAACTGCCGGATCCGCGCCCCGATGTGCTCATCGTGGGCGGGGGGATCGCGGGCGTCGCCACCGCTGCGGCCTGCCACGAGGCCGGGCTCGGCTCGGTGCTGCTCATCGAGGCCGGCCGTCTGGGCTCAGGCGCCACCGGCGGCGCCGCTGGCCTGCTGACCCCCGAGATTCATGAGTGGAGTGATCCCGCGCCGTTCGTGGACCTGGCGAGGGCCAGCCTGGCCCGGTGGGGTCAGCTGCAAGAGACCTGGCCGGGAGGGGTCGGCCTGGTGGCGCTCGATTGGATCGGCCTTTCGCCAGATCCGGGCGACTTCGCCCTCCATCAGGCGCCGGCGATCGAGTGGCTGGACACCAGCCAGGTGGCGGAGCTCATCCCCGGTCTGGCGCTGCCTATGGCCGGAGCCCTGGTCAGGCGGCAGGCACGGGTCAACCCGCTGCGCGCTCTCGCCCGGCTGGCCGCGGGGCTGCCCGCGGTCGCGACCGGCGTCGCCGCTACCGCGGTCACGGTGCGGGCCGGCCGGGTGGTCTCGGTGGCCACCACCGCCGGTGACGTGCAACCAGGCGCCGTCGTGTTCGCGACCGGCCTGCCGCCACTGCTGGACGGGCTGGAACTGGATGTCCCCTCGGAACGGGTCAAGGGCCATCTGCTGGTCACCGAACCAACCTCGCTTCGGCTGCCGGGCACCGTGGCACCGGTCGCCACCCAGCTGGAGGACGGGCGGCTACTGGTCGGCGGGACCTTCGACGTCGGCGACGAGAGCCCCCGGGTCCAGCCGGAAGTGATCGACGGCATCCTCGAAGGCCTGTACACAACCCTGCCCGAGCTACGCGGCCTTCGGGCCGCCTACCAGTGGTGCTGCTTCCGCCCGCGCCACCCTGACGGGCAGCCTGTCATCGACCGGGTCCCGGGCCTCGGCAACGCCTGGCTCACGTCCGGGCACTACCGCACCGGCATCCTGCTGGCCCCGGTGACGGCCCAGGCGATCGCCAGCTGGATCGGCTCAGGCGAGCCGCCGGCCGAGGCACTCGCGTGGAGCGGCGGCAGGTTCGCCGCCCGCCGGTTCAGCGGTCGCTGAGTCTGCGCCGGTCGTCGGCCAGCCGCTCGGTGACGCCGGTCCGGTCGAGGTACTGGAGCAGGGGGATCGCCACCCGCCGGGTGGTGCGCAGCGCCTGTCTGGCCTGTGCCGCGGTGAACGGCACAGGCAGCCCGGCTAGCAGGCGCGCGGCCTCGGCGTCAGCGCCTGGCGCCAGCACGATCTGCTCGCTGATGCGCAGCAGCAGCCCGGCACGTTCCGCCGCGGCGACTGCCCTGGGGTCAAGGCCGAGGTCATGCAGGCGCGCTGCGTCGGGGGCGAGGAACGGCTCCGTCGCGAGGTCGTGCCGGAGCTCGCGGATCGCCGCCAGCACCCGTTCGGGCAGCCCGTGCCCGGCCGCCTCCGCCACGGCGGCGGGCAGGATGGAGCCGTCCCGGACCTTGAGCGGGGGCCCGGCCAGCGCCTCAACGATGCGGCGGTCGGGGACACCGAGCGCCGCCCGGGCGGCCTCAAGAGGGAGGCCGGGCGCAAGCGGCCGGTGCTGCGCGTGGCTCGTGACCGCCTCGGCCAGGCGGCGGCGCAGCACGGCCCAGTAGCCGGGATCGGCGAGCCAGTCCCCGGTGACCGGGGCCGGATGATCGGTGATGCCCATGGCGTGCAGCGTGCTGGCCCGCAGCAGGCCATGGCGGCGCAGCACATCGGCTGCGGCCGGCATGTCCGGCCAGTCCGCCAGCTCAGCGGCGGCCGCGGCGGCGGCGCCGCGCCGGGTCAGCCGGGGCGGGGTCACGTCGAGCACGGTGGCGCCGACCAGGGCGGGCCAGGCACCCTGGGCCGGCTGAGCCCGGGGCGGGGTGCCGGCTGGCCGAGCCCGGCCGGCTGCGCCGGTTGGATCGCGCAGCAGCAGGCGGTCCCCGACGTGCAGCGGGAGCGCGTCGCGAAGAGTGAGCCGCGCCATCGGGCCGCCGAGCAGGCGGACCCGTGCCGTGCTGCGAGCGGACCCGATGTGCACCGCAAGCTCCCGCGGCGGCCGCGGCCCAGCCGTGTTCAGCTCAGCCGTGTTCAGCCGGATATCCACTACCGAGGTCAGCGTCCACTGCATCGCCGTCACCAGCGCCATGCCTCGCGACACTGCCCCCCGGCCGGCCCCGCGCAGGTTCAGGGCGACCCGCGCCACCCCGCTGATCTGGTCCGCTGGCTTCTTCAATGACTCGATCCCGCGGACCCGCACCGGCTGCATCGAAGGGGTGAGCAGCAACTCCTGGCCACGGCGTGCCGTGCCGGCGGGCAGCGTTCCGGTGACGACCGTTCCGCTGCCTTTCATACTGAACGAACGGTCCACCCAGAGCCGCACCGGTGCTTCCGGGTCGGGTACCGGGAGGCCCGCCACCAGCCTGCTCAGCGCGTCGAGAAGCTGAGGGAGTCCTTCACCGGTCACCGCACTCACCGCGACCGCCTCTACCTGGCCCAGGCTTGTCGCGCCGATCCTGCCGAGTGCCTCGCGGCACGCCGGGCCCGGGTCGGCCAGGTCCGCGCGGGTCACCGCGAGCACGCCATGGCAGATGCCCAGTGCGTCCAGCGCGGCCAGGTGCTCGGCCGACTGTGGCATCCATCCCCCGTCGGCAGCCACGGTGAAAAGCACAGCGGGCACCGGACCGACCCCGGCCAGCATGTTCGGCACAAAACGCTCGTGCCCGGGCACGTCGACGAAAGCCACCTGGTCGCCGGAGGGCAGGGTCAGCCAGGCGAACCCCAGGTCGATGGTGAGCCCGCGGCGCTGCTCCTCCGCCCAGCGGTCGGGCTCCATCCCGGTCAAGGCCCGCACCAGGGTGGACTTGCCATGGTCCACGTGCCCGGCGGTGGCGATGACCTGCATGGCCATCAGCCGCTCGACGTGCCGTCGCCCGCCGCCGCGGTGATCGCCGTCGCGGCGGCGATCACGGCCGCGGCGAGCGCGTCGTCGTCCCCGTGGGGCACCGCCCGGAGGTCGAGCAGCAGGCGGCCACCTTCCGTCCGGCCGATGACCGCGGGGTGCGCTCCACCGCGCACGGCGTCGCTGCTGCGCAACGGCCGGGCCAGCCGCTCGGGCAGGCTGACCGCCGCGCTCGGCAGGGTGACTCCCGGTGCGCCGCCGCCCCCGACGACGGCCCGGCTCGGCACCGCCCTGGCATCCAGGCCGCTGCTGGCCAGCATGGCCGAGAGCCGTTCGGCACGACCGGTGAGGAATTCTTCATCTGCGGTCAGGGCGGCCGCGACAGGCACCGGCGGGCCTGTCAGCGTCGCCTCAAGGGCCGCCATGGTCATCTTCCCGACCCGCAGGGCCCGGGCCAGCGGATGCCGGGCGAGCCGGGCCACCAGGTCGCCGCGGCCCAGCAGCAGGCCTGCCTGGGGGCCGCCGAGAAGCTTGTCGCCGCTCGCGGTGACCAGGGCGGCGCCCGCGCCGAGCCAGGAATCGGCGTCCGGCTCGTCAGGCAGCAGCGGATGCGCAGCCAGCAGCCCGGAGCCGATGTCGCCGACCACGGGCACTCCGAGGCCGGCCAGTTCGGCGATGCTGGCCTGGGCGGTGAAGCCTTCGATGCGGAAGTTCGATGGGTGGACCTTGAGCACGAACCCCGTCGCCAGGCCTACCGCCGCGGCGTAGTCCGCTACGGTCGTCCGATTGGTAGTGCCGACTTCACGAATCCGCGCACCGGTCGATTCCAGCAGGCCGGGAAGGCGGAACCCGTCGCCAATCTCGATCAGCTCACCGCGGCTGACCACGATCTCACGGCCGGCCGCCAGTGCGGTCGCCGCCAGCACGAGGGCGGCGGCGTTGTTGTTCACGACGTGCACGGCCTCGGCCGCGGGCACGGCGGCGGCCAGCGCCGCGAGGGCGCCTCTCCCCCGTCGCCCGCGGGTTCCCGAGTCAAGGTCGAATTCCAGGTCGGTCCAGCCGGCCGCCGCCGCCACCGCCTGGATGGCCGCTTCCGACAGCGGCGCCCGGCCGAGGTTGGTATGCAGCAGCACCCCGGTCGCGTTGATCACGGGATGCAGAGATGCGGACCTGACGGGCAGCGCCGCCACTGCGGTGTCGGCCACCGCGTCCGGCGATATGTGACCGGCCCGGGCCTGCTGCTGCGCCCGGGTGACTGCGGCCTTCACCTGAGCCCGGCCCAGCCTGACCGCCGCCGCGGCCAGCCGTGGGTCGGCCAGCACCGCATCGGTGCGCGGCACGAGGCGGCGTGCATCCACCTGCGTGACCTTACCTCGCGAAGTTCGTGCTTAACCGTCGCATCCCCGGGTAGAGGCGGCGTCCATCTGCACCACAGGCCATCTGCACCACAGGGAGTTGATCCAAATGGCTGGGATACTGCGAGTGCCCCGGAGCCGCGGTGCCCTCAGCGGTGTGCTGCTCATCGTGCTCGGCGTGTGGGGGGCGCTGATTCCCCTCGTCGGCCCGTACTTCCACTACGCCTACACCCCCGACCGCGCGTGGTCCCTCACCTCCGGCCAGGTCTGGCTGGAGATCGCGCCGGGCGCCGCCACCCTCGTCGGCGGTCTCATCGTGCTGGTCACCAGGCTCCGTCCGGTGGCCATGTTCGGCGCATGGCTCGCCGCATGCGCCGGTGCGTGGTTCGCGGTGGGAAGCACCCTGAGCCCGCTCTGGAACAAGGGGGCCGTGTCCGGCATCGGGTCGCCGGTGGGCGGGACGGTCGCGCGGGCCGCTGAGCAGATCGGCTTCTTCACCGGCCTGGGCGTGGTCATCGCGGTCGTCGCCGGGGTCGTCATCGGCCGGCTGTCCGTCGTCGCCGTCCGCGACGCCAGGCTCGCCGAGAGCCGTGACGCCAGGCGTGCCACCCGCGATACAGCCACCGATGACGCCGCCGTTGAGGACCCAGTCGTCTATGACTCAGCCACTGATAAGGCCGGTCATGACTCAGCGGCTGGCGGCGCGCCGGCTGACAGCGGGACCAGCGCCGCGCGGGCCGGGGCCGGGCCGAGCTAGACCCTGCGGGCCGGGGCCGGGCCGCGCTAGACCCTGCGGGCCGGGGCCGGGCCGCGCTAGACCCTTGTAATCCGGTTGCGGGGGGCGCCTTCCAGGCTTTCTGCGGGGCGCCCCCGGGGTCCATGCCTCCTGCTCCGGAGCCGGCCGGCCGGAGGCACGGCCCTTTCACATCACGCCGCTCGCGGCAACAGGCCTTGACATTCCATCCCGGAACGGGACGATATGTCAGAAGCTGTTCAGTCCTGTGGCGAGATGTGCACGAACATGTTCGATCTAGTGGACGGGCGACTCTCGCAAATCTCACGAGCGAGGAGCCATGGAGCGGCAACGTAGCAGCAAACCTGTGATCTCCGGCCCGGCGAACGATGCCACAGCCCAGGCGGGCGGCCCATCGCGCCGTGAGGTACTGCGCGGTGCGGGAGCGGGCCTGGGCGTGGCCGCCCTGGCCCCGGTCTTCGGGATGGCTGGCGCCGGCCAGGCCCAGGCCCGGATGACGGCCCGGGCGGAAGGCACCAGGTCGGTCGATTTCGGGCAGGACTGGAAGTTCGCCCTCGTCAACGCCGACGGCATCACGGATCCCACCGGGGCCTACGCGAACGCACAGGCCCCGGGTTTCGACGACTCCGGCTGGCGGACGCTCGACGTGCCGCACGACTGGAGTATTGAGTTCACCCCCGTTCAGACCGCGACCACGAGCAGCGGCACCGGGTTCCTCCAGGGCGGGCTGGCCTGGTATCGCAAGCACTTCACGATCCCGTCGTCGATGGCGGGCCGGCGAATCTCAGTCGACTTCGACGGCGTCTACATGAACTCAAACGTCTACCTCAACGGGCAGTTGCTCGGTAACCATCCGTACGCGTACACGGGCTTCAGCTACGACATCACCGGCCTGGCGCACACCGACGGGGTCACGCCCAACGTGATCGCGGTCCAGGCGATGAACCAGCTTCCGAGCAGCAGGTGGTACTCGGGCAGCGGCATCTTCCGCAACGTCTACCTCGTCGCCACCGACCCCGTCCATGTCGCCCGGCACGGCACGTTCGTCACCACGCCGGACCTGCAGACCACGATCGCGGCCGGGTATGCGGGTGTCCAGGTCCAGACGGATGTCGCCAACGAAGGCTCCGCGGCCGCATCGGTGCAGGTAGCGACCGCTATCAAGAATCCGGCCGGGAAGACCGTGGCGCGGGGCTCCTCAACGGTCAGCGTGGCCGCCGGGCAGACGCAAAGCGCCACCATCACCATGAAAGTGACCAATCCCGCGCTCTGGTCGACCGACTCCCCCAGCCTGTACAGGCTGGAGACCGATCTCTCGGTCGGCGGCGCCGTGGTGGACAGCACCACAACGGAGTTCGGCATCAGGTACTTCGCCTTCGACCCCAACGCCGGTTTCTCGCTCAACGGCCAGGCCATGAAGATCTATGGCGTAGACCTGCACGCAACGGAAGGCGCCGTTGGCTCGGCCGTGCTCTATGACGCGCTGGCCCACCAGATGGAACTCATGAAGAGCATGGGCGCCAACGCGCTGCGCACCGCGCATAACCCGCCTGCCCCCGAACTCGTGCAGGTCTGCGACCGGCTGGGCATCGTGACGATGGTCGAGGCCTTCGACTGCTGGCACAGCGGGAAGGTGGCCTTCGACTACCACCTCTACTTCGACGCGTGGAGCGACTCCGACATCAAGGAGATGGTCAACGCGTCGAAGAACTCGCCATCGGTGGTGCTGTGGTCGATCGGCAACGAGACTCCGGACACGGGGCGGTCGAGCGGCCCGGGGATCGCGCAGAAGCTGATCGCCGACATCAGGTCGATCGACACCACCCGTCCCGTCGTCATGGGCTCGGATAAGTACCGCAGCGTGCCCCGCGCGGGGTCGCCGCAGGATCAGATCCTGCAAATGCTTGACGGGCTCGGCGTCAACTACAACACGGCCACGTCCATGGACGGGCTGCACGCGCGGTACCCGGGCAAGTTCTTCTTCTGTTCGGAGACGTCGTCGGAGGAGTCCACCCGGGGTGTCTACCAGGATCCGCAACTGCTCAACACGGGAGAGAACTACACGCCGGGCAAGCGCGCGACCTCGTCCTACGACAACAACCTGGCGTCCTGGACGATGAGCGGGGAATACGAACTCAAGAAGGACCGCGACCGCGAGTTCTGGGCGGGCGGGTTCCTGTGGTCCGGCCAGGACTACATCGGCGAGCCGACCCCCTACGACGTCTTCCCGGTCAAGGCATCCTTCTTCGGCGCGATCGACACGGCAGGGTTCCCCAAGGACTTCTACCACCTGTTCAAAAGCCAGTGGACCAGGGATCCGATGGTGCACATCCTGCCGATGAACTGGACCGACTACACCCCCGGCCAGGATGTCGCGGTCTGGGTTTACGCCAACGTCGCCACGGTGGAACTATTCCTGAACGGCAAGTCGCTCGGCGCGAAATCGTTCGATCAGAAGGTCACCACCTTCGGGCGCAAGTACCTGGAGACGACCGAGCCCACGGGGGACGACTACAACTATCCGTCCGGCAGCTACACGAGCCCCAACGGCAGTACCGGCAAGCTCCACCTCACCTGGAGCGTGCCCTTCCAGCCAGGCCGGCTCACGGCGGTGGCGACGCAGAATGGCCGTGTCGTGGCCCGCGACGAGATCCACACGGCCGGAGAGCCGCGGGCTCTGACTCTCACCCCGGACACGCAGGAGATCGCGGCGGACGGGAAGTCCCTGTCGTTCCTGACCGTCGAAGTCACCGATCACGACAGCGTGGTGGTCCCGGACGCCAGCAATCTCATCAAGTTCAGGGTCGAGGGGCCTGGCACGCTCGCCGGCGTTGACAACGGCCAGCAGGAGAACGCGCAGAGCTACCAGGCGCCATCCGTGCCCGCCTTCAACGGCAAGGCGCTGGTTGTCGTCCGGTCCACCCGGCAAGCCGGACACATCACGGTCACCGCGAGTTCTCCCGGGCTAGGCCGGGCCAGCGCGACACTGCGCTCGGTAGCCGCCGGAGACCGGGGAGCCGCGGTGATCTCGTCGGTCTCGGCAGGCGCGGCGGCTGGAGCCCCGGCGGCCCTGACCGCCGACGCCGCCAGCCCGGCCACCCCGATGGCCGACGCGAGCTACTCGGGCGCGCCGGACACGCTGCCCGCGGCGATGCTGGATGGCGATCTGACCACGGGATGGTCGAACTACTACAACAAGTCGGGCACGGCCAACCTGCACGCGGTGAGCGTGTCGCATGCCAGCGAATGGGTGTCGGTCTCGTGGCCGGATCGGCAGGAGTTCTCGGCGATCACGGTGTTTTTCACACTTAGCTCTACGCTGAGCCTTCCTGCCTCCATCTCGGTGACGTACTGGGACGGCCATGACTTCGTCCCGGTGAAGAATCTGCAGATCGTCATGGCCACCGCGTCCAACCAGCCGACCACGCTGACCTTCGACCGCGTCCACACCGGTCAGGTCAGGCTGACCATGACGAGCCCGACACCCGGGACCGGGACGGGTTTCCTGCGGATCGCCGAACTCCAGGTGCTCAGCAACGGGACGAATATCGCTTAGAGCGCCCGGCAATAGGGCGCTGGATCAGCGAGCCCAGCAGTCCTATTGCCGGGCGCTCTTTAGTCGACATAGCGTCCGCCGGCGTAGAGCGTGTCGATGTCGTCGGCGTACTTGGCGTGCACGACGCGGCGCTTGAGCTTGAGCGTCGGCGTGAGTTCTTCGCTCTCCGCGGTCCACTCGACGGGCAGCAGCCGCCACCGCTTGACCTGCTGGACGCGGGCCAGCCGGTCGTTGGCCGCGGCCACCGCCTCGCCCAGCTCGGCGAGCACGGCCGGGTCCCCGGCCAGTTCCGCGAGCGAACCCGCCTGAACACCCCGCGCCTTAGCCCACGCCGGTGCGACGGCGCCGTCCAGGGTGAGCAGGGCCACGACATACGGCCGCCGGTCTCCGAAAGCCAGCGCCTGGCCGACCAGTGGGTGCGCCACGAGCAGGTTCTCGATGGCGGCGGGCGGCACGTTCTCCCCGCCGGCGGTGATGATGATTTCCTTCTTGCGGTCCACTACCGACAGGAAGCCGTCCTCATCCAGGCTCCCGATGTCCCCGGTGTGCAGCCAGCCGTCGGCGTCGATCAGATCGGCAGTCAGATCGGGCCGGTTCAGGTAGCCGGGGGTCAGGAGCGGGCCGCGGACCAGGATCTCCCCGTCCGCCGCGATCTGGATTTCCATCCCTGGGAACGCCCGCCCGACGGTACCGACCTTGAAGTCCGACGCCGAGTTGCTGGTGAACGCGCCGGTCGTCTCGGTCATCCCGTAGATATCGAGGATCTTCATGCCGAGGCCGGCGAAGAAGGCCGCGACGTCCGCCGGCAGCGGCGCTGCCGCGCTGGACACCACGGCCGCCTCGCCGAGGCCGAGCAGGGACCGGATGGGCGCCAGCACCTGCTCGTCGGCCTGCCGGAAGGCGCGGTCCAACTCGGGCGGCGTGGTCCGGCCGAACTGGCCGCTCTCCACGTACCTGCGCCCGACATCCATGGCCTCCTGGACGGCCGCCCGCCTGCCCGAGTCCTGCTCCCCGGTGAGCAGTGCCTGGATACCTGCCTGCACCTTCTCCCAGACCCGCGGCACGCCGAAGAACGCAGTCGGGCGCACTGCCCCGAGCGCACTGACAAGTTGCGTCGGGTCCGGGCAGAAGTTCACGTAGCCCGCGGTCATCACGGGCAGGTAGATACTGAACATGCGCTCGGCGATGTGCGCGAGCGGCAGGTAAGACACCCAGCGGACGCCCGACTCGACAGTGCCCATCGTCTCGGCCGCGGTCACCTCGTACAGCACATTGCGGTGGGTGAGCAGCACTCCCTTGGGGTTGCCCGTGGTCCCCGAGGTGTACAGCAGGGTGACAGGGTCATCCGGCGTGATGGCGGCCAGCCGCCCGGCCACCGCCTCGGGCTCGGCGGCGTACCGCTCGCTGCCCAGCGCGGCGAAGTCGGCCCACGACAGGTAGAGATCGCCGGGGGGGCAGGCGGCGCTGTCCCGGACGATGATCTTCTTCAGCGCGGGCAGCTGGCCCAGGACTGGCTGCCAGCGGGCAAGTTCCGCCGCGCCGTCCAGCACCGCGATCCGGGCGCTGCAATCCTCGGCCACGAAGCCGACCTGCTCCGCGGCGAGGGTGGCGTAAAACGTGACCGGCACGCCGCCCGCGTGTACGGCGCCGAAGTCGGCGAGCACGTGCTCAGACCGGTTCGGCAGCATGAGGGCGACCCGCTCGCCGGGCTGCAGGCCGAGGGCGATGAAGCCGGCCGCCAGCCGCAGGGCCTGCTCCCTGGCCTGGGCCCAGGTGATGGTCTGCGTGCTGCTCTCGCCTACGTCGGACAGGGCGGGCGCGTCGCCCGAGCGCTCCGCGGTGACCTGGAGCTGATCACAGAGCGTCCGGCCCTCGATCGCCGCCTCTATCTCCGCTCGCTGCTGGAGTGTCTTGGTGGTCATTCGCACCTCCGCCCGGGCAAGCTACCTCGCGCCGGGCGCCGCCACAAGGCGGCTCCCCGCTAGATTCCCTAGCATGGCGGCCAGCTGCCATCAATCCCCAGGTCAGCAGCGGTGACGGCAGCCAGGCCGCCAGAATGCCGGGCCACCTGGGCGCAACTGCTCCTGCACCCCCCTGCGCTGCTCCTGTTCGGGGGAACCTGGCCTGCTCCTGCTCCGGCAGGCGCGGCGCGGCAGCGGGTCAGCTCACCTCGGGCCGGCTCCAGGCGTGGCCACCTTCGGGCTCCGGCCGCGCACGGGAGCTTGTTCAGCAGGTGGGGCACGATGACGTGCGCAAAGTCGTTCATCAAGCGGAGCCCAGCGGCAGCCCGGCCACGGTCACCTGTCAAATCTTTGCCTATCGGGCGCTTTTTTTACCTTCCGTCGGGCATCTTCTGTGTGGGGGCATTCGTCCTAGCAAAGGGACATACATCAGCTCTACCCGGGACGGCGTCCTGGAGCGTGTAGATTTTCTCCAGGAAAGGAATAACGGTGTTTACGGGAAGGCCGAGTCCAGGCGAACTCGTGCGGCGGATCAGCCGCCCGGGTGGTACCCGGCTGGTCCTCGGCGGTGCCCTGGCTTGCGTGCTCGCCGTCGCTCTCTACTACATCGTTGCCCACCCCGGACGCTCGCTGGTCAACTGGTATGACTTCCGGGTCTACTGGGATGGCGGCCTGGTGGCCCGGCACTCTCCCGGGGCGCTGTACTCCTGGCAGTTCGGCCCGAAGGTCAGGTTCACCTACACGCCGTTCGCGGCGTCGCTGTTCGCGGCGATGTCCCTGATGTCGTGGACTGTGGCGAAGTGGCTGATGACCGGGGCGAGCATAGCGGCCCTGGTGGCCACCATCTCGATGACCTTGCGCCAGCTCGGCTGGGCGGGCCGGCGGCGGCTGGGCGCGGTGCTGCTGCTGGCCGCGGCGGCGTTCTGGTTCGAGCCGGTGCAGCGCGCGGTGCACCTGGGCCAGATCGAGCTGCTCTTGATGGCGCTGATCGTGTGGGACCTGGGCCAGCCCTCCCGGCGGTGGTGGCAGGGGGCCGGCATCGGCCTGGCCGCGGGCATCAAGCTCGTCCCCCTCATCTTCATCCCCTACCTCCTGCTGACCAGGAGATTCCGGCAAGCCGGCGTCGCGGTGGCGGTGCTGGCCGGCACGATGATCGCCGGGTTCGCAGTCCTCCCCCGCGCCTCCCGGCAGTGGTGGCTGACCGGCTACTTCCTGAACACCGGCCGCACCGGCGGCGTGGCGTCCCTGGCCAACCAGTCCCTGCGCGGCCTGCTGACCCGCACGGCGGGCAGCGCGCACGCCGCCGCGCCCGGGGCGCTCGGCGTCGCGATCGTGGCCGGGGTGATCGGCCTGCTGGCCGCGGCCGCGTTCTACCGCTCCGGACGGCCGGTCCACGGCTGGGTCCTGTGCGCGCTGACCGGCCTGCTCATCTCCCCCATCAGCTGGGACCACCACTGGGTATGGATGGTGCCGGTCCTGGTACTCCTGGCCGACGCCGCGGTGCGCGCCGAGCGAGCCCACCGGTGGCTGCTGGGCATCGCAGCAGCCGCACTGGTGGCCGTGTTCCTCGACTGGCCGGGGCAGGTAACCGGCGAGGGCCCGCTAGCCCCCCGTGGACTGCTGCCGCTTATCGAAGGGCCTGGCGAGCAGCCCTACCGTGAGGTGTTCCACTTGCACGGCTTTGCGATGGTATTCGGGAACGCGTACGTCTTTGCGGGGCTCATCCTGTTCGCATCGATGATCGCGGCCGCGCTGTTCGCACGGCAATCCCGGGCCCTTCCCCGGCTTGGCCGGTGGCTGGAGCCGTTTCCCTCCTCACAGCAGGCGGAAGTGGACCCGGAGCTGGTCAGAGACTGAGAGAGCCGGGCCAGTCCTGGCCAAGAAGTGGCCGAGTCGGCCACTAAGCGGGGGCCTCAGCCGCTACTTCTCGTTATTCTCTGAGTGCGCTACGTGATACAGCGGAGTCGGTGCGGAGCTGGACGACCAGCGCGGAACTGGAACGCGGGCGTGGCGCGGGATGTGAGCTCCGGATTCGCGCACCAGGAGGAATCGTTTCGTGGCGCTGGTCAAGCCGGAGGTCGCCCCGCCGCAGCCCGCGGTCCCGCAGCCCGCTTCGCCGTGCCTCACTCCCCAGCCGCTGGCGCCGCTGCGCCTCACGGCGCGAGCCGCCCGAGGACGGCGCAAGCTGCTGCTGCTGATCGGGGTCGCGGCGCTGGCGGTCGCCGTGTCCGCCTACGCGCTCACCGTGGCCGCCCATCCGGCCGGCGCGCTGCTCGGCGGCTACGACCTTCGCGTCTACCACGATGCGGGGCTGATCACGCGGCATCACTCCGCGACGCTTTACAGCTGGCAGCTCGCTCCAGGGATCCGGTTCACCTACACCCCCTTCGCCGCGCTGCTCTTCGCAGCCGCCACGGTGCTCCCCTGGATCGCCCTGAAATGGATCATGGCCGGGGTCAGCATCCTGGCCCTGGCGGTCACGGTCTGGATGACGTTCGGCGCGCTTGGCTGGCCCGGCCGGGCCCGGCTCGGCATCGTCTGCGCGATCGGGGCCGTGACCTTCTGGACCGAGCCCGTCCAGCGCACCCTCCATCTGGGCCAGGTGGAGTTGCTGCTGATGGTCCTCGTCGTCTGGGATCTGCGCCAGCCGTCACGGAGATGGTGGCAGGGTGCGGGCATCGGCCTCGCGGCAGGCATCAAGCTCGTCCCGCTCATCTTCATCCCCTACCTCGTGCTCACCGGCAGGTTCCGCCAGGCCACGGTGGCCGTGACGGCGCTCGCCGTCACGGTCGCGGCAGGCTGGGCCGTGCTACCCGCGGCTTCGGCGGCGTGGTGGCTCGGGCCGGACTTCCTGCGCGCTGGCCGGACCGGATTCGTCGGATTCGTGGCCAACCAGTCGCTGCGGGGCGTGATCACCCGGCTGGCCGGCGACGTGAATGCGGCCACGCCAGCGTGGCTGGCGATCTCGGCCGCCACCTTCGTGCTCGGGCTGACCGCCGCGGCCCTGCTGCATCATTCGGGGCGTCCGGCCCAGGGCTGGGCCGCCTGCGCGCTGACTGGCCTGCTCGTCTCGCCGGTCAGCTGGGATCATCACTGGGTCTGGATCGCGCCGATTCTCGCCGTCCTCGCGGACCAGGCCGTGCGGGCCCGCGGGGTGGCCCGCTGGTCCGGGTGGGCCTTGCTGGCCACCGTGGCTCTGCTCTTCGGCGCGTGGCCGAGCCTGTGGCGCAGCCATGCGCCCCTGGTCCCGTGGGGTCTCATCTGGTACGCCCCCGGAACGCACGCCGCCGCGTACAGTCATGTCCGGCCGAGCGAATACCACTGGCACGGACTGGCGCTCCTCGCGGGC
>Ga0137392_10000971_pt1 | contig 15987 bp, 10 predicted proteins | sample 15con2h34AmetaG_FD_101394 | JGI IMG/M metagenome (GOLD analysis project Ga0137392, IMG submission 101394) | Vadose zone soil microbial communities from Angelo Coast Range Reserve, California, USA - 15con2h3.4A metaG | ecosystem: Environmental > Terrestrial > Soil > Vadose zone > Saprolite... | reverse complement strand
TGGCCCTCGCGACCCGCAACACTTCGCCTTCCGCGGCAAGCTGCGCGACGAGCCCGACCGCATGCGCGCGCGCGGCGTTCACACTTCGCCCGGTGAGCAATAAATCTCGCACAAATGCGTTGCCGAGGTCGCGCTTCAGCCGCGGAATGCCTCCCCAGCCAGGGATCAATCCAAGGCGCAGCTCGGGAAAAGCGAAGCGCGCCATTTTGTCCGCAATAATTATGTCGCACGCCAGTGCAAGCTCGAAGCCGCCACCAAAACACACGCCATGAACCGCGGCAATGGTGACAAAAGGCGCCGCGTCTATGATGTTAAACACTTCATGAATCCTCTCGAGAATATCGCGGACGCCGGCAAGCCGCTCTTTCTCAGGAAGAGCGGAAGCGCCGCGGTACAACTCCCTCAGGTCCGCGCCCGCCGAAAATCCCTGTTTGCGCGCGCTGGAAATAAGGCAGGCTGCCGTCTCCGGCGCCAGTGCGTTCAATGCAGCTGCAAACTGCTCGAGCTCAGCGAGCATGGCCGTCCCAATTTCGTTGGCGGGGGCGTGGTCAAGGGTCAACTCAATCACGCCGTCGCGGCACTGCCAGCGCAGCGTCTTGCCTGTAAAGGACTTCATGCTTGCTTCCGATCGTACATCGCGTCGATTTCAGCCACGAATCGCGCGGCGATGGCCTCGCGCCGAAGCTTGCCGTTTGCGGTGAGCAACCCGCTCTCCGGCGTGAATGTATTGGCGATCAGCGCAAAATTGCGAATCTGCCGATAGTGCGGCAGCTCTAGATTCGCTGCGTCGAGCGCGGTTTGCACCGCGCCAGCTTCCACGTTGCCGGCGACCAGCGCGCAGAGGTACCCGCGCCCATTTCCCACCAACACAACTTGCTGCGCGCCGGGAAGCAATTGCGCGACTCTCTCTTCGATCGGCTCGGGTGGAATTTTGTGCCCGGAATTGAGAATAATCACGTTCTTGAGACGTCCGCTCACCCGCCAGTTCCCTCTCACATTGACGTCGCCCTGATCGCCGGTATGGAACCAGCCGTCGTGCAGAACGCGCGCGGTCTCTTCGGGGCGGTTCCAGTAGCCGGGAAAAATGTGCGGCCCGCTGACGATGATCTCTTCATTGTCCGCGGATTTCATCTCGATCCCGGAGATCGCGTGGCCCACATACCCGGGTTCGACGGGCTGGCGTGGATCGTCCATCGTGCAGATCCCTGTGGTTTCCGTCAATCCGTATACCTGCAAAACGGGAATCCCGAGCATCAGGAAAAATTGCTGTGTTTCCGCCGCAAGGGGCGCAGATCCGCAAATCAACGCGCGGAGATGCGGTCCGAATCGCTCTCTGACTTTCGCAAAAACGATGATGCGGCCTAGCGCGATCCAGAAAGCGTCCCTAGCGCGGCCGCGGCCCACGTGCCGGCGCTGCCACGCATCGCGGGCCCGTCTAAAAAGCGAACGGACGACCGCCCCTCGCTTTGACAGAGCCTCCTCGACGCCGCGCCGCACGCGTTCGAGCAGCGTCGGAACATTGATGAAATAATGGGGCGAAGCAAGCCGTATTTCCTCGGCGAGGCGGTTCAAATCCGTGGAAAGCGTCAGGATGCTCTCGCGGATCAGGCAGGTGAGAAGCAAAATCCAGGAAGCGGCAAAACTGAATGGCAAATAATGAAACACACGGTCCGGTTCGTTCGTCGCGCTCATCAACTGGTCAAGCCGCTCGGACGTGCACGCCAGGATATGGGTAAGGTTGCCGGTATTCAGGCAAACGCCTTTAGGTTCGCCCGAAGTCCCCGAAGTATAAATAATGGTAACAAGATCCGTGTCGCTGCGTGGATTCGGGGCATCGGGCAGCGGCGGGTTCGGCACGGGCTCTTGAAGGACATCCTCGAAGAGGACCAGTCTGCCGGCATCCTTCCACTGAGGGGGCAATGACCGCGCGACCTCTTCGCCAAGCGCCGCGTCGCTGGTGAACAGAAAGCGCGGCTGGCAATCTTTCATCATCCCGGCAAGGTCGGCGGGCGCCTGCCTTGAATAAAGCGGCACGACGATAATGCCTTCCGCCATCAAGGCGAGGTCGAAGGCCGCCCAGTGCGCGGAATTGGGCGCCAGGAGCGCGCACCGCTCGCCCGGTTTCAGTCCACGGCGCCGCAAGTAAGCGCGCACGCGCTGCACCTGATCCAGCAACTCTCTCCCCGTGACGCTGACGAATTGTTCCCCGCGAATTTCGCGTACGACCACGCGGCCGTCCGCCCGTTTGAGCTGTGCGAAAATGTCTTCTAGGAAATTGGGCATGCGCGACTAGCTCGTGGCCGCGAGAGCTACAGTTGACGAATCATATCGCTCCGCCACCTGCCGCAGCGTGCCGCTTAGTTCCGGCAAGTAGTCCTCCCAGGAGAAAACGCCGGAGCGAAGTGGAAACTCAGGATACGTGTTACGGACTGCGTCTTCGAGAAACGTGCCCATTCGCGCCATCAGCTTGAGGTTGCGGACGACCGTGTGGCCGATCCCAGCGCGCACGGACTCCGCTTCGGCCACCAGCGTCTCCATCGTAGTGACTAATTTGGGTTCGAGATCCGGGTCGTCAACCGTCAGCAGGAGATGCTGATGCCCGCGTTCGCGCATGAGGTTTCGGATCCGTTCATCCATCGTTACGCCTGCGGAAGGCACCAGGCTCGGCATGCAGGTCACGATCCCGTGATACCTCGACGAAACCATGTACGAGCAAGCGCGCAGGATCGAAACGAGTTCGAACATGTCGTAATCATCCGACGTGAAAACGGGCAGCCCCGGCAGGTGTTCCGCAATTTCCCGGCAGGCGACGGCATCCAGGCGCTCCATCGCCACGAGAATTGGAAAAACGCGGTGACGTTCCCGGAACGCTGAGAGCGCCCTTGTAAACGCGGAAACATACAATTGAAATTTCCTGTCGACTTCCGGACCCGACTGGAAAAAATAAACGGTGCGGTACTGGCTCTCCCTGTATGCCCCCGTCGTAACCCGCGCCAGATATTTCGCAATCGACGCTTTCACCGGCCAGACGTACGGATGAATGGGGCAAAGCACGAGTACGGGCGTTTTTTCATCCCAGCCGGCTTCCCGCAACACCTTGCGGCCGTACTCCGGCGGATGCGGCTCAAATGTCCATGCAGTATCCGTCCCGAGCTCTGTCGGGATGCTCAGCAAACTCAGCAGCTTCTGCGACTCCTCATTGCGAGTGATCACCATAGAATCATGGACGTAGCGCGCGCACATGCTCTTGATCAGCCCGTCCATGTGCCCCGCTTCGCCTCCGTACCCGACGGAGAGCTTGTTTTCCGCGGAGGCGAGGCCCAGCGAGCCGATCATCATCGTCGTCAGCGCGTTTGCGAATTTGCTCTTGAACATCGAGCCTTCGCAGGCGATCACTCCATGGTTTTGCCGAACCTCGCGGTACAAAAACGGCGGGTACACATCCGGCAAGTAAACTTGCCGAGTTCCTTCGAAGTAGCCTTTAGTGCGGTCAAAACCCTGCGTCATCACGCTGAAGTCCGCGTTCTCGGCGCCCAGAATATGGCGCACCTGGCGCAACATCTCCTGCACGCGCACGTCCGACCCGGTATTTCGCGTCCCGTTGTACCCTGCGAAAAGAAGGCGCAGCTTCTCGCCCGGCTTCCAGCGCTGGCCAAGGCCCAGCATCCAAGCGAAACGCCTGACCTCGATCAGCGCACTGACCCACGCGACAAGGAAAAAGTCCGTCATGCGCGAGCGCTCCCGGCCGTGGCGGATTCTTCCGTTGGTCTCGTCGCCGGCCACGGCTTTGCAGGATAGCGGAACTTGTTCTCCCGGCTGAATTTCAGCAACGGGTAAGCGTAGCTCGAAAATTTCCTCGGAGTCTCCCCAAGCTCCGCGACCACCCGCGAATTGTCGAACACCGTATTCCAATCGAGATAGGGCCAGAAGACTTTCAAGAGTGATGCTCCGTGTCCGATGGGGCCTTTGCGATTCGAAAGCCAGTTGACCGTACTCGAAAATGGCCCGCTCATCCAGGGCCAATATACGGGACGCCGCCACCCGCCGGCCTCGGCGAGCGCGTCGGTCAATTCTTGATAGGTCTGTGAGCCCGTGCCAGAGGACAAATGATAGACGCTGTGAGCAGGCGCGTCCTTCTGGTGAATTGTCACAATCGCCTTTCCAGCATAATCCGCGGGCACGATGTCAATTTTATCGTGAGCCCGCAGAGGAAGAACAGGCAGCCGGGCAAGCACGTCGAAGGCCTGGATCATGTCGAATTGCGAGGTCTCCACGCGCCCGCTGTCGCCCAGCACGATAGCCGGACGGAAAATTGTGCGCGGCACATCCGCCAGAAGTTCGTCAACCATGTGCTCGCTGAACTTCTTGGTGCGCGCGTATGGATCGTAATCGGACCGCGCCCAATCGATGGCTGCATCTTCGGTGACAACTTCGTTCTGGCGCTTCCCCGCTACCGCCACTGTTGACACGTGCGAATACCGCCGCAGCCCATTGCGATTCTGCGTCCTTCGCGCGAACTGAAGGACTTCCAGCCCGCCGCGCAAATTGACGTTGACGCACTGCCTCTCCGATTTGCGGTTGAGAGAAGCCGCGCAATGGATGATCGAATCGGTGCTGTCGATAAGGCTATGATATCCGTCGTCGGAAAGGCCAAAACGCCCGCTGGTGATGTCGCCGAGGAAAATTCGCACTCGCGATCGGATATATTCGTAAAATTCAGCAAATCCAAAGTGGAGCTGCAGTGAGGTCCATAACCGCTCGCGCGCCTCCTGCTCGGCCTTCGCGCGCACGAGCAGATTCAGCGCGTCGCGGTGCCCGGTGAGCAATCCAGCGACCAGATAACTGCCCAAGTAGCCGGTCGAGCCGGTTATGAAGATCGCCATAACGAATCGGCCGGCGACGCGGAGCCGGAAACCGCCGCGGCGCGCGCGGGCTCAGCTGGCCAATCGAGCTCGCGCGGTGCGCGCGATTCAAGCGGGCGGCCCTCCATTAGCGGATAGCACCAGCGGCGCAACGCTGGAATGTGCACGTTGATCCAGTAGTCCCACCAGTCGATCGATTCCGGCGCGAAATCGAAAAGCGCCTTCTCCTCAGCATCCAGCCCGGCCGAAAGGAGACGCGCGTTTTCGCATTCAAATACATGCTGGTTGTGTAGAATGAAAGGCTCGTACAGCTCGATGAGCTTCTCTGCGCGGATTAGCTCGCGCTCCTGCTTTGCCAGCGGGGGCTTCTTCATGTGCAAGGTGATGGCCACGCGATTAATCCCTGAAATCAGTGCCTTCTGCATCGGGATCGAGAGCCGTTCATAGCGCTGCTTCGAAACTGGGATGGTTTCGAACTTCACCTTCAGCCAGTGCTCGATGCCCTGCTGCGTCCGGTAATGCTTGCGATGCGCCAGTCCGGTAAGCTCGATGCTGCGGCCCATATTCACCGGATTGGTTGCCGAAGTCGCGAGTTGATATATTCGCGCATTACGCCGTGTTATCACTGCAGCGGCAATGAGAGTCATCCCGCGGCTCACCATGTCCACCGGAATTACATCGAGGCACTTGCGCTCATTCGAAGGAAGCTGCCGGAAATTCGTTCCCAGCAAGTAAGAAAGCGGCCCCGAAGTATTGATGCCCTCATTCCACCCGGTAAAAGGCGAGCGCTCCGAACTCTCGACAATCGAAGGCCGCACGATGGCGATCGGCAGATTCCCTCCGCGATTGGCGAGGATCGATTCGCCCAGGCTCTTCGTAAACGTGTAAGTATTGGGCCAGCCGAGATGCTGTGCCCGCCGCATGCCCACCCGCACAAGCCGGTTGCGCGCCCAGCGCACCCGATTTCGTTTCAACACTCCATCCAGTTCGCTCGAAGGCACCGCGGAAGCATCGCCGCCTCGCCACAGCGCCTGGCGTCGCAGAGCCTTCGAAAGCTCTGGACTCTCCGCTCGCTCCTCAATTCGGCGGATCGTTTCCCGCAGCGAAGCAATTTCTTTTTCCGCCTCGAATCCAGGGTCGTGCGCCGGATTGTAGTTGGGCTTCAATTCCTCGATGACGCGGCCGTCCCGCATTCCCACCACGTAGCATGTCGAAAGGTGCATCAGGCCCGCGTGGTCGCACTCTCGCAGAAAGTCGAGCAGATTGAGCGCGGAATCAACGTTCGAAGAGAGCGCTTCGCGCAAATCGGGATTGAAATCGGTAAGTCCTGCGCTGTTGACAATCAGGTCCAGCGACCTGGCAAGTCTCGCCTGCGTGGCTTCATCCAGCCCAAGGCCCGGCTGGCTGACGTCGCCCTCGACTACTTCGACCCTGTCCCTCAAGAACGCGCCCAGCTGCCGCCCATGCCGTTCCTGCAGCTTGTCCAACGCCGGCGATTCTTCCACGATCTTCTGGAAGCGGCGCTGCGCTGGGGTTGTGCGGTTGCGCCGGATCAACAGCGTGATTTTCCCGATGTCTGGAATATGTTCCAGTAAATCCACAAGCCAAACTTTGCCGATGAAACCCGTCACGCCGATCAGAAGAATGTGGCGGCCCGCGAGCGACTTGCGAACCGCGATCGTTCCGTTTCGAGGCCCATTGCCGAAAAGCGCGACCGTTTTGCTCGCCGGTGCGACCGTGCGCTTCTCCGCCTGCATCGCGGCTTCCAGCAGCGCGGGCTCTTCTTCCCACCCGAGCTGACGCTTCAGTTTCTCACGCGGGATCCGCCCGTCTGCCGAACTGCTGGTAAGCCATGCTAGTGGACCCCTCGGCCGCACGACAGGACTAAGCAGCCGGCCCGTCGCGCGGCCATCCCGAAACTCAAGCCGGTTCGAAACAAAACACTCCACGCCGAAGTGCCTCGCCAGCGGCCGCTGGATATGGTCGAGCAGCTGCCCGACAAGAACAACGCGCTCCCCGCCGTTTAGCACGCCGAGAATCTTCGATACTGCCTCAGGGCGAAGCCGCGGCTTCAGGACATACTGGAAATACTCTTCCCCAAGCAGGTCGAGGCGGTCGCGGCTCACCCCACGTAGCAATGTGTGGAGAAACCGCGTGGCGAACGTGCGGTTCGCAAAGTACGCAAACGGCCGGGCCAGCGCCATCCCAGCCATTCCTGCCCGCCGCGCCCACCGCTCGGAAAAGCTCTGCGCGTTCCACGTAAAAAACCCTAACGGACGCAATGTTTCAACCTCGAGCAGCGAGCCCTCGACGCGCCAATAGGTCACGTCACCCGGCGCCTTCCCGGTGAGTACGTGCTTCGAGTTGGAACTTGGTTCGCTCATTTTGGAGAAGCACTAGATCACGCCTGGCTTTTGACTGTCGAAGCCTTCCATCTCTGAAATAAAGCTTATTGTGTCGCACCAAACTTCGAATCGTTCTGGAACGGACGCCAAACCAACTCCCGCACCCACACAAGCGTGTGGTCCCCGACCCCGCGGGCCGTCGGTGGCATAGGAAAGTGTAAAAGTAGCATTCTCAGAGGGTTCTCGCAAGGTGGAGAGACGCTCTCAGGGGTTCAAGCGGCCGCCCGGCCATGCGGTGTGGTGGGACATGTTCATTCCGGATATCGGGGAACTGGACACTGGCCGCCCCGCGTCAACGGTACAGCACCAGGGTCTCCGCCGCTAGACTCCCCAACCATACCGCTCAGCATGCTCCAGCGTTCGTTGCATTTCTTCACGCAGAATTTCCGTAAACACCGACCCGCCGATGGTGCTCGCGCCCGGTTCGGCGATATCCGGCGTGCGGTAGCCGCCGGAAAGAACCCGCAAGAGCGATTGCTCAACCCACTCGGCTTCGAGCGTAAGCCCAAACGCGTCGCGCAGCATCATCGTGGCGCTGAGAATAGAACCAATGGGATTCGCGGAATCCGCCCCCACGAGAGAGGGCGCCGACCCGTGAATCGGCTCAAAAAGCGGCGCGTTTGAGCCGAAGCTCGCCGACGGAACAAGTCCAATCGATCCTAGTAGCGCCGCAGCCGCATCGCTCAGGATGTCCCCGAACATGTTGCTTGTCAGGATCACGTCGAACTGCGACGGCCGCAGCGTAAGCTGCATCGCGGCGTTGTCCACGTACATGTGCTCCAGCTTCACGGACGGGTAAACTCCGCTCATGGCTGTCACCGTGCGCCGCCAGAGCTGCGAACTCGCCAGCACGTTGGCCTTGTCCACCGAGCACATCCTGCGGCTCCGGTTGTCCGCACGCGCATATCCAAATGTCGCAATCCTTTCGATCTCCGGCGTCGAATACGACTCCGTGTCGAACGCGCGCTCCACTCCCTTTTCAGTCACCTGGCCGCGCTCGCCGAAATACATACCCCCCGCAAGCTCACGCACGATTTCCAGATCCAAATCGCCCAGCCGGGTGGGCTTGAGCGGAGAAATACCTCGCAGCGGTTCCAACAGCTTGACCGGGCGCACGTTTACATAGAGGCCCATCCCTTTGCGCAGATCCAGCAACCCGCTCTCCGGCCGTTTCCCCACCGGCAGCGCGTCCCACTTCGCCCCGCCAACAGCCCCAAGAAAAACCGCATCCGCTTTTCGGCAGCCGTCCAGCGTTTCGTTGGGAAGCGGTGTCCCAGCGGCATCAATTGCCGCGCCGCCCACCGGCAGCTCCTGGAAGTCAAATTGATGGTTGAATTCATGCGCGCATTCGCGCAACACGGTCGCTGCCGCGCGCGTAACTTCCGGTCCTATGCCGTCTCCCGGCAAAAGGACGATAGTTTTCTTCATCTGGGATCCCCGATCGAACAAAAACCTGATCTTGCCTTGCCGCCCTTGCCTCGCGGACTACGCCTCCGCCGCCACCGCAGCCGGACGCCGCCTCATCACTTCGTGCGCAATCGCCACCAGGTCGCGCGGCCGCACCTGTTTGGCCTGGTCCGCCAGTGCCGTCACGCGCCCGTACACTTCCGCAAGTTCCGCCGCGCTCGGCTCATATCCCAAATCCCGCAGCGACATCCGCAGCGCATTGCGCCCCGAATGTTTTCCCAGCACGAGCGAGCGTGACGGCACTCCGACCGTCTCCGGTGAAATAATCTCGTAGGTCAGCGGGTTCTTGATGATCCCGTCCTGATGGATGCCGGCTTCATGCGCAAAAGCGTTCGCGCCCACCACGGCTTTGTTCGGGGCCACCTGCGCCCCCGTTATTTCCGTCAGCATGCGGCTCGACCGGAACAGCTCTTCGAGCTTCACTCCCGTTGTCACTCCAAAACTCTCCTTGCGCACCGCCAGCGCCACCACCACTTCTTCCAGAGAGGCGTTCCCCGCGCGTTCCCCGATTCCGTTGATCGTGCATTCGATCTGCCGCACGCCCGCGCGAACCGCCGCCAGAGAATTCGCGACTGCCAAACCGAGGTCGTCGTGGCAATGCGCGCTCAAGGTGATTCCCTCGGGATCACCCAGGTACTCGCGCACGTGCCGGAACATCGCTCCATACTCCTCCGGCACGGCATAACCCACCGTGTCCGGCAGGTTCAAAACTGTGGCCCCCGCATCCACGGCCACGCGGCACACTTGGCACAAAAACTCAATATCAGTTCTCCCCGCATCCTCGGCCGAAAACTCCACTTCGGCCACATGCTGCCGCCCAAATCGAATCATCGAACCGATGGCTTCGAGCGCCTGCTCCCGCGTGATATTCAGCTTCACCCGCAGGTGCAGGTCCGAGGTCGCCAGGAACACATGCAGCCTTGGCGCCGCAGCCCGCTCCAAGGCCTCAATCGCCGCGTTCACATCTTCTTTTTTCGCGCGCGCCAGCGCCGCAATCGGCACATCCCGTACCTCCTGTGCCACCTTTCGCACTGCTTCCAGATCCCCGCGCGAAGCGATCGGGAATCCCGCCTCGATCACGTCTACTCCCAGGGCGGCCAGTTGCCGCGCCATGCGGATCTTTTCCTCGGTATTCATCGAAAAACCGGGTGACTGCTCGCCGTCGCGAAGCGTCGTGTCAAATATCCGTACTGCGTCCATAGGGTCTCCCTCAGTAAGTAGTAGGACAGAGGCAGTGCCGTATCGTCAAATTTATCTTTGTTCTGTATTTGATAATTCTATCTTATACTATTTCTGAGGGGTGCTCGCTTTGGATTTCGCGGAACTCCAGGTTTTTCTTGCTGTTGCGCGCGAAGGCAGCTTTTCCCGCGCCGCCGAGCGTCTCTACCGTACCCAACCTGCGGTTAGTTTGGCGATCCGCAAACTCGAGGACTCCCTAGGCCAGCCTCTTTTCATCCGCGGTGCCCGGCCTGTGCGAATGACCGACGCCGGAACTCTTCTCAAAGAATACGCCGAACGCCTCATCAATCTGCGCGACGAAGTAAAAAAGGGTCTCACGGAGCTCGAGGGTCTTCACCGCGGCGAGCTGTCGCTCGGCGTCAATGAAAGCTCGATCCATGCGCTGCTTCCCGCGCTTTCAAGATTCCGCGAGCTCCATCCCGGCGTACAGGTGCGCGTCCATCGCATGTTCTCCCGCGACATTCCCCACGAAGTCCTCAACTACCGCCTGGACCTTGGCGCCGTCTCCTATGTGCCTCGTGACCCGCAGCTTCTGGCCACCGAGATTCTGAAGGACGAGTTGACGCTCGTCGTTCCCCCAAAGCATGCCCTGGCCAAGAAACGTGAAGTCGACGTCTCCGATCTCGGCGGCGAAGACTTCATCGCGCACATCGTAGAATCGCCTTACCGCCGCCGCGTAATCGAGCTGTTCGCTCGCAATCGCACCGCGCTAAGAATGCCCATCGAAATGCCCACCATCGAGAGCATCAAGCGCTTCGTCCAGATGGGCATGGGCGTCGCCATCGTCCCCCGTATGTGCGTGCAGTGGGAGATCGAGCACGGTTGGATGAAAGAAGTGAAGGTGCGCCAGCTGAACATGCCGCGCCACGTGTATATGCTCTCGCGGCGCGGTGCGCGCCTTCCTCACGCTGCCGCAGAGCTGATGCGCATCCTCCACGAAGCCTAAGGCCTTTGCTGATTCCCGTTGTGAACGTGTCGTGATGCTGGACCGTCATCCCGCGCGGTCGGACCTCATTCTTCAGACGCATCACGGTGCAGAGCTTCGCCACGCAGCGCACTTTCTCTCTATCTTTTCGCGCATAAACGTCTCCCGCACGCGGCCTTGGTACCCCGGATCGGGAACCTCAAACCGTATTTTCTTTTCCATGCCGGGCGAGTACAGCAGCTAGGCGAACTCCCGAGTGCCGATGGAATCATTGCTCCAGTGTTTGAACCCGGGCTGTCGTATTAGAGTTTACCAATAATTGCCTTCATCGAAGATTGACTCCAGCTCTGTCTGGCGTTAATGTACTACTGCTTTAAGGCTCCCTCTCAGCAACTAAGAGTGCCGGAATTTTTGCGGCCAAGGAAGACTCATGGCCACGCTTCTTGGAGTTCAGCTCCCTGCGCGCGCATTCCGTTTTCTCCCAGCGCCGCAGTATTGGAAAGTCTCAATCATTTTCCTGCTGCTCGCCTCCGCGTTTTTCTGCGCCCCTCCTGGATTCGCCCAGTTCCAGCAGCCCTTTGTATTTGCCGGTGGCGGTGTGGTTTTCAGCAGAAACGATCAGACCGGCCTCCTGACTCCCGTCCCTGGCTCACCTTTTGCGACCGTTCACGATCCTTCCGTCATTGATGTCCAGGGCCGCTTCCTGTTTGGCCTCGGTCAAAACAGCATTCGAATGTTCACCGTCGATGCAGCCAAAGGCTCCTACGCCGAAGTGCCGAATTCCCCCTTTGCTTCTCCTAACACCAATTTCCCAACATTTCTGGCCGTCGAAAAATCCGGCCAGTATCTCGCTGTCGTTAACGCCGTCGGACAAAAACCCGGCGAAGCCTCGGTCGAAACGTTCAAGATCGACCCCGTCAATCTAGCTCTCGTTCCCGTTCCTGGCTCTTTCGTTGAAATGGAGTCGACGCCCGTCGGAAAAGCCGGTGATCCCGCGAACTCGCGATTCTTTCTCTACCTTGGCCCCAACCCTTCCAGCTCCAGCAGCTTCTACCGCGAGGATGCCGCTCTGCTTACCATTACCATTGACTCCCAAACCGGCATGTTATCTGGCGCCGCTCCTACCACAGGTTCCACACAGCACGGCCGCTGCTTTGCCGCTGACCCTCAGTTGCGCTACGTCGTCACCGGGTTCGGCTCCAATTTCGGGTTTATTCAATCGTTCGGCATAGATGGCAAGTTTACTGGCAGCTCTCTGCAATTGCCGGGCGGCCTCTTTCCACAAGAGCTGTTCATCGACAGCACCGGCACATTTCTCTACGTCACAACCACCGTGTCCTCTCAAAGCGTCGTCCATATCTACTCCGTGAATCTTCAAACCGGAGCGATGGCCGAGACCCCAAGCTCCCCTTTGCCGGGCTTCTCTTCCGTCGCAAACATCATCGCCGATCCCACCGGCCCGTTCGTTTATTTGGAAACCTCGCCTATTCATGGATTTGCCGTCGCTTCATCCACCGGTTATTTCACTGAAATCGCCGGCTCGCCCTTTTCTCCTGCGGGCGATGCCGCGCTCCTCTTCAGCGTGCCTCCGGGCGGTCAGCCTATTAGTGGTCCCGTCGCTACGCTGTCGGCCTCGGCTCTCAGTTTCGGGAGCATCACAGTCGGAAACACCAGCGGCCCTCAGACCCTCACCGTAACCAGTGGCGGCGGCCAGGCCCTGAGCCTCAATACGATTTCCATCTCTGGCGCTGACCCCTCCGATTTCTCGAAAACCGATACCTGCCAGACCCCTACCGTCCTTCAACCCGGCAAATTCTGTTCCATCACCGTCACTTTTGCGCCGGCCGCAACTGGCCCCCGCCAGGCCACCTTGTCCCTCACTGACAATGCTCCCGACAGCCCGCAACTCATCCAGCTCACCGGTTCCGGGGTCGCGCCCCCGCCACCTGCGCCGGCAGTAACGCTCGTACCCAGCGCGGTCTCGTTTCCAACTACCACGGTAGGAACGACTGCCGGCCCGCTCGCCGTCACGTTGACGAATTCGGGCACGGCTTCCTTGAACATCTCGGCGGTCACTCTTGGGGGAAATAATTCCGGCGATTTCAGCATTGCAACGAATACTTGCGCGGGTGCCATTGCCGCGAAAGCGAACTGCACCTTCGCGGTTACCTTTACCCCGCTCGCCGCCTCAACTCGCACCGCCGCGATTTCAATCACCGACGATGCAACAGACTCTCCGCAGTCCGTTCAGCTCACTGGCACAGGCTCCACTCCTCCGCCTACAGCTCCGGCTGTGACTCTCACTCCGCCTATTCTTTCCTTTGGGACGGTCACGGAAGGCACCACAAACGGCCCGCAGACCCTTACGATCACCAATTCGGGCGCGGGAACACTCCATATTTCTTCAGTTGTTCTCGGGGGAACGAACGCCGCCGACTTCACCATGACCACCGCCTGCAGCGGCGCCGCCCTTGCGGTGAATGCCGCTTGCACGGTCAGCCTGACCTTTTCGCCCGTGTCAGCAAGCCAGCACACCGCTACAATCACTCTGACCGACGATGCCCCCGGTTCGCCGCAGGTCATCAACGTAGGGGGCAACGTCAATCCTGCGTTCGTCATCCTTCCCGCCCAGAATGGTTCCACCTCAGCCATGGTGACGGCAGGTCACTCAGCCCAGTACAATTTGCAGGTGGTCCCCGGAGCGGGATACACCGGCACCATTTCCTTTGCTTGCACCGGCGCACCCCTAGGCGCATCCTGTCAAATTCCTGCCACCATGCAGATCTCCAGCGGCAATCCCGTCCCTCTCACCGTGACGGTTACAACCAGCGGCGGTTCCGCTTTTCTTCCCCATTCGAATCTGCCGCAACTCCCGCCTTTCGCGCCCGGGTACACGCCGCCGCTTCTGTTATTAGCCACCATCCTGTTTTTCGTGTACTCGAGCAGAGGGAAGCGCGATTCAATTCTGCGGAACAGGCGTCTAGCGCACTGCTGCGCTGCCGCCGTGATCGTTTCCTTTGCCGTGCTCAGCGCTGCGGGCTGCGGTGGCGGGAGTATGGCGTCCGCGCCCCCGGCGGCGCCGGCGATCGTCACGCCGCAAGGCACCTCCACGCTTACGATCACGCCGACAGCTATGTCCGTGTCCGGGAAGCCTCTACAACTTCAGCAAATTCAACTCACGCTGACTGTTCAATAACTCCAGCAGCACAGACTCGCCTTAGGTGCAGCCGAAGGGCATTGCTCTATACTCGTCTCATCAAATCACTTCGCCACTGAAATTCGGTAAACCACTTTCGCCCCATCATCTGAAACCAGCAGCGCCCCGTCCGGCGCCACCGCGACTCCCACTGGCCTGCCGTATACGTCCGGCTTGCTGGGATCCGGCACGAGTCCCGTCATGAATGGCACTGGATCGGCTGACGGCTTGCCATTCTTGAAGGCCACAAACGCGATCTGGTATCCCGCCCGTGTCGAGCGGTTCCACGACCCGTGCTCGGCCACGAACGCTCCCCCACGATAGCTTTCCGGGAATTGCTTACCGGTATAAAACGCAAACTGTAGCGGCGCAACGTGGGCGCCCAGAAGCACATCGGGAATAATCGCGCGCGCCACAAGGTCCGCCCTCTGTGGCTTTACCCGCGAATCGACGTTGTCGCCGATGTAGCTGTACGGCCAGCCATAAAACCCGCCATCTTTCAACGATGTGAAATAATCCGGCGGAAGATCGTCTCCCAGCTCGTCGCGCTCATTGACGCTCGTCCAAACCTCTCCCGTCGTCGGCTCAATCGCCAGGCCCACAGGATTCCGCAACCCCGTTGCATATCGCCGGGCGTTTTTTCCGTCGGGATCGCAAACCGTTACCGCGGCCCGAATCGGCTCCTCTCCGGGGCTGACATTCGATTCCGATCCTACGCCGATGAACAGGTGCTTGCCGTCCGCGGAAAATGCCAGCGACCTTGTGTCATGTCCACCCGCCGGCAGATCCATCAGATGTTCGGCTTCACCCAGCCGCTTCGACGTCTTCGGATCGTAGCGAAACCTCACTAGCGAGCTCATGTTCCCCACGTACACATAATCTCCATGAAAGGCGATCCCAAACGGGCGCTTCAGCCCGTCGGCAAACACCACGCGTTCCTGCGCCCCTCCCGTATTCTTTGGATCGCGCAAAATAATGATTTCTCCCGACCCCATGTCAGCCAGGAAGATATCTTGATTGGGCGCAACGATCAGCCACCGCGGCCTCTTAAAATCCGTCGCAAACACATTCACCTTGAATCCAGACGGCACCGTCGGCAAGAATCCCGCCGGCGGCTGCGTCTTATTCGGCCCGTTGCCGGCCGATTTCGTTGCGAACGGCGCCGGGAGCTGCGGCTTCTGCCCGTGCGTCACTTGAGCGGCCAACGCCGTCGGCAAAACGAAGCACATGCTCAATATGAATAGACCTCGATCACGAAATTTCATGGCCTTCTCCCATTTGGTTCGTTGTCAATCATCCGTAGGATGCCACTGAGCAATTCCCTGTTCCACCTTGGCGCGGGTTGGGCTCTGTCGTGCCCGCAACCGATCCTGATTTCGATCTCCAGCGCATCGCCAATCTCCTCCCGTGCGGTCATTCTCACCCGTTCCGGTAGACCGGGAAGCAAAGAATCTCAACTTTCAGCGGCGAAGCGTCCGTAGCCGAATTCCATCGCTTCAGTTTAAGGAATTGCGGCGCCTCTGCATAACGTTCTTTAACGAATTTTTTGAACCATTTGTTTAGGATTTGGCAAGTGTGCTTTCACCGAATAAAGCCGTTCGCATGGAACGCTCCCAAGATCAAACCCTTCATAGGGATAGGATAGTCACAATACAGGTATTCTCATGGTTTTTTATTTGGATTCCCGTCACTTTCTCCACCCCGGCCGCCGCGTCCTCGTCTCGTTTTTCGCGTCGTGGGGCAATCACTATTCAGCCTGGTTCTGAAAGATCCCAGTGTCATCCAAATGCCCCCCGGAAGACGTATACTTCAGAGGGATTAGGATAGGGAGTTCCAACCATGCGGGCTGTCCAATTTGCGTTATTGATTCTCCTCGGGATCTGCCTCCTTGCC
>Ga0137392_10000957_pt1 | contig 16094 bp, 11 predicted proteins | sample 15con2h34AmetaG_FD_101394 | JGI IMG/M metagenome (GOLD analysis project Ga0137392, IMG submission 101394) | Vadose zone soil microbial communities from Angelo Coast Range Reserve, California, USA - 15con2h3.4A metaG | ecosystem: Environmental > Terrestrial > Soil > Vadose zone > Saprolite... | reverse complement strand
GGCGAGCGGGAGATACCCATCTTTCCGTTGCGGGGTATTCTGCCAGGAAGGATGCAGTTCTCGGGGAGGCCGATCATGACGACCTACAGCGCCATCCGTGCCTCGGACTTCGACCGGGAGAGCGTCGTCGCGATCCTGCGTGACGGGTATTCCGTGGGACGGCTGACCCTGGAGGAGTTCGAGGAGCGGACCACGGCCGCCTTGTCGGCCAGGACGTGGGGCGCGCTCAGCGAGCTGACCAAGGACCTTCCGCAGCGCGCCAGGCTGGGCGCCGATCTGCCCCGGGCTGGCGTGGCGGGAAGCGCACCGGCGAGCGTGCCTGCGCCGAAGTCGGCGGAACCGATGTGGCGGATCGTGCCGCTGCTGCCCATTGCCGCCGTGTGGCTCGTGATCGCGCTCTCCGCCCGGATGCCCGATTCGGTGGTCCCGGTGATCATCGCCCTGCTCCTGCTCTTGCGCTGCACGGTCAGGGACGGCCCGGTGCGGCAGGACGCGGCACGTTCCCAGCCGGGCCGCTTCCCGCGGGCCGGGACGGACCAGGCTGGCAACCGAAGTTTCCGTTAACTGCCGTGGAATACCTTTTTAAGACCTGAGGCTCAGGCGTCTGGCCCTCCTAGGCTGCCTGAGGGTCCGTGAAATAGGCGCGAGATGCGCACGTGCCCGCTCACCGGCGATGGAACGGGCGTAGCTCGATGAATGATCTCAGGCGACTCTCTGGTCCGGGCACGCTGGGCGTGCTTGGGACAGGGCCGCTAGCGGACGGACTGCTGGCGGACGAAGCCGACGGCCGGATGCTCCCGGATGAGCCGCTGGCCGCCCTGGCCGCACGGCACGGCCTGCGGTCAACCGCCGCCAGGCCGTCACTGCCCGCATACCTGCGCCTGCTTTGGCAGCGGCGGTACTTCATCGCCGCCTACGCCACGGCCCGCAATATCGCGACCTACACCGAGGCCCGGCTCGGCCAGATCTGGCAGGTCCTCACGCCGCTGCTCAACGCCGGCGTCTACTACCTCATCTTCGGGGTGATCTTCGGGGCCAGGCACGGGGTTCCCAACTACCCGGCATTCCTGGTCACCGGGGTCTTTGTCTTCTCCTTCACCGAACGGTCGATCCTCGCCGGATCCCGGGTGATGGCGAACAACATCTCGCTGATCCGGGCCATGTATTTCCCCAGGGCATGCCTGCCGCTGGCCTACGGCGTTGTTGAGCTTCAGCAGATGCTGCTGTCCATGGTCGTACTTTTCGCCATCGTGCTCGGCACCGGGGAGCCGATCACCTGGTACTGGCTGATGCTTATCCCGGTGCTGCTGCTGCAGACCATGTTCAACCTGGGCGCCGCCCTGATCCTGGCCAGGATGGGCGCCCAGGTCCGCGACGTGAGCCAGCTCGTGCCGTTCCTGCTGCGCACCTGGCGCTACTTCTGCGGCGTCATGTACAGCATCGCCGCCCTGCCGGTGGCCATTCCGTCATGGGCCAAAACCGCGCTGGCCGGGAATCCGGCCGCCACCTACATCACGCTCACCCGGCAGTCGTTGCTCGCCTCGCAGCGCGTCGCCGAGCCAGGAGCCAAGCCGTACAACTTCGCCAAGTGCAAGGTCGGCCTCCCGCAGTACTGCCACGCACCCCTGTCCACGCTGCATATCTGGGAGGCCGCGATCGGCTGGGCGGTCCTGGCCCTCGCCATCGGGATTGTCTACTTCTGGCGGGCCGAAGCACGGTACGGCCGCGGCTGATCAGGGTCCGCGCCGGTGCCCGCTTTGAAAGCGGTCGGGCACGAGCCCCGTATCGGGCGACTACACCGGCAAGGACGAGATCCTGCAGTTCTTCAGCAAGATGATGCAGACCTACGACGGGACGTTGCCGGTCCAGGTTCTCGACATACTCGCAAACGATCAGTGACGGCCGGTGCATCCGCTTTGTCAGCTACGACGACTCCTACCATCAGTTCTGGTCCAAGGTCCCGGCTGAGCAGCGATCCGCACGCAGTCACTGATACTCCCTGGCCACCGGGCTAGCCCGGGACCGCCGGGCCGGGCTGGAGGTTCAGCGTCACCGCCTGGCGGCCGAGGGAATTCATCTTGTGACCGTTGACCGTAAGCACGATGCCGCCGGGATTGCCGATCTTCAGGGATACCCGGTGGGCGAAGACCCAAAGGGTAGGCCGGGGCTCTGTCGGAAGTGGCCCTCAACCGGGTAAACGCTGGCCGTTGCGAATCTGTTACACGCCTAAAGGTGCCGGTGTCCCGGACGGCGGTGTAACGCGATGAGACGGCTTGGCGTTCAACAGGCAGGAGCCCGGTCGGCTCCGGATACTTCCGGTCAGCTCCCCGCTCGGGGCTCCTCCCCACGTGTGCCATGCACCGCGGCGGACCCGATTGGGGGGACGTTGAAGCCGAGGATGGTGCCCAGGCACGCCAAGAGCCTGGGCGTGGGACGCTGGACTGGCCGGATGGCGGAACTCAGGCGTCCACGCCCGCAGGCTGATCGTGAAGCCTCACAGCCGCAGGCGCGCTACGACCCGCTAGTTCACCCGATCGCGATCACCGAACACAGTGTCATCGGTGATCAGATCCGTCTGCCTGCCGCCTGCTGTGACATGACCGGCTGCTTCCGGAGTTTCGCGGACCAGGCCGCGCTCGGCGAGGCGGACAACCGGGCGAGAGCGCTCGCTGCGGGCTGGGGCGCGGACGCTTACGGCCGACTTGTCTGCCCAGGCTGCCAGCAGCTTCCCGGTCGACCAGCGGACAGCCACATAATCTCCGATCGCGGAAATTACCGTAGCCGGGGTGCCGTTGATCGAGAGCGCGCATAGCGCCGTGAATCGACCTTGTCAGGGCGTTGGGTCGGAGACCGCGGCGCCGAAGATGTCGGTGTTGCCGAATGTGGTGGGGCAGTCGGCCTGCGGAGCTGGTTTGGTGACTGTTGTGCCGGTGCGAAGTGACATCCGCCACGCATCCAGCGCTGGGCAGTCCGCTGCGTTGCGGGCGTCGTTCCAGACCCCGACCGCGCCTGTGCGGGTGGCGGCCGCATACACGTAGTCGCCGAGGAATTCCGCCGTGAGGTCGTTCTGGGAGGATGCGCGCGGGTCTCCGACGACGCCCCGGGCCAGTGTGCCGAAGGCGCCGATCTTTCCGCTGGTGACGTCTGCGTGCAGGATCGCGCCGATCAGGCTCCGCGGGGACGTGGTGTCCGTGCGGTACGGGGTGGTGAATGCGTTGTAGGTGATGTACACATCGGTGCCGGCCGGCGAGATCGCCGGGGCCGGCTCGTTCTGTTTGTTCTGCGAGAACGGCGACACCGGGCTGCCAACCGTGACCAGCATGCCCGTAGCCGTGGCTGGGCTGGCTGGGCCGCCGCCACCCCACCAGCGGAAGCACCCGAAGCGAGGGCCATCGCGACTACCACCCGGCGGAATCGTGTCCACGACATGGCAGCCCCTCAAGAACAGGTACGACGGCCCAGGAACCTGGGCAGGTTACATCGGAATTACAGAGGTGGGCCAGACACAAAAGGGCCCTTGTCGATCCGGAGCTGCGCCGGTTGACGAGTAATTAGAGGCCGGCGAACCGCGCCGGTCCTGCTGAAGGGAGCAGGTCATGAGCAAGTACATCCTCGCCTTCCGCGGCCAGCCGGACCGCGCGCACCAGCCGGATGAGGGGCAGCAGTGGGGTGCCTGGTTTGCGGGCCTCGGCGCCGCGATCGTCGACATGGGAAACCAGGTGGGCACGGTGCGCACCCTGCCCAGCGAGGGTGGCGGCGATCCGGCGAGCGCGGCCTTGACGGGGTATGTCGTGATCACCGCCGCCGACTCCGGCGAGGCCGCCCGCCTGGCCGGCGGCTGCCCTGGTCTCCAGCACGGGGTCAGCGTCGAGGTCGGCGAGATTGTCGGCGCCTGATCGGCTGGGTCTGCATCGCCCTGCGGAGCCGGCCAGCTGCCGGGTGCCGGCCGGCCCCGGCACCGAGACGAACCGGACACGCGCGGTGCAGAATCTTGCACGGGCGCGTTCTAGCACACGGCACACTCCGCCGCCGGCGCGACGGCGCAGCACATAGGAGGCTTGAGATGGCCGGGTACATGGTATTCATCTGGGATGACGAGGAGGCATGGGCGGACGCTGATCCGCGCACCGTCGAAGCCACCCAGGCCGCGCACGAAGACTTCATGGCGCGCAACGCTGGCGCGCTGCGCGGCGGCAACCGGCTGCACCCCAGCGGCACGGCGACCTCGATCCGCCACAGCGCCGACGGTGGGGTTGCCCTGAGCGACGGCGTGTTCGCCGAAGCCAAAGAGGTGATCGGCGGCTACTACCTGATCGACGCCGCCGACCTGGATGAGGCGCTGCGCATCGCCGCGCAGGTGCCGGCCCCGTTCGGCGGAGTCGAGGTCCGCCCCATCTGGACGACTAGTTGACCGGCGGCAGCGTGATGGATCCCACTGTCGCGGCCGCCGTCGCCGAGGCACACCGCCGGGATTGGGGGTTCGTGCTCGCCGCGACCGCCCGGATCACCCGCGACCTGGACGCCGCCGAGGACTGCGTCCAGGACGCCTACGCCCAGGCACTGGCTGCCTGGCCGGCCAGTGGCGTGCCGGCCAAGCCCGCAGCGTGGCTCACCGTGGTGGCACGGCGTCGGGCGATGAACCTCATCCGCCGCAACGACACGCTGACGAGGAAGCTGCCGCTGCTCGTGGACACTGCCACCTCGCCCGGACCCGGCGACGGCGGCGACACGGCCGCAGACCCGGTCCCCGATGACCGGCTGAGGTTGATCTTCACCTGCTGTCACCCCGCCCTCGCGGCCGAGGCCCGGGTAGCGCTCACCCTGCGGCTGCTGTGCGGGCTGACCACCGGCGAGGTAGCCAGCGCCTTCCTCGTCTCCGAGCCCACCATGGCGGCACGGATCACCCGCGCCAAAAAGAAGATCGCCGCCGCGCGCATCCCCTACCGGGTTCCGCCGGCCAGCGAGCTGCCGGACCGGCTCGCCGCGGTCCTCGACGTCGTCCACCTGCTGTTCACCACCGGCCACACGGCGCCGGCCGGCCAACAGCTGCAGCGCCGCGACCTGGCCGAACGAGCCCTCGACCTGGCTCGCATGCTGCGGCACCTCCTCCCCGGCGACCCGGCCGTGGCCGGGCTGCTTGCCCTCATCCTGCTCACCGACGCGCGCCGCCACACCCGCACCACCACCGACGGACAGCTGGTCATCCTCGCCGAACAAGACCGCACCCGCTGGGACCGGACCGAGATCAACGAAGGACTCGCGCTGATCCGCACCGCGCTGGAGCCGCGCCCCCCGACCCGCTACGCGCTCATGGCGGCCATCGCCGCCGTCCACGCCGCGGCACCGCGGTGGGAAGCCACCGACTGGCAGCAGATCACCGACCTCTACGACGCGCTGACCCAGATCTGGCCATCCCCGGTGGTGGCCCTCAACCGCGCCATCGCCATCGGCGAGGCCCGCGGACCGCAAGCCGGGCTCGCCGCCCTCGACCAGCTCGCCACCGAGCCGCAACTCGCTGGCTACCACTACCTACCTGCGGCCCGCGCCGAATTCCTGCGCCGCCTGTACCGCACCGACGACGCCCGGCTGGCCTACCACGAAGCCCGGCTGCTCGCGGACAACCCCATCGAACGAGATTTCCTCACCCGCCGCCTCGGCGAACTCGACAGGTAACTCCGCCCCGCCCAGACCATCACGTCACTCACTAGTGGTCTTACAGACCACTAAATTCAAATGGTGACCCGCATGTGCTTGCGGAGTGGCAACACTCAGGGCGCGCCAAGGAGTTCGTAGATGGGGTCGGGGACGGCAGCCGGCAGGTCCGAGGTCAGCAGGCCCAGCCAGCTGCCGCGGATGCGGTCGAACGCGAACGCCGCTTCGGCCTGCTCATGCGCGCGGTCGCCTGCGTCTCGCCACTCGTCCTCATCCAGGGCCGCGATGGCCCGGGCCATATCGGCCGGGGTGCGGTGGATCCATCGCGTGTCGTAGATAGTCTCCGCGCCCGGCCAGTGCCGGAGAACCGGCACCGCCCGGGAGGCCATGCCCTCCGCGGGCGCGACATGGAAGCTCTCGTCGTCGCTCGTGGACAGCACGAATCCGACCCTGCGCAGCCAGGCGGCCACGTCCGGGCCCGCTTCATCGAAGACAACCGCCCCGCGCAGCATCGGCGAACGCTGGATCCGGCGCAGCGCCGTGGTGTAATGCGCGCGTTCCTCCGGCTTCCGCCACACCCACCAGTGATCCCAGGGCATGGAGGATTTGACGAACAGCAGGTACCTGTCATCTTCGCGGCGGAGTTCTTCGAGCACGTCGAGGGCGCGATCCAGGCGCTTGCGGGCCGGCACGATCCCGATGACGCCGAGGTGATGCCGCGCGCCTTCCAGCTTGGGCCGGTCCAACTGGCCGATATCCACCGTGTTCGGGATCGTGACAACCTTGTCGGCTGGCCAGCCAGCCCGCTCGCGGCACAGCCGGGCGTAGTGCCGGCTCACGCACACCACCTGGTCGATGGCCTTGATGTCGACCAGATTCGCGTAGCCAGCGGTCAGCTCGAACCGGTGCAGCCGAACGATCAGGCGCGAACCACGCCGCTTGTGCCTGCTGTACCAGATCGCGTTCGGCCCGCACCATTCGCAGATCACGACGTCCGCCCAGCGGGCGAGGGCCGTGCTGGCCTCGGCAGAGTGCCTGCCGAGGCCGCGCCAGTGATCCACCCGCACTTCCAGCCCGGGCTGCTCGCTGAGGTACTCCAGCAGGGGGCCGAAGAACTTCAGGTCGTGGCCGGCCACGACGACCCGCAGTCGCCCGCCCGCCGGGCTGGCCGGTGTCGGGCTGGCTGGTGCCGGGCTGGCCGGTGCTGGGCTGGCCGGTGGCGCGGCGGCCGGGAGGGCGCGGTCCAGGTATCCGCGCAGTCGGCTGACCGCTGACTCCAGGGTGAACGACCGGGCGGCGGCGGCGGTCCGGGCCGCCGCGAGCCGGGCCACGGCCGGATCGCTGGCCACCTCGGCCACTGTGTCCGCCACGTCGGACAGATCGCGGGCAAAGAGGGGATAGTCGGCGCCCAGAAGCTCCTCGTGCATCGGGGTCCGGTTGAGGATGACCGGCAGCCCGAGGAGGCCGAACTCCAGCACCTTCGTGGACAGCTCCAGGCTCGCGTCGAGGCTTGCGTCACGCCAGCTCAGCCCGATGTCGCAAGACGCCGCGAGCTGCATCGCCTCCTGCCGTGACCGGCCGCCGTACCAGATCACGCCGCTATCACCGGGCGAGGGCGTTCCGGCCCGGGGGGCGCCGTAGGCGGCCTGGGGCCTGCCGAGAGCGGCGCGCATCCGCCGGGCGTACCCGGGATCCGCGGGATCGCTGTGGATCTTGTCCCCGAGCATGTGCACCTCAGTGGGCACGCCCCGCGCCGCGAGCAGCCCCGGCAGTTGGGTCATCTCGTAGGTGTTCCAGCGCGGCGCGAACTTACCGGTGTAGACGAGCCGCAGCGGGTCACGGCCAGTGCCCGCGCGGCGCTGCGGCGAGCCGTCCAGAGCCGGCACGACCGGCGGCATCAGCACGCACTTGCCGCATGCCGCGGGGACGCTTCCCTCCAGGAACGACCGCAGTTCCTCGGTCTGGCAGAGCAGGTACCGGGAGGCCGCGGCGATGTCGGCCAGTTCGGCTGCCTTCTCCTCGGTCATCGCGGCAACCGACTGGGGGATGTCGGTGAGATAGGACCACAGCCGGCCGGTGAAGCCGCCGTCCGCCACTACCTGGGTTACCACCCGCCGGCCGCGGAGCACCACGAGATCCTGCCGGTGCTCCTGGTCGAGCGCCGCCAGCACCTGGGCTGCCCGTTCAGCGGTGAGGCTGGCGCTGCCCAGGCCGCTGATCAGGTGCTCGGCGTGCGGGCGGCGTATGGTCACGCCGGGCTCGGCCAGCAAGGGGGCGATCAGCCGGTCGGTGCGCACGGGTGACTTGAGTACCAGCGTGACTGCGCAGCCCGCGCGGGCCATGGCCTGGACCGTGGACTGTACCCAGATGGCCGACCCGTCGATCAGGTTCAGGTCGATGTCGCCATAGACCAGCGCGCTGAGTTGGCTCATGGCGAGCCCTCCAGTCAGGTAATGGCGGCGAAAGAGGAAATGGCCGTCAGCGGAAGATGGCAGTCAGGGGGAGATGGACAGCATGCTCAGGCCGTGGCGGCCCCAGGCATCGGCCGGCGGGGCCCCGGCCAGCAGCAGTTCGCGCCGCACCAGGGCCGGCTCGATCGCCGGCGCGAACACGTAGTCGGCCCCGGGAGCGTGGCCGACCGCGTCCGCCCTCGAGCACTCCAACCCGCAGGCCAGATCGAGCAGGTAGCTGTCCGGGCGATCACGATCCCAGTCCCAGGGCGCCACCCAGGGTGATCGCGCAGCGGCCGCGGCGGCGGGCAGGCCCGTCTCCGCCAGCACCCGGACCACGGCGCCCGAGTCCGCGAGCGGCCGCAGCGCCCTGGCCGCCGCCTGCCGCTGGGTAGCGGCGGCACCGTCGTGTGGGTGCAGTCCGGTGAGCGAGACGACGACCTCGGCCGGCCGGAGCCGCTGCCGCATCAGGTCATCACCGAGCCGTTGCGCGTGCTCAACGTCGGGCACCTCGGCCAGGACGGTGACCTGGCGGGACGCCCCGATGTCAGCGGGCAGGCCCAGCAACCGGGCCAGCCCGGCCAGCCGGACCGGTGTGGCGTGGTTCTCGAAGAGCTCTCTGAGCACCGGCCGGAGTTCCGCCGGGCTCCGGGCGCCGGCCTGGCGGCCGTCCTGGATTGCCCTGGCGGCCCGCTCGGCATCCGGCGCCGGCGCGCCTCCGGAGTCGGTCGCCGGACGGCCCACCGGGCCGACCACCCGTGCCCCGGCGGCGACCTGCTCGCGCGCCTGGGCGTCATCAGCCGCCACGAAGAGGCCGTGCCCGCGGTACAGGGCGGGTGCTGATCGCCAGCGGACCGCGCCAGAAACGGTGACCGGCCCGTGGCCGCCGGTCAGCTCGTCGAGGATGCGGCGCACGGCAAGCGGCTCACGTGGATCGCGGCGTGCCGCGTACACCGGGTCGCAGGGGCGACCCGGATCCAGGCCGATGGGGTTGAACCTGGCCAGCTGCACGCCGAGGTCACCGTCGAGCACGGCGTCGCAGCTCGCGGCGAGCCAGTCCAGGCCGGCGGTGAGATGCCAGGGCACGTTGCGCAGCAGGACCACCGGCTTCCCCAGCGAGCGGGCGAGGCTGACCAGGGCCGCCAGGCGCCTGCCACGGTCCGTCGCGGCCGGGTCGCCGGCGAAGGCCCACCCGCAGCCGGACAGCATGGCGGCGGTCTCGATGAGCACCAGGTCAGCGCCGGTGCCTTCGAGCACGAAGTCGGCGTCATGAGGGAGCAGCGGCTGCACGACGGCATCAGGTTCGAGGGTGGCGCAGCTCAGCGAGGTCAGCGCGCCGGTGATCACGAGTCTGTCCGGGCCAGCCAGGCTCTCCCCGGTGATCTGCCCCGGCGCCGTGTAAGCCGCCAGCCAGCGGTCGCCAAGCCCGGGCCCCCCCTGGTCCTGGAGCAGGGTCAGCGGGCCACCAGGCCGGTCGCCGCTCCCCGCAGCATTGCGTCGGCCAAGAGCACCGCCGCCCCGGTGCCGCCACAGCCGGTAGAGGCCGATCGGCAGCCGGGCGCCCTCCCGCCATGGGCGGCGGGCCACTCCTACGACGGCCCGGCCGATCTCCAGCGAGGTCGAGCGTTCCAGCGCCATCAGCTTCTCGTACACGCCCACCAGTTCGCGCTGCGTGGCGCGCAGCGAACGTGCCAGCCGGTCGCGTTCCAGCGCGACGCCGGCCTGGCCGGTGCCGCCCGCCTCCCCGGCCTGCTCGGCCGGGGCACTGGGCTGCGGGGTGTCACTGGCGCCGGCACGCTCCAGGTCAGCGAGCCGGGCTCGCAGGCCCTGCTCGACAAAGCTGCCGAGGGCGTACTCGTTCATGTTCCGCAGCGCGGAGTCCTGGCCCGATGCCTCAGCTGGCGCCGCGACGCGGGTGAACACGATCGCACTGCCGAAGCTCGCCTCATCCAGCGCTGCGACCTGCAGGATCAGGCAGTTGCGGGCGGCCAGCAGGCCGAGGATCTGGTGGCCGGGAAGCCGGTCAGGGGGAAAGGCGAGCAGCAGGACGCCGCGCGCGCCATCCGGAAGCTGACGCAGAACCTGCCCGAAGACCTCCAGCGCGATATGCCGGGCCGGATCCGGCCCTACCGGGACTACCGCCAGGGTGTCCGGGCCCAGCCGTGGTCCGCCGCCGGCACCGTTCCCGGATGCGGTCGGCGCGCCACCCAGTCTGGGAGCAGTGGGTGGTGCCGAGGCGGCCAGGGCGGCGGCGTCAATGCGCTGATAGCCGATGCCGTCGGCCTCGCCGGAATCCAGGTCCAGGTCCAGGTCCAGGTCCAGGCGCAGGCTGCGGCCGACGTCCGGGCCCGCCACTTCCACGATCGATGCCACGCCGTCGAGGTAGGCCCGCACAAGGTCGGCCAGTGGCAGCACCGTAGGCCCGGGCTCCTGTCCCGGCCCGCTGGCCAGGTCCTGGCCGTCGGTCGGAGGCTGCCCTTCGGCCCGGTCGGCGGTGCGGTCCGGGGCGCTAGCGGCCATGATCGGCCAGCCATCCGGAGATGCCGCGGGCGATCCGGGGGCCCGCGGCGCCATCCCAGAGCGGCGGCAACTCGCCCTGGTACGGCCCGGCGGCGCAGGCTTTGAGCACGGCAGACGACAGCTCGGCCTGGGTGATGAGGCGGTTACTCCCGCTGGAGATGGTGATGGGCCGCTCAGTGTTGGGCCGCAGCGTCAGGCACGGCACGCGCAGGAAGGTCGTCTCCTCCTGCACCCCGCCCGAGTCGGTTACGACCGCGGCCGCGCCCCGGAGCAGGGCCATGAACTCCAGGTAGCCAAGCGGCCCGCAGGCATGCACGCGAGGATGGGCATCGAGCCCGGCCTCCTGGAACACCGCACGCCCGCGCGGGTGCACCGGGATGAGGACATCCACCTCCGCCGCGATCTCATGGAGCCCGCGGACCAGGTCCCGCACGACCTCCGGGTCATCCACATTGGATGGGCGGTGCAGGGTCGCGATGACATAACGCCCCCCCAGGCTGTGCCGTGCGCGCATCCCGGTGGTGTCCAGCCTGTCCAGGCAGGCCTGCAGCGTGTCGATCATCGGGTTGCCCGTCAGCTGCACCGAGGTCACCGGGATGCCCTCATTGGCCAGATGCCCTACCGCCTCCGGCGAGGTCACGAAGAGCAGATCGCACAGCTGGTCGGTGACCCGCCGGTTCACCTCTTCGGGCATGGACCAGTCGAAGCTGCGCAGCCCCGCCTCGACGTGCGCGAGGGGGACGCCGAGCTTGGCGGCGACCAGCGCCGCCGCCATCGTCGAGTTCACATCGCCGTAGACAACCGTGATGGCGCAGCCCGGGTCGCTCAGCTCCGGCTCCAGGCCGGTCATGATCGCCGCGGTCTGCTGGGCATGGCTGCCCGAGCCGACCCCGAGGTTCACATCGGGCACCGGCAGCCCGAGTTCACCGAAGAAGACTTCTGACATCCGCTCGTCGTAGTGCTGGCCGGTGTGCACGACCCGCTGCCGGTGGCCGAGCACGGTAAGCGCACGGATCACGGGAGCGGCCTTGACGAAGTTGGGCCGCGCGCCGACCACGTGCGTGATGTGCGTGTGCATCGTGTTCCTTCCGGGCGGCTGCCAGCGTCCTGGCCAGTGCCCTGCTCCCGGCAGTACTCTGCCCTAGCGCCGCGGGATGGCCTACAGGTAGTTCTGTCTGTTTCCGCATGGTCTGCCATGTGTTCACCCATGCTGGCTACGATCCGCCTACGTGATCACCTGGCACCGCACCCGCGACTCCGCTACCCGGGGATCCGGCCATCAGTCCGGGGGATACCCGGGGCTTGGGCTGTCTCCCCGGGGCAAGCAGGCGCGCCGCCACGGCCCCGGCCAGTGGGGCCGTCCGGCCGGGCGGGGCCTGTCCTTGCGCCTGTTCACCCTGGCGGCATCGGTGGCCTGGCGGCATCTGGCCGACGATCCGGTGCGGGCGCTTGTCCTCGCGTGGCGGGTCCTGCCTGGCCGCTCCCGCCGGCTGGTCCGGCTGGCCGGCGGATACGGCCGCGCGGCCACGGCGTGGGGCGCCGGGGATCGCGACGGCGCACTGCGCGCCCTGGCGTCATCCCCGCGCCGTCAGGCCCGCTTCGCCCTGGCCGTGGACATGCCCGAGCCGGCCGCGCTCGCGCTGGCCCGGCTCGCCCCCGCAGACAAGGCGAAGCCGGTCCTCACCGCGCGCCTGGCCTGGCGTGAGGGCCGGCTGACCGATGTAGCCTACGCACTTGACGGGGCGCCCGGCCGCCAGGCCAGGGTGCTGCGCGCGATGCTCCGCGCGGAACGGCGGTCACGCAGTCCCGGCTGGCCACCGGTCCGCCCGGCCGGGCGCCGGGCGGCCCGGCCCAGGGCGATCGGGCGCAGGCCGATCGGGCCCATACCGATCCGGCGCCGTGTCCCCGGGCGGGTGCTGCACATCGTCACCAATGCCCTGCCGAACACGAGCGCCGGGTATACGGTGCGCACCCATCAGATCGCGGTCGCCCAGCGCTCGGCGGGGCTGGACCCGCATGTGATGACAGAATGCGGCTTCCCGGTAGCCCAGGGGCACCCAGACGCGCGCCGCGCTGTCGCCCTGGACGGGGTGGCTTACCACCGGCGGCTGCCACTGAGCCTGCCCCGCCGCAACGACGCCGCCATGGCGAAGGGCCTGGCCCTGGCCGCCGGCCTGGTCGAGCGGCTCCGCCCGGCCGTGCTGCACGCGGCGAGCAACCACGTCAACGGGCAGCTGGCATTGGCCCTGCGCGAGGCGTACGGCCTGCCCGTGGTGTACGAGGTGCGCGGTTTCCTGGAGGACTCGTGGCAGTCGCGGCACCCGGGCGACCTGTCCCGCAGTGATGTCTACCGGCTCAGCCGCGACCTGGAGACCCATTGCATGCGCGCGGCCAACCTGGTGGTGACCCTCGGCGAGGCGATGCGGGAGGAGATCGTCGTCCGGGGGATCCCGGCGGACCGGATCCTGGTGGCGCCGAACGCGGTCTCCAGTGAGTTCCTCAGCCCGCTGCCGGATGGCCGCCCGCTGCGCGCCGCGCTCGGCATCGGCCCCGATGAGCCGGTGGCCGGGCTGGTGTCCAGCCTGTTCGCGCATGAGGGCGTGCCCACTTTCCTGGAAGCCGCCGCCCACCTGCACCGCCGCGGGCTGCCGGTCCGGCCGCTCATCGTCGGCGATGGCCCGGAGCGCGCCAGCCTGGAGAACCTGGCCACCCGGCTCGGCCTCGGCGGGAAGGCGGTCTTCACCGGCCGGGTGCCGCTCCAGGACGTCCGTCGCTACTACGCGGTCCTCGACGTGTTCGTGATCCCGCGCACCAATGACCGGGTCTGCCAGCTCGTCACCCCGCTGAAGCCAGTGGAGGCGATGGCCAGCGGGCTGTGCGTGGTGGCCAGCGACGTGAGGGCGTTGCGGGAAATTATCAAACACGGATCGACTGGGACGTTAACTCTGCCGCAAAATCCGGTAGCACTGGCGGATTGCCTGGAAATGCTCCTCTACAGTCCAGATGTCCGCCGGGAACTCGGCGCAAAGGCCCGCGAATGGGTGGCCGGGGATCGGACCTGGGCGCGTAACGCGGAGCGCTACCGCCTGGCCTACGAGTCTCTCGGCGTCGGCTGAACAGGCGGTCCTCGTCGAGGGGAACAGTTCGGAAATGCAACGTGACTTGCTGGTCATCGGACTGGGCTACGTCGGCCTGCCGCTGGCCAGGGAGGCCACGACCGCCGGCCTGTCGGTTGTCGGCTACGACGTGGACCAGGCCATCGTGGACCGGCTCAACCGCGGCAGCTCGCACGTGGACGACATCCCGGCGGGTGACGTCGCGGCGATGCTGGAGGCCGGGTTCCGCGCCACCGCCGACGAGACCGCCGTCGGCGAACCGGACACCGTGGTCATCTGCGTGCCGACACCGCTGTCCGCCGCCAGCGGCCCCGACCTCACCGCTGTCCGGGCCGCCACCGAGATGGTGGGCCGGCTGCTGCGCCCGGGGATGCTGGTGGTGCTGGAGTCCACCACCTATCCGGGCACGACCGACGAGGTCATCCGGCCCACGCTGGAGACCGCCTCCGGGCTCACCGCCGGAGTGGATTTCTGGCTGGCGTTCTCGCCGGAGCGGATCGACCCGGGCAACAAGGACTATGGGATCCGCAACACGCCGAAGGTGGTCGGCGGCCAGACGCCCGCCTGCGCCGCGGCCGCCGTCCGGTTCTACGGCAAGCTCTGCGACCAGGTGGTCCAGGCGGCCTCGGCGCGTGAGGCCGAGATGGCCAAGCTGCTGGAAAACACCTACCGGCACGTGAACATCGCGCTGGTCAACGAGATGGCGATCTTCTGCCATGAACTCGGCGTGGACCTGTGGGACGCGATCAGGTGCGCCGCGACCAAGCCATTCGGTTTCCAGCCGTTCTACCCGGGCCCGGGCGTGGGCGGGCACTGCATCCCGATCGACCCGAACTACCTCTCCTACAAGGTGCGCACGCTCGGCTACCCGTTCCGGTTCGTCGAACTGGCCCAGGAGATCAACGGGCGGATGCCTTCCTACGTGGTGGACCGGGCCGCCGACCTGCTCAACCGGCACGCCAAGCCGGTGAACGGCGCTCGCGTGCTGCTGATCGGCGTGACCTACAAGCGGGACATCGCCGACCAGCGCGAGTCACCGGCCCGGCTGGTCGCGCGCAAGCTCCGCGCCAGGGGCGCGATCCTCGCCTACCACGACCCGTTCGTCAGCGAGTGGCCGGTCGATGGGGAGGCCGTCCGCCGGGCGGTGGACCTGGACGCGGAACTGGCGGGAACCGACCTGGTGATCCTGCTCCAGGATCACCGCGCCTGCGACCTCGACCAGATCGCCCGCGATGCCCCGCTCATCCTGGATACCCGGGGCCGGATCGTGAGCCCGCGGGCAGAGGTTCTGTGAGGCAGGCATGCGCGTAGTTGTCTGCACCATCGTCCACCACCCGCAGGATGCGCGGATCCTGCACCGGCAGATCCGTGCCATGCTGGACGCCGGGCATCAGGTCAGCTACATCGCGCCGCTGACCGCGTGCGGCGTGCGCCTGCGGCCCAGGCCCGGGCTGACCGCCACCGACGTGCCCCGGGCGGCGGGCCGCCGCCGGGCCGGTGCGCTGCGCGCCGCCCGCCGTGAGCTCGCCCGGCTCAGCCAGGGTGCCGATCTGCTCATCGTGCACGACCCCGAACTGCTGCTTGTGCTGCCCCTGGTCGGCCGGCGCCCGCCGACCGTGTGGGATGTGCACGAGGACACCGCGGCCGCGCTGAGCACCAAGGCATGGCTGCCCGGCCCGCTCCGGCCGGTCGTGGCCGCCGCAGTGCGCCGGGCCGAGCGGATGGCCGAGCGCAGGATCCACCTGATCCTCGCCGAGCACGGCTATGCCGACCGGTTCCGCCGCCGCCATCCGGTGGTGCCGAACACCACCTACGTGCCGGACCGCCCCGCCCCGCCCGGGCGGGGCGACCGGGTGGTCTACATCGGCCATCTGTCACCGGACCGGGGCACCTCCGAGATGATCGAGGTCGGCCGGCTGCTGCGGCCGCATGGCATCGTGGTCGAACTGATCGGCCCGGCTGATGCCCAGGCCCGCGCGGAACTGACCCGCGCACAGGCGGCCGGCCTGATCCGCTGGCACGGATTCCTGCCTAACGACAAGGCAGTGCTGATGTCCGACGGAGCGCTGGCGGGACTTTCGCTGTTGCACGATGAGCCGAATTTCCGGCATTCCCTGCCGACGAAGGTCGCGGAGTACATGGCGCACGGCGTACCGGTGATCACCAGCCCGCTGCCGGTCGCGGCCGGGCTGGTCGAGCGGTATGAGTGCGGCACGGTGGTGCCGTTCGGCGACCCGCGCGCGGCGGCGGACGCCGTGCTCCGGCTGGCCGCCGATCCCGGCCTCCGGGCCACGCAGGGACTTCGCGGGCACCGCGGCGCGGCCGAGTCCCTGGGCTGGCCCGCGAATGCCCGCTC
>Ga0137392_10000932_pt1 | contig 16243 bp, 13 predicted proteins | sample 15con2h34AmetaG_FD_101394 | JGI IMG/M metagenome (GOLD analysis project Ga0137392, IMG submission 101394) | Vadose zone soil microbial communities from Angelo Coast Range Reserve, California, USA - 15con2h3.4A metaG | ecosystem: Environmental > Terrestrial > Soil > Vadose zone > Saprolite... | reverse complement strand
CGGTTTCACTGGGCCGGTTTCACTGGGCCGGTTTCACTGGGCCGGTTTCACTGGGCCGGTTTCACTGGGCCGGTTTCACTGGGCCGGTTTCACTGGGTCGGCCGGACTTGCGCTACCTCGGACCTCCAGCTGTGCTCGGGTTCGAAGCCGAGCAGCCGACGGGCCTTGTCAGTGGAGAACATCGACTCGTGCGGCTCCACCTGACGACGCCAGGGCACGCCGGGGAAGAACTCCCCCATCAGTTCGGTTATGGGCCGGCTCATGACGTTGTCCGGGCTGGCGATGATGAAAACCTCGGCTCCGGTGAGAGGGGCCTCCAGCGCCCTGCGCACCGCCTGAGCTCCGTCCCGAGCATCGATGTACGACCACAGGTTCCATTTTCGCTGCGCGGGGTCGTCGTCGAAGCCGGGGAACTGGACGTAGTCCTCGGCGAGCATCACGTTGGAGAAGCGCAGGCTGAAGATCTTCATCTCCGGCTCCCAGCGGCAGAATTGCCTGGCCATCTCCTCGCCCACCGTCTTGGAGAGCGCGTACGCCGACTCCGGGCGGGGCGGATATAGCTCGTCAACGGGGACGTAGGGGGGAGGGGTGTCGAAGGGCAGGCCGAGGACGGTCTCGCTGGAAGCTGACACCACGTTGCGGATCCCCAGGTGACGGGCGGCCGCGAAGACGTTGTAGGTGCTGACCGTGTTGTTGCGGAAGAGTTCCGCGCCGGTGGTCAGTCCCGGAGCGGGCACCGCGCCGAGGTGGACGACCGCGTCGACACCACGGTGGCGGTCGTCCACTTGATGGAGGACTTCCATCGTCTGGCCCATGTCGGTGAGGTCGGCGCGGACGAAGGGGCTCAGGTCGTCGGGTGGGCGCACGAGATCGACATTGGTGACCGAGTACCCGTGTTCGAGCAGGTCCGAGAGGCAAGCCCGGCCGAGCTTCCCGCTGCCACCCGTCAGCACCACTTGGGTCATGATCGCCCTCTCGCTCGCTGGCCGACCGCGTCAGGCGGCCCGCTTGTAGGCGCGGACGGCCAGCGGCGCGAAGACCACGAAGATCCCTACCAGCCACACGACGCTCTTCCACAGGTTCGCCTCGATCGGGCCACCGAGGGCCAGCGCGCGCATCGTGTTGACGATATAGGTGACCGGCTGGTTGTTGGCGAACGCCTGCAGCCAGCCCGGCATGGTCGAGATCGGCACGAACGCGGAGCTGAGGAACGTGATCGGGAACAGCCAGATGAGCCCGAACGCCTGCACCGACTCCTCGTCCCCGATGGCCAGGCCGGTGTACGCGGCGATGAGGCAGATCGCCACCCCGAACACGACGGAGAGCACGACCATGAAGATGGCCGGGACAGAGCCGTTCTGGAACCGGAAGCCAACCGCGTAACCCACCGCGAGGACGATCAGGATCGTCACCGTCATCCGCGCGGTGTCGGCGACCAGACGGCCGGCGAGCACAGCCGAGCGCGCCATCGGCATCGACCGCAGCCGGTCGATGACGCCCTTCTTCAGCTCCTGGGCCAACGCGATGGCCGTGCCGAACGACGCGAACGCCGCGGTCTGCGCGATGATCCCGGGCATCAGGAAGTTGACGTAGCCACCTGGCACATTCACCGGGATCGCGCCGCCGAAGACGTAGCGGAACATCAGCACAAACATCACCGGCTGGATCACGGTGAACACGATGTAGGCCGGGACACGCATCCAGACCAGCAGGTTGCGCCGGGTGATGGTGAGCGTGTCGGTCACCGCCCAGCGAGCCTGGAGGAGGAGGCCGGGCTCGCCCGGCTGCGCAGCGCCCGGTGCGCCCGTCTGCGCGGCGATGGCGGTCATGACGCCACCCCCGCTGAGTCCTTCTTGCTGCCGCGGCGGCGGCCGCGGCGGCGCTGGTCCGACTGGCCGTCCTCTTCGGCGGCGTGTCCGGTCAGCGCGAGGAACACGTCATCGAGGGATGGCCGACGCAGCATCAGGCCGTGTATCTCGACGCCGGCCGCGTCCAGGTTGCGCACCGCTTCAATGAGCGCCTCGGACCCGCGGCCCCCGACCCCCACGTTGATCACGCCGGTCTCCTTGTCTACGTGCGGCTCGCCCTCACCGATCTGTGCGATCGCGGTGACGGCGTCGCTGATCCGGGTACGGTCGGGCACCGTGAACTGGAGCACATCCCCGCCGACCCGGCCCTTCAGCTCCTCGGACGTGCCGGCGGCAATGACCAGGCCGTGGTCGATGACCACGATCTCGTTGGCCAGCTCGTCGGCCTCATCAAGGTATTGAGTGGTGAGCAGCATCGTCGTGCCGCCCGCGACCAGCGACCGGATGATGTCCCACATGCCCAGCCTCGACCGCGGGTCCAGGCCGGTCGTCGGCTCGTCGAGGAACAGGACCTGGGGCTGGCCGACCAGGCTCGCGGCCAGGTCCAGGCGTCGCTGCATGCCGCCAGAGAAATTCTTGGCCGCCCGGTCGGCCGCATCGACCAGGTCGAACTGTTCCAGCAGTTCGGCCGCGCGAGCCCGAGCACGCGGCCAGCTCAGGTGATAGAGCCGTCCGACGATCTCAAGGTTCTCCCGGCCCGTGAGTTCCTCCTGAATGGCGGCCGACTGCCCGGAGAGCCCGATCGACCGGCGGACCGCGGCGGCCTCCCGCACGACGTCGTGCCCCTCCACCAGGGCGCGCCCCCCGTCCGGGCGCAGCAGGGTGGTCAGGATGCGCACGGCGGTCGTCTTACCCGCGCCGTTGGGACCCAGCACCCCCAGCACCGTCCCCGGCGGCACCGACAGGTCGATGCCACGCAACGCGCGCACCTCCCCGAACGACTTGGTCAAACCCTCCACGAGAATCGCCGGCTCTGAATTGAACCCTGCCACTACATCCTCCTGACCCTGCCACAAGCCCATCAACGTCCGCGCCCATGAACCTACCGGCAGCGCGGCGGTGCCGGCGAACGCAAAAACTCCCGCCGTCCAGGCCGGGCAAACCGCGGCCCATGAGTGCCTTCCCCATTTCTACGCGGTGCCACTGACAGTCCTGAGCATTCGGTAGGTATGACCTGATGGCCAGCACAAACTCATCGCGGCCCATGAAGCGCGGCCCATGAAGCGCTGATGGCCAGAAGCGCGCACCGACGACCCGCACATTATTTGGACATGTCTGCGATGCCATGTACGCCAGCCAGCAGGCGTACGTGGACCGGCGGCGCATCACCCTGGATGATGCTGTCAAGCACGCAGGCGCATCGCCACGCTAGGCGTGGCCTGCCGTTCGGAGGTGGGGATGAGTACGAGCCTGGGACCTGCGGCCGGTACCGGGGGCACGCGGCCGTTGCCGCGGCCCGGGGTGCCGACCCCCGGTGGCCGGTGGGACCTCGGCGCGGGCGATCCCGCGACCGTGGTCGCCCAGGCCCGCACGGCGCTGTTCGTCATGGTCGGCGTCCTGGCTGCCCTGTGGGTCATCCAGATCGCGAACTGGGCCGATCACTACCATCTGGCCGTCGAGTACGGGATCCGGCCGCGTGACCTGGCCGACCTGCCCGACATCCTTACAGCGCCGTTCCTGCACTTCAGCTGGGCTCATATCGAGGGGAACTCGGGACCGCTGTTCATCTTCGGCTTCCTGGCCGCCTACCGCGGGGTGGCCAAGTTCCTCGGCGTGACTGCCGTTGTCATCCTGGCCAGCGGCCTGGGCGCCTGGCTCACTGAGAGCGCTGGCACCGTCGGGGTCGGTGCCAGCGGGGTCGTCTTCGGCTACTTCGGCTACATCATGGTCCGCGGGCTCTTCGACCGGCACGCGATCGACGTGCTGATCGGCGCGGTGATGGCGCTCTGCTTCGCCTACCAGTTCACCGTCCTGCTACCGCATGCCGGGATCGGCTGGCAGGCGCACATCGGCGGGCTCCTCGGAGGCGTGGCGGCCGGCTGGCTCTTCCGGGACCGGCGCACCGCCGGGACGGCCGGCTCAAAGGCCGGCCTGAGCGGCTCGAAGGCCGGCCTGAGCGGCTCGAAGGCCGGCCTGGGCGGACAGCCGGCACCGCCGTCTGGCTCACCGTAAACCGCTGCGCCGCGTCCTAGCCGCCGTAGCGGTCCTCGCCGGAATCTACCCGCCGAACTGAGATGTCCTCGGAGCGATGCCGCTGAGCGCGTGGGCGATGCAGCGGTAGGCGCGCGCCCCGCTGTTGAACGCAGCCTCGTCCGGCGGCAGCACGGCGATCTCCCACGCACTCCCCGGGATCTGGAGTGCCGGGCCCGTCCGTGACTTGACCAGCACCGCCGTTGAGCACACGGCACGCACGCTCGGGTTCGCCTGCACGTTTCCGCCCGCCGGAAGCGGCTGCGAGCGGATGTGCTCCCACCGCCGCAAATGTGATCGCAGGCGGCGCTGATTGGTCAGGCTGGGATCACGAGGTGGAGATGCGCGGGCGCGAGATGGACGTCGACGCGTCGCCCCCAGTCGAAGGGGAGCGAGTCGGTTTCGATTCCGTCGGCGAAGATCGAGCCGCCAGTCTCCATTTCTGACCAGGCGGTGAGCCAGTCGCCCGCGTCCAGGGAGCCTTCACGGATCGTGGTCTGGCTGCCGGAGGCCGGGAATGGCTCACGGACGAAGAACGCGAGCCGGTGTTCGGTTGGCTGGGGAAGCGGCAGCGTGGACTGCCGTTCGAGGGAGATCGACCGGGCCCAGCCGGTGGAGCCGGTGCCGGTGCAGACGATGAGGCCGGAGGAGATCTGGTGCAGCTGGGTCTGCGCAGAGGCGAGCCGGTAGCGGGCGGACTGGTGGCTGCAATGGCCGATGAAGATCTCGTTGAGGGCTAGCAGCGTCGTGCCGTCGTCGAGGCGTGCCTCGGCCATCGCCCGCTCCTCGACAGCGGCGCGTCCTGCCGCGGCAGGCTGGAGCAGATCGGCTGCCTCGCCTGGCGTGCAGCGCACCAGCACGCCCTCGTAGCTGGCCGGGTCAGGGTTGACGCCGATGACGGGCTGGCCGGTCAGGTACTTCGCCACGTTGGGGACCAGGCCGTCTTGGCCGATCACCACGATGACGTCGTCGGGCTCGAACAGGAACCGGTCGAGATCGCCGCGGGTCACCATTCCCCGGCGCCACTGGCGGGGGATCGCGGCGGTCACCATGTCGCGGGCCGCTGTGAGGCGGTGGTGGCGTTCCTCCGGCTCGGTAATTTCCCCGCCGCGTGCGCGCAGGAAGAACTCCGCCTGGCCGCGCGTGCCGTGCTCGGCCAGCATCTGCTCGTACTCGGTGGGCCGGGTGACCATGACCACCCGGGGAAGCCGCGCCTGGGTCATGTCAGCCTTCAGCGGTCCTGGCTTGCCGCGGAGCCCGAGTGCCCGTTGAGGAACCGGGCGGCCAGCGGCCCTAGCAGGTCAGGGGTGAGGTACAGGTGCTCGACCTTGCCGAGGTTGGCGGCCACCTCGCGGGCGGCCATGCCGAGGAGCACGGTCGAGGACAGGTCCCGGTAGGCGTTCAGCCGGTCGCGCTCAGCGTTTACGCGTGCGCCCTCGACAGAGGTGATTGCCTGCGCCTCGGCCGCCGCCATCACTTGCCGCTTGCTGGCGGCCGCCTCGGTGGCGATGCGCAGCGCCTGGGCCTCGTCGCTGGCCCGGCGCTGGGCGTTCTCGCCCTCCTGGGCGATCAGCCGCTCCTCTTGCCGGGCGAGCTCGGTCTTGTTGTTCAGCTCGTTCTCGGCGATCGCCCGCTCCTTCTCTACCGCCTGGGCACGCCGGGCGAAGGTCGCCTCGTCCGCCTGCTGCTGGATGGCCTCGCGGGTCGGCGTCTGCAGTGCCTTATCCATGTCCGCGGTCGGCTGCACGGTAGCCACCCGCACCGCGGTCACCTCCACGCCCATCGAGCTCAGCAGCGCATCATCGGTCAGCGCGGCGGTCAGCCTGCCCCGCAACCGATCGACGCCCTCGCGCAGCGAGACGACCAGCTCGGTCTGGGCGAGGTACTCGTGCGCGAGTTCCTGGGCGAGCTGGGTCAGCAGTCCGGCCAGCTGCTCAAGCGGAGTGCGCCGCCACGCGCCGGTGTCCAGGTCGATGGTGAAGTCGACGCGCTCAGCCAGCTGCTGCGGGTCGGTGATGCGGTAGGCGATCACACCCTGCACGACGGCCTGCTGGAAGTCAGAGGTCCGCCCGCGGAACAGGAACGGCACCTCCCGGTCGTCAAGGGGTACCTCGGCGACCGCAGCGGCCAGTGGCCGGAACCACAACGCCAGGCCACGGCCGGAACGGGCCAGCTTGCCGTTGCGGAAATACAAGGTATGGGCGGCCTGGTCGCCGCGTAGGTGACGCACGGCGGGGTACTTGCGGATCTCAGCCATCGTTGTTCTCCTTGCGGCCCCGGGGGGAGGTGTTCTTCACGAACCGGTAGAGCTCGGCCGGGCGGTAAGCGACGTCGGCCTCACGTTGGCCGGTGGCTCGCAGGTGGCCACCGGCGAGCATCCGCCTGCGGAATGAGTCCTTGTTCAGCGCCCGCCCGAGGATCGCCTCGTGAATGTCCTGTAGCTGGCGCAAGGTGAAGGAGCGGGGCAGCAGCTCATAACCGACCGGCGCGTAGCCGAGCTTGCCCCGCAGGCGCTTGACGGCAGCACCCAGGATGTCCGCGTGGTCGAAGGCCAGCGGCAGCACATCGCCGTCAGCACGCGCCGTCACAGGTCCGCCGCGCTCACCCGGCCAGGCAACGTCGAGGCTTGCCACCACGACGTCATCGTGGTGATGCTCGCCGGGTACATCGGCGAGGCGTCCCGCGTCGACGAGGGCGATGTAGGCCACGGTAATAACGCGGGTCCGGGGATCCCGCCCAGGGTCACCGAACGTGTACAGCTGCTCCAGGTAGGCGCCCCGCAGGCCGCTCTTGATTTCCAGGACTCTCGCGGCTGCCTGGTCCAGGCCCTCGCCGAAGCCGGCAAACCCGCCCGGAAGAGCCCACCATCCCTGCTGCGGAGGCTCGGCGCGGCGCACGAGCAGGCACCGCAGCTGGCCCTGCCCGACCGTGAGAACGACCACGTCAACCGCCACGGACGGCCGCTCGTACAGCCCGGGGTCATAGCCGGCCAGAAACTCCTCGTCACCTGGATGCCGACCCTTAGCTGCCACATACATATATGTAGATCACATATAAGTGGTTTGTCAACAGCGCGGCACCATCCACCCTGATCCGGAGCCGACGCACTGCGCCAATGCCCTCACCTGACGCCACCGACCCCGGCGGCCGGCCCGCGCCTGCCTGACGGCCGCTCCGCCCGACCTTGGCTGTCCGCCTCGCCGGACCTCGCCGCGTGATCCCGCACGCGCGTCGCGGCTGACAGGCAGCGAGCCCCGGCCTGGGCAGAGCGAGGGCTGGTCCGGCCTGTGCCGCCAAGAAGCGTGATGCCATCGATTTCTTTTTTTCTGTTTTTGTCCATTTCTTGCAGACATGTGTGGAGTTATCTACAGTTCGGATGTCTGAGCGTTCAGAACGAGCTTCCGCGGCCAGCCTGCCGCTACCACAGGGGTACGGGGCGCTATCCCACAACCCCGCAGTAGCGAGGGGACCACCAGCAATGACCGCCGGCTCTAGCTTGGGTAGACCTGGAGCTCGGAGATCTGGCCGGCGGGCCATCCGGTGTTGGCGGTGAAGGTGAGCTTGAGGTAGCGGGTTGTGATGGGGTTGAAGGTGACGGTGACGGTGTTGCCGGTGGCGGGGTTGAAGGCGTAGCCGGCTGATCCGGCGATGGTGGTGTAGGTGGTGCCGTCAGTGCTTCCAGCGATGGACAGCGTCTGCGTCCGGGTGGCCCAGGCGGTGGAAGGAGGCAGATCCATGACGATCCGGCTGATGGTGACGGGTGAGCCGAGGTCGACCTGGAGCCACTGCGGGAACGCGTTGTTCGTGCTCTCCCAGTAGGTCGACGTGTTGCCGTCGTTGGCGTTCGACGGCGGGTAGCCGCCCACGGAGCCGCTCGCGGTCATTGTCTTGCCGATGGCGAGGTTGGTCGAGGACGAGCTGACCCCGGTACCGGTCAGGCTGACCGTGGCCAGGCCGTTCGTCGCGTTGCTCGAGATCGTCAGGGAGCCGGTGCGCGTCCCCGCTGTGGTGGGCGTGAACGTCACGTTGAAGGTGCAGCTCGCGCCGGCGGCGAGGCTTGTTCCGCAGTTGTTCGTCTGCGCGAAGTCGCCGCTGATCGAGATCGAGCTGATCGATGCCGACGCGTTCCCCGTGTTGTGCACGGTGACCGCCTGCGCCGCACTCGTGGTGCCGACGTTCTGGCTCGCGAACGTCAGGCTCGATGGCGTCACCGACAAGGTCGCGGAGGACCCGCTGCTGCCGCTCGGGTATACCTCTAGCTCGCTGGCCTGGCCCGCGGGCCAGCCGGTGTTCGCGGTGAAGTTCAGCCGGACGAACCGGGCCGACGTGGACGCGAACGTGATCGTCGCCGAGTTGTTGTTCGTGTTCGGGTCGAAGGTGTAGCCGGCGGACGGAACGATCGTGGAGAACGTCGTCCCGTCGGTGCTGCCGAGGACCGACAGCGTCTGGGTGCGAGCGCCCCACGCGGTCGAGGGCGGCAGCTTGATCACGACTTTTCCGAGCGCGAGCGTGGTCCCGAGGTCGACCTGCAGCCACTGCGGGAACGCGTTGTTCGTGCTCTCCCAGTAGGTCGACGCGTTGCCGTCGTTGGCGTTCGACGGCGGGAAGCCACCCACGGAGCCGCTGGCCGTCGCGGTCTTGTTGAGCGCGACATTCGTCGACGAGTCGATCGCCTGTCCGGAGAGCGAGATCGTCGTTGGGCTGTTCACCGCGTTGCTCGTGATCGTCACCGAGCCGGTGCGGCCGCCCGCGGCGGTCGGTGTGAACGTGACGGTCACGGTGCAGCTCGCGCCGACGGCGAGGCTTGCTCCGCAGTTGTTGGTCTGCGCGAAGTCGCCGCTGGCTGCGATCGAGCTGATCGATGCCGCCTGAGTTCCCGTGTTCTGCACAGTGGCCGACTGGCTGGGGCTCGTCTGGCTGACCACCGTGGTGCCGAACGAGAGGCTCGACGGGGTCGCCGAGAGCGACGGTCCCGGCGCCGTGCCGGTGCCGGAGAGGCTGACGCTGGTCGGCCCGTTCGGGTCGCTCGTCGCGATGGTGAGCGTGCCGCTGCGCGACCCGCTGGCTGCCGGGGAGAAGGTGACGTTGATTATGCAGCTTGCCCCGGCGGCGAGGCTCGTTCCGCAGTTGTTCGTCTGCGCGAAGTCACCCGTGGCCGAGATCGATGAGACGGTGACGCCGCTCGTCCCGTTGTTCGTGACGGTCACGGCCCGGGCCGAGCTCGTCGTGCCGACGGTCTGCGAGCCGAAGTCGATCGCGGTCGGCGTCGTCGAGAGCCCGACCGGGGGCGGCGGCTGGGGTGTCGGCCACGCCCCGCAGTAGGTCGTATTCCAGCCCGAGTTGCCGCCTCCATCGGTGATCGTGAAGGGGACACCGCAGTTGTACTGGCCTGCGGGGCCGTACACCTGCGACGCCGTTACGTTCGTGAACGTGGCCGCGCCGCCGACCTGCTCCTGTACGACGAACGTGCCGATGCTCGTGATCGTCGCGTTCGAGATAGCGACTCCGGAGATGTTCGAGCCCGAGACGAACTGGATCGCCTCGTAGGGAGCCTGCTGGATGACCAGGTTGTCGACGTGGATCGCCGCGTTGATCGCCGCGTCGCGCGCGTCGAACCAGAGTGCCCCGACGCCGAAGTTCCAGTTCGGGTCGAGGTCACCGGAGCGGATGATCGTGTTGTTCGTCACCGTTGTGGCGCCCAGGGGCGTCGAGTTGAACCGCTGCGCGACATGGATGCCGCCGCCCTGATTGATCCCGGCGTCAACGACGCGGTTGCCGCTCACCGTGTTGTCGTGGCCGCCGTAGATCGCGATGCCGTTGGCGAGCATCGGCAGCTGCACGGTGTTGTTCGTGAAGCTGTCGAACGCGTCCGCGTTCGTGTCTGCCCACGTGGCGAGGCCGTCGTCGCCGAGATTGCGCAGGTCGCTCTGCGTCACCGACGAGTGGGTGATGCCGTTGTGGAAGTTGATGCCGTCGGCGGTCGTGTCGCGAATGCGCATCCCGCTGAACGTGAGCCCATCGAAGGGCCCGTCCATCCACGCGCCGACCTTGGTGTGCTCGATCCAGATGTTCGAGACGGTCGAGTTCGCGAGCGCGCCGCCGATCCCGTTCACCTGCGCGCCGTCGTTGCGATCCTGCACGTTGCCGAAGATCGCGAAGTTCGACAGGTGGACGTTCGAGCTCGGGTTGGGCGCGTAGTTTCCGTAGAAGCCAACGCCGTTCCCCTGGACGACGGAGTACCACATCCCGGCACCCTGGATCGTCACGTTGTTGACGATGATGTGCTGGTTGACCTGGAAGGTCCCGCTCGGGATCCACACGGTCCTACCCTGTGCCTGGGCAGCCGAGATCGCCTGGCTGAACGCGTTCGAGGAGTCGGCCGCGCCGGTCGGGTCGGCGCCGTAGCTGGTAATCGAGAGCGAGTTCGCCGGTTGCGCGAGTGCCGCAGGCACCTGCTCGAAGTCGGCCAGGTCGATCGTGTAGGACGACGCCGCGTCGCCCGCGTCGACCTGGAGCCGTACCTTGGCCCCGGCCGGCATCTGTGGCAGCAGCGCGTGGACCTCGTCGTAGAAGTGGTGGGGGTTCGACCCCGGGGAGTTGGTGAACGGGTAGCCGCCGTAGAACCAGCTATAAGCGTTCGTCAGCGTGAGGTCCGGCTGCTTCGTCCCGTTGACGTACAGCGACAGCTTCGCGCTGTAGACGGAGCCGTCGGCGGTGTCCGGGATGCTGTAGCGGACGACGATCGAGTTCGCCGCATAGGGAAGCGTGAACTCGACGTAGCGCCCCTGGCCGGTGAGCGTGACGGCCCGCCGGCCGGACGCCTCGTCAGCGAGCTGCCCTTGCGTGTAGCTCGGCCCGATGACCGTGCCGTTCGTGGATGCGGACTCCGCTTGCAGCTCCGTGTAGGCCAGGCTCGCGCCTGCGCCGCCGGTCACCGCGGCAGCCGCCGCAGGCACGGCGGTCAGGACCAGCGCGCCGCCGGTCATGCCCGCAGCCAACGTCATCGTCACAACTAATGGAAGCGTTCTCCCGCGCGCCCGCCACCGGGACAGGACAGAACCCAATCGCCCATGTGCCATCGCCGCACTCCTTCGTGGGGGTGATTTGCGTCATAGTTTCATCTCAAACAGATGAACGCAAGATCTCGACATAAGTCCGCAAAGATTGGAGTATGAACGGTAAGGAGGCGTAGCATCTCGGTTAGGGTTGCGCCCAGGCCAAGACGATCTGCGCCGAGGCTGGGCGGAGATGTACCTCGGCCTGATCGCGGACAACTTGTACGGCGAGCGCGAGGCGGGAGCCGCAGCGCTGGCGCGTGAGATCGCCCGCTGGGCGGCAGCGATCGGCTACGGCTTGGCCTGCCCGGAACCCGGTCAGTCGCTCTGGAGTCGGGCGAGGCCGTCGAGGATGAAATCGAGCGCGAACTCGAACTCGGTGTCGTCATCGCACCGGCCGAGGGCGCCGCCGTGGGTGATCGCGAGGGCCATCTCCACGACGTAGGGATGGCTGGCGCCGAGTTCGCTGGCGAGGCGGGCGGCCGCTTCCGGCTCAAGGTCCCCGGAATCGTCGAAGAAAGACTGGGTGAACCCGAGAACGCGGCTGCCGAGGATGTGCAGCGCGTGATGCGTCTGTGCGATCGAGAAGCCACCTTCCCGGAGGATGCCGAGCACCGAGTTGACGTATTGCAGCACTGCGGGCCCGGGCGCGGTTTGCGTCTCCACCGTGCGGGGTGCCCACGGATGACGCAGCATGATGCTGCGCGCGGCGAGCACCATCTGACGCAGCGACGCCTTCCAGTCGACACCATCGACGCTCATCGGGATCTGGCCGATCACGGCATCGGTCATGCCGTCCAGAAGGTCGTTCTTGTTGCGCACGTGCGTGTAGAGGGACATCGCCTCGACACCCAGCTCCTGTGCGAGCTTACGCATGCTGATCGACTCGATGCCGTCACGATCGGCGAGCTCGATGCCAGCCGCCATCACCCGCTCTCTGGTCAGCTGGGTGCGGCGTTCGGCGCCCGTGTTGCCCAGCGCGGAGATCTTGGCCACCGCGCGGGTACTGGCACCAAAGGGAGTGCTCATCCCGAACAGCATCGGGTACACCGGCGGCCTCCTGGCCGGACTGCCCAGGACGGCGCGGGCAGTCCTCATGGGACTCGGCGCCGCCACCGTGCGGCTCGTGACCCCTGCCGTGAACCGCGAGAACCTGGATGCGCTCCTCAGGCTCCTCGAACCCGGCGAGATCAGGGTGGTCATCGACAAGACCTACCCGCTCGACCAAGCGGCGAACGCCGTCACGCATATGCTCGAACATCACGCCAGCGGCAAGATCGCCATCACGGGGTAGCGGAGCGACCACGGCATGGCAGCGAAAAGGGGCTTGCGACCGGGTTTCGGGTAACGCGGGGAAGCCTGCGTGAGGTTGTGCGCGCTATTCAAAGGGAGCAGAGGACGTCTCACCGGTTTGGCGCGGCCGACAGATACGGGATCCGGGTATCCACAGCCATCGACAAGCAATGGAGTACCTCGTGACCGACGCGACCGCTACGACACGGCGCAGGCGGCCCCTCGCGCCAGTGAGTATCAGCGAGATAGCTGGCGCATGATCTCCGGCGGCAGGTCCCGGCCGGCCTCGGGCTCGTCCGGCTTGAGCGGGATGTCGCTGTCGCGGACGGTTTCGGTGGCTGGTGTGTTGTTCCTCGCCAGCCAAGCGCCTGCCTGTACCACGAGGGGTTTGGGTGGGCCAGGAGGATTCGTGATCATGAAAGCGGCCCGGGATGCGGTGGGTACCGGGCGATCACGTCGAGGGCGAAGCGGCCATCTCCGCCCGCGGCACATGCGGGCGGGCGGGCGGCCGGCCCGGCTTCACGCGTTGAGCGCGGCGGCGAGCAGATCACGCGCTGCTTCGTCGAATGCGACCAGCCGTACCAGCTCAACTGCGGTAGGAGTGGACCTGATGCTCGCCACGGCGATCTGCGCGGCCTGCCGCGGCGGGAACCCGTATATGCCGGTGGCGATGGCCGGGAACGCGACGCTGCGGGCTCCGAGCCCGTCGGCTACCTCCAGGCTGCGCCGGTAGCACGAGGCAAGGACGTCTGCCTCGCCGGAGCCGCCGCCCTTCCAGACCGGCCCGACCGTGTGGATGACGTGCCTTACCGGCGGATCAAGATCAAAGGCCGGCGTTGCCATGGCGTCGCCCCGCATGCACGGCCCGATTGCGGCGCCCGCCTCGGCCAGGCGCCGCCCCGCGGCCCGGTGAATCGCCCCGTCCACACCCCCACCACCCCGGAGGGATTCGTTGGCGGCATTGACAATGGCATCAACGTCCTCGGCGGTGATGTCACCGAGAACGACTTCGATCGCAACCATGTTGTGACTTTCACGATAGTTGGCGGGTTTTCAGCCAGTTTGGCGGGGGCGTTTGCTGGCTGAACTCTCTCTCTTTGCCTGGGAGTCACATCTCTCTAGGGAAACTCGCCGCGGTCGATGCGCTCAGCGAGCGCGTCGGCGTACTGGTCGAGTATGCCTTGGAGTTGGACATTTTTGCCGGCGAGGCGCCCTGGCCGTGACATCCAGGAGGAGCCGAAACGGCTGCGCCAAGCTAGTGGATGGTCACCTTGCGTGATGCGGGCCCAGACCGAGATGGCGGCCGCCTGGCATGCCTTGTCACCCAATTCCTGGCTATCATGCGCCGCGTTGGGGCCCAGTTGCCGGAGGAGTTGCTGCCAGGTGCTGGGATCGATGCTCCAGGAGGCTAGGGCTTCGCGCCGATGCTGGTAGTTGATGAGATGGGCAGCTGAGTCGAGTTCGTCGGCGAGGTCGAGCAGCGCGGTCTCGAACTGCTTTGATTCGGTGCTGTCGCGGGCCCAACTGGACAAGATCCGGCCGCTCCTGGTGGCCCGGGCGACTGGGATTCCCAGCAGCTTGGCGGCATAGGGGATGGAGCCGCCCACGGCGATCTGGCACAGGTAGAGTGCCGCGCCGCGGCGCAGGTGCACGGGATTGATTCCCGCATGTTAGCGAGGTGGCGCTGGTAGCAGTCTTCTTGCAGGAATCCGGGGATGTGTTCAGGCTTGTAGCGGGTTTCACGGACCGGTGTTCGCAAACTCTTGCGGGGGCGTCCGGGGGGTGCTGGCGTGTAGGTCTGGAGGATGGGTGCCAGTGCGTGACGCAAACCGGGTGAGCAGTCGGGCTTGCCGACCAGGATCTGGCGAGTCCAGGTGGCTTGTGCGGGGGACCGCTGGTCGTAGCCGAGCAGGTGGCGCACTTGTTCGGTGAGCAGGCGTGGGTGCTGGCACTGGAGCAGGCGGTGGGCGGTTAGCAGCAAGGCAGCGGCGGTCTTGGCGTCGAGGGGCGGCACGTCGTGCATGGTGCGGCGTATGCCTCTGCGGTCGCGGTGCTGTTGCTGACCGTGATAGTGATCTTGGCTTATCGCCGCGCTGGCCGCTTCGGGACCGAACTTTGACCTGGCATGGCAGAAGAACGGGACCGTCTTCGTGGCGGAAGTCAAGAGCATCACCGCCGAGAACGAGGAACAACAGCTCCGGCTCGGTCTCGGCCAAGTACTCCGCTACCGGCAACGCCTGGCGGCACTCGGGCATGACCGCGTCGTAGCTGTTCTCGTGCCCGAGCGTCAGCCGCGCGACCCCTCCTGGCATGAGCTGTGCCAGGACCTCGGAGTGGTGCTGCTATGCAGAAACGAGTTCAAACGCGCGCCTACGCTGGATATGCCGTAACGGCCACGTGTCAGCTTCCACGATGACCTCAGCGGTCTTACGGGCATGGGACAGGCCGACCTGGATCTTCTGCCCATCCTGCATGATTGCCCCGCGCACGGAGACAGGAAATTCGTCCGCACCGACCGCCGCTACCGCGCCATCGAGATCCAGGTCGGCCCCACACCATCACCGCCGCCGACCCCTGCCGAACGACCTACACCACGCCATCGAAACGATCGCCCGGATCGCTGACTTGCGCACTACTTTGGCCCAACTCGGGTCTCAATTCCGCCTGAGAGAGTCGCATTGGTAGTGACACTGTTCGGACCGCGCTACGGCGCTAGACCGATTTGATCGGCCAGGGCATCAACCGGCTCGTTTCGATGCGCGCTCAGCACGCTCTAGATACGCACCAGCCGTATCGGATGGGTTACGGAGAGTCGGCTCAAGTTGCGCGGAGATCACCTCAGCGTCTCGCGGCGGGAGCGGCAAGATCGAGCGCCGCATGCGAGCGCTCCAAGCGCGGGGGTAGGGCTGGAAAACCTCCAGACGTTCCACAAAGTCGGCAAGCACCACACCGTCGCCGGGCGGTGCCAGGCCGGTGATTCTCAGCTCGCAGCCGCTCGTGTAGACCCGTCCAGCAATCTGTCGCTGAGACCCAAGAGGTACGACCGGTGACGTAATCACTGCAGTGCCCACCACCCGGCCCAGATCGCGCGGCGGATTCCGAAAGACCCCGCGGGTTGTGTACAGCAGTACCTGGTCACCGACTTCCAATGGGACCCGCCGAGTCAGGGGAAAAGGCCATATGGCGCTCACGCAGAACGTATGTCAGCCCCTCCGGCGTCCCGAGAAGCAGCAAGTAGATCGGGCGGACCGTCGACACACTGTGACCTTACTTGCTCTCATAGCGGGGAGTCCTCGCTGGCGAGAAACGGTGAATGACGAATGAGAACCGCAATCGCCGTCCTCATCGAACCACGTACCGTCGGCGTAAGCATGCACCCTGATCTATCCCTCAGCAAGGGGCTGGCCTGCTCTACGGGGTGGCCCGGCACGAAGCGGAGCCTCGTGACCGCACTTCGGGCCGGGCATCTGGGAAGGAGCCCGCTGTTGACGGCACGTTTATCTGGACACCAGGTCATGATCAACGGCCATGCTCTTTCTCCACCGCTCTCCTTCGTGGCCGCGATCCCTGTCAGCCTGGAGCCGCAGTCCAGGTCCGGCGCCCGCAGCGAAGCGAGGACGAACAACCCTGGACGGTCGGCGGTCATTTGATGAGGCCACCACGGTCACGGAATGTGGCTGAGCGCAGAGCTGCGGCCGCGCCTGATCCGCCGTTCTGACCGGAAACTGAGCTGTACCCATGAGCAATGCTCAGCCACCCCTGGCGGGAGGCGACCAGGAGCGGTGGGTGAGCTGCGGCAATACCGTAAGTTGCTGGGACACCCCCGGCAGTGACGGG
>Ga0137392_10000931_pt1 | contig 16248 bp, 7 predicted proteins | sample 15con2h34AmetaG_FD_101394 | JGI IMG/M metagenome (GOLD analysis project Ga0137392, IMG submission 101394) | Vadose zone soil microbial communities from Angelo Coast Range Reserve, California, USA - 15con2h3.4A metaG | ecosystem: Environmental > Terrestrial > Soil > Vadose zone > Saprolite... | reverse complement strand
GTTTCTGGCCATCGATCCCAGCCAGCGATTTCTGTATGCGGCTAACGAGATTTCTGATTACCAGGGCCAGAAGGAAGGCGGAAAGAAGAGGGGCGCGATCAGTGCTTTTGCCATCGATCGAAAATTAGGCAGGCTTACGCTCCTGAATCAGGTTTCGTCTCATGGTGGGGGACCTTGCTATGTGTCTCTCGACCAGACGGGAAAATATGTCCTGGCGGCAAACTACGAGGGCGGCAGCGTAGCTGTCTTCCCGGTGCTTAAAGATGGCCGGCTCGGTGAGGCCTCGGCCGTGATGGAGCACACCGGGCCCACCGTCGATCCTTTGGGTGCTGAACCCCACCAGATCGACTTGTCCAGCGACAACCGCTTCGCGATCGCTTCCTACTTGGGGCTGGACAAGTTGCTGCTGTACCGTTTCGACCCAGCCAAGGGGACCCTGGCGGCAAACGATCCCCCCTTCGCGCAGCTTCATCCGGGCGCAAGGCCGAGACACTTCGACTTCCATCCCAACTACAAGTTTCTATACGTACTGGAAGAAGCGGCTTCCAAAGTCGACGGATTTTCCTACGATGCGGCAAACGGAACCCTGCAACCGATGGCGACAGTTTCAACCTTGCCCGAAGGTTTTAAGGGAGACAATACGACGGCGGAAATCAAGGTGCACCCTGATGGCAAGTTCCTTTACAGCTCTAACCGCGGTCACGACAGCATCGCCGTCTTCGAAATCGACGCCGCGACCGGCGTGCCCAGATTTTTGGATGCGGTCCCAACCGGTGGCAAGAAGCCGCGCAACTTTGAAATCGCTCCCGGCGGCTCCTACCTGGTAGCGGCCAACCAGAATTCCAATAACATCGTGATCTTTAAGATCGACCCACAAACCGGCCACCTGACGCCTACGGGCCAGGTGCTGGAAGTGCCTTCTCCTGCTTGCATTAAATTCGCGAAGATCAGGTAACAGTTTTAAGCAGGGCCATCGTCACCGCGCAGGCCGTGCCTGAGGCCCCTTTCTCGATGGAGCACAATTATTTCCATTTTTCCTGCCCTTCCACGATGGTGATGTAGCGATCGATGGGGAGGTCGGTAAAGCGGTCCACCCGTGCACTCGGCCGCGGCCATTTCACCTCCAGCCAGTCAATCTTCTTGCGCAGCCCAAGTCCCAGCACCACGCGGGGATCGTGCGACGACAGATAGCTGCCCCCTCCCACCTTCATGAGACTGCGTTTGAGATCACCCGCCTGGTAAGCAACTCGAGCTCCCACGGCGTCGGGGTTCGATTTCTTTCCGACCAGATTCAGTCCCAGCCAGTGGTTCTGTTTTCCGGCGTTGTTGCGCAACAATAGCGGTGGCCCATCATTGATGGCGATCAGAACGTCCACACTGCCATCGTTGTCGAAGTCTCCTATGGCCATGCCGCGCGCCGAGAGCGCGGTGGCAAAAATGGGGCCGCTTTGCTGGCTGACGTTGTCGAACCCACGACCCGTATTGTGCAGGAGAATCGGCGGCTCCCGATATGTCACCCCGGGATGAAGCGACTCAATCAGGTCATCCGGATTGCCGTTGGCCAGAAACAGGTCCAGATTGCCGTCGTTGTCATAGTCGAAGAATTTCAGGCCCCAGCCGCTCATCAACCGGGTCGGCGCGCCAATACCTGTCGGCATCGCCACATCATCGAAGGTTTCGTCCTTGTTGTTTCGATAGAGCGAGTACACCTCGTGGTCTATGTTGGCCACGAAAAGGTCCATCCAGCCGTCCTGGTCGAAGTCAGCGGCATCGACGCCCATTCCCGATCGGGGACGGCCCTCCGCGCTGTAAGCCACTCCCGCTGGTTCGCCAATCTGTTCGAACTTCCCACCTTTGTTGACGAAAAGAAAGTTGGCGACGGTATCGTTGGCGACGAAAAGATCCAGGTTGCCGTCATTATTAATGTCGCAGGCAACAACTCCCCAGGCCTTCCCACGATAGTCGGCGATTCCCGTTGCCTTGCTGACGTCGGTAAATGTTCCATCGCCGTTGTTGTGAAACAGCCAGCTGGAGGTGGACTTGTAAAGATGTGGAATGCAGTATCCCCGTTTTGCGTCCTCACCGGCGCGGCAGTCCTTGCTTTGCGCCTTGGAAAACTCAACAAATTGGCAGACAAACAGATCCAGCCTGCCATCGTTGTCATAGTCAAACCAAACCGCGCTGGAGGACCATCCTGGGGCGGCTACCCCGGCCGTTTCCGTGACGTCGGTGAATGTGCCGTCGCCGTTGTTGTGGTAGAGAATGTTCCGGCCGTACTGAGTGACGTAGATGTCCGGAAACCCGTCGTCGTCGTAGTCTCCCACCGCCACGCCCTGGCCGTATCCACCTCCGGCAACTCCCGCTTTGGCGGTCACGTCGCTAAACGTCCCGTCTCGATTGTTGCGGTAAAGTGCATTGCGAAGCGGAGGGTTGGGATCGAAGAAATCACATTTCCCGCTGTTCACCAGGTAAATGTCCATCCATCCGTCGCTGTCGTAATCAACAAAGGCGCAGCCGGCGCCGGTTGTTTCCGGCAGGTAATGCGCGGCAGATTTTCCCGCGGTGTGGACCCAGGCAATGCCACTGGCGGCGGGCGGAATCTCGGTAAAAGGATAAGAAGAAGGAGGCTGCGGTAAAGCGCCAGCCCCTCCCGAGATGCCGGCATACAACAGATTGCCGGCCAAAGCCCATAGAAAATCGCGGCGAGAAGGCCGGAATATACTTGCAGGGCTTCGAGTGGGCTTGATCACAAGTCTGCCGGTGGACGCGTTTTCGATTATTGCGGAGAACCTTGTGACTGCGACTCCGGTTCGGCCGGTGCGGTTCCCGCGGGCTCGCTCTTCTGCACCATCTGGCGATGAATGGCGAACTCCTTCTCGGCTTCCTGTTTGCGTCCGGAGCGAGTATACGCGACCGCCAGATTATAGTGCGCCGTCGGATTCAGCGGCTCGAGCTTGACCGCGGTTTCCAGTGGCGCGATCGCTTCGGGAAATTTCTTTAGCGACATCAGCGAACTGCCTAGCCCCAGAAAGGCGTCACCGAATCCCGCATCGAGCTTGCACACACGGCTGAAACGTTGGATGGCCTCATCCCATTGTTGTGCCTGCCGCGCCAGTTCGCCCAGAACATATTCCGCTCCCGCATTGTTGGGATCAATCTCCAACTCCTGCAGGAATTCCTGCCTGGCCCGTTCAGCCATGTCGGGAGCCGGATTGGGCCGGGAAAGCATTAGGCGCCCCAGGCGGAAATGTATGCCCGGCGAGCGCGGGTCTTGCTGCAGAACTGCCTGGTACTCCTTCTCGGCCTCATTCCACTTTCCCTGCATCTCGAGAGCTTCCGCGTTCAGTTCGTGTGCCTGGGGCGAATTGGGAGCGCTAGTGGCTAGTTCCTGCGCCGCTCGAGTGGAGAGATCAGAGTAGGTGTGGACCGAGAGATAGAGTACCTCGGGATCGTGCGGGAAGTCGCGTGTAAGCCCACGAAGAAACTCGGTCGCCGTATCCGGATTGACATCGACCATGGCGCAGCGCACACCGGCAAAACCAGCCTGCCGCTTGAGATCTTTTTGAGTTTGGGTGCCGCGAGCAGCAGCTTTTCTCAGAAGCGGTAGCGACTCCCTGCAATGTCCCGCCTTGGCGAGATTCAGAGCCCGCTGGGCTTCCTGTGCGGGATCGGATCCCGCCGTTGTTCCCGACGGCTGGCCAACGCAAAAGCTGGCAAGAAAACTGAAAAACAAGAGGAGGGACCAAACCGACAGGAAAAATCTGCGCATAAGAAAAACAAGGCAGGCGTCGTGGACGCCTGCCTTTATCATACAGCGTCAATAATACAGCTTTAGCGCAAACTGGATGTTACGTGGGTCCTGCGAGCTATTGACAACCCCCATGGTCCCTCCGCAACAGCTTCCATTGGGAGTGTTCAGATTCACGTGATTGAAGGCGTTGAGGAAATCCGCCCGGAACTGGAGCCGCACGCGCTCCGTAACCGGGAAGTTCTTTTGTACACTCAGATCCACAACCCCAAAACCCGGACCACGTACCGGTCCTTGAGCAGGACAATTTCCGAACTGCTCAAAACCCGTCGCTGTATACGGAGTGTTGTCAAACCACTGGTAGCCGATGTACTTGCCGCTGGTGGAATCGAACGCGGCTTGCCGGCCAAAGACCTTCCCCGCTCCCGGCCCACAATTCGGACGCTGCCCCCGCGAATTTACGTCATTCGGAGCGCTACCCGAATCATACAGCGCAATAGGGAAGCCCGAGTGGATGGAGATGATCGGGTTGACCGACCATCCGCCCACAATCTGGTTGACCACCCCACTCGCATTGCCACCCCACTTCTTGCCGCGGCCGAATGGAATCTCGTACACCGCGTAAGAGCTGAGTATGTGCTTTGCGTCGAAGTAACAGGTAGCGTTGTCAGCATGTGGATTGTAGAGGTTCTGGTAATAGGGGCTGGCAGGCGCTCCCTGTGTATCACCCCACGTACCGTAATAACCGCTGTTGTCGGTCATACACTTGGAGAAGGTATAGGCGACCTGGTAGTCAAGCCCGTGCGAGTAGCGTTTCTGGAAGACAGCTTGCAGGGCGTTGTACTTCATGCTGCCCACCGACGCCGTACCCGATATCTGCGAGATGTCGGACTGGAAGGCGGGGTTGCCGGACAAGAAAACGCTGGGCGCACTGCAGGCATGCGTATTAGGAGGCGTTCCGCACACCCCCGGCAGCAACTGCCGCTGCAGGTAGGGCATGGGAACCATCAAGTGCGTGCCATGCGAGCCAACATAGCCAACTTGAATCGTCGCCGTGTTGGCCAGTTGGTGCTGTATGGTCAAGTTCCACTGGTTAGTAAGCGCAGGCTGCACATTCGGATCCCAAACCCGGATGAGTGAGCCGCTGAACGGATCGGTGGGCGAGCCAACTGGGGCTAGTCCCTGGTCGGTGCTTGTCCCGGGGAGAGCGACGCCCTTGTACTGTACTAGCGTCTCGGCAGCCTGGAAAGGCGGGTTAACCGGCAGGCGCAGGTTGGTGCCTGTACCTTCCAGGTAAGAAGAAATAGTAAAGGCGCCGCGCACGACTGTCTTGCCGCCCAGCATTCCCGGTGTCCACGCGAAACCGATGCGAGGCTGGAAGGCCTTGCCGCCGTAAACGCCGTTGTAAAGACCGCGGCTGCTATTCCGGCAGGTGGTGGGAGCTGTTCCCAAAACCACCTTCGAACAATTCGGGGCCAGCACCTCGCCGGTCGCCAGATCAAAATTGACCTGATGGTCATCCTTCTCGACCCACGGCGTGAAGGTCTCGTAACGCACGCCCAGATTGAGAGTGAGGTTACTGGTGATTCTCCAGTCATCCTGAACATACCCGGCGATGGTACTGGAACGGTGTGCCCATACGCAGCAAGTCAGGCCTGCGCCATACGCTGACGGCATCCCTAAGTAGAAGTCTGCGCCTCCAAAACCATTCCCGCCAGCCCCGGGACTGACCGGGTTTTCCGAGGTAAAGGCGCCACTGAAGAGAATGGCACCCAATGATCCGCTGTTACCGCTGTAAAAGGAGTTGACACGGTACCGCCAATACTCGAAACCGGTGTGGAATACATGGCGACCGCGCGTCCACACCAGCGCATCCGAGAACTGAATGACCGCATCATGGAAGCGTTGCTGGACCCCGCCGCTTCCGATGCTGCTGAGAATGTTGTTCCCAGGGGGGCCTCCATCTCCAGGACTGCTGGGAGTTCCACCATAGAATCCCAACTGGAGCATTCCCGGGCCGCCCTTATTGCCGTTCGTGATGCCCAACTGCTCCGCCAGATTGCCCACCGACTTGGCAAAGTCGGTGCCGTTATCGAGTTTGACGTAGTTGATGCCGAAGCGAACATCGTTCAACAGGCTAGGACTGAAGGTATGGGACCAGTCGATGACTTCGTTGTCGATCGGCGCGTCCGAGAAACCAGTGCCCAGCAACGCGAACGAGTTGACCGTCGGGTTGTGCTGCTTGGCGTGCGAATAACGGCCGAAGAGGTGGTCGCTCTTGGTGGCATTGAAATCGATTTTTATATCGTACTGGTTGGTGTTAAAAGCCTGGGCCTGGGTGTAGCTGAAATTATTCTGCCGTCCGGTACCACTTGGGGCGGGATAGAGCGAAGAGCTAAACAACGCCTGCGCCACTGGATCGATCGGAGTGGTGATGATGTTGTTGAGGAGGGGCGCCCTGGGCGTGGTCAAACTCGTGGGATCATAGAGCTGGTGCGTCCTGTAGGTGACGCCCTTGACCGTAACCGTATCGTTGCAAAGGCCCGCCGTGAACCCGGTTGTGCAAATATCACCGAAGTCCCCTCCGCGTTCCGCGGCGGTGAACAGACCCAGTTGCTTGGTGCTAGAGGGATGGTCGAAACGCTGCCCCTGGTAATCAAAGAAGAAGAACAGCTTGTTCTTGACGATGGGACCGCCGATGGTTCCGCCGAACATGTTCCAGCGCAGCTTGTTTCTTTCTGATCCGTTGAATCTGTTTTCCCAGGAATTCGAGTTCAGCTTGTCATTGCGGAAATACTCCCAGATGTCGCCGTGGAAACTGTTGGTGCCCGATTTGATGGTGGCGCTGACGATGCCCCCCTGGAAGTTTCCGAACTCGGCCGACGCGTTCTGGGTGATGAGATTGAACTCCTGAATGGCGTCCGGCGTTGGAGTAAAGCCAAGCAGGTTGTCCGACACCTGGTTGTTGTCCATGCCATCCAGGACAAAGTTATTGGCCTGTTCGCGGTTCCCGTTGATGTACGGTCTGGCCCCGTTGGCTGTGTTGTCGCCGTTATTGAAGTTGGCGGGATTGGGCGAAACCGCACCTGGCGCAAGCAGCGTCAATTGCACATAGTTACGCGTGGCCAGTGGCAGCCGGTCATTGGTTTGGGAGTCGATGATGGTGCTCACCTCCGTCCTCTCAGTCTGCAGGACGGGAGCATCGCCCGTGACCTCCACGGTCTCGCTAACCTGACCCACCTTCATTTGGACATCGACGCGGGCAGTCTGGTTGAGCACCAGCGTGAAGGCTTGGTGGGCGCTCGTCTGGAACCCCGGCGCCGTCACTTTTAGCGAATAGGTGCCGACCGGAAGTCGGGTGATATTGTAAGCGCCGGCATCGTTCGTCTTCGCGGGACGCACGGTTCCCCGTTCAGTATCGGTGGCCGTAACGTCCGCATCCTTGATCGGCGCGCCACTAGGATCCGTAACCGTTCCTACAATGGCGGCGGTTACTTCCTGACCCCACGCAGGTTGTAGAACCCCGAAGACTCCGACCAGCAGCAGAAGGACAAAGCCAACCCTCATCGACTGTCGCATCACAAACCTCCTGAGAGACGCTTGTTTAGAATGCGTTTTAACTGGCACTCCACATTGGGTCCATGCTATATAGCAGAGCGATGAGAACCGTCAAGAAAAAAAATGGCCCAGCACAAAGATTTATTTGCATAGCATTGATCTGGAATTCAGCAAATGGTCGGCATAGAAAATCGACGCCGCCACCGGTGTACGCCGTGTTCGATCTCAAGAAGATCCGCCGGATCGCTTGTAACTGTCTGTATATAAGCAATTTATTTTCACTTTAGCGTGTTGTCTGTGGCCCAGTTGTTCAGCTTTCACGGAGACCCTGAGTCCAGACGAATCGGCTGCGGCTCTCGCTAGAGGTTTGACCGGGGGGTTGTTTCGCCCTCAAAAACGACCTATTGGCCAATTGCCGGTGTCTCGAAGTATATTAGGTTCCGCTCGATAGCAATTCTGCACTGCGAGCCAGCGCAGCGCAGGCAATTGTTCAGGGGATTCATGCAACAAGATCGCGAAAACGACCTGCCGGCGTACAAGAGAATTCAAAACGTTATTCTCAAGCGCATGGAGAGCGGTGTGTTGAGAGCCGGTGATGCTATCGATTCCGAAAGACAGTTGGCGAAGGTCCATCAAGTCAGCTTGATGACCGCGCGCCATGCCCTGGCTGGACTGGAGCGAGAGGGAGTGGTGGTAAGGCGCCGCGGAGCGGGAACGTTTGTGGCGCCTCCAAAGATTCATTTCAACAAGCTGATGAGTTTCACGGAACAGATGGCCGTGCGCAATTTACCGGCGCGATCGAAGATTTTATCTTGCACCGTTACCGAGGAAGAATCGGAAGTCGCCGCACGCCTGGCGTTGCCTCCCGGAAGCCGGTTGATCCGGCTGGAACGCTTGCGGGAAGGCGCCGGCGAGCCATTTGCCTTGGAAACTTGCTATTTGTCGGAAGAGGAGTTTCCCAGACTGAGGCATGCGCCGCTGGAACGCGGCTCGTTGTTTTCCATCCTGGAAAGTGAGTACGGGCTGGAACTCGCGCAGTCGGACGAAGAGATCGACGCTACTAACGCTGACGCTCGAACCGCACAGCTGTTGGCAATCGGAAAAGGACAACCTTTGCTCCGCATTCGCCAAGTCATCTATTCGGCGAAAGGTCGAGCTACCGTTTACGTTCGAGGATTCTATCGCTCCGATCGGCACAACCTCTTGATTCGCAGATTCCGATAAACAAAATCGTGGTGAGCACAGAAGGAAGCTACCGAAGAGCTAGGTCTGCAGGGATGGATTCGATTGCTCAAGCATCAATGCGGTTACCTAGACAGCCAGGCAAGACAGCAGCGACGTCTTCCTCATCCATCAGACAACCTGCGGGCGCCCGGCCAGCTGGCAACGGATCGTACCAGATCAAAACAAGCTTCCTGCACCATCGATGGCAATCTTGCTCGCGCCCTGGAAGGAGACTGAGAGTCTGTTGGCTCGCTCGTCGTAGTCATAGTCGGTGCCTTGGCGCAGCTTCACTCCGTTTCGGGTCACGCCCTTCACTCTCTGGCAATACACTTCGACCGTGCCCGGCACCCCCAGATCTCCAAACTCAATCTTCAGCCGGTCGCCTTCACTCACGGCGGAGATCTTCTGCACTCCGCTCCCGGTGTAGTAATCAAACTGGCTCTCGTGCTTGCCCGACGGAAAGAATTCCAGACGCAGCTTGGGACTCCAGTTCGCCTCCCAATTGTTGTTCAGCTTTACGATGCCTCCCCGCGGAATGATCGCCCCCTCGCGAACGTACACTGGGATGGTCCCTAATGGCGCGTCCGCTTTAACCGTGTTCCCTCCGGTGTACACGGTTCGCTTGTCGTTGTAATTCATCCATCGTCCGCCAGGCAGATAGACCGCGCGCTCCGTCGCCTGCGCTGTGGTTACCGGCGCTACCAGCAGGCCGTCGCCATAGAGGTACTCATCCCACATGTCGCTCGTGCGCTCGTCGTCGGGGTAGGCGAAGATCAGCGTTCGCATGATGGGCAGGCCAGTCCGCGTGGCCTGATACATCGCGGAGCGCGTGTAGGGGATCAGGTCGTGATGCGCGGCGACGTATTTTTGGGCAATGCCGACCACATCCTGGCTGTAGTCGTCCCAAAGCGTGCGCTTCGGCCCGAGCAGCACCTCCATCATGGGACTGAATGCGCTGAACTCCAGCCAGCGGGCGAGCAACTCGTTGTCCGCTGCCGGCGGAGCGAAGTAGCCGCCCGTATCCGAACCCCACATAGGAAAGTTAATGGTTCCTGAACGGAGCCCATTTTTTATCGAAACCTGGAGTCCCTCAAAGGTGGACCAGGAGTCGCCGTTCCAGATCGCGGTGTACTTGCGAGTGGTGTCGTTGGCATTGCGAGAGAAGATGAAATAGTCATTGCCATAGGCGGCGCTGAGCCCCTCGGCCGACAGTTTGGGAAAGAGCACCGCAAGCTCGTTCTCGGCCAGTTCCGGCATCTCGTTCTCTTCGCCTCGGTCTATCTTGTAGCCCTTCACACCCATACGCACGTAGGCATTCAGCTTTTGCTTGAACCAGTCGTATACTTCCGGCCGCCGAATGTCGGCCGCCGGCCATTTCAATGGGAACAGATAGCCCTTGTCTGAGCCTTCCTTAAACAGATCGCCCGAGCAGCGGTTCGCGCTCCACAGAAGCAGATTCATACCACGGTCATTCAAGTCATGGATCATCTTCGCTGGATCGGGAAACGAGGAGTCGAAATCCATGGCGCCCCATCCCAGTTCCCCAGAGCCGTACGGCCGATCCAGCCAGATGGCGCCCGCGGGCAAATGCAGACTTCGCAAGCGGTCCGCATCTTGAATCACTTTTTCCTGCGCGTTCGCGGCCCCACGCAAATCAGCGTGCTGGTCATCCCGCCACCAGATACTGCCAAAGGCCCAGGTAGGCGGCATAAAGGCGGGTCCGGCGAGGGCGTTGTAGCGGCTCAGAATGTCGGCGTATGAGGGCCCATAAATAATGTCGTACTTGAGCTGGGCGTCTTTAAAAGAAAAGGTCGTCTTGCCGGCCTGGGCAACCGCATAGTGACCGGGCGCCAGACTCTCGACATAGATGCCGTACTTGTTCGACGTCATGTAGAAGGGCGCTCTTGCACTGGCGTGATGGACGTAGCGTTCGTTGCCCATGCCGAGGAAATCCCGGTCTGCCCCCCGGTTATCCAGGCTTCCGCCGAACGGATGCTCCCAGATGCCATAGTAGTGTTCGCCCTGATCGTTAAATTCTTCGGAGATTTCGTTGGGACTGGCACCCTTGTAGGTGATGGTGACCTGCAACACCTCCGGCTTCAGGAAGCTGAAACTCACCTGGGCTTTGGCGGGCGTTCCCGCAGGCATGCTTTCCCGGCCTGCGAGTTGCAGCAGGAGTTCAGCCTGCAGGTTGTTTGACGTCTTGTTTACATTGGCCGCTTCAGACACGGGGTACAGTTCGGGTCCAAAGGTGACCCCTGTGCTGCTCTGCGACAACAGCACTCTTTCGCTTGAGCGTTCGATTACGCGATAAGAATAAGGCGCTGTGTTCAATTCAATACGCAACGCCAGAGACTCCAGCGTTTCTGTGACGGCCAATAATTCGGAATTCAAAAGCAGGAAGGAAATCGTAAGCAAAAGCAGCGACCAGTGGTTTCTGAAGACCTTCACCATGAAGCCCTCGTGAGCAGGATGTGACCCCTCTGACACCAACAAGACACGTTCGCGCGCCGCTGCGGCCGGCGAGATCGGGCGTGCCGGTTGCGGTGCACCTTCACGTACGCAGTCCACGTTATGCGTCGAGCTAGAAATACAGCTTCAACGCCAGTTGACCAATGCGCGGATCCGACGCTTGCTGGATTGCGCCGAAGCTGCTCGCACTGACCTTCTGGAAGTTGGGAAGAGCATTGACGCCTAAAACGCTGTCATCCATGAAGTTCGCACGATTGAAGACATTGAAGAACTCGGCGCGGAACTCGAGCCTCCAGCGCTCGGTGAATCGGAAGTTCTTGGTCGTGTTCATGTCCCAGGTATAAGCGCCTGGCAAGCGGAATCCGTTTTTGCCCGTGTTGCCGAAACTACCAGCCGCTTGTGCCTTCGTCGCAAACGAGGCCTTGTTGAGCCAATCCACGCAAGGCTTGGGGTTGCTGCCAGTATTGATCCCGGCGGCGGCACAGGCCCCCTGCGCGTAGGGATCGCTGCCCGCGATCAACGTGGCCCGGTCCTGGCCAATGCCGGTGCCGGAAATTTCCTGCCCTTGAAGAACTGTGAACGGACGTCCGGTCTGAGCCGAAACCACTCCTCCTAGCTGCCAACCGCCAAAGACGCCGCGCAGAAATCCGTTGCCTTTCGCCGGCGTGGGGAGCACCCACACGTAAGACGCGACGAATCGGTGGGTGTGGTCAAAGTCAGAGGGTCCGTAGTCGAACCGATGACGCAGCGGGTCGTCCCACGGGCGGGCCGAGAACACATCGAAGCCAGTGACTCCAGCCCCTGCCGGAAGATCATCAATGCTTCTGGAGTAGGTGTAACTGCCCAAGACGGTCAATCCATGCGACGCGCGCTTCTCGACCGACACCTGGAAGGAGTGGTAGATGGAATTGACGTCCTGCATGTCCTGCTGGACCTGGGAGAACGGCGGTTTGGTAATTCCTTGCGCGGCCGCAATCGCGTTAAGCCGCAGCTTGCCTACCGCTCCTGTTGCGGAGGGAGGCGCGGGATCCAGGTTCAGCGTTTCCGTCAGATGCGTGCTGCGAGAACCGACATACGCCGTGCGTAGTAGAAGGTTCAACGGCAATTGATGTTCGAGGGCCAGGTTCCAGTTGTAAACAGTGGGAACCTGGTATTTGTGATTGGGGTCCCAGCTCAAGTAGAGCGCGCCCGGAGCAAAGGTTGAGTCCTTTGGCGGTGGGAAGGGGGCGGGAAACAAATTGTTCTGCGCGGTGCAGCCGAGGCTGGCCTGAGTGGTGGCCTGGATACACAGCGGATCGCTGATGCTTCCGGGCTTGACCGCGGTGGTGCTGAAAATGAGCTGCGGGCTGAAGGGCGCCTGATCCACAAACCGGTTATTGATGATCCCACTGATGCGGGTGTCATAGAAAATACCGCCTCCGCCCCGTAGGCTGGTCTTGCCATCGCCGAAGACATCGTAGGCAAAACCGATACGCGGCGCGAAATTGTTCAGACTGGCATTGATACCGTTGGGCGGGACGCCAGGGTCACCGGGGAAATACGCGCCGGGGGGAGCGTTGGGGAACTGCGTGGAGCGGACCCCGGCAATCAGACCGTTGATCCGGAATTGCTGCACCCGGCCTTTCGATTCGCGCCAGGGCAGAGCGGGTTCATAGCGTAATCCGAGGTTGACGGTTAGGCGGCGGCTCACGCGAATGTTGTCCTGGCCATAGACACCGGCAAAAATGTTGCGGTTGTTCTTGAACTCTCCGGCGCCCTGGCGGAAGGCAAGGTTGCCGCTGTAATCCCCCAGCCCACCGGACAAGAATCCAGAGAGGGACGCAAAGCTGAACTCGGCCGGTTGAAAGAACAGGTTGTTGAGATCCACACGGCTGCGCTCGATGACTCCGCCGAAGCGGAAATCATGCCTGCCCTTCACCCAACTGACGTCATCGCTCCAGCTGAAATTGTTCCGGATGAAGGTGGCATTAGGGTTGTCGCCGAAGTTGAAAAAGCCATTGACACGGATCTGCTGAATCGCGTTGGTGGGCGGTTGAAACGGGATATTCGAGCCCAGGCTCTGCACACTGGGCACGTCTGCCGCCGGACCGCGGCTGGCCGCTTCCCGGGCGTAACTGAAACGAAAATCATTCAATAGCGTCGGCCTGAAAATATGATTCTCGTGGATCAGATAGTTCTGGTTGGTAATCGTGGCGCCATCGGCGTATGCCAGAAAATTCGTGGGATCGAAAACCGGGTCCCGCTTGAACTGGTTGTAACCGTAGCGCACTGAGAGCCGGTCGCTTTGCGTAAAGGAGTGGTCTACCCTGCCCAGAGCTTCTCTGAAATTCTCATCATCCGGCTTTAAATACGTCACCGCCCGACTCGTGCTCAGAGGCAGGCCGGCTAGAATGTTCAACGATACCGGGTCGATAGTGCCGGCTGTTCCGCCCGGTCCGCCGGTGTTCAAATAGGTTTCCAGGTCACACGTCATGCACGAAGAAGTAACCGGACCGGACGCCGGGATGCTGGTCAATACGGTCGTGGGTATGGTCGAGTTCGCAGGGGATCCCACGTTGCGGAAACGGGTCTCCTGATATCCGGCGAAGAAAAAGGTACGATTGTGGATAATCGGTCCACCGAAAGTCCCACCAAACTGGTTGCGCTTGATTTGATCACGCCCGTTGTCCTTGGTGGGCACAAGCGTGCCATTCTGCGAAAATTTCAGAGGTGCAAAGTAGTTCCGGGCGTTAAAAACCGAGTTGCGAAGGAATTCAAACACATTGCCATGGAAGTCGTTGGTGCCGGACTTGGTGATAACGTTGACCACCGCGCCTGCATTCTGCCCGTACTCTGCGGTGTAGTTGCTGGTCTGAACACTGAACTCCTGGAGCGCATCGGGAAAAGGAAAGGGCTGGTTGACGTTGGTGTACTCGTCCACGAAGTTGCCCCCGTCGAGCTGATAACTGACCATATTCTGACGCGCACCGTTGGCCGAGATGGTGACTGCGCCGGGAAAGGTCTTGGTGAAGCCCTGATCAGCGCCACCGTTAGGAGAGCTGACCGATCCAGAAGACAGGAGCGTGAGCTGAGCTGCATTTCGCCCGTTCAAAGGCAACTCGGTAATGCGGGCCTGCTCGACGACCTGCCTCATGGTCGAGGTCATGGTATCGACCTGGGGCGCGTTGCCTTGCACTTCGATGATTTCGTTTCCCGACCCGACCTTCAGTTGCAGGTTGACGGTGAGAGTCTGGTCTGCAAGCAAGGTGACGTTTTGCCTGGCATCGCTAAAGCCCCTAGCCTTGCTAACTACGGTATATTCGGCTGGCCGAACAGAAGGCACGACATAGTAACCCTCAGCGTCGGTTGTGGCCTCGCGGGCCAACCCGGTGCCGATTTGCGTAAGAGTGATTTGCGCCGATGCGATGGCCGCGCCGGTCGGATCGGTGATCGTCCCTGCGATGCTCCCCAAACCTTGTGCGTGCGACAATTTCGACGACAAGGTCGAAAAGATAACTAGCCCCAGAAGTGCCAGAACAATATTCCTTTTCATTTCTAGTGCCTTTCCAGAAGCGCGCCGGTTCGGCAAAGTTGGTCCTGTCCCAAGGTGGCCTTCGCCAGCTTGCAGGTTCCCGAGCAAGCTCATGTCCCGGAACCGGGGATTGAAGCGCACATCTACTCGGATGTAACGCCATCCCTTTGGTTTTGATACAGTGACCATGGCCGCGGAAGATAGGCCAGAAACGTTTTGAGTGTCAATACCAGAAATATTCAAGAGGGAGTTTAAGAACATTAAAAAGGGTTGGGGAAAGGTGACATGGATATTCACCAGCTGAAACTGTTTCTCGCGGTGATGGAGTCTCGTAACATGACCCACGCGGCACAGCAGTTTCACTTGTCTCCAGGCGCGGTCAGCCTACAACTCCACAGCCTCTCGGACGAACTGCATGCGGAGCTGTTTGTGCGGTCGGGAAAGAGGCTGATCCCCACGCCGGCGGCCACCCGCCTGGCCGAGCATGCCAAAGAGGTAATCCGCTGGACCAGCCAAATCCAGCAGGAATTTGCCGATGACGTGTCAAAGGATGTGCGCCCGTTCCAGTTTGCCACCGGCGTCACTACCTTGATCCACCAACTCCCCCGGCCACTCCGGGAATTGCGCAAGCGATTTCCCAATGCCGATATCGGCGTGACCGTGGGGGTGACCGAGGAGATCGTCGCTGGTCTGCATGAGCGTCGCTTCGACCTGGGCCTGATTTCACTTCCCGTGTCCGAAGAGAACCTGAAGATCCTGCCCCTGTTCGATGAGGAACTACTGGTCCTGCGGCCATCCCAGAACAGCGTCCGCAGTACCCGTATCGGTGTCATCCAGACTTCAGATATCGCCCACGTCCCATTTCTTCTTTATCCGAAACGCAGCAATATCAGGACCATCATCGATCAATTTTTTCAAGAGATCAACATTTCGCCGCGCGTGGTGATGGAGGCGGAGGACAGCGAAGCGATCAAGGGGCTGGTGGAATCAGGTTTCGGCTACTCCATACTGCCCCAGCATGCGCTCAGGCGCCAGAACCGATTTTTCCATACCTACCGAGTAGCGGGGCACCGTCTCACCAGAAGCCTGGCGCTCGCCATGGTGCGTACCGACTATCCGCGCAAGCTGACCGAATCCGTCGCCGAGTTTCTGCAGAAGATACTCACCACCCAGCAGCAAGCGGCGGCGTCCTCGCCGCGAAACTTCAGGCCAAGTTCGTGAATTTTTCGAAGTTCCCGCGAAACAGACGGTTCACATCGCGCTGGATAATTTGGCGGGTGACACCGCGGCCGTCGCGGGCCAGCAATTTGTAGCTGTTGGCGAGAATACTCGACACGGTGGCGCGGGTATTCCGCCATTTGTAGAGGACCTGCTCCAGAACTCGGGCGTCGGAGTGCTGCGGAATGAAACTGGTTCCCAGCATCTCAATACGCTCCCGCGTGATCTCTTCTACGATGGAAGGATTGTTCAAGAACCACCAGCACCCGAAGGGCATGAGATGGCTGAACTTCCGCGCGTAAACGCAGAGCTCGTGCTGATTCTCGCGGCTCAGAACGCTCACCAGAAATCGATTCTCTGGGTAATCTCGGCAAATATTTTCCACTGCGCGAAGGTCTGCTTTGCCCACCGCATCGCCGGCCAGACGTATCCGCGGATTCACCTGGCGGCGAACGCCGATCATGAGCGAAAGCGGTACACCAAATTCACGGCACGAAGGCAAAACCGCTTCACTCAG
>Ga0137392_10000930_pt1 | contig 16249 bp, 14 predicted proteins | sample 15con2h34AmetaG_FD_101394 | JGI IMG/M metagenome (GOLD analysis project Ga0137392, IMG submission 101394) | Vadose zone soil microbial communities from Angelo Coast Range Reserve, California, USA - 15con2h3.4A metaG | ecosystem: Environmental > Terrestrial > Soil > Vadose zone > Saprolite... | reverse complement strand
TGATGCGGCACGCCAAGCGTCCGCTCTTCTATACCGGGGGCGGCGTGGTCAATTCCGGTCCCGAGGCGAGCCATTTCTTGCGCGAATTGGTGAAGCTCACCGGCTTTCCCATCACCTCGACGCTGATGGGGCTCGGCGCCTACGCCGCGTCCGATCCGCAATGGCTGGGCATGCTCGGCATGCACGGCACCTACGAGGCGAACCTGGCGATGCACGACTGCGACGTGATGATCTGCATCGGCGCGCGTTTCGACGACCGCATCACCGGTCGGCTCGACGCCTTCTCGCCCGGCTCGAAGAAAATCCACGTCGACATCGACCCGTCCTCGATCAACAAGAACGTCAAGGTCGACATTCCGATCATCGGCGACTGCGCCCACGTGCTCGAGGACATGGTGCGGCTGTGGCGCTCGACCGCGATGCATGCCGACAAGGCGGCGCTTGCCGCCTGGTGGAAGCAGATCGACAAATGGCGTGGGCGCCAATCGCTCGCCTATAAGAACTCCAACGAGCTGATCAAGCCGCAATACGCCATTGGACGGCTCTACGAGCTGACCAAGGACCACGACACCTACATCACCACGGAGGTGGGGCAGCACCAGATGTGGGCGGCGCAATTCTACCGGTTCGAGCAACCGAACCGCTGGATCACCTCCGGCGGTCTCGGCACCATGGGCTACGGACTGCCGGCGTCGGTCGGCGTGCAGCTTGCGCATCCCAAGTCGCTGGTCGTCGACATCGCCGGCGAAGCCTCGGTGCTGATGACCATGCAGGAAATGTCGACGGCGGTGCAGTACGACCTGCCGATCAAGATTTTCATCATCAACAATCAGTACATGGGAATGGTGCGCCAGTGGCAGGAGCTGCTGCACGGCGGCCGTTACTCCCATTCCTATACCGAGGCCTTGCCCGACTTCGTCAAGCTCGCGGAGGCCTATCACGCCGTCGGCATCCGTTGCGAACGCCCCGGCGACGTCGATGGCGCCATCCGCGAGATGATCGGCGTGAACAAGCCGGTGATCTTCGATTGCGTGGTCGATCCCAACGAAAACTGCTTCCCGATGATCCCCTCCGGGCGCGCTCACAACGAGATGCTGCTCGGCGACGCCACCGTGAGCGTGGAGGACGCCATCACCGAGGAAGGCAAGGTGATGGTGTGATGCGCAATTCGGTTGATTGGCTCTGCATCGCGTTGCCTCTGTCGTCCCCGCGAAAGCGGGGACCCATAACCACCGCCTCTGGAATATGGGTCCCCGCCAGAAGCGCGTTTACGCGCGTCTTCGACGCGCTATGCGCGGGGACGACTCGATGTGAGTCTGGAGTTCGCCAGTGAACACCACCCACTACCCCGCCGCGACCGTCTCGGAGCAAGTCGAGACCCACACCTTGTCGGTGCTGGTCGACAACGAGCCGGGCGTGTTGGCGCGCGTGATCGGCCTGTTCTCCGGGCGCGGCTACAACATCGAATCGCTCACCGTCTCCGAAACCGAGCACGAGAAGCATCTTTCGCGCATCACCATCGTGACCCGCGGCACGCCCATGGTGATCGAGCAGATCAAGAGCCAGCTCGATCGGCTCGTGCCGGTGCACCGGGTGGTCGACATGACGGTGGCGGGGCCGCACATCGAGCGCGAGCTCGCCATGGTCAAGGTGCGCGGCAAGGGCGATCACCGCATGGAGGCGCTGCGGCTCGCGGATGCCTTCCGCGCCCGCGTGATCGATGCCTCGACCGAGAGCTTCGTGTTCGAGATCACTGGCGCGAGCGACAAGATCGAGAGCTTCGTCGCGCTGATGATCCCGCTCGGCCTGGTCGAGGTCTCGCGCACCGGCATCGTCGCGATCGGCCGCGGGCCGGAGGGCATGTGACGCCGATTATCCCCGCCAGACTTGTCCCGGCGGGTCATAGAACCTAGAAGCGGCAAGGCAGCGGCCAATACTTGGCCCGAGCAGGGGTGAGAACCATGCGCGTTTACTATGATCGCGACGCCGACATCAACCTGATCAAAGGCAAGAAGGTCGCCATCATCGGCTACGGCAGCCAGGGTCACGCCCATGCGCTCAACCTGCGCGACTCCGGCGTCAAGGACGTGGCCGTCGCGTTGCGCAAGGGCTCGCAGGGCGTCAAGAAGGCCGAGGGCGAAAAGCTCAAGGTCATGGACGTCGCCGCCGCGGCCAAATGGGCGGACGTGATGATGATGCTCACGCCCGACGAGCTGCAGGCCGACATCTATCGCGAGCACCTCGCCGACCACATGAAGCAGGGCGCGGCGCTGATGTTCGCGCACGGCCTCAACATCCATTTCAACCTGATCGAGCCGCGCGCCGATCTCGACGTAATGATGATCGCGCCCAAGGGACCCGGCCACACCGTGCGCGCGGAATACCAGCGCGGCGCCGGCGTCCCGGTGTTGATGGCGGTGCACAAGGACGTCTCCGGCAATGCCCATGATCTCACGCTCTCCTACGGCGCGGCGATCGGCGGCGGGCGGGCCGGCATCATCGAGACCACCTTCCGCGAGGAGTGCGAGACCGATCTGTTCGGCGAGCAATCGGTGCTCTGCGGCGGCCTGGTGGAATTGATGAAGGCCGGCTACGAGACCCTGGTCGAGGCCGGTTATGCGCCGGAAATGGCCTATTTCGAGTGCGTGCACGAGGTGAAGCTGATCGTCGACCTCATCTACGAAGGCGGCATCGCCACCATGAATTACTCGGTCTCCAACACCGCCGAATATGGCGAATACGTCTCCGGCCCGCGCGTGGTCAACGACGCCACCCGCGCCGAGATGAAGAAGATCCTCGACGACATCCAGTCCGGCAAGTTCGTCAAGGATTGGATGCTGGAGAATCGCGTCAATCAGACTTCGTTCAAGGCCATGCGCGCCAAGATGGCCACCCATCCGATCGAGGAGATCGGCGCCAAGCTCCGCGCGATGATGCCGTGGATCAAGCAGCGGGCACTCGTCGATCGCAGCCGCAACTGATGCGCTGCGGTCAGTCGCTGTCGGGTTGCGGGTAGCTCAGCGTTTGACCGGCGAGCGGCCCCTTCTCGAGGGGCTTTGCGTCTCTGCGGCTGCAGGTATCCACCCGCAGGACGATTTCTCCGTCCATCTCCTCCGGCATACAGATATATTCCTGGCCGGCCATCTCGAATGTATGAAACATCATATTTGCGTAGGACATCTCGTCCGCAACTAAATGCCGGATTTGGGCGCGCACCTCTGCTTCCAGGGCGGCGGCGGACCCGCATTTCTCGGCGGCAGCCTTCGCCAACGGCGTCAGCACGATCTTGTAGCTTGCGGGCATGACATCAACGACGCACCTGTCATGCCGAACATATCACAACGCCGCGCTCGAGATCTGAACAATGCAGTTGTCGTCCCCGCGAGGGGTACCCCGCGACAGCAAAAGCGCGTTTACGCGCGTCTTCGACGCGCTATGCGCGGGAACGACAGAACGCGGGATCACATTCCAGAGGCTTCGCCAACGCTCCGTGCGCCTTTGCAAGCTGCCGCCGTGCGGGTAGCGTTCCCGGCCGAGTGCTGGCCGGAGGCGGATGGTGCAGGGGACTGCAGGATCGGCGGTGCCCGCCGTTGCGCTGTCGCAGGTGGCGATCAGTTTTCGCCTTGCCGATGGCGGCAGCTACGCCGCGGTCGATCGCACCTCGCTTGCCCTCGCCGACGGCGAGTTCGTCGCCATCGTCGGCCCGACCGGCTGCGGCAAATCGACCTTGCTCAACGTCGCCGCCGGGCTGATCGCGCCGTCCACTGGCCGGGTCGAGATCTTCGGCGCGCCGCTCGCCGGGCTCAACCGCCAGGCCGGCTATCTTTTTCAGGCGGATGCCTTGTTTCCGTGGAAGACGGCGCTGGAGAACGTCGCCATCGGGCTCGAGACCGCTGGCATCGCTCGCGCGCTTGCGCGCGAGCGCGCGCGGGCCTGGCTTGCGCGCGTCGGTCTCGCCGAGTTCGGCGCGCGCTATCCGCACATGCTCTCGGGCGGACAAAGAAAACGCGTCGGCCTCGTCCAGGTGCTCATCCGCGATCCGAAAATCCTGCTGATGGATGAGCCCTTCGGCCCGCTCGACGCGCAGACGCGGCAGATCATGGGCAACCTGCTGCTCGATCTGTGGAACGCCGACCGCAAGGCCGTGCTGTTCGTCACCCACGATCTCGAGGAGGCGATCGCGCTGTCCGACCGCGTGGTGATCATGTCGGCGGGGCCGGCCGCCCGCATCATCGGCGATTGGAAGGTCGCGCTGCCGCGCCCGCGCGACATCGCCGAGGTCAAGATCGAGCCCGCGTTCCACGATCTCCACCGCGAGATCTGGGCAACGCTGAAGGCCGAGGTGCTCAGGGGCTACGCCCAGACCGGCGGCGGCTGACGGCGCGCGACCTCATTGCCTTGCGCTTGCGGGCGGCTACACTCGGTGCGATGGGCGAGATGGCCCACACGGAGGAACCTCATGTCAGTAAAGCGAACGCTTTTGATTGCCGCGGGCCTCGCCCTGGTCTTTGCATGGAGCGGCGAGCGCGCGAATGCGCAGGGCGTATTCACGATCACGTCGCCGTCGTTCAAGGACGGTGAGCGCCTTGCGACCAAGAACGCCGGCAACAACAAGCAGAATCCGAATTGCGTGGGCGAGAACGTTTCGCCGGCGTTGTCCTGGTCCAATCCGCCCGCCGGCACCAAGAGCTACGCGCTGCTGATGTTCGATCCGGAAGGCAGGCCGCCGGGCGGCGTGAGCCATTGGGTCGCCTATGGCATTCCAGTGTCGGTGACCGGCTTTGCCGAGGGCGAGGTCTCCCAGCAGACCGATAAATATACCGGTGGCAAGAGCCTGATGGGTCTGCCGCATTATTTCGGCCCCTGCACGCCCCCCGGCGCGCCGCACCACTACACCTTCACCCTGATCGCCACCGACCTCGAGCCGAATGCGCTCCAGCCCGGCATGACGCGCGACGAGCTCATCAAGGCATTGGACGGGCATGCCAAGGGCGCGACCGGCATCATCGGAACGTTCTCGAAGCCGTAAGCTTCCAACGCTCGGGCTCTCCGCGTCATGGCCGGGCATAGCGCGTCAGAAGACGCGCGTGAACACGCTTATGCCCCGGCCATCCATGTTCTCGCGAAAAAGATGGACCCCCGGGTCAAGCCCGGGGGTGACGAGTGAATTGGCGAACTGCTCCTAGGGTCGACCCAACCGTGTCGCGCGTCAAACTTCTCGCGCTCCAGCTTCTCGTCGCGCTCGCGGCTGTGCTGCTCTGGCAGCTCTTCACCACGGTGCCGATCGGCGGCGTGAAGCTTCTCCCCCCGTTCTTCTTCTCGACGCCAACGGACGTCGCGGCGCGCATCGTCAAATGGTTCGTCGAGGGCACGATCTGGAAGCACCTGTGGATCACGCTCGTCGAATCCGTGCTCGCCTTCGTCATCGGTTCGGTCGCCGGCGTCCTGATCGGGTTTTGGTTCGCGCAGCAGCCGCGGGTGGCGGCGGTCTTCGATCCCTACGTCAAGATGATCAACGCGCTGCCGCGGGTCGTGCTGGCACCGATCTTCGCGCTCTGGCTCGGCCTCGGCATCTGGTCGAAGGTTGCGCTCGGCGTCACGCTCGTGTTCTTCATCGTTTTCTTCAACGTCTATCAGGGCGTGAAGGAGGTGAGCCCGACCGTGCTCGCCAATGCCCGCATGCTGGGCATGAACGAGCGGGCGCTCATGCGCCACGTCTATTGGCCCTCGGCGCTGTCCTGGATGTTCTCCTCGCTCCACACCGCGGTCGGCTTTGCGGTGGTCGGCGCCGTGGTCGGCGAGTATCTCGGCTCGGCCGCCGGGCTCGGCTACATCATCCAGCAGGCCGAAGGCGTGTTCGATGTGGCGGGCGTGTTCGCCGGCATGCTCGTGCTCGCCGCCTTCGTGATCGGCATCGACTTCATCGTCACGCTGGTCGAGCGGCGTCTGCTGGTTTGGCGGCCGGTCGCGGCAGAAACGCGCACGTAGCTCGCGCGTGTGGATGGCCGCCTTCCCGCCGCCGTGTCGCCGCCTTATAAGCAGGAGCCATTGGCGCTCGACCTATCCCCGTCATTGCCGGGCATAGCGCGTTGAAAACGCGCGTAAACGCGCTTATGACCCGGCAATCCATCATCTTCGTAAGGACTTTTTGCGAAGAAGATGGATGCGCGGGTCAAGCCCGCGCATGACGAGTCAAGGATGGCGACAGCTGGAAAAACGAGTTCGAGAAATTCACCGTCGGCCGCCGGGAGGATGAGATGAACACAACAAGAATTGCACTCGCCGTGCTCGCGCTTGCGCTTTCGCTCGGCGCGCCCGCACATGGCCAAGCGGTCGAGAAAGCGGTCGAGAAAGCGGTCGAGAAGAAGCAGCTCACGCTCGCCGTCGGCGGCAAGACCGCGCTCTACTACCTGCCGCTGACGATCTGCGAGCGGCTCGGCTACTTCAAGGAGCAGGGCCTCGACGTCACCATCAACGATTTCCGCGGCGGCGCGCAGTCGCTGCAGGCGCTGGTGGGCGGCTCCGTCGACGTCGTCACCGGCGCCTACGAGCACACCATCCGCATGCAGGCCAAGGGGCAGGACATCAAGGCGGTGATCGAGCTCGGGCGCTTCCCCGGGATCGTCGTCGCGCTGCGCAAGGACAAGGCGGCGGGCTACACGTCCGCCGCCGACCTCAAGGGCATGAAGATCGGCGTGAGCGCGCCGGGGTCGTCCACCAATTTCTTCGTGATGTATCTGATGTCGAAGGCGGGCCTCAAGCCGACCGATGCCGCCTATATCGGCGTCGGCATCGGCCCCTCCGCCGTCGCCGCCATCAAGAAGGGCGAGATCGACGCGCTTTCGAACCTCGATCCGATGATCACCAAGCTCGAGCAGGACGGCGACATCAAGGTCGTCGCCGACAGCCGAACGGAGGAGGGGACGCGCGCGATCTTCGGCGGCTCGAACCCGGCGGCGGTGCTCTACGTCCGGCAGGATTTCATCGACAAGAATCCGGCGACCGTGCAGGCGCTGGTCAACGCCTTCTACAAGACCTTGCAGTGGCTGGATAAGGCGACGCCGGAGGACATCGCCGCGACCGTGCCGGAGGACTACTTTCTCGGCGACAAGGCGCTCTACCTCGCCGCGGTCAGAGCGAATAAGCCGGTCTATTCGCGCACCGGTGTCATTCCCGCCGCCGGCATGAAATCGGCCGCCGACATGCTTCTCGCTTTCGACGACGAGCTCAGGGGCGCCAACGTCGATCTCGCCAAGACCTTCGACGGCCGCTTCGTCGAGAAGGCCGCGGTACAGGCTCAAGGGCGCTAGAGCAATCGTGCTCGAAGACTACTAGTGCCGCGTACTCGCTGTGCTCCCTCTCCCCAGCGGGGAGAGGGTTGGGGTGAGGGGGTTCCAAGCCCATCGATAGACCTTAACCCCTCACCCCATCCCTCTCCCTTTGGGAGAGGGAGCAGACCGAGTTCGCCGCCGCATTGATTCCACTCCGCGCGAGCGCGGCGGCCACTTCAACAGCAGCTGAACCGTAACCCTCCGCGAAACTGTCCTCCTGAAAGCGGAAAGCGGACGGGTCGGGTCACCGCCGGACTGAATAGGCCCGCGCAGCGGGGAAGGGGGAACCGCCCGGCGTGCGCGCCCCTTGCCATGACAATTTTGTTACAGAAAGATGACAGCCGCCCGCCGCGGTGAATGCCGACCCGAGCGCGGCTGCAGCCTCGAGTCATGCCGCCCGCCGTCCTCGACCTGAAGAACCGTCTCGCGAGCGCCGATCGCCGGCACGCCGGCCGCTTCGCGCTGCTTGTCGCCATCCACCTCGCCGCCTTCGGCATATTGCTCTGGTCCGAGGACGAGCCTTCGGCGCAAGCGGCGTTCGTCCTCACCTGGGCCGCGCTCAACTTTTTCTGGCTCGTTGTGCTGCGGCGCCCGCTGACCTCGGCGGCGCTGTCGCTCGTGCTGATCGTCATCCTGATCGCGTTGTCGCAGTTCAAGCACGGCACCCTCCTGATGACGGCGACCTTCGTGGACGTGATGCTCATCGACGCCGCCACGTTCTCCTTCTTTCTCAAGGTCAATCCGGGTCTGGTCGAAAAACTCGGCCTCGCCGTGGCGCTGGCGCTGCCGGTGATGGTCCTGCTGTGGCGGGCCGAGCCGTTTCGGGCGCGCCGCAGCACCGCCTTGCTCGGATGTCTCCTTAGCCTCGCCGCGCTCGCCGGGCTGTCGTTGGCGGTGCCGACCGACCGGGAGGACGAATTCTACCCGCATCAATACGTCTCCAAATTCGCGCGCTCGGCTGCCGTGGCGGCCGTCGACCTGGCAAACGGCGGTGTGTTGGAGGCCGATCCCGCGACTGGGGAGCGGTTGAACGTCGGGACCGTCGGAGCGTGCCCCCCGGGCCGCAAGCTGCCGCACATCGTCATGGTGTTCGACGAGTCGAGCTTCGACGTCACCATGATGCCCAATGTCAAAGTCGCGGCGGATTACCGCGAGCGGTTTCGCTCCTCCGACGGCCAGACGCGCGCGTTCGTGGTCGAGGGCGCCGGCGGCCCGAGCTGGTACACCGAGTACAACGTGCTCACCGGACTGTCGGTGCGCTCCTACGGCCGTTTCGCCGAGTCGGTCACCCGCCTGGCTGCCGGGCGGGTCAAGCGCGGCTTGCCTTATGCGTTGCGCGAGTGCGGCTACAGCACCTACAGCCTCTATTCCTGGTTCGGGGCATTCGCCGGCGCCCGCGGCTTTCAAACATCCACCGGCATCGAGCATTTCCTCGATGCCAAGCAGTTGCACGTCGGGCCGGCCGATACCGATATTTTCTTTTACGACCAAGCCGCCCGGGTGATTGCTCAAGACCGCGGTCAGGGTCCGGTTTTTGTCTTCGTCTATCTCGCCGCCAACCACTTTCCCTGGGACTACCACTATCGTCCCGATCTCTTGCCCAACTGGGTCAATCCTGGAAACCCGTTCGCGATCGACGAATATCTTCGTCGCCAGGAGATGAGCGCGCGCGACTACGCGCAATTCAAGGAACGGCTCGGGCGCGAATTTCCCGACCAGCAGTTCCTGCTCGTGCGCTTCGGCGACCACCAGCCGCTGTTTGCCAAGCGGTTCATAGACCCCACCCTCGACCAGGCCGAGGTGGCCGCGCGCATTTTGCAGCGCGATCCGCGTTATTTCACCACCTATTACGCCGCCGAAGGGGTGAATTTCCGCCCCGTCGACCTTTCATCCGCGCTCGACACCCTCGACGCGCCTTATCTTCCGCTGGTGGTGCTGGAGGGGGCGGGAGTGCCGCTCGATGCCAGCTTCGTGGAGCAAAAGAAAATCCTCAAGCGCTGCCGCGGCCTGTTCTATCTCTGCGCCGGCGGCGCGGAGGCGCGGCGGTTCAACCGGCTGCTGATCGACGCGGGCTTGATCCAAGGATTTTGAGGCCGTCGAGCATCGCAACGAAGCGACGGCCTGGTGGGAGATCGATCACGCGATCGCCCGGTCTCGCTGTTTGACCTTGAAATGACAAATTTAATGCAGTTGTATGACAGCGGTCCGTGTGCCGGGCGTTAAGGGTTGGGTCATTGCCGGGCACGGGCCGCTCGCCATGCCCCCCTCAATCGCAAGTCTGACCAGCCGTTGGGCCGCATCGGATGCGGCCACGCCGGGCGGCATCCTGCGGACTACGCTCATCGTGGCGCTGCACGGGGCGGCTTTCGGCCTCATGCTCTGGAGCGAAGCCGCCGTCGTGCCGAAAGTCGTGTTCTGTTTCACCTGGGGCCTGCTCAACTTCTTTTGGCTTGCGGTGCTGCGTCGTCCCGCCGTGGCGGCGGCGCTGTCGCTTGTGATGATCGTCGTGCTGATCCTGCTGTCGCGGCTCAAATATGAGATCATCTGGATGACCGCCAATTTCCTCGACGCGGTGATCATCAATAGCGACACGGTCGGCTTCCTGCTGGCGATTAAGCCCGACCTCGAGGGGAAGGTTCTGCTCGCGCTCGCGCTGGTGCTTCCGGCGCTGACGCTGCTCTGGTGGGTCGACACGTTCCGCGTGCGGCTGCGCACGGCGGCGACGGGATTCGCGGCGTGCGCCGCCGCGCTCATCGGCGCGACGCTCGTGTTCCCGCAGGAGGAATGGGATGCGTTCGCCGGCGACGGCTACGTGTCCAAATTCTCGCGCTCGGGCGTTGCCGCGATGTCCGAGCTGGCGACGCACGGATATATGGAATCCGATGCCGCCATCACCGATCGCCTGAAGACGCTGCCGATCGAGATCTGCGCGCCGCAGGCAAAGCCGCCGCACATCATCCTGGTGCACGACGAATCGAGCTTCGACATTCGAGCCGTGCCCGGCGTCAAGGTGCCGGCGGATTACGGCGGCTACTTCCGGTCGTTCGACGGCAAGCGCCGGCACTTCATTGTCGAGGGCGCGGGTGGTCCGAGCTGGTACAGCGAGTACAACGTGCTGGCGGGCCTCTCGGCGCGCTCGTTCGGGCGCTTCGCCTATTACGTGACGCAGATCGCCGCCGGCCGGGTGGAGCGCGGGCTGCCCACGGCGCTGCGGCGATGCGGTTATCGGACGTTCTCGATCTATCCGGCGCTCGGCGCCTTCATGAGCGCCAAAAATTTCCAGACCACGACCGGCGTGCAGCAATTTCTCGATCAGGGTGCCCTCGGCACCAATCGCATCGAGCCCGACCGGTTCTACTACGATGCTGCGCTGCGCATGATCGCACGCGAGCGCGACAAGGGGCCGATGTTCCTCTTCGTCTATCTGGCTCAGAACCATTACCCCTGGAACTATCGCTGGCGGCCCGACCTGGCGCCGGAATGGACGAATCTGGGCAACGCGCCTGATGTCGACGAATATCTGCGCCGCCAGAGCATGAGCTTCGGCGACTACGCCGGGCTGCTCGATCGCCTCGCGCGCGACTTTCCCGGCGAGCGCTTCCTCTTGGTCCGCTACGGCGATCACCAGCCGGATTTCGCCTCTTTCATGCTCGAGCCGTGGCTCGACGAGCTCGGGATCAACCGGCGGCTGATGACCTATGATCCGCGCTATTTCACCACCTACTACGCGCTCGACGCGGTCAATTTCAAACCGGTCAATTTGTCCTCCGCGCTCGACACGATCGAGGGACCGTATCTGCCGCTCGTCGTGCAGGAGGCGGCCGGCCTGCCGCTCGATCCCTCGTTCGCCGAGCAGAAGCGAATTCTCGAGCGCTGCAAGGGTCTTTTTTACGCCTGCGCCGGCGGCGCGGAGGCGCGGCGCTTCAACCGACTGCTGATCGACGCCGGCTTGATCAAAGGACTTTGACTGAAAATATCCGGTGGGCGCGATCCTTGCCCCCGTCATAAGCGCGCCACGCAATATTCCCGTCACCCGCGGGCTTGTCAGGCGTCGCCGGTCGGCACGATCGTCGCCGTCTCGACCATCAGGACGACAGCCTTCTCCGGGGCGCGCGTTCGATGGATTACGCCTTTTGGGACTACGAAGCCTTGCCGTGGTGAGAGCGCGACAGAGCGGCCCTCCAGATCGATGATGAACGTGCCGCTGAGCACGAAAAAGAACTCGTCATCGTCATCGTGCTTGTGCCAATGGTACTCGCCCTGCATGACGCCGAGACGCACGACTGAATCGTTTACCTTGCAAAGCGTCTGATTGTACCATTGGTCGGTGCACGCCTCCACAAGTGACGGGACGTCGATAAGGTCGAGCGCGTCGAATTTGATGTCGAGATGCACGGCATAAGGGAAGGCGGCAGCAGCATCCGTTGCAGACATGGGTTTCTCCCGTTGGAGCAACAAAGAAGCGGAAAATGCTATCACGGGACTGATTGTCCTGCCCTTCAAGACGGCGATTGCGACCGGTGCAGGCAATGTCGCCCCGCCTTGCGCAGCGAGCAGCCCTTGGCGATCATTCCATAAAGAGCTTGCCAAAGCGGGAGGATCACGTGCTGCGCCCCTTCGCCGTCCTGGCACTTGTCGTCGTCACCTCAAATGGGTCCCCGGCCGCGGCACAGGACAGCTGGCCGTCCAAGCCGATAACCGTGATCGTTCCTTTCGGCGCCGGCGGCAATACCGATAGCCTCGCTCGAATTTATTCGGCGCGGCTATCCGCGCGTCTCGGCCAGCAGTTCGTGATCGAAAATCGGGTGGGCGCCGGAAGCATCATCGGCATCACGAGCTTGGCCAAGGCCGCACCGGACGGTTACACGATCGGCATTGGCACCTCCGCTGGCCTTGCCATCAATCCGGCGATCATGAAGGAAAACCTCGGCTACAACGCCGACAAGGACTTCGCCTATCTCCACCTGATGGCTATTCAGCCGAACTTGCTTGTCGTGCATCCCTCCGTCCCGGCAACAACCCTCGCGGAGTTCATCGCCTGGGTTAAGGCCAATCCAGATCAGGCGTACGCCACGTCCGGCAACGGTTCGAGCCAGCACCTTTGCGGCGAGATGCTGATACAGGCCGCCGGTATCAAGATGAATGCCGTCGCCTACCGCGCGTCGAACCAGCAGATGCAGGATCTCGTTGGCGGCCAGATCAGGATCGCTTGCGATAACTTCTCGTCCGCCTGGGAACAGGTTCAGGCTGGGAAAATCCGTGCACTCGCCATCACGTCGGCCAAGCGCTACTCCTTCGCGCTGGATATTCCGACCATCGCCGAGACGTTTAAAGGCTTCCAGGTGCAGGCCTGGTTCGGATGGGTCGCTCCGATCGGCGTGCCGAAGATCATTATCGACAAGTTGACCGCGGAGTTGAACGCCGTCGGCCAGGAGCCCGATGTACGCAAGCGCCTCGATACCTTTACAGTCGAGTTCTCCGGCCTTTCCGGCCAAGCCTTTGCAGACTTCGCCCGCGAGGAGCGCGAGACGCTCGCCCCTATTGTCGAGAAGGCCAACATCAAGCTGAACTAGGGCTCCCCCTGGTCACACGTCGTCAAAATTGCCGCCGCGTGGGGCGAGAGCAACAATCGCGGTCGTCATTGCCGGGCTTGACCCGGCAATCCATCGTCTTCGCAAAAAGTTCTTACGAAGAGGATGGACCACCCGAAATCGGGTTTACCCGATTTCGGGCGCTTTAAGTGCGCAAGTCGGGTAAACCCAACTTGCGTGGTCAAGCCCGCGGGTGACGGGAATGTCGCGTGGCGCGCGACTGGTACTGCGATAACGACCGATACCTCCTCCACCACGTCCTAGCGTTGTGTGCCCTCACCCGGCTCGCCTGCTTTGCCCACAAGGGGAGAGGGTGTGTGCCGCTCAAGCGGAGTCTCTTAGCCCGTAGCCCGAGCTATAATCGGGCGCACATGGGAGACTTTCATGCGCCGGCGCTTCGCCACGCTCGACGTGTTCACCGACCGGCGCTTTGCCGGCAATCCGCTCGCCGTCGTGCTTGACACCGAGGCGCTCGACGCGGCGGCGATGCAGGCGATCGCGCGCGAGTTCAACCACCCCGAGACGGTGTTCGTGTTCGCGCCGGCCGACCCCGCGCACCGCGCCCGCGTTCGCATTTTCACCCCGGCGCGGGAGCTGCCGTTCGCCGGCCACCCGACCGTCGGGACCGCGGTGTTGCTTGGAACGCGCGACGGCGGCGGCCGCGACATCGTGCTGGAGGAGGGCATCGGCGCGGTGCGATGCACGCTCGAGTCGAACGGCGGCGTCGCCGGCGCCCCGCTTCGCGATCACGCAGTTGCCAACGGAGGTCGGGGCGCCGGCGGACGATGCCGCCATCGCAGCGGCGCTCTCGCTCGCCCCGAGCGATATCGGTGAGGGCCGTCCGGCGCGCTGGTCGGCCGGCCTTCCCTTCACCTTCGTGCCGATCGCAAGCCTCGCCGCGATGGCGCGTTGCCGTCCCGATCTCGCCAAGTTCGACGCCGCCTTCGGCGCGGGCGGGGCGGCCTACGCGTTCTGCAACGAGACCGCCGAGCCGGGTCACCATTTTCACGCCCGCATGTTCGCCCCCGGCATGGGTGTCCCGGAAGATCCCGCGACCGGCTCGGCCGCCGCCGCCTTTGCCGGCGTGCTCGCGCGCCGCCTGCGCGACGGCACCCACGCGTTCGTGATCGAGCAGGGCTACGAGATGGGCCGGCCGAGCCTGATCCGCCTCACGGCCGAGGTCGCCGCCGGCCGGCTCGTCTCCGCGTCCATCGGCGGCAACGCCGTCATCGTGACCGAGGGAACGATGGAGGCGTGATGGGTCGCGCCGTGCCCACGCTCGGAAATGATAATCATCGAAACATCTTGCCGCCGCGGAGGACAACAAATGACTTGCATGAATCCGCGTGGGCACGGCGCGTTCCGCGCCTTTGCCCACCCTACGGGGTCCGCCTTCGTCATCGTCGTGGCGGCAACTATCGCCGCTCAGGTGGCGGCGCTGGCGCAGAACTTGGACGTCAAGCGCTACAATCCATCGGAATGGACGAAGGGGCGCTTCAGCGAGGTCGTCACGGTCACCGGGGCGGGCAAGACCATCTATCTCGCCGGGGTCGGCGCCGAGGAGGAGAACGCCCCCGCGGGCGCGAGCGCTCCCATCCGGCACCTCGGCAACCCCTATGAGCAGTGCCGGTATGCCTATGACAAGATCAAGCGCCTGCTGGCCACGCATGGCGCCTCGTTGGCGGATGCGGTGAAGCAGGTCGTCTACGTCACCGACGTCCGCTTCCAGGCGGAGGTCGCCAAGTGCCGGCGCGAGGCTTACGGGGACGGGCCGATTCCGGCCAATACGTTTCTCGTCATCAACGCGCTCGCCATTCCGGGAATGCTGCTCGAGATCGACGTGACCGCGGTGGTCGCCAAATGACGTTAAGTGATCGTTAAGCGATCATTAATGGATTGTTCCGCGGCCGGCGCAGCCAAAAGGTCAATATTGCTGTCTCAGGTCGTGCCCTTCATTCGCGCTTGCGAAGGAGGCGGCTCTTCCGCTAGAAACCGGCGGGCAAGGGTGAACGCGATCCGAGTTCCGCGACCTTGCGTGACGAGGGCGAATGTTAATGCCGACGCGCTGCGATATCCGCGCGATCACCCGGAGGGCTGCGGCCCGTTCCGGCGGCGCCCTCATTCTCGGCGGGCTTCTGCTGCTTATCGTCCCCTGAGGGCCGGCCGGGCGTTTGCGCCTGGGCACTCAGGGGAGACCGCAAGCACGGAACCCAGCGAGCGCCCGAGTCAAGGGCGCAAACGAGAGAAGGACTAAAGCCATCATGAGCGCGTCAGCGAAGTCCGAGCAGGACCGCGTCTTCATTTTCGATACCACCTTGCGCGACGGCGAGCAGTGCCCGGGCGCCACCATGACCCATGAGGAGAAGCTCGAGGTGGCCGAGCTCCTCGACCAGATGGGCGTCGACATCATCGAGGCCGGCTTTCCGATCGCCTCCGAGGGCGACTTCGCCGCGGTGCACGAGATCGCCAAGCGCACCAAGAACGCCGTCGTCTGCGGGCTCGCGCGCGCCGCGTTCAAGGACATCGACCGCTGCGCCGAGGCGATCAAGCCGGCCAAGAAGAGCCGCATCCACACCTTCCTGTCCACCTCGCCGGTGCACATGAAGTACAAGCTGCAGAAGGAGCCGCACGAGGTCTACGAGATGGTGATCGCGCAGGTCACCCGCGCGCGCGGCTTCACCGACGACGTGGAATGGTCGTGCGAGGACGGCACCCGCACCGAGCACGACTTCCTCTGCCGCTGCGTCGAGGCCGCGATCAAGGTCGGCGCCACCACCATCAATATTCCCGACACCGTGGGCTATACGGTTCCGGAGGAATATTTCGCGCTCATCAAGATGGTGCGCGAGCGCGTGCCGAATTCCGACAAGGCGCGCTTCTCCGCCCATTGCCATGACGATCTCGGCATGGCGGTGGCGAACTCGCTCGCCGGCGTGCAGGCCGGCATCCGCCAGATCGAGTGCACCATCAACGGCATCGGCGAGCGCGCCGGCAACGCCTCGCTCGAGGAGCTGGTGATGGCGATGAAGGTGCGCAACGACGTGCTGCCGTACTGGACCAACGTCGACAGCACGCTGCTCACCCGCACCTCGAAGCTGGTCGCGGCGGCCACCTCGTTTCCGGTGCAGTACAACAAGGCGATCGTCGGCCGCAACGCGTTCGCGCACGAATCCGGCATTCACCAGGACGGCATGCTCAAGCACACCCAGACCTACGAGATCATGACGCCCGAGAGCGTGGGCGTGAAGCAGACCTCGCTGGTGATGGGCAAGCATTCCGGCCGTCACGCCTTCGTGCACAAGCTCGAGGAGATGGGTTACCGGCTCG
>Ga0137392_10000923_pt1 | contig 16293 bp, 21 predicted proteins | sample 15con2h34AmetaG_FD_101394 | JGI IMG/M metagenome (GOLD analysis project Ga0137392, IMG submission 101394) | Vadose zone soil microbial communities from Angelo Coast Range Reserve, California, USA - 15con2h3.4A metaG | ecosystem: Environmental > Terrestrial > Soil > Vadose zone > Saprolite... | reverse complement strand
TCTGGCAACTATTTCCGCCCTGACCGCAGTCGGATCAATATCGGCTGCTGCTGCTGCTGCTGCTGAGGCCATACAGGATCGCTACTGCTTGCAAGGGCGCCAATGGGGCTATCCCGGCAATTGCCAGTTCTCCAGCTACCCCCAATGCATGGCCACCGCGAGTGGTACCACCGCCTATTGCGGGATCAATCCCCGGTACGCGTTCGCGCGCCAGCAGCGCGGCGCCTATCGGGACCGATACTGAGTGGCAGTGAAGCAATATCGCATCAAGTAGCAGTAGCGACGGAATAACGGACATCGCGCCCGGCCCGCGCTTTCTACGAGATGACATTGGTGGGCGACTGACACACTGGCGTTGGCCTTCGCGGGTCTCGCAGCGGCTGCCGCATCGCCGACAATGATGAGGTCCACTTTACCCTCCGATAACGGACTTCCGTGGCTGCGTCTAGGATGTCCGTTTTTGTAAAGGTTTGCGGATGGCGGCCCCATGAAGGTGGCGCGGCGCATACCGGGGGCCGGCGTACATTGTGCCGACATCGCTGGGTTTCGGGCCCAAGGTCTGCTTTGTCCTTTACAAGGTCCAAACTCTACTGGCCCCACTAAATTGGGCTTCAAGAACCTCAATAATTTTTTACGTCGATGCTCTGCCATCGCGTTCGCATTTGCGCTGTTTCGCGCAAGCGTGATGTTCACTCGGCGAGCGTTCTCAGATGCAATGCCTACATAGCTCAGAGCAGCAGCGATCGCACAACAATACGGAGAACGACTATGACTACGTTCAAAACTCTGATCGCGGCAGCGCTAGTGTCGATGACCGCGGTAGCCTCTGCAAGCGCGCAGTCGCCGAACTGGGTGCCCGCGTACCCGGGTTCTTTTCAGGCGCAATACCCGGACCGGGATGTCCTGAATGGAGGCGCGCTGACACCTGCAGGCAGAATGGGCCTGGAATCGCCTGGCGGTGCGGCTCCTGTCTTTGGGACAAATAACGCTTATGCGGCAACAGGTCGTGCTACTGCCTCGTCCTGCGCCCAACTCTATCATTCCTACGACCCCACAACGGGCACCTTCCTCGGCTACGATGGTCGTCGCCATGCCTGTAAGTGATGCGAGTAGGAAAGTGAGCCTGAACCACAATTTGACAGGGTGCGACCGCCACACGGCGGCGCATCCCGCTGTGACAGTGTGATTGATGACTTACATTGGTATCCTGGCGTATCTCCAGCCTGCGAAAGGCAAGAAGCCACGCAAGGCTGCTGCCGGTCAAAAGGAGATGTTACTGTCGATCAGCGGCAAGCGTGCCGCCAAGGAGGACAAGAAGAAGTTTGAGAAGCCCACACCTGCTCGCGCTCGGAAGCGAGCATGATGTGGCCTAAGTTCTCTTTACGCTTCGACTTATTCAAATCGTAGCGCTCGCAACGATTGTCACCGCGCGGCAAATCAGGCCTTTGGCTTCGCCTTTCGCCGTCCTTGAGGGTGACAAGCTGGCGGCCGCGGGGCAGGGGAATGGAATCGTCGAACCTTCGTTTCCAGCCCCGCGGGGATTTCATCGGCCTGCTGCGCCAGCCGGCAATCAGTCTTGCCCTATTTGGGTGCAATCGAGCCCGTCTGATCATCTAGCTCCGGCGGCATACAACCCTGGCAGATGATCAGTTTCTTTTTCAATTTCGCATCGGCGGCGCGGTTAATGGCATCGAGGGCAGCTCCCCATTCCTTCGAGTATGGTCCTCCTCGCTTGGGTAATCGTCTTCGGGCGCTCATTCCGGCCGCAGTCCACGCCGAGCGCGCATTCATGCCGCACTTGCGACATCCTCTTTGTCGGAACCGCGCGCCACAGGCGGATTCAGTAATCCCGGCGGCGCCCCCGACGCTGCTGCACACCCTGCTGCTCCGCGGCCTGCTGCCACAGGAGGCGCCGGTTGACAACGCACAAAGTGTTCCATCGCCCGGATGCCGACGCCAGGCATTGGTCTCGAGTCTGATAGGAGCAGTCGCCGGAATAGCCGAGCTCCCCACCCATGACGCACCAAGGGTAATCATATGAGACGGGAGAGGCGGAGCCGGCGATAGCGGCCGTCCCGGCCGCGAACAAGGCCAAAATGGCTAGCATCGTGCGCATGATCATGTTTCCTCTCGTGAAGTTTTCGTACCGCCCTGCCCAATAACTAGCATAACCGGGAGACCCCCGGCTCTGCCGGGGAGGCAGCAAAAGTTTGACATTTACGGCGGTCGCCCATCGCCGAAACTTCTGATCGTGAGCCACCACGCACACGAAAGGAAGTTTGACGTGGACGAGTACGAGAGCCTAAGCCACAGCAAGTGGGACTGCAAATATCATGTTGTGTTCATTCCCAAGTGCCGCAGGAAGACGCTTTACGGGGAGTTGAGGCGGCACCTCGGGGATGTATTTCGCAAGCTGGCACAGCAAAAGGAAAGCCGGATCGAAGAAGGTGATCTGATGCCGGATCACGTTCACATGATGATTTCGATTCCGCCAAAATACGCGGCTTCGCAGGTGGTCGGGTTCATCAAGGGTAAAAGTACGATCCATTTGGCCCGTGTATACGGAGAGAAGAAACGCAATTTTGTAGGGCAGCACTTTTGGGCGAGAGGGTACTTCGTCTCGACCGTAGGTCGGGACGAAGCGGTGATACGGGAGTACATCAGAAACCAGGAGCAGGAGGACAGCCGCTTGGAGCAAATGAATTTGTGGCGTTAATCGGCCACCTTCAGGTGGCCAACAAATGTAGCATCGCGTCACTCGGGCATCCTACGCGGCCACCTGTAAGTGCTCATTGCGCCTAGCCCCACCGACCCAAACGAGTCCCTTCAGTACGATAGATGCCCTTGCGCTCGCACGGATGTTCATGCACAGCGCGGCCCAGCGGCTGTAGATCCACACGTTGTACGAAATCGGCGTGATCCAAAAATACCAGTTTGGATCATGGGTGCACCGAGCGATTTTGACTGTCAGCAGCTTCCCGCACGGCCACGCCCGTGTGCCATGCGACGGATGATAAATGTGCTGATCAAACGTGAGGCTCACGCGGTGACCTCGTTACTGTGGTCGCGCAAACCATCCCGGAAGCGGTTTTCCAAATCACGTTTTGTCCCATCGGTTTCTATCGTGATTGGAGGGCGCGTTTTCCAAAAAAGTCGAGGACTTTCAAAGAGCGCAGAGAATTTTAAGGCCCTTGCGTCTACCAGTTCCGCCACGTCCGCTTTGGTCGTCAGATCAGATACTTAGCGCGTTTCCTGGGGAAGTGGAATGAGCTTGGCCGGGAGGGCGCGCTCCTTCCATAGTGGAGCGCGTGAGGTAAGGCAAAGCCTCAATGCCGACACCTGCCGGTGGTTTACGCAACCTCAATGTTGTCCGCTTACGAAGGTCGCATGATCGCTTGCATTTCCTATTCCCGGCCGTTGCGGCGCGCAGCCTCGGCGCTGGCGCTGCTCGGGCTCGCCGTCGGGCTGAACGGCTGCGCCAACATGAGCGACAGCATGACCTCGGCTTTCGCCGATCCAGCCAAATACGATCTGTACGAGTGCAAGCAACTGGAGGCCGAGCGCAAGACGCTTGCCACGCGGGCTGCGGAACTGCAGGGCCTGATGGCGAAGGCCGAAACCGGCGTCGGCGGTTCTGTGATCTCCGAGCTCGCCTATCGCAACGACTACATCGCGGTCCGCGGGCAAACCAAATTGGCCGAAGAAGTCTGGCAGCGTAACAAATGTCAGGTGTCTGCCTCGGTCGCCCCGGCGGCATCCGGCGCGGCACCTGCAACTGGCAAACGTGCGAAGCCGCCGATGCGGTCGGGCAGCGCGGTCCGCTAGACCCAAACAGACGACGGTCGCGCATTCTCGCGAGCCCGGCTCACACCCGCCAGTCGTAGATCCAGTCCTGTCGCGCCAGCACGCGCTTTGCGCCCATCGCCTTGATCGCGAGGTCGCGTGCGTAGGCCGCGGGGCCCGTGAGGTGATAGATGCGCCCCGATTGCCGCGCGGCGCGCTGTACCCGTGCGACGCGCGCGCGGCGCAGCCGCGCATAGTGTTTCAGCGCGGCCGGGATGCCGGCGGCGGTTTCTCCAACACCTTGGTTGAGACATTTTGCCAGCACCGCCGCGTCCTCGATCGCCATTCCCGCGCCTTGCGCCGCAAACGGCAGCATGGCGTGCGCGGCATCTCCCAGCAGCGCGATTGAGCCATCGGCCCATTCGCCGCCATCGGGCATCGTGAACAAAGCCCATTTCCGCCAGTCATCGACCGCGCCGATCATCATCCGGGCGGTTCCAGGCCACCTCGATGAGGCGAACGCGTTCTTGATCTCGCATGTCTCGCCGGGCGCGCTCCAGCCCGGCCTGTTCCAGGTTCCCGGCACCACCGCGACGACGTTGATCTGTCGCGCGCCGGATATCGGATAAGCCACAAGATGCGCCTCCGGTCCCATCCAGAGCTGGACCCGGCACGAGGCATATTCGCGCGGCAACTGCGAGGCGTCGATCGTTCCGCGCCAGGCAATCAGGCCGGAGAATTGCGGTTGCACTTGCGGAAACAGGTGATGCCGGACCGCGGACCAGATTCCATCGGCGCCGACCAGCGCCATCGCCACCACCTGCTGGCGCGTCGTGCCGCTGCGCTGGACCACGGTCAGTCCCTTGGCGTGGGGCACGACGTCTTCGAACTGGCAGCCGAGCCGCAATTCGATGTCGGGATGATCGTTGACCTCTGCTTGCAGCGCCGCTTGCAGGTCGGCGCGATGCATCACCCAATAGGGCGCGCCGGCGCGCAACGTGGCGGCTTCGCCGAGCGGCAGGCGGGCGATCTCGCCGCCGCCTTGCGCGCTCATGATGCTGATGGCGTGGGGCGTGACGGCGCGTGCGGCGAGCCGGGGTTGCAAGCCGAGGTCGATCAGCACGCGGCTAGCGTTGGGTGACAGCTGCAGGCCGGCGCCGGCTTCCTCGAGGCGCTCGGCTTTTTCGAGAACGACGACGCGAAAGCCTTGTCCCGCCAACGCAAGCGACGCCGTCAATCCCCCGATCCCGGCACCCGCGACGACGATCGTGCGTGAAGCGGCCACCCGGCCGGTCAGGCGACCTTGTCTTTCAGCACGCATTCGGGCGGCCGGGCTTCGCCGGCCTTGAGGTCGGCGGCGTAACGATACAGGGTCGAGCAATAGGGGCAGATGATCTCGTTGTCGTTGCCAAGATCGAGGAAAACATGCGGATGATCGAACGGCGGATTGGCGCCCACACACATGAACTCCTGCGAGCCGATCTCGATGACGGAAACGCCGGCATCGTTGTGGAAGTGCGGAACGACATGATCGGACATTGTATTCACCTTGGGTAGCAATGGAGGCGGACCCAATCAGCTACGTGCCGCAGGGTCGAAGTGCGGTGAACCATAGTGGCGGGTGTTGGTGATTCCCAGAGTCCCCGAGCGCTCATTTGCTCATGCAAATTCGACACAATATTGTCGTCGAGAGAAAGCCCTTCTTTCGTCGGGGCGGTTGTGTCTTAAAAGCGGCACACCATCTTGAGGAAAGCGAAAACATCGGGGTTCCCGGCATGAATCGATGGCGGCTCGGATCGGCAGTGGCTGGCGTGGCGGTGTGCACGATCGCGTGCGCGTTGCTGTGGCCGCGTGCGCGCGACGCCGGCGCCATTCTGGCGGCGCAAGACGACCCGGCGGCACTTTCCGATGTTCAGCTTAATGCTGCCCTGCGGAATAATCAGGCCGTGATCGAGCAGAATATCGAGACGGCACTTGCCGCTGAAGACGCCGACCTCGCCAACAGCTTTGTCGATCTTGCCAGGGAAAAGAACATTCCCGTCAACGATGAGTTGTCGCGGCGGGTGGCTGCGGCCGTCGTCGAGGAAAATTCGTCATCGCATTTTGCAAAACGCTTCGCCACCGGGCTCGTCACCGGAAACGCCGACGATGTCGCGAGCCTGTCGGGCACGGTCGCCGGCGATCTGTTCGTGTTCGGCGACATCAGGGACGTGGTGCGTGAAGGCAAGCATATGGCGATGGGCGAGGACACCGATAGGCTGGTGCTGGGTCTCGCCGCTGCGGGCCTTGCGGTGACGGCTGCGACCTATGTCTCCGTCGGCGGCGTGGCGCCGGTGCGCGCCGGTCTCACGCTGGTCAAGGATGCCCGCAAGGTGGGCCGGCTGGGCAAGGGGCTCACGCAATGGGCCGGCCGCTCCGCGCGCGAGATGGTCGACGCGCCGATGCTGCAACATGCGGTCGCGTCCGGCTCGGTGATGCGGCCGGGGCAGACCATGTCAGCGATTAGAGCGGCGTTTCACGCCGAGAAGGCCGGCGGGCTGGTCCGCCTCGCCAAGGACGTCGGACGCGTCAGTGAGAAGGCGGGGATTCGCGCCGCGCAGGAAACGTTGAAAATCGCGGAGGGCCCGAAGGATGTCGCACGGGCGGCGCGGCTCGCGGAGTCCAAGGGCAGCCAGACCCGGGCCATCCTGAAGGTGCTCGGCCGCGGCGCATTGCTGCTGGCGGCCGGTGCGTTCGATCTCACGCTGTGGGTGTTCGGCGCGCTGCTGGCCCTGTTCGGCCTGCTGTCATCGATCAAAGCCACCACCGAACGCCTGACCATGTCGTGGCTGCTTCGCAAGAAGGCACGGCGGCTAAGAAAGCAAATGGCGGCTGCGGCTTTGCCGTCTGGGCCGTCCCTGGCGGGCGCGGTCGCGCACGGCTAAGCTTGCGACCTTCCATCGCCGATCCCTCTCCCAAAAAGTACGGATTAAACCGATGCCGAGTTTTCATAACGGCGCAGTTGAGATTGCCTACCTCGACGAAGGCGAGGGCGATCCTATCCTGCTGGTGCACGGCTTTGCGTCGAGCAAGAATGTGAACTGGGTGTATCCGACCTGGGTTTCAGAACTGAAGAAACACGGCCGCCGCGTCATCGCGCTCGACAATCGCGGCCATGGCGATTCCGCCAAGCTCTACGATGCCGAGCAGTATCACATCGGTACGATGGCCGGCGATGTCAGCGCGCTGATGGATCATCTGAACATCGAGCGCGCCGACATCATGGGCTATTCGCTCGGCGGGCGGATGACGGCCTGGCTGGCGCGAAGCCAGCCGCAGCGGCTCCGGTCGGCGATTTTCGGCGGCATCGGGATGGGTTTGATCGAGGGCGGCGGCCCCGGTGAAAGCGTCGCGGTCGCGCTGGAGGCGTCCTCGCTCGATGAAGTGACCGATCCGGTGGGGCGGACGTTCCGCGCCTTCGCGGACCAGACCCGCTCCGATCGCCGGGCGCTGGCGGCGTGCCTGCGCGGCTCGCGGCGGCTGATGACCAGGGAAGAGGCCGCCGGGATCACCGTGCCGGTGCTGATCGCGGTCGGCACGTCAGACGAAATCGCGGGCTCGGCGGACGCGCTTGGCAGGGTCATCCCGGGCGCGCAGGTGCTCGACATTCCCAACCGTGACCACATGCGGGCCGTCGGCGACAAGGTCTACAAAGAGGGTGTGCTGGAATTTTTGTCCCGTCGCCCGTAATCGCTGGCTTGATTTCCCGGAATTCCCGACCACTTTGAGCCGACGCTTTGGGCCAAGGTGGGTTTCGGCTGACGTGATTAAAGTGTGCGACTTCAACGTTTTAGCGCGCATTTGAAGCTAAAGCCGCGGTTCGCTTTTGACAAAGTCGCGCTAGGACAGCCGTCCGTCCGTCGTGCTATAATGCCCGGCGAAACAATCGAATTTGCGAGAGCAGCACATGGCAAAGCATCAGATCAATCCGCAGGGTGCGAAATTGGCGACGCTCGATCCGATCTGGGATCGCGTGCGCAACGAGGCGGAAGACATCGTTCGCCGCGAGCCCGAGCTGGCTTCTTTTATCTATTCCACCGTGCTGCATCACGAACGGCTGGAGGACTCAGTGGTGCATCGCATCGCCGAGCGTCTCGACCATTCGGCGCTGTCGGGCGACTTGATCCGCCAGGCCTTTGACGAAGCCCTGCGCGACGAGCCCGATCTCGGCAATGCCTTCCGCGCCGACATGGTGGCGGTGTACGACCGCGATCCCGCGACCTCGCGTTTCATCGACCCGCTGCTCTACTTCAAGGGTTTCCACGCCCTCCAGACCCACCGTCTGGCGCACTGGCTCCATCAAAAAGGCCGCAAGGATTTTGCGTATTATCTGCAGAGCCGCTCCTCGGCGGTATTCCAGACCGACATCAATCCGGCAGCAATAATCGGCCGCGGTATCTTCCTCGATCACGCCACCGGGTTCGTGGTCGGTGAGACCGCTGTGATCGAAGACGACGTCTCGATCCTGCATGGGGTCACGCTTGGCGGCACCGGCAAGGAGAACGAGGATCGCCATCCGAAAATCCGCCACGGCGTATTGATCGGGGCCGGCGCGAAAATTCTCGGCAATATCGAGATCGGCCATTGCGCTCGTATCGCCGCCGGTTCCGTGGTGGTGAAGGCTGTGCCTCACAATGTGACCGTGGCAGGGGTTCCCGCCAAGATCGTCGGCGAGGCCGGCTGCGCCGAGCCATCCCGCACCATGGATCAGATGATCAACGCCATCGGGATTTGATTTTCCAGCGCGTATTCCGAAACTGTGGATAGCGGTTTTGCGATCAGAATACGCGCAAGGTATGAACTAACCGCTTGAATCGCGTTTGTGATTTGTGCAGATACGGCTAGCAGTTCGCTTCGTCTCGTCCTAAAAACTGCCGAAACCTAAATCGTATTGGAGATTGCCGTGGACGTTCAGGAAGTCAGGAAACTCGACGCCTATCTCAAGCGCCTGTTCGGCAATCAGAAGATTCGCGTGGTGCCGCGGCCGAAAAAGGACGATTCAGCCGAAGTTTATATCGGCGAGGAATTCGTCGGCGTGCTGTTCGTCGACGATGAAGACGACGATCGCTCATTCCAATTCCAGATGGCGATCCTCGAGGAGGATCTGGTCGAGCAGGGCTGAGTTTTTGTTTAGCCCGTCGCTCGCCACGTCATTGCGAGTAGCGTAAGCGACGAAGCAATCAGTCTGGTCTTGTTTTGCAGGCTTCTGGATTGCTTCGCTTCGCTCGCGATGACAGCAGACTAGGGATGACGTCTATCCCCCTGGCCCATGCAATTGCAGCGTCAAGCGGTCCATCGCATTGGCGACGTCGCGCCATTGCGCGAGCCAGCTGCGGGGAAAGCGAAACGTCAGATCGGCCCCGTCGATGCGGCGCTCGCTCAGGCACATGCCGGGGGTAGCAGCGTCGCGCGAGCAGCGCGCGCTGAGACCAGGCGTGTTGGCAAGGAACAGATCTTCATTGCCGTAAGGCGTGCCGTCCCGAAATGTGCGCATCGTCAATCCGTCCTGTCCGGGCATCGATGCCTGCTCCAGGTAGCGCGGATAGATGGTGCGCACGCGGGCATCCGGCGCCAGCGTGTCATGATGCGCCGATATCGACAGGAAGATCCGGTCGATCGGTTGGGCGGTTTCTTCCACGGTATCCGCGCTGACGCGCTTCGGAACATCAGGAGCCTCGAGCGAGGGAAAAGCGAAGCTGAGATCGATGCGTTCCTGCGGCCCGGAGTGGCGTTGAATTTTCATCCGGACGGCCGCCGTCGGCACATTAAAGAGCGTCGCGCCGATGCTGACCGGCAGTCGTGCCGGACTGCTTGAAGCATCCGGCCCCCAGGTCGGCCACAGCAAATAGGCGATCAGGGCAATCGCGCCAGCGGTAACCGCGCTCGCCAGCGCGATCGCAATGATGTGGCCGCGGGGATCCTGGCGCGAACTGCGCGCGATCTGCTGGGCGGTCGAAAGGAATGTCATGGGCGAAGCATCGTGAGGGACGTCCAAGGGCGAACTTCGGAATCGAAGCACCGGCGCCGAATCATCCCCGAATATGCCATGCGTTATCGAATTTCCGCACGATTTCGGGCAACGGATACCGCACGAGCCATGGGCAAGCCGCGGATCCCGTCACCACTGTTAACCTTTCCTTAAGGATAGTGTGGCGGCGGACCGCCAATTTTGCCAAGCAAGGCTAGTTCCAGTGTAGCGGAAGACCTTGCGATGTCGCCTGAAGCGTTGAATTCCCTGTTCTCCCTGTGCATCGGCTTTGCACTGGCCGGCGCGCTGGCCAGCGGATATCAGGCAATGGTGCAGCGGCCAGCGGGTTTTGGGCTGCTGCAGGCGGGGGTGGCGCCGATGACTTTCGCAGCCGTGCCGTTCCTGGTTTTTGCCGCGCCCTTCATCATCATGCGCAACACATTGCGCGGCGCGAAGATCGAGCGCCGTCGCTTCCAATTCGTCATGATAGCGACCATCCTGGCGGGGTTCTGGAGCCTGATGTCCGGCACGTTTTTCGTGATGACGCTGCGCGCCGCCGGAGTGCTGGCCTGAACGGTACGGCTATGCCAAGGTTCTCCGCGAACAGGAGATCAACGACGCATGGCGATCTACGAATTGGACGGGCAGGCGCCCGAACTTCCCAGTGACGGAAACTATTTTATCGCCGACACCGCCACGGTGATCGGCAAGGTCCGTTTGCTCAATTCAGCAAGCGTGTGGTTCGGCGCGGTGTTGCGCGGCGACAATGAGTGGATCGAGATCGGCGAAGGCTCCAATGTGCAGGACAACTCAACCTGCCACACCGATATGGGTTTCCCGCTGACGATCGGAAAAAACTGCACCGTCGGTCATGACGTCATCCTGCACGGCTGCACCATCGAGGATGGCGCGCTGGTCGGGATGGGCTCGATCGTCATGAACGGTGCACGGATCGGCCGCGGCAGCATCGTCGGCGCGGGATCGGTGATCACCGAAGGCAAACAATTTCCCGAACACTCCTTGATCATCGGTGCACCGGCGCGGGTGATCCGCACACTCGAGCCGGCGCAAGTCGCGGCGATGGGAAGTGCCGCGAAATTCTATGCCGTCAACGGGCCGCGATTCAAAAAAGGCCTGAAGAAGGTCGGCTGACGCTCAACCACGATCGGTCCCGGCGCCGCGACGCGGAGAGTACAGAATCCTACGACGCGCTCGATCGTCGATGCTGCACTGAAGATGGCGCGCGCCGAAATTCGATTAGGCCTGCCGGAATTGTCTCGGTCAAAATCGCCTTCAGGCGCATCGCCATAGGCTCCGCCGTGCATTGCGCCTTGCGCAGCACCGGAAGTGAGTGAGTTGCCTGGACCAAGCCATGACCACGATGATGACAGTACCCCAGATGACGCTGATGTTTCTTGGCACCGTCGTTTGCCTCGGGGCGGCATTGGTCTGGATGTTCTGGGAATTGCGGAAGCCGGCGCAACTTCCGCGCAGGCGCGACCGCTTCGAGCGAAGCTGACGAATGTCTGCTGCAAACGGCGCGTCCGGCTGAACGCGGCCTGCGTTCAAGTTCCTCCCGACTCGTTGGCTTCAACCTGGCCGGCAAATCTTTCGTGACCGGCGGCCCAGAGCGAATGTTCGTCGCTGCCGTCCCGATACGGATTGCCTTCAGCGGGAATGTTCCTTCGCGCGGCGCGCTGGCCTTCCTCGAATGGATCTGGATCGGTTGTCATGATTTCGGTTTCCTTGATGGGCTCGATCTTGCGTTCTTGGGTGCCGCCGTCTTCGGAAGCGACGCGCTCTTGCGCAGCGCGTCCTTCAGGTCGACGGGTATGCCGTGCTTTTTGAGCAGGTCGGCGAAGGCTTCATCCGCCAGTTCCTGGACAGTCGCCATTCGATCACGGGAAAGCTGCTTCAGCTTGTCGAAAGTGTCGTCATCGAAGGCGATTAATTTACGCACGACCGGCCCATTCCCCAGCGTCGCAACGGTGCTGGTTCAATGGCGAAAGACAGAAATCGTTCCAATGCGGAACCAGCGATACGCGCTGTCGTTAAATCTCAAACGGAGATTGCTGCAGCGCCGTCGGCTCGCCGCGATCTCACATGGGAGTGTCTTTGGACGCTGCAAGTCTAAAGAAGAATTTAGCGAGAGTTTTGCCGCGCGCTATCAACTTCCTCTGAAGCCGCAACTATCTCTTGCTCAATGGGTTGGCGGCTGGGAGCGATCAATCGTACGGAGTAAAATCATGTTGCGCAAAACGATCATAGCTTTATTGGCAGCCGCTTCGGTTGCCATTTTGGCGCCGACCGTCGCCTCGGCTCGCGGCGGCTTTGGTGGAGGGGGCGGTGGCCACGGTGGCGGTTTTGGTGGCGGCGGCGGCTTCCATGGTGGCGGAGGCGGCTTCCACGGCGGCGGAATGGGTGGCGGCGCCATCCGTAGCGGCGGGATGGGAGGCGGTTTAGGAGGTGGCGGCTTCCGCTCCGCGGCGGTTGGAACGGCTGGCGCAGCAGCGGTTCGCGGCAGCCCCATGGCGGCTAATGCGTTCGCACCGGGTGGTTTCCAGGGCGGCAATTTCCACGGCGGCCGTTTCCATCATGGATTCCACCATGGTCGCGGATTTGGGATAGGCGCATTTGGCGTCGGGCTAGGCTACGGACCCTACGGATATTACGACGACTATTATGGTTATCCGGATTATGCCTATGACGACACCTACTACGACAATGGCGATTGCTACGTGGTGCAGCGGCGCGTGCATACGCCCTACGGCTGGCGTCTCCGTCCTGTCCAGGTCTGTAACTGAGTTTGTAACTGATCCCGCTGCCGCCCTTTGACGGCTGGAAGGAGCGCCGGTCCAGTCAAATAAAGTTTGAGACGGCGGGATAATTGCAGCGGCCTTGGTGTATTCTGCACCGAGGCCGCTTTCTTGCCACGCGCTGGTACGGCGTTTGCTTTGATTTATGGATGTTCGCCATGCTCACAGCTCCGGCCCTGACGTTGCTGTTTTTGGGCGTCGTCGTCGGCTTGGGCATCGCGTTTGTGTGGATGCTCTGGGAAATCGAGCAAATGTCCAAACCACGTCGCAACAGCGATCGGTTCGGATAGGCTGAGCGGCATTTTCTTGCCGCCTGAGAACGACAGCGCGAGGCCACGCGCTGTCGGTGACACCGCGCCTTAGCCCAGCACTTTGTATTTCTTGAGCCAGCCTTGCATCTGGCTCCATGCATCGTCGGCGGCTTCCTTGCGGTAGCTTGAACGATAGTCGGCGTGAAAGCCGTGCGGTGCGCCCGGATAGATCTTGAACTCGGCAGGTTTCTTCGCCTCCGCCAGCGCGGCCTTCAGCGCCTCGACCTGAGCCGCGGGAATGCCGGTATCAGCCTCACCGTAGAGGCCCAGCACCGGCGCCTTCATCTCAGGGGCAAGCTGGGTCGGGCTTTTCGGCTAAAGCGGGTTCGGCGGATCGACCGGCGGGCCATAAAACGCGACGCCCGCCTTGAGTGCGCCAGAGTGGGCGGAATATTCCCAGACCGTCCGTCCGCCGCGGCAGAATCCGATGATGCCGAGCCGGCCGGTGTCGCCGCCCTGCGATTTGGCCCAGGCAACGGTGCTGTCCAGATCGGACAGCAGTTCCGCATCCGGCTTGGAATTCACAAGCGGCAGCAGCTGCGGAATATCGGTAATCTTGGTGAGATCGCCTTTGCGGAAATAATAATCCGGCGCGACCGCGAATGCGCCGAGCTTGGCAAGGCGTCGTGTCACATCCCTGATGTATTCGTGCAGGCCGAAAATCTCCATCGCCAGCAGCACGACCGGCGGGTTGCTGACGCCATTCGGCCGCGCGAAATAGCCGGGCATATCGCCATCGGCCACTTTTATTTTTGCTTCACCTGCGGTGAGGCCGTCGGTGTCGGTCTTGATGACATCGGCGCGCACCGGCCCGGCGGCCAGTGTATAGCCGGCCGTCACGGCGGCGGTGGCGGTCATGAAGCCGCGGCGCGAAAACGGCGCGACTTTTGTCAGTCCGATGACATCGGACGTCTGCATGGGTTCGGCACTCATGATCGATTCCTCTGGCGCGTGTGGTGGTTCAGAAATTCCCCTTATCCGTGCGGCAAGTCCGTCCAGGAGAGCTTCCGGAGCAGAACCGTGCTGGAATCATGGATTTCCAGGGGTTTCTTGAAGCCAAATCTCACACAGAAAGTGGACGCCGCCGAACGTTAGGTGAGAGCCGCATTCAGCAAACAATTGCTGCGGAACGCAAATCACCAGCCTGCGAGGATGCGGCCGGTATCACGGCAGCTTGCTTGGGGGGAGGTCGGGGATACCGGCGGGCAAGAAAAGAACAAGGCCGTCGGCGCAGTATACCGCTAACGGCCTTGCCAGCCCCGGACATTAAAATCGGCTCACGCCGCCCGGTAGAGTGCATAGTGCCCCGGGATTTTGCGGCCATATGTGATCCATTTCACATTCGGAAAAAAAGTTGCGGCCCGCCCTTTGGCGGCGGGCTAGCCGCGCTCCGCTATGGCGCCGCCTCGTTCGCTCGGGCCGGACACCCGATCTCGGTGACAGCAGTCGCATGCGCCACGCGGTAACCCTGATCGGTTAGGTTAAGATCCAAAATGCGTTGATCTGTGTCCGGTTTGTGCTCAGCTGCCGCCATGATCGACGACGATGAAAATTTCCTGGTGGATGCCGGCGGCAATCGCGTCCTGATTGGCCTCACTTTGGAGGAGACGTTGGAATTCGATCGTCTCGAAAGGCACATCAACGAGACCGGTCCGTTTCCGCATATCTCGAAAGATGAGTGGCATCGCTCGGATGAAAAGCGCTGGCTTGAACTTTGGGACAAGCATCGGGCTGCCAAGGTAGCCTTCGCGCGAAGCACCAAGACGCGCCATTGAACTCCGCGATCCGCTTCATGGGTTCGCGCGACGATTTTCAGTAAAAGAATCGGTGCTAGCGCAGCACGGGCATCGGCGGCCGCGGCACCGGTGAAAGCTCTGGCTCGGCCTGCGGCTGGGCCGTGGCTTGCGGTGGTGGTTCAGGTTGCCGCGGCACGTAAGGTGCGGGGGCCTGTGGCAACACGGGAGCTGCGGCTTGCGGGGGCGGATATGACGGCGGCATCGGCCTGCGCACCGGCGCGGCGACCGACCGCGGCGGAAGCGCTGATATCCTGGGCCGCAGGTTCTGCTCGGAAGCCTTGGTCTGGGAAGCCTTGATCTGGGAAGCCTTGGCCAGGGAAGCCTTGGCCTCGTAAGCCTTGGCCTGGGAAGACTTGGCCATCTCGCGGGACATTTGTTCCTGGCTGGCCTTGAGCTGGTCGATCTCTTGCCTTGCGCTTGCGAGTTCGCGGGCCATCGACTCGAGCAACACCGCCGATTCGGGTGCGGCGGCGGCAGGTGCGACGCCTTCCGCGGCAGCCTGAGCCGGAGGTGCCGGTTGCGGAGGTGCTGCCTTCGCCGCGTTCGCTTGAACGGCAGGCGGGTTCGGTTGCTCGGGGAGTCCCGGGTTTTCCGGTGGCGGCGATGAAGTCGCGACGAGCTGCGGCGTCCACCTCGCGATCATCTGTTTGGCCGCATCGCCGTAGGCCTGCCAAACAACGCCGGCGACACCGATGCACACCGCCAATAGGAAGCCGACGAAGGCGCGTATCGCCCGCACGCCGAACGACGGCCGGAGGCCCTGATTGACGGCAGCTGGGCGAAACGTCGTATCGACCGGTGGAACCGCTGGGCCAGCGGAGAAGTCGGATCCCATATGGGTCTGCGGATCCAAAGGATCGGGCATGGCGTCGTGCGCCAGCTTGGACAACTCTTCGTCGATGCGCGCGACCAGAACGTCGTCGTGCGGATCGGCGTGCGGATCGGCCTGTTGTGGATTCTGCGTGGAGTGCATTGCCGCTCCTTATTTAATCCATGTCACCCGCAGCGGGCGGGATTTACGCTTAAGTCGACAAAGTTCTGCCCCACCCTTCAGCCCGGTTTGACCAAAGCAAGGCGGTACGATGGAGAGTATCGGGCCGCGGAACTTGCCGCTGATTTACGAGGCGGTATGGTGTCACCACGATTCGAAATAGCGTCCTGGATTCGTCAGAACCGACCACGTCATCGGGCCACATGAAATCCGTTGCCGGGTTCGAGACGTGCGGATAAATCGCCATCGCTGCCGGCCGCTCTTTCACAAGGACTGCCGCTACTTCCATCTTAGCGGGATAGGCAGGGTCTACGCTGGCGGCAACCGTGACCGGCAGGAAGCTGAGGACTACTTCTGCCCGCCGCTTAAAATACCAAACTGAGAGACTGCCATTACAGATCCGTCTTGCCAGGCACGCCTTGCGGCGGTCTCGGCCGAGGAGCGGCAGATGCTCGCCGATTGGCTTTGTATTGGCGCAGAATGAGGCAGGCGAGCTGTGAGTTTTGTATTTCGCACGTCATAATTTTAAGCTTAAAATAATAGGCGCGGGTTGGGGGCATGATCCTTAGCGGGTGACGTCATGCGCGCT